>WBZN01000121.1_pt1 | contig 115117 bp, 109 predicted proteins | sample 5204281 | NCBI WGS metagenome assembly WBZN01 (sample SAMN12344347, study PRJNA552823) | activated sludge metagenome | biome: Activated sludge suspended growth; feature: Nitrification reactor; material: Wastewater; isolation source: activated sludge from nitrification reactor of wastewater... | reverse complement strand
ATGCCACCACCCCCATCATCGCCATGACCGGCAATGCCTTCGCAGAAGACCGTAAAACCTGCCTTGAGGCTGGCATGAACGATCATCTGGCCAAACCCATGAAACCGGAAGACCTATATCAGGCACTTCTGAAATGGCTGGGTGGCAAGGGTTAGAGTTGTGTCTGTTCTGAGTTAATAGCCTGCCCGGAAGCGGAAGTTGGTTATCTGACATCGTCTGTCAGACCAAATCTGGATTAGCTCAGATTAGTTATTCTGAATTGACCGCATTTGCCTGCATAGCGTCTATATGAAATTAATATTCGTTGAAATGAAAACGGCCCACATCGCTGTGAGCCGCTTCAATACTGGTGGGGTGGGAGGGGGTCGAACCCTCGACCAACGGATTAAAAGTCCGCTGCTCTACCACTGAGCTACCACCCCGACAAAGAGGCGCGATTATCGCGGAAAACCGCGGGCGGTGTCAATTTATGTTGCTGGTTGTTTCGATCCCTTTGTCGCTATAATGTGGCCACATTAGGTCAGTACAGGCCGATTATCTACAAAATGCATTTCGGTTATCAATAATGCTGGATCAACGTGCACAGATACTTCTAAAAACGCTGGTGGAGCACTACATCAGCGATGGCCAGCCAGTTGGTTCTCGCACACTTTCCAAATGTTCCGGACTTGACCTGTCGCCAGCCAGCATCCGCAATGTCATGTCCGATCTTGAAGAAATGGGGTTCATCGCGAGCCCCCACACATCAGCTGGTCGTATCCCTACGCCACAAGGGTACCGATTGTTTGTTGATACGTTATTGACAGTACAGCCATTGCAACATACAGAAATCCTAAGATTGGAAAACAAGCTTCAGTCACCCGACCCGCAGGAATTGATCGATGCCACAGCAAATCTTCTTTCAGAGTTGACCAGGTTTGCCGGTGTGGTGATGATTCCACGCCGCCGGAGCGTGGCTTTTCGTCATCTCGAGTTTGTTCCGTTGTCTGAAAAGCGCATTTTGCTGATCATTGTCGCAGCCGATGGAAATGTACAGAATCGTATTGTTATGGCCGAACGTGCTTTTACGCATTCTGAACTTACCGAGGCCGCAAATTTCTTCAACCAGCATTTTTCCGGACAGACTTTTGACGAGGTAAGGCTCAAGCTGAATGCCGAATTGAGACAGATGCAGTCTGATATCACGCGGTTGATGGCAGCGGCGATCGAAACCGGCAACAGGATTAATAACGATGATGATGGGTTGGTGCTGGCGGGAGAGAGCAAGCTGTTCAATGTCACCGATCTTTCTTCCAATATCACATCATTACGCAAGCTGTTCGAAGTCTTCGAAAACCGTACTTCATTGCTTCAACTGCTGGATAACAGTCAACGTGCCGAAGGCGTGCAGATTTTTATCGGTGGCGAGTCCGGCTATTCTCCGCTCGATGAATGCAGCATGGTGACTGCGCCATACGATGTCGATGGAGAGGTGGTGGGCACACTCGGTGTCATCGGTCCAACCCGGATGGCATACGAACGAGTAATTCCAATTGTCGATATCACAGCGCGCTTGCTGTCTAATGCATTGTCAATGCACTAACCTATGCCAGAATATTTTTCAGAACCTTCTTATACTCACGGGACGGAACCTCGTGTAGGTATTCTGTTACTGAATCTCGGCACGCCGGATGAACCATCTTCATCAGCTTTGCGTCGTTATCTCAGGCAGTTTCTGAGTGACAGACGCGTGGTGGAAATTCCCCGTGCCCTCTGGTGGCTGGTACTGAATTGCATCATTCTTGTTTTTAGACCCCGCAAATCTGCCGAGAAATATGCTCTGATCTGGACTAAAGAAGGGTCGCCATTGCTGGTACATATGCAGCGGCAGGCCAAGTTGCTAAAGGGCTTTCTGGGGAATCCTGGAGTGCTTGTCGAAGTTGGGATGAGCTATGGGCAGCCTTCCGTGGAACAGGCCATCAATAACTTGCGTGCACAGGGCTGCGACAGGCTGCTGGCCTTTCCTCTTTATCCTCAATATGCTGCCAGCAGTACTGCTTCGGCACTGGACGCGGTATTCCGGGTGCTTCTAAAAACCAGAAACATGCCCGCGCTTCGAACTGTTCGTCAATACCACGATCATCCGGCCTATATCGAGGCGCTAGCTCAAAGCGTGCGCCAGTACTGGGGAGGAAAGGGCAAGCCTGATAAGCTGATTATGAGCTTTCATGGCGTACCACGTTACACGCTGGACAAGGGCGATCCGTATCACTGTTTCTGCCAGAAAACTGGACGCTTGCTGGGCGAGGCGCTCGGATTACAGGCTCATCAATACATGGTGTGTTTCCAGTCGCGTTTTGGCCGCGCGGAGTGGCTCCAGCCCTACCTTTCCAAAACGCTGGACGAATTAGGTAAAGCAAAACTCCGGCGTGTCGATGTGATTTGTCCAGGATTCTCCAGCGACTGCCTGGAAACGCTGGAAGAAATCGCCATGGAAGGCAAGGCAACATTCATCACGGCAGGAGGAGGGGAGTACCACTATATCCCTGCACTGAATGAGCGGGAAGAGTGGATCAGCGCCATGACCGTCATTGCACGTGAAAACCTGCAAGGCTGGCTGGAGTTAACTGCAACACCGCAGGAACTTGACCAGAGCCGCCATCGGGCATTGGCAACAGGGGCCGGCAATTGATTTCCGGGGAATGCCTGTGAAGCTCTTAGTGACATTGCTGATTGGTTTTCAAGTGCTTGTCCCTGTTTTGTCGCGGGCTGCTGACTGGCATGAGGTGCAAGGAAAGGGTGCGGATGGCGCAGCCAAGGTTTTTGTTGACCATGATTCGCTGGTCGTTGACCATGACTACGTTGTCCGAGGATGGGTTCGGTTTGACTATGCTACCCCGCGTGAAAGGGATGGGAACATACTGACCGGGGTTCGTGCGCAGCATATTGTCAATTGCGAGGAACATCGATACTGGATAGCCGAGAGCTGGGGCGTTTTGAAAAATGGGGGAGACCCCGTCAGACTTTACAATGTGTCACAGGAATGGCAGTTGCCCATTCCTGACAGTGAGTCAGAGGCTGCTGTGTGGGCTCTGTGCTACGAGTCAAAATCCTTGTTCGGCATACTCTGGGACAAAATCAAGGATGGTTTCAATACGCTTACAGGCCAATGATTTAGGAGCCTGGCCCGACATGCCGATCGACTCTGGCGTGATCAAGTGCGGCTTTCCAGTTCTTCCCAGCGTAGCAATGCAACTTCAAGTTCAATTTCAATTTCGGCCAGCCGCGCCTGTAGTGACCTGATCTGTTGCGGCTGGTCACGGTACAGCCCGGCATCAGCAAGCTTGATATTGATTTCAGCTTGTTCCTGTTCCAACCATTCGATTTTTCCAGGCAAGGCTTCCAGCTCGCGAGCATCCTTGAAACTCAGCTTGCCGTTTTTTTCCTGTTTAACCTGGGTTTTCGAGCTTTCTGCCTTGGGTTTAGAGGCAGATATTTCAGCAGGTACTCGGGCTAACTGAAAGCGGCGCCAGTCATCGTAGCCGCCACCAAATTCGGTCAATACGCCGTTACCTTCAAATGCAATGACCTGTGTCACGGTGTTTTCAAGAAATGCCCGATCATGACTGACCAGAAACAGCGTGCCGTCAAAGGTTTGCAGAAGTTCCTCCAGAAGTTCAAGCGTGTCGATATCGAGGTCATTGGTGGGCTCATCCAGAACCATAACGTTGGCGGGTTGACTGAACAGGCGGGCGAGCAAAAGGCGGTTACGTTCACCGCCGGAAAGTGACTTGACCGGAGCCCGGGCGCGTTGGGAAGGAAATAAAAAATCTTCAAGATAGCTGATGACATGCTTACGTTCCTTGCCGATCTGTACGTAATCTGCACCCGGACTGATGGTGTCACAAAGCGTGGCTTCTTCGTCGAGTTGTTCGCGCATCTGGTCAAAATAGGCTACGCTTATTTTGCTGCCTAGTTGCACCTTGCCTGAGTCAGGCTGCATTTCTCCCAGAATAAGCTTGAGCAGCGTCGACTTTCCCGCGCCGTTTGGCCCGAGCAAGCCTATTCTGTCGCCACGCATGATGCGTGTGGAAAAGTCGTGAATAACGTTTTTTTCACCAAAGCCCTTGCTTACGCGGGTCAGTTCTGCCACCAGTCTTCCTGAGCGTTCGCCGGCATCGATTGCCAACTGTACCTGTCCAATGCGCTCCTGTCGTGCCGAGCGCTCCCGGCGCAGAGCTTCCAGTCGACGTACTCGACCTTCATTGCGGGTGCGACGGGCCTTGATCCCTTGACGTATCCAGACTTCTTCCTGTGCTAGAAACTTGTCAAATTTTGCAGCTTGTTGCTCTTCAACCGCCAGCATCTCCTGCTTTCTGGTCTGGTAGGCCGCATAAGAACCCGGAAAGTCCGTGAGAATGCCGCGATCTAGCTCGACGATGCGCGTTGCCAGCCTGTCGAGGAAACGTCGGTCGTGGGTAATGAACAGTACCGCGCCGTTAAAGGCGAGAATCAGATCTTCCAGCCATTCTATTGCTTCCATATCAAGATGGTTGGTCGGCTCGTCAAGTAGCAGGACATCCGGTTCAGAGACCAGTGCCTGTGCCAGCGCCACACGCTTCTTCCAGCCGCCGGAAAGACTGGCAATGCTGGCATCCGCGGGCAGTTCCAGTTTGCTGATCACCGCATCAATACGTGCCTGAACTTGCCAGCCATTGCGTGCTTCCAGTTCATGCTGCAAAAGCTGCATGCGTTCCAGCAATACTTCTGTATCGGTTCCCGGATGCGACAGTTCCACAGAAACGGCGTGATAATCCAGTAGCAGCTGGCGCAGAGCACCCAGCCCCTCGGCAACGGCTTCCAGAACGGTCTGCGTGTCCTTCAGGGGTGGTTCCTGTGCCACATAGGCCAGCCGAATCCCAGGGGCTTGCCATACCTGACCATCGTCTAGCCGGATAATCCCAGCAATGATCTTGAGCATGCTCGATTTTCCGGTGCCATTACGACCGATCACTCCGACACGTTCGCCTGGATCGAGCTGAAACTCGACCCTGTCCATTAAAGGTGTAAGTCCAAAGGCAAGACTGGCCTGGTCCAGTGTGATTAAGGGCATGGGTTTCCTTATTCACTCAGCATGGCGCGAATGTTGGCCATGCGAGATGCTGCCGTTGCCTTGCGGTCGACTGGATCTGAAGTTGATTTTCCAGCATGGCGAACGTCGTCCGGTGGCAGTTCATCGAGAAACCGGCTGGGCTCGCAGTGTTCCCATTCTCCGGCACGCTTGCGTTTTTTGCAGTAGGTAATAGTCAATGATTTCTGGGCTCGGGTGATCCCAACATACATCAGGCGGCGCTCCTCCTCGACTTTATGCTGATCCATCGATTCCCGGTGGGGCAGAATGCCTTCTTCCACGCCCACCAGAAACACATGGCCGTATTCCAGTCCCTTGGCAGCATGCAGTGTGGAAAGCTTGACCGCATCCGGCTCTCCTTCCTCGCGGCCTTCCAGCATGCTCATCAGTGCCACAGTCTGCGTCAGTTGCAGCAGGCTAACGTCTTCTTCCATCCCCTTTTTTGAAAGCCAACCGACAAAATCCATCACGTTGCCCCACTTGGTTTCGGCCGTACGAGGTTCTTCGCTGTCATACAGGAAGGTCTCATAGTTGATGGCATTGAGCAAATCTGTCAGTACTTCGCCTGCCGGATCCCTGACAGCGCGCTCCTGCATCCGGTTGATGAAGTTGCAGAAGGTCAGCAAATCATCCAGTTGAGCCTTGCCGATATCGTGCCGGAACCCAGACTCGAAGGCGGCTTCGAACAGTGAAATGTGATGTTTTGCAGCATATTCACCCAGGCGTTCCAGTGTGGTGCCACCAATACCCTTGCGAGGGGTAATGGCAGCCCGGATAAAGGCCGGATCGTCCTCTTCATTGGCGATCAACCTTAGATAGCTGACTAGGTCCTTGATTTCAGCACGATCAAAAAAGGATGTGCCGCCACTTACGGTGTAAGGAATTTTCTGGTTGCGAAGTTGTTGTTCAAGTAAGCGTGCTTGATGGTTGCCACGATAAAGAATCGCGTAATCCTGAAATTTGGAGCGATGCTCGAATTTGTGAGCCAGCAGCTTCATTGCAACCAGTTCAGCCTCGTGCTCTTCATCTTTGGCTGGCGTAATCTGGATCGGATCCCCTGTGCCGAGGTCGCTCCACAGCTTTTTGTCGAACAGTTTTGGATTGTGGGCGATGACCTGATTGGCTGCCCTCAGGATTCGCACGGTTGAGCGATAGTTCTGTTCGAGTTTGATGACTTTCAGACGTGGAAAATCCTGCGTCAATTGCCGTAGATTCTCCACATCCGCGCCGCGCCAGGCATAGATTGCCTGATCATCGTCTCCGACAGCTGTAAACATGCCCTCGGAGCCGGTCAGTTGGCGCACGAGCCGGTACTGGCAGCTGTTGGTATCCTGATATTCGTCAATCAGCAAATAGCGCAACTTCATTTGCCACTTGTGCAGTGAGTCACGATGTTGTTCAAACAATTCCACCGGCAGACGGATCAGGTCGTCAAAATCCACGGCCTGATAAGCTTTCAATGTCTGCTGGTACAACTGGTAAATCTTTGCGGTCGCGATTTCCAGTTCATCCTCGGCATTGACAGCGGCAGCATCAGGTGAAATGAAAGCATTTTTCCACTGTGAGATCTTCCATTGGGTACGTTTGAGCAGTTGTTTGTCGGTCGTGGCAAGAATATCCGACAAGGTTTTGAAGCTGTCAGCCGCATCCAGGATGGAAAATCGTGGCTTGAAGCCCAACAAATGGGCTTCGGCTCTCAGAATCTGCAATCCCAGTGAATGGAAAGTGGTCACCGTCAGGCCTTTGGAAGGCTTGTCCTGGAGAAGATGGCCAACGCGCTCCTGCATCTCACGCGCAGCCTTGTTGGTAAATGTGATGGCGGCGATATGCCGGGCTTCGTAGCCGTTCTCAATCAGATATGCGATTTTGTGCGTGATAACGCGTGTTTTTCCGCTACCGGCGCCGGCCAGAACCAGCAGCGGGCCATCCAGATACTTGACAGCTTCACGCTGGGGGTCGTTGAGTTTGGAAAGCATGGGGGCAGGATTTTAACGGGATGAGAGAGCGCTGTCATGCGAATCTTGTATCACTCATCCCGCGGACCCCGAGGAAGTAGATGATTGGTTTACACGGTCAGTGTTTCCATCAGGTCAATCATGAATTCGGCATCTTCGTGGCTCGAAATATCCCAGGCACTAATACCGATATCGCGGAGAATCCCGAGTCCTTTGTCGTCGCCGGTCATGCCGCACAAGAGCGCCTGGATGGCGGGCACCTTGTCTGCCAGTTTCGGGCACACCAGCAACATGTGATGAATCACATGAATTTCACTCTTCAGAACCACTCTGAGCTGATCGCGGATCATGGGTGAGAAATCCTTGAATGTTTCTGCAAGAATGAATCCGGCATCGACATCGTTCTTGATCAAGTCCTTGGCGACGATCACATAATTTTCACGATTTGTGAGGGTAACGTCGGCCGGGCCCAGATCGGCGGCTTCCAACATGATCATGCTGATCATGTTGACTTCCGGGTCATCGGTTGAAGAAATGCGCACGCCGGGTTTAAAGTCCTCGATCTTGTGAAACGGGCTTTTTGCATTCACCGCGATGATTGCCTCGTCCGGTCTGGCATGAGGGTGGGCCACAGGTATGAATCCCTTGTCACGCAGAAGCAGTGAGGCATCGGAAGGGTTGGCATAGATCAGGTCCACTTTATCTTCTGCGATGGCTTTATGGCAGTTGTCGAAATTATCAAAAAGTTCGAGGTGAATCGACTCACTTAGATTTTTTTGCAACCAGGTATTGAATACAAACCAGCCCGAGAGATATTTGGTATTGAAATCAGGGCTGATAGTCATTAGATGGGTCATATGGATATTCCTTTCGCGATGTAATCGCTATCACATCGTTTTATACAGGGCGGACATTTCCTCAACCTTGCGGCGTGAGGGCTTGCGCCGAACGGAAGTGTAACCGACGACCTTGCCGCCCCGGATATTGGGCACCACGGTTGCGTAAACCCAATAATATGCGCCGTCCTTGCGCAGATTCTTGACATATCCGTGCCATTTCACTCCTTTTGAAATGGTATCCCACAGATCTTTGAATGCGACTGAGGGCATGTCCGGGTGGCGAAGGATGTGGTGTGGTGTGCCTATCAGTTCATCTTCAGAAAAGCCCGACATTTCAACAAAAGCCTGGTTCATATGGGTAATGATGCCTGCGGGGTCGGTACGGGAAACGATCAGTTTTCCCTCGGGAAAGGGGACCTCGCGGTCTGCCACAAAAATCTTGCGGCTGCTGCCATCAGAATACGTCAGTGTGTATTCTTCGCCGGGGCTGCCATTGAGGTCTGCCAGTGTCATGTCTCTCATGGGATGCTCCGTTAAAGTAATTTGGCAACGCTCTCTGCGGCACGGCGTGCATCGAGGAAGATCAGGCCCAGCTTGGCGCTGGGGCGAGCCAGGACGGACAGTACGGCATCGGCCCCGGCATGGATCATCAGGATGTAGCCCTCCTTGCCCTTGACCATGACCTGTTCGAGTGCGCCGCAGCCCAGCTCGGTAGAACTGCGGTCGCCCAAAGTCAGCATGGCAGCATTCATTGCACCCACCCGGTCTTCATCCAGATTGGCAGGCAGCAGGCTGGCGATGATCAGACCATCGGTTGAAATCACGGCGGTCGCCAGAATGTCGGCCGAACTTCCGTTCAGATCGCTCAGCACCGACAGTATCATTTCCTCACGCATATCATTACTCCCTATTGGTATTGACTCTGCATCCCTGCAAAGTGATGTCGTATCAGTGTTCCAGTTCTGTGTTGATGCTCCGCTAAGGCAGCCCAACAAGAAGTCCGAACCTGATGTGATTGTCCCCTGATGTGCCAGACAGAAACGCCCAGCAGATATTGCATTGCCGGGCTGACAAAACAGGAGATGGATTCAATGAAGGATGTGACTGTTATCACGATTTGCATTCCCTTTACCTATCGGGCAAACCGTGTTGCTCTTTAACGACGAGCTTCAGCCGGCAACTCCACCATCCTGGGAATATTCCTTTAGATGTGAAGTTTTGCGCCCCCGCCTTTCGTTCGGGTTTGCCCTTGAATTAATTGATAATAAATTATATTTTTGGCTTGAATCCCACAATCATTTTCTGATCAGCGGTTTCTTATTACTGATCGACGGTCATTTTCTGTCGTGCGTTGGCAACACAAGAATAAAACATCAGGAAGTTGAGCATACGTTATACAAACTGGCTATTTATAACAGACCTCCTTAAAGTCAGCATAATGTCTGACAGGGGATAGCAGGTCTGAGGCATGTCCCGCGACCGCGTGAGCGGACGCAGATCGAGGCACCTTGATGCGGATGTAATAGGAACGTGACTGCTCAGGAAAACATAAAGAGGGATACCTTACGGTATACCTCTTTCTTTAAGAAGTTACGCTAACTATATGATAGTTAATGCAGTATTTTATTGGCGGAGTGGACGGGACTCGAACCCGCGACCCCCGGCGTGACAGGCCGGTATTCTAACCAACTGAACTACCACTCCGCAGTGGCAAGCTATCGCAACCAATAGCTTCTCAAAATTTGAGGGGTTGCATTTTGCAACCCCTCGTATGTGGCGTCCCCACGGGGATTCGAACCCCGGTTATCGCCGTGAAAGGGCGGTGTCCTAGGCCTCTAGACGATGGGGACTGAGGCAATTTCGGTGGTGGAGGTAAGCGGGATCGAACCGCTGACCTCTTGCATGCCATGCAAGCGCTCTCCCAGCTGAGCTATACCCCCCCGAAAAGGAGGCGCCATATTACGGAAGCCGGTTTGGCTTGTCAACGAGTTTTTTGTCCGGCATCCGCTGTCATGGCTGTTTTCTGGCATGTACAGCGCGTCTATGATAACGGAAAATTGTACGCATCAGCCATTCGTTCATTTCTTCATCCAGATTCTGCAAAGTAGCAAGGATTTCACCCGCCTCAATGCTGATCACGATGCCGTCGAGAATCAGCGGTTGCGGGACTCTGGGGCTCAGAAATAATCTGATCTGGACCGCCTGCCCAATTTCCGGATGGGGAAGTTCGCCCGGATGCCACGAAATCTGTGTTTGACTCAATACGATCTTGTGTTCGGGAGGGAGTTGGATGGCGTCAAGCGACAGTTTGGCCACGAGAGTCAGCAATAAATCCAGCTTGGATTCAATGTGATCAATATGTTTGCGAATGGCTTCGGGAGTTTCATCCCTTTCCTGTGGGACGGTTTCTATTGATGCAAGCGCTCTGAGCAGACTCAGGTTGGCATGGCGATGCTGGTCCCGCAGGATGGGGGAAAAAGCGGGGCCTGATTCCCATTGAAGCGGAAGCGTTGCCTCGAGGCTGATGCCGGTGTCGCTCATCCGCGGATGTTGGATTGGGTTTCAAACTGACCAAGATCGACGCGAGGCAATGGCTGCCAGCCAATCATGCGATGTTCGGCCACAACATTGGTAAAAATGCCACCGCGTACGAAAAATTTGGCTGTCATGCGCATGAATCTTGGCTGAGTGGCATTGACCAGATCGTCCAGGATGCGGTTGGTTACAGCCTCATGAAAGGCTCCTTCTTCACGGAACGACCAGATGTAGAGTTTGAGACTCTTCAGTTCCACGCATTTCTGATCAGGAATGTAGTCAAGTATCAGTGTGGCAAAATCCGGTTGCCCGGTCTTGGGGCAAAGGCAGGTAAATTCCGGGATTTCCATATGGATGTGATAATCCCGTTGCGGATGCGGATTGTCGAATGTTTCCAGTCTTTTTTCCGGTTTGGTGGACATTGCGGAGGATTCCATCAGGTTTCAATACGCGGATTTTACCATCGCTTACAATTGCGTTATGGATCAACATCCCGATACGCCATTTTACGGCCTGACACCTGATGTAGTGCTTGATGCTTTCGATAGCCTTGGTCTCAATAGTGACGGACGCTTACTGGCATTGAACAGTTACGAGAACCGTGTTTATCAAGTGGGGATGGAAGACGGACCTCCGCTGGTTGTCAAATTTTATCGGCCGGGCCGCTGGAGTGATGCTGCGATCGGTGAAGAGCATTTCTTTGTGGATGAACTTGCCAGAAGTGAGATCCCGGCCGTGCCGGCGCTTAAGATTGATGGGGAAACGCTGCACAGATCAGGTGGGTTCCGTTTCGCCGTGTACTCCAGACAAGGGGGGAGGGCACCGGAACTGGACCAGCCCGATGTGCTGGAATGGATGGGGAGATTTATCGGGCGAATGCACGCCATTGGCTCGATGCAGCCATTCCTTGCAAGACCGGCACTGAATATCCACAGCTTTGGCGTTGAGCCGCGCGATTTTCTGCTGTCCCGCGGTTTCATCCCCGACGATCTGATAGCCGCTTACCGTAGCGTGGTTGATCAGGCTCTGGATGGTGTGCGCCGAAGTTATGATCGGGCAGGCGAAGCCACCATATTGCGCCTGCATGGCGATTGCCACCCCGGCAACGTGTTATGGACCGATGACGGACCGCATTTTGTTGATTTTGACGATAGCCGCATGGGGCCAGCCGTTCAGGATTTATGGATGCTGCTTTCCGGGGAGCGCGCCGACATGACTCGCCAACTGTCGGATGTACTGGCTGGATATGAATGTTTTCAGGATTTCAATCCGCGCGAACTTTATCTGGTAGAGGCATTGCGGACATTGCGGCTCATCCATTACTCCGCATGGATCGCCCGTCGCTGGGATGACCCTGCATTTCCGGCAGCTTTCCCCTGGTTCAATACCCAGCGTTACTGGCAGGATCGCATTCTTGAACTTCGTGAGCAGATTGCCTTGATGGACGAACCACCGTTATGGCAGAACTGTTAAAATTCTTCTACTCATCATAATCCAGCTAAAACTGCCGCCTTGCGCCTAACCCATCTCAAGCTCGCCGGCTTCAAGTCTTTTGTCGATCCGACCACTCTGCACATGCATGGCCAGCGTGTGGGTATCGTCGGCCCCAATGGATGCGGAAAATCCAACGTAATGGAAGCCATTCGATGGGTGCTGGGGGAATCCAGCGCCCGGGAACTGCGTGGCGACTCGATGCAGGACGTGATATTCAATGGTTCAATCAACCGAAAACCAGTTTCTCGTGCCAGCGTGGAACTGCACTTCGACAACAGCCTGGGCGGTGCTCCCGGACAGTGGTCGCAATATGCCGATATCGCCGTCAAACGTGTACTGGAACGAGACGGAAATTCAAATTACCTTATCAACAATATGCAGGTGCGGCGGCGTGATGTAACTGATCTTTTTCTGGGCACAGGCGTTGGCAGTCGCGCCTATGCCATCATCGGACAAAACACTATTTCACGCATTGTTGAGGCCAAGCCCGAAGAATTGAGAGTTTTTCTGGAGGAGGCCGCCGGTGTTTCCAAATACAAGGAGCGGCGGCGCGAGACTGAGCTTCGTCTGCGCGACACACGGGAAAATCTGCTGCGTGTCGACGATATCCGGCAGGAAGTCGGTAAGCAGATCCTGCTTCTGGGATCGCAGGCCGAGGTGGCTGCACGGTATCACCAGCTTCAGCAGCAGCTGGAAAATACGAACCAGCTGCTTTGGTTGTTGAAAAAGCGTCAATCTGCAGGAGAGTTGGAAAAGGCCCGCAAGCGCGTGGAAGCCCTTGTCAACGAACTGGAGGCCGAGATGACGGCTCTCCGCAAGGCCGAGAGCGAGATCGAACAGATTCGCCTGCAACAAGCCGAGGCCAGCAATGCCTTGCAGGAAAGGCAAGCCGCTTTTTATGAAGCCAGTGCCGCGCTTTCCAATGTTGAGCAGTCGATGAAACTAATGCAGGAAAATCTGGATCGTGCCGAAGTACGCGAGCGCGAATTGCGAAATCAGCAGCAAAGACTGGAGTTTGTGAGCGGCGAGCGGAAAGCTGCAATATCGGCTCAAGGTCTGCTCTTGAAAGAGGCGGAAGAACAGCGTCTGAACCTTGCCAGTACGTTGCATGCACAACGAGCTGCACACCCTGAGCTTGAATCAAGGCAACATGCTGCACAGCACATGCTGAATACCACGCACGCCAAACTGGCAAGTGCTGACCAAGCGATGCAACTGGCGCAAACCAATATTCAACACCAACGCAGACAGCTGGAACAGTTGCGACAGCGACAGCATCGGCTGTCGATCGAAAAGTCGGCCATTTTGCTGCCTGAAATCGAACTTCTGGCTGAAAAGGATATGCAACTGCAGCATATGCAGCAGAAGGTTGCTGCCATGGAGGCGGAACTTGCCAGACTGCAGCAATCGGAATCGGAACTGCAAAATGTGCTGCAACAAACTCAGCAGGCCACACAAGGTGCCGGTCGAAGAATTGCGCATCTGGAAGCGCAGCAAACCACTTTACGTAAGATTCAGCAATCGGTTGATGGGGATGCAACACTCGCCGACTGGCTTTCGGGACGACAGCTTACCGATAGGCCGCGGTTCTGGCAGGCCATTAGGGTTGAAGCCGGCTGGGAGACGGCGCTTGAAAGCGTGTTGGGAGCACGACTTAGCGCGCTCGTGCTGGATACTTTGATCCCGGCGGCAGAACTGTCTGTGCCGCCCCCGGTATCCGTGACACTTTGCTCTGCTTTCAGGAATGAGTCTTCTGTGGCGACCTCAGATAGCCTGCAACCGTTAATCATGCGGGTGAAGGCACTGGACCCGGCAATCTCAACAGTATTATCTGACTGGCTGGCTGGCGTATATATTGCGAAAAGTCTTGATCAGGCCATGGAGACACGCGATAAGTTGTCTGACGGTGAATGGCTGGTTTGTCCGGACGGGCATCTGGTTAGTCGTACCAGTGTGCAGCTTTATGCACCGGATTCCCCGTTGCACGGGTTGCTTGAGCGGCAGCGTGAGTTGGCCGAACTGGAAGCAGAATTGCCGGAAGCCAGGATCAAGCTGCAACAACTGGAAGTTGCACTCAAGTCGCAACAGGATGGACTGGCAGAATCTCGTCGTCGGCAAACTGAAGAACGGCACTTGTTGAAAAGCACCGGGCAGCAGCATCAGCTTCTGTTGCTGGAAACTCAGAAGCTGCGCCAGCAACGCCTTCACGGGGAAGAAAGGCTACGTCAGCTTGTACAGGAGCAGGAGGATATTAGCAGGCTACTCTCCGATGCTGAAGGGCAGTTACTGGTGGAAGAAGAAAAAAAATCAGCCCAGGAAGCTGATGTTCAGTTGCTGAGACGGCAGCGAGATGACCAGCGTGCGGTATTATCAAATGCCGATGCAGAGCTCGCATTGGCGCGCGAGGCACTGCGTCATAACGAGCAGAAGGCGCAGGAGAATGACTTCGTTGTTAGGACAATAAATAATAAAATTATTGAGTTGAATGACTATATTAATGTAATACATGATCAGGAGTCCGATCTTGCCAGGCAGTTTCTGGATATTCAGAATTTACGGGCAAGCCTTGACACAGCCGCGACCAAGGTCGCGCTTCAGCAAGCCGTGGAGTTACGCAGCCAACGCGAAAACGAGGTAGCCGAAGCCCGCAATAAGCTGGCTGAAATCGACAATATCCTGAGCGAAGCCGATCGCCGACGTATACAGTCAGAACATTTATTGCATCCTTTGCGTGACCGTCTGGAACAAGCCCGGCTCGCCGAGCAGGAAGCGCGGCTGCACTACGAACAATGCGCAGAGCAATTGGCAGGGGCTAATGAGGAATCGCTTGCCAGTCAACTGGAGAAAACTGTGCGTCCGGCCGAGATGACACAACGAGCCGAGGAGATACAGTTGGAAATCCAGGGGTTAGGAGCCGTCAATCTTGCGGCCATCGAGCAACTGGCGAGAGAGAAGGAGCGCGCGGATTACCTTGATGCTCAGGCCAGCGATCTGAATACGGCCATTGATACGCTGGAAGAGGCTATCAGGCGCATCGACAAGGAGACACGAAGCCGTCTGCAACACACCTACGACGAGGTCAACCGCCATTTCGGTGAACTTTTTGCCACGTTGTTCAATGGGGGGCAGGCGCGACTGGAGTTGCTTGGCGAAGAAATCCTCGACACCGGGCTGCAGGTTGTCGCCCAGCCTCCCGGCAAGAAAAACAGCACGATTCACCTGCTTTCCGGCGGCGAGAAGGCATTGACTGCGCTGGCACTGGTGTTTGCCTTGTTCCGCATGAATCCGGCGCCTTTTTGCCTGATGGATGAAGTGGATGCACCGCTGGACGACAGTAATACCGAGCGTTTTTGCGCCATGGTGCGTAAAATGTCCGAGCATACCCAGTTCGTATTTATTTCTCACAACAAAATTGCCATGGAAATGGCACAGCAGTTGATCGGAGTCACCATGCAGGAATCCGGCGTTTCGCGCGTGGTTGAGGTGGACGTCGAAGAGGCGATGCGAATGACGGAGCTTGTTTGAAATGGCTTACACGATAATCAAACTATTTGTTTCTGCTGGCCTGGTCGTGCTTATATCGGAACTTTCTCGCCGGGACGGCTGGCTGGGTGCGTTGCTTGCTTCTTTGCCAATCATCTCGGTCTTGGCTATAGTCTGGCTCTATGTGGATACTAGAGATGTTGTGAAGATTTCCGGTCTGTCCATGGGGATTTTCTGGCTGGTGCTGCCATCTTTGACATTTTTTATCGCGCTGCCATGGCTGCTTCGCATGAAACTGAACTTCTGGTTGAGTCTTGGGTTGGCGATAGCCATCATGTTTGCGTGCTATTCGCTGCTGATGGCGGTACTGAAGAAATTCGGGGTAAACATATAACATGAGTCAACTGCAAATCGGCCTAATCAGTCTGGGTGCCCTGATCATCCTGGCGGTGCTGTTATTCAACTGGTGGCAGGAGCGCAATATCAGGCAGGAGGTGGTTCGCAGATTTGATGGGCCTGTTGATGATGTTCTCATGGAGGAACTGAGAGCAAAATCGTCTGCTGAGCCGACAGAGGAGTTCCGGATTGATCCGGAAGCCGTCCTTGAACTCCGGGAAGAAATTGTGGTGGCAGAGGTCCCTGTTCTTCAAGACCCAGTCACGGAGGATTCCGGCACTTTAGACAGTCTTTCAGACACACCGGTGAACGACAGAAGCCTGCATGCAAAGGCTTGGGACACAGAAGCGATCCATCTCAGTGATCCTGAACCGGAAATCATTGCGCCACATAAGCTGCCGGCTGACGTTGATTCGCAGATCGATGAAATCGCTATCATTCACCTGACCCAGCCTTGTCCGGGCAACATCATCCGCGATGCGTTGCAACCCATGCCTGTGTTCCAGAAACCAGTGCGTTGGCTTGGTGAGGATTCTGACGGCGTGACCATGTTGCTGACCAACGAGCAGGATCAGCAAATGTTTTCTCGTGTGATTGCCACCCTGCAATTGGCGGATCGTTCAGGGCCTTCAAACGGGGAAGACCTGCGCAATTTTCATGCAACCGTTGAGGAATTGGCGGTTCGAATCGGCGGTACGCTGGAGTGGCAGGAGCATGGCGATCCGTTACAGTATGCTCGCGAACTGGATCAGTTCTGTGTCGATGTTGATGTCATCATCAAGCTGCAGCTGGTGGTCGGTGGAAACGGGCTGGTTGCCGGAACCAAACTGCGTGGAGTGGCTGAGGCGAATGGCGGAGCACTGAATGAAGATGGTCGCTTTCATTTCTGTGATGAGGATGGTCGGATCCGTTTCATGTTGCTCACTCTGGATGGGAATCCGATGAGTGCCGAGTCATTGCGCAACGCAATGCTCAATGGCGTGATGATGTCGATGGAAGTGCCTCGCGTAGCACATGGGATTGAAGCGTTCAATCAGATGGTGCAAGTCGGGCGCAAACTTGAAACGGCACTTGCTTCAAGGATGACCGATGAAAACCAGCGTCCGCTGGGTGATGCCGAGATCGATATCATTCGCCAGCAGCTAAAGGTGTGGTACTCGCAGATGCTGGCAAGAGGCGTAGTTCCAGGGAGTCCGACGGCGCTCCGCCTGTTTTCCTGATCATGGCGGCTCCTCCTGCCTTGCAAGAGCGCTGCTTCTGGCTGCGCGATCAGATCGAACGCTATAATCATTATTACTATGTTCTGGACGAGCCGCAGATACCGGATGAAGAGTATGACAGGCTATTCCGGGAGCTGCAGACGCTGGAGCAGGACTATCCTGATCTGCTTGTGCCGGATTCACCTACTATGCGTGTGGGTGGCAAGCCATTGGCACAGTTCGAGGCCATCCGCCATGCACAACCGATGTTGTCGATACGTACCGAAACCGACACGGAGCGTTCTGGCGCCGCCAACTTTGACACCCGCATTCGCAAGGAATTAAGACTGCCGGATGGTGCGCCCGAGGTTGAATATGTGACCGAACTCAAATTTGACGGGATGGCGGTCAGTTTGCGATATGAAAATGGGGCACTGGTCAGTGCGGCAACAAGAGGTGACGGCGAAACCGGCGAAAATGTTACCCAGAACGTTCGTACGATACATTCCATTCCGCTTAGACTGAAAACCGACCATCCCCCGGCTGTACTCGAAGTTCGCGGCGAGATTTACATGGCGCACAGTGATTTTGAAAAGCTCAATGAGCGACAACGCCAGTCTGGACAGAAAACCTTCGTCAACCCACGCAACGCAGCGGCTGGCAGCGTCAGGCAGCTTGACTCCACCATTACGTCTCAACGCCCGCTTTCATTTTTTGCCTATGGGATCGGGGAAGTTATCGGTTGGTCGATTCCAAACCGGCATAGTGAGGTGCTTGATGCACTGGCATGCTTTGGTCTCCCGGTTTGCAAGGAGCATGCAGTGGTACGGGGCGCCCAGGCGCTAATGAATTTTTACCAGGATATCGGCCTGAAACGTGACCGGTTGCCGTTTGATATCGATGGTGTGGTGTACAAGGTGAATGAATTGGCATTGCAACGGGAACTGGGATTTGTTACCCGCGAACCCAGATGGGCTGTGGCGCACAAATTCCCGGCACAGGAGGCATTGACCCGCGTGCTGGATATCAGTGTGCAGGTGGGAAGAACCGGAGCAATAACGCCCGTGGCACGTTTGGAACCGGTATTCGTGGGTGGGGTCACCGTGACAAATGCCACACTGCATAACGAGGATGAAGTGCGACGCAAGGATGTGCGCATTGGTGACATTGTCAGCGTCCGCAGGGCCGGGGATGTCATCCCCGAGATTGTAGGCGTCCTGCCCGAGCGCCGACCCAGGGATGCACGCGAATTCAAGATGCCGGCTTTGTGTCCGGTGTGTGGTTCGGGCATCGTCAAATTGCCGGATGAGGCCGTGGCGCGTTGCACTGGCGGTCTGTTCTGCTCGGCGCAACGGAAACAGGCCATTCTGCATTTTGCCGGTCGACGAGCCATGGATATCGAGGGGTTGGGAGACAAACTGGTTGATCAACTTGTCGATGGCGAGCAAGTACGCAAGTTGCCGGACATCTATCGGCTGGAGTTACCGGTACTGGCCTCCTTGGAGCGCATGGGGGAGAAATCGGCCCGGAACCTGATCGACGCAATTGCAAGAAGCCGAGAATGTACGCTCGCACGTTTTATTTTCGCTCTTGGCATTCGCAATGTAGGAGAAACAACAGCCAAAGATCTGGCCCGGCACTTTGGCACACTGGACAGTCTGATGTCGGCCGGTGCAGAAGTCCTGCAACTGGTACCAGATGTCGGCCCGGTTGTAGCCGAGTCCATCGTCCGTTTTTTTTCAGAACCGCATAATCGGGAAATAATTACGCAATTGCAAGAGCAGGGCGTGCACTGGGAAGAAGGTTCACCGCTGGTGATGGCTGGAGCACTTTCAGGAAAGACACTGGTATTGACTGGCACACTTCCTACGTTGACCCGTGATGAGGCAAAGGAAAAAATCGAAGCCAGCGGTGGTAAGGTCGCAGGGAGTGTATCGAAAAGGACGGATTTTGTGGTGGCCGGAGAAGAAGCCGGCAGCAAGCTGACAAGGGCAATAGAACTCGGAATTCCGGTGCTGGATGAAGCCGGGCTGCTGGAACTGATAGGGGAAACGGTCTGATGCTGCATAACAACACGCTTACACAGGTTATCGATATTGCCAGGCAGGCAGGTGAAGCCATCATATCGGTCTACCAACAGGGGATCGAAATCCAGCACAAGCATGACAATTCGCCTTTGACACAGGCTGACCTGGCTGCACACAATGTGATTGAACAAGGCTTGTCAGATTTGGTGCCTGAGCTACCGGTGCTTTCGGAAGAGTCTGCCGCAATTCCTTTTGCCACACGACAACAATGGGGAAGCTATTGGCTGGTGGATCCGCTAGATGGTACGCGAGAGTTTATCAAACGTAATGGGGAGTTCACCGTTAACATTGCGCTGATAGAAAATCACCGTCCGGTCATGGGTGTGGTTTACGCACCAGCACTCAATTTATTGTTTTATGCGTCTGAAGGGCAGGGGGCATTTCGCCAGTTGGGGAGCAGGGCACCTCAGATGATCAAGGCCAGAGCACTGGATATTTCACAAGTGACGGTTGCCGGTAGCAGATCACATGCCGGTGAGGAACTAATCCGGTTTCTCGATCGAATGGGTCCGCACATGCTCATCAGTATGGGAAGTTCGTTAAAAATCTGCCTGGTAGCCGAAGGGCGTGCGGATGTCTATCCAAGGCTTGGATTGACTTCCGAATGGGATACAGCTGCTGCGCAATGTGTCCTGCAAGAGGCAGGTGGGCGGCTGGTCGGCCTGGAAGGACAGCCTTTCCGCTATAACCTCAAGGAATCAATGCTTAATCCCCATTTTTTTGCAGTCGGAGCAGGAGATCACGACTGGGCGCAATACCTATGAAAAAAATATTGATCCCGATTTTGGCTGGCTGTTACCCATTCCTGAGTCTTGCTGTTGACTCACAGCAAACTTGCCTGAGGGCACTTGAAGCAAACGATTTTGATGCTGCTGCCAAGACAGCAACTGCGCAGAATACCTATGAAGGCCTGATGTGTGCTGGCAAGGCTCAACTAGCCACAAACGATTACGCCTCTGCAGAATTGACGTTTAATAGTGCGAAAAAACTGTCAGCCAGCAAGTTTGACAGTATGGTTGCCATCACTTTTTTGGCCCGTTCAATGAGAAACTCAGGGAAAGTCGAAGAGTCGCTGGCTCAATACCAGCGTTGCCTTAAGCTTGCGAAGGAAATGGACTTTCAACAGGGGCAATGGACCAGCCTGAATGAGATGGGGCAAATATTCCAGGAAAAAGAGGATTTTGTAACTGCACTGAAAAATTTCAAACAAGCATCCCAACTGGCATCTAACGACAACGAACGTTCAGAAAGTAATCGGCTGATTGCAGAGACCTATTTCCAGTCCAATGATTTGGATCATGCTATCGAATATCAGTTAAAAAGTGTTGTTATGGAGGAGCGTGGCGGAGATCTGAATCATATTTTGAACGCCAAATTACTGCTTGCATCATATACAGCAAGCGCGAAAGACTATATCCGTTCAATCAAAGAATTGGAGGATATTATTAAAGTTTCAAGAGAGGTTGAAAGCGTATACTGGGAGGCACGTGCAACGCTGTCAAAATCACACATATCAAAATTACAGGGCGATTTAGAGAATGCCAAATCGTTACTGCAGTCCGCATTATCACTGGCTGAGAAGTCCAAGGTTCAACCCCTGATCGATGCAGTTCGTATAGAAATGAAAGGGCAGTAACGGGCACATTCCCTAACTTTGTACTCCCATTTGTTATTTTACATAATATACATTATGCGAATCAATAATAATCCTGACGGTCTGGTTGGCTATAATCTCCAGCATGAATCCTCAACTCTCATTGCTACACCCATACCCCTTTCAGAAATTACGCGACCTATTCAAGGGCATCACGCCCACGAGTTCGCTACATCCTGTCAATCTGTCGATTGGCGAACCGAAACACGACACGCCACAACTGATCAAGGATGCATTGATCAGTAATCTCTCGGGTTTGGCCAGTTATCCTACTACGACTGGTGAACCTGCTTTGCGTCAGGCCATATCGGACTGGCTGGGCCGCCGTTACGGAATTGCCGCACCGGATTTGGAAAAAGGCATCATTCCGGTAAATGGGAGTCGTGAGGCGTTGTTTGCATTTGCGCAGGCTGCAATCGATGCAAAGCAATCAAGTCCGGTTGTAATGTGTCCCAACCCTTTCTACCAGATCTACGAAGGCGCTGCTTTTCTGGCAGGTGCTGAACCGTATTTTCTCAACACACTTCCGGAAAATGATATGCGTATGGATTATTCGTCCGTGCCGGAATCAGTCTGGAAGCGCACTCAATTGATGTACGTATGCTCACCCGGAAACCCGACAGGCAAGGTCATGGATATCGAAGACTGGCGTATAGTCTTCGATCTGGCGGATAGATATGATTTTGTCATTGCCAGCGACGAATGCTATTCGGAGATCTACTTTGACGAGAACAGCCCCCCACTTGGGGCCTTGCAGGCGGCGCAGTTGCTTGGGCGAGACGATCGCAACGTCGTGATGTTCAGCAGCCTTTCCAAACGTTCCAATGTGCCTGGCATGCGCTCAGGATTTGTTGCCGGCGATGCAAAGATACTCGAAAAATTTCTGCTCTACAGAACCTATCATGGCTGTGCCATGAATCCCGCCGTGCAGGCGGCCAGTATTGCAGCGTGGAATGACGAACTCCATGTGCAGGAGAACAGGCGCCTGTATAAGGAGAAATTTTCCGCCGTGACCCCCCTGCTGAATGAGGTTGTCAGCGTGGAGATGCCAGATGCCGCATTTTATTACTGGATCAGGGTTCCGATGACTGACACTGAGTTTGCTCGCGGACTGTATGAGAAATTCAATGTTACCGTGCTACCGGGAAGTTATCTGGCACGCGAGGCGCACGGCATTAATCCGGGAAATCAGTTCGTGAGAATTGCTCTGGTTGCGCCTCTGCAAGACTGCCTGGAGGCTGCCGAGCGTATCAGGCAATACCTGATTTAGCGTCTGAATCAATGATGCCAATGATTTCGGTCACTACCAGTTGACCCAGATCGCGCATTTTTTTGCCATGACGTTTACGGTTTAACTGTGAGCTGACGTCCGCGAATGTTCCTTCAACCAGGACTTCCAATCCTTCACCATCCCGTCGCCGTATACCGTAGCGTAGCCTGCGCCGCTCATCCGTTGACAGCTTGCTGATCAGATTCTTGCTCGCCCAGACAGTTCCTCCGACCGCAAAATCCGCAAGCCTAGCGGCTTGATTTATTGTATGGCCCAGCAACTTGATTTCTGCTCTGCCCCGGGTTTTCTGTATCCCCAGCCATTCACGGCCTTCATGCAGAGCGATTTTGAACTTGAGATCGACGACCCAATCCTTTCGCAGTTGCCAATGCTGGCTAATCCTGCGTAATTCAGTACGAATTGCACTGGAACATCGAATTGTATCAAACAGGTAATTGCTGCCTTTACGGGGGAAAAAGTAATACACCACGGCGGTTTCTTCTGCATGCTTCCCATACGCTCCGTAAAATCGGCTCAATATGGTCTCCATTGCCAATCCCAGTTGATTGATCAATTCGAAGTACTCTTCCGGTGGCAGTTGCTGGCTGATTAGGCTGGCATCATGCAGGGTTGCCACAAGTACCGAAAAATCAGTCAATGCCGGCAGTTCATGATTGCTCAGATCGAAAACTGCATCATTGTGTCCGGCAATGCTATCCGTCAACGTCGTGTCTGATCGATCATCCCGACTGTATGTAAACAGCATCCCCTCGCGGAAATACGATATATCGACGGAGTAGCGCTCTTCAATCTCTTCGCCGAGACGGAGCAACAACGGGAGTACCGATGACATAATTCTGGATGGAAACGGCTTTCCGTTTGCCAGTGCTGTGCTCGCCAGCCTTGCTTTTCCTGCTTCCCAATGCAGTTTGTTAAACGCTTGCTGATTGTCGGCACGCTGACCGTATGTCCCCTGTGCGAGATGCTGTAGAACATGACGCGCCCCGTTCTCATTCGGCTGTTGTTCAATATTGCCTAGCCATGGCCGAGCAGCTTCGTTGTACCAGGTGACTTCGAGGCTGGCGTTGACCATGTATGCCGGCTGGTCAATGTGGTCTATTGTCACGCGCAGACCGCTATCCCTGATGCTACTGATCAGGCGGCGGGAAATATCTTCGGCAGTTTGAGCGGTCTCTACGAAATTCATGGATGACATTTTAATACGTGCAGCTAGATTTTCATGTGATTGTCGCACAGATGTTCGATTCGTCCGCAGAGATCATTGCTCAGGCAGTCAATCACTTCGATGTCATGCATACCACGAAGCCAGGTCATCTGCCGTTTGGCCAATTGCCGTGTTGCGGAAATCCCCTTGTCTCTCATCGTGCGATGGTCTATCTCCCCTTCGATATAAGCCCACATCTGCCGGTATCCGACGCACCGCATCGAGGGCATCGATCTCTCCAGTAATGGATACTGACGCCTCAAGGCAAGCACCTCCTGTTCCAATCCCTGGTGCAACATGAGGTCGAAACGTTCGGAAATTCGCTGATGCAGTACGGCACGGTCGGAGGGCATCAGTGCCAGCTTAAGTAACCGGTAAGGCATGGGGGATTCTTTTTTCTGTTTGAGCAGCGAGGTCATGGACTGACCGGAGATCATCCAGATTTCCAGTGCGCGCTCTATCCGCTGAGCGTCTGTTGGGTGCAGACGAAACGCTGTTTCCGGATCAATTATTGCAAGTCTGGCATGCATGGCAGGCCAACCGTTCTGCCTTGCCTGCTCCAGCAATATGTTCCTGACCTCTGGATCTGCCTCAGGTAAATGATTAAGACCGTGCTGCAATACATTGAAATACAACATTGTTCCACCAACAAGAAGCGGAATGTTTCCCCTCTTTGTTATGTCTTCCATCACTTGTATTGCATCGCAGCGGAATTGTGCTGCCGAATAACTTTCAACAGGATCGATGATGTCCATCAGAAAATGGGGGGCCATTTTCAGTGTGGCAGCATCCGGTTTGGCGGTACCGATATTCATATCCCGATAGACCAGAGCCGAGTCTACGCTGACAAGTTCTATCGGCAATTGTTGCGCGAGTTCCGCGGCCAGCCCGGTCTTGCCGCTTGCCGTTGGCCCCATCAGAAAAATTGCTGGCGGTAATTTGCTCAAAATGTGCCGTCCCGTGTTTCTGGCAAGGTCAGCACGGCAAGCAGACTGATCAGCGCCGCCGCAGAAATATAGCCCCCGACCCAGCCCAATCCACCCGTGGTGACCAGTTTTTGCGCAATATAAGGCGCGAAGGAAGCTCCCAGAATCCCCCCCAGGTTGTAGGCCGCACCAGCGCCGGTATAACGAACCTGTGGCGGGAATAGTTCGGGCAGTAACGCACCCATCGGGGCGAAAGTCATGCCCATCAGAAAAAGTTCCAAGGCAAGAAATGAAGTGATCATCAGGCTGGATCCGCTTTCCAGCATGGGGGATAACAGAAAGCCGGAGAACAGCGCAAGGCTGCTTGCTGTCAATAGCACGGGACGGCGCCCGAATCTGTCCCCTGCCCTCGCCGCCAATGGGGTTGCTATCGCCATGAAAACCACAGCAATACAAAGCATGACGAGGAATTGCTGACGAGCCAGGTGCAGCGTTGAAGTGCCGTAGCTCAATGAAAACACGGTCGAAATGTAAAACAATGCATAGCAAACCACCATGGCGAGTGCACCATGTACCACGCGCCAGCCATGGTGGCGCAGCAGTTCTGCCAGAGGCAGACGCACACATACCGTCTTTGTAAATACCGGGGTTTCCGTCAGTTTCAGCCGTACATAGAGGCCAACCATGACCAGCAGGGCACTGGCTAAAAAAGGAATGCGCCATCCCCAGGCCCGAAATTGCTCTTCTGTAAGTAAATATGACAGCAACAGAAAACTCCCGGTCGCCAACAGGAATCCTACAGGAGGTCCTAATTGGGGAAACATCCCGAACCAACCCCGCTTTCCATTCGGGGCATTTTCTGTGGCCAGCAGTGCAGCACCACCCCATTCCCCCCCCAGGCCGATGCCCTGGCCAAACCGCAACAGACAGAGCAGAGCCGGAGCCCAGGCACCTATCGCGTCATATCCAGGCAATAGTCCGATGAGCGTTGTGGAAATCCCCATCACCAGCAATGAGGCCACGAGCGTTGCTTTGCGTCCGACTCGGTCGCCAAAATGCCCGAATACCAATGCGCCCAGGGGGCGTGCCAGAAATGCCACTCCAAAAGTCAGGAAAGCACTGAGTGATTGTGCTGCGGTGTCTTTGCCTGGGAAAAACACCGGTCCGATCACCATGGCAACGGCCAGACCATAAATATAGAAGTCGTAGAATTCGATCGCGGTACCAATGAAGCTGGCGAGTGCGATGCGGGTGGTCGACTGGCTCATTTGCCACGCATGAACATCTTGTCAAGCTCAGTCATCGTGACTTGAAACCAGGTGGGGCGGCCATGATTACATTGTTCCGAACGCTCCGTAGCCTCCATGTCACGAAGCAAGGCATTCATTTCCGTAACATTCAGGCTGCGATTGGCTCGCACAGCAGCGTGGCAGGCCATGGTGGCCAGCAGTTCGTTCCTTCTTTCCGTCAACGCCCGGCTTCCGCCGAATTCATCCACATCCCGCAACACATCACGAGCCAGAGCGACATTATCGGTATCCGCCAGCATGGCGGGGACAGCTCGAATGGCCAGTGTGGTCGGCGACAGCACGGCGATTTCGAAGCCAAGATTGCGTAATAAGTCACTTTGCTCCACCACAACAGCGACTTCCAGTTTGTCGGCATTAAAGCTGACCGGGATCAGCAATGGTTGGGAGACTATCTTGTCGTTGTCAATTGCTGCCTTGAGCCGTTCGTATGTGATGCGCTCATGTGCGGCATGCATATCCACGACCACCAGACCTCTGGCATTTTGAGCCAGTACATAGATGCCATGTAGCTGAGCGATGGCAAAACCCAGCGGATATTCCTGCGGTTGGGTTTCTGGCGTCACAACAGGCATGTCGTGGGCTGCAGGTGCAATGTTGCCGAACAGAGTCTGGTAGAAATGGTCGCCTTCAGCCGCCCGAAGCGGAATTTGTGGCTGGTATGGTGCGGCGTAGGGGTTTGACCGTAGAACTGGCTCTATTGCCGCGGAGGCATACCCCACGGGAGTTGCCAGTGCCTTATGCAGTGCGTGGAACACGAAGCGATGGACAGCCTGGCCATCCCGGAAACGTATCTCGGTCTTGGCCGGATGTACATTGACATCGACCAGCGCCGGGTCTATTTCCAGAAAAAGTACAAAAGCCGGATGGCGTTCGTGGTGAAGGACATCCTGATAAGCCTGACGAATGGCGTGGGCCAGCAGTTTGTCACGTACAAAGCGACCGTTAACGTAGACATATTGTGCATCACGGGAAAGTTTGGAATACGCCGGTTTGGCCGCGATACCCCACAGACGCAGTGCTCCACCCTGCTCATCCAGCTGTAATGCAGCCTCGGTAAACTCGTCGCCCAGCAGCGCACTGATTCTGCGGGAGGGTTCTGTAGCAGAGAGACGCCATTTGGCGCTGCCGTTATGGCTCAACTGAAAGGCTATATCGGGCCGCGACAACGCAATACGTTTGAAGGCTTCTTCGCAATGCGCGAATTCGGTGGCTTCTGACTTGAGAAATTTTCGTCTGGCAGGCGTGTTGAAATAGAGTTCCTGCATCTCGGCCACGGTTCCGCGATCCAGCGCTGCAGGCTGCAAGGCCGATAATTGTCCGCCATCAGCTTCGATACGCCATGCATGGCGCTCCCTTTCGCCTCGGCTGGTGAGAGCAAAGCGCGCAACAGACGCAATGCTGGCCAGGGCTTCCCCACGGAATCCCAGACTGGCGACGGCTTCAAGATCATCCAGAGAAGCGATTTTGCTGGTGGCGTGACGCGTCAGGGCCAACAACAACTCATCTTTGGCAATTCCCATCCCGTCATCCGCTACTCGCAGCTGTTTGACACCTCCCTGCTGTAAACTCACGCCAATGTCGGTGGATTGCGCATCCAGGCTGTTTTCCAGAAACTCTTTGAGTGCAGAGGCAGGACGTTCGACCACCTCGCCGGCAGCAATTTGCGAGATCAGTACATCGGGTAATAACTGAATGCGCGACATCGCTCAGGCCTCGATGTCCGGCACTTCGGCACCGTAAAACCGCTCACGCAGTTTTTTGAGTTGGTCTCGCAAGGTTGCGGCTCTCTCGAACTCCAGATTCTTGGCGGCTTCCAGCATGTCTTTTTCGATGTGTTTCATTTCCTTGACCAGTTGCTTCTCGGTCATTCTGCCGTACTCTGCCATGGATTGCTCGGCCTTGAGTTCCTTCTGTGCACTGTCCTTGTCATACACGCCGTCAATGATGTCTTTGATGCGCTTGGTCACACCCCTGGGCGTGATGCCATTGGCCTCGTTGAAGGCGATCTGTTTGCGACGGCGGCGCTCGGTTTCGTCCATCGCCAGTTTCATCGAGCGGGTAACCCGGTTGGCGTAGAAAATCACCTTGCCGTTGAGGTTGCGTGCTGCACGCCCACTGGTCTGAATAAGCGACCGTTCGGAGCGCAGGAATCCTTCCTTGTCAGCGTCCAGAACCGCCACCAGAGAAACTTCCGGAATATCCAGTCCTTCACGCAGCAAGTTAATACCGACGAGAACGTCAAACTCGCCAAGACGCAAATCACGGATGATTTCCACTCGTTCTACGGTGTCAATGTCTGAATGCAGATAGCGAACCTTGACCCCGTGTTCGGCCAGGTAATCGGTCAGGTCTTCTGCCATGCGCTTGGTAAGCGTTGTCGCCAGTACGCGTTCCCCAACATCCACACGCAACTTGATCTCTGACAGCAGGTCATCCACTTGCGTATCGGCCGATTTGACGATGATTTCCGGGTCGATTAGTCCGGTCGGGCGCGCCACCTGCTCCACCACCTGCTGCTGATGCGTGGACTCGTAATCGGCCGGCGTGGCGGAGACAAACACGCACTGGCGCATGACCTGCTCGAATTCCTCAAAACGCAGTGGCCGGTTGTCCAGCGCTGAAGGCAGGCGGAAACCGTAATCCATCAGATTTTCCTTGCGCGACCGATCTCCTTTGTACATGCCGCCAATCTGTGGCACGGTGACGTGACTTTCATCAATGATCATCAAGGCATTTTTGGGCAGATAATCGATCAGGGTCGGGGGTGGGTCGCCAGGTGCGCGACCAGACAGATGGCGCGAATAATTTTCAATGCCCTTGCAGAAACCCAGCTCGTTAAGCATTTCCAGATCATAGCGCGTACGTTGTTCAATGCGCTGCGCTTCCACCAGTTTATGATTCCTGACAAAGAAATCTACCCGTTCACGAAGTTCGAGTTTGATTTTCTCGATTGCACGCAGTGTAGTTTCGCGTGGTGTGACATAGTGGCTGGAAGGATAAACCGTAAATCGTGGAACCTTGTGCAGAATCTGGCCGGTCAAAGGATCGAACAGTGTCAGCGTTTCCACTTCATCATCGAACAGGGATATCCGTAATGCGGTTTCCGAATTTTCCGCAGGGAATACATCCACCACATCGCCACGTACACGAAACGTGCCACGACCAAAATCGAATTCATTGCGGTCGTATTGCATGCCTGTCAGGCGGATAATGATGTCACGCTGACTGACTTTCTCGCCTTGCGTCAGATGCAGCACCATGCCGTGGTAATCCACTGGGTCGCCAATGCCGTAAATGGCAGAAACCGTGGCAACGATAATGCTGTCCTCACGTTCCAGTAATGCCTTGGTAGCGGAAAGCCGCATCTGCTCGATATGCTCATTGATGCTGGAATCCTTCTCGATAAACAAGTCACGGGAAGGCACGTAGGCTTCCGGTTGATAATAGTCATAGTACGAGACAAAGTATTCCACCGAATTGTTCGGGAAGAACTCACGAAATTCCGAATACAGCTGAGCCGCCAGCGTCTTGTTGGGAGCCATGACGATGGCCGGCCGGCCCAGCTGGGCAATGACGTTGGCCATGGTGTAGGTCTTGCCAGAACCGGTGACGCCTAACAGGGTCTGAAAGCGCATCCCCTGCCTGATCCCGTCAACCAGCTTTTCGATCGCCACCGGTTGATCACCGGCAGGGAGGAACGGCTGGTGCAATTGGTAAAGGCTATTGGGAAAAGTGACAGTCACGAATGAATTCTCAATGTAGGCCGTTATTGTAACAAGATGCTAGCGAGTAAAGCTTTTCACCTGTCCAAGTCGACTTACAGTTTATTCAAAGCGCTTTTGCCGGTAAAATCACGCAAATTTTTAGTTAATTCAAGGACTCAGATTTTGGAACTCTCGAAGCGCGTTCAAGCCATCAAGGAATCCCCTACCCTCGCCGTCACCGCCCGTGCAGCCAAGCTCAAGGCAGAGGGGCGTGACATTATCGGCCTGGGTGCCGGCGAACCGGATTTCGACACACCCCAGCACATCAAGGATGCGGCCAAGAAGGCGATCGATAACGGTTTTACCAAATATACCCCGGTCGGCGGCATTCCTGGCCTGAAGAAGGCCGTAGTCGAGAAATTCAAGCGCGAAAACGGTTTTGACTATACCGTCAATGAGGTCATCGTCGGAGTCGGTGGCAAACAGTGTATTTTCAACCTGGCGCTGGCCGTGCTGAATGCCGGTGACGAAGTGGTTATACCCGCACCCTACTGGGTTTCATATGCTGACATTGCCATTGTTGCAGAGGCTAAGCCGGTCATCGTCGAATGCGGGATCGAGCAGGATTTCAAACTGACGCCAGCGCAACTGGAAGCGTCCATCACCCCGCAGACCAGGCTGTTCTTCATCAACTCGCCATCCAATCCCACCGGATCGGTCTACACACTTGAAGAACTCCAGGCCCTGGGCGACGTCCTGAAGAAACACCCGCGCGTTCTGGTGGCCACGGACGACATGTATGAGCACGTCAATCTGACCGGAATTCCTTTCGTCAACATTCTCAATGCCACACCCGAATTGAAAGATCGCACGATTGTGCTCAATGGCGTATCCAAGGCCTATTCCATGACGGGCTGGCGCATCGGCTACGCCGCCGGACCGGCCAAGATCATCAAGGCGATGGAGATTCTGCAATCGCAAAGCACTTCCAATCCGACCTCGATTTCTCAAGTAGCTGCACAGGCCGCATTGGAAGGGGACCAGGGGTGCATAGAGCCCATGCTCAAGGCTTTCCGCGAGCGGCATGAATTCGTCATCAACCGGTTCAACCAGATTCCCGGTCTCAAGTGCATCAGGGCGGGCGGAGCATTTTATGCTTTTCCTGATGCCCGCGAGGCCATCACCAAACTTCACGCAGCTGGAAAAATCAAGGAGCCGACTGATCTGGCGCTTTCGGACTATCTGCTGGAATCAGTCGGCGTAGCCGTCGTACCCGGCTCGGCATTTGGTGCCGAGGGGTATTTCCGCATTTCATTTGCCACATCAATGGATAACCTCAGGAATGCGCTGGATCGCATTGAGAAAGCGCTGATGCCCTGATCAACAATTGGCTCACTTGAGGCGCGCTGTAATGCGCGTCTTTTTATTTCTTGTTGCCGAATAATTTATCCAGTGCGGATCCGGCTTTCATGCCAACACTGGTTCCCATTGGCCCCAACACGGCGGTGCCGGCAACAGCACCCGCAATCGCTGCTTTAGTCGGAAAGACTTCTGGGTTATCCACTGTGCCAGAAACCTTTAATGGCACGGTCACCATGGCCAGGCCCTTTTTCAATTCAACGTCTACCAATCCATCCAGTACTTTCGAGGGTGAAATTTTGACCTGCCCGCTGGCGCCCAGCAGCCCAGAGACCACCTTCATGTCACGCAATTCAATCTGCTTCCCAGCCGTGTGCACTTTGCCTGATAGCTGGTCAAATTCTGTTTCACCACCTTTCCCACCCTGTTTAACAAACAGGCTCGCTGCTTTTGCCAGGTCCAGACCGTGGAGTACGCCTTTTGCGACACTGAAGGTGTAATCCATCACCAGCTTATCCGCCAGTTGGCCGGGTTCCTTGGCCATGCTACTAAAAGCGCCGTTTCCTGTAATCCGCCCGCTGATCCGGATACCTTTGGTAAACAACCCGGAAGCATCCTGCAGTTCAATGTGATCGGTCTTGAATTTTCCGCCTAACCGCCAGATGTTTTTCCAATCAAGATGCGCAGTGGCTAGCAATTTACCGCCATACAAGCCAGCTTCGATCGAAGAAATATCGAGCGTTTGCCCTGCATAGACCATTTTCGCTTCAAACTTGTCCAGTTTGAGTGGTGGCCCTATGGGGGATATCCATTGATGAGCATTGATGCGAGCAGCATAGCCAGTACCGTGCGGCGTGGCTTCTATAGCCAGTTTGTTGTCGGTGCTTTGGATGAGGGCTTTCTGCAGCTTGGCTTCATCAGTCATGGCAATATCTGCATCGAACAGCGGCAAAACCATTCCAGGCCATTCCAGCCTGGCCTCATGGATTGCAATGCGCCTGATCGAGACCATGGGCGGAGCACTGTCGCTATTTTGTGCCAGCAACGGGCTTAACAGATCAATGGCTGATTTTTTGATGATCGGGCGATTGATATCCAGTCTGGAAAATACCCGAACCGGTTTGAACAAGGTCGTGACATCCAGCACTGCAGCTATCTGGGCCACCTGGATTTCCGTATCCCTGCCAATGGATATTTCCTTGATATTGACGCGAGGGGTCGGCAATACGGCAAGATGCAATGACTTGATTCTGACGGGTGCACCAAGTTTGTCCGATGCTACCTGTTCCATCTGTCGCAGATAGGATTCCATAGGCACCAGAAAAGGAGCGATCAGCAACAATAAAATGACTGCTGCAAGCCCGGCCAATAGGTGTTTAGGTTTCATGCAGGCTCTCCAGTTTGAGACTTTCCGGTCGAGTCTATCTCAGGAAAAACAAAAAGGCGACCCAGGTCGCCTTTTCGAAAAAAAATTTCAAAATTATTGAGCGGTCTTCGCGCTCACCAATTCCTGATTGATCGTAATCTTTGCCTTGGCACGCAAGGAATTCATATAAGCCGACAGGAGTTCACCACCCAGTGAGGAGGTGTATTCGGCGTTGATCGCTTTTTTGCCTGCCTCATCAAGATCCTTCATGCCGTCTTCCACTGTGCTGACACGTATCAACACATAACCGCCATCCTTGGCTGCAGCACCGACAAAGGACGGCAGTTTGGATACATCCATGCGGAAGGCCTGATTCAGCACGCCATCGCTCAGTCCTTGTGCATTCCTGCGGTCAGCCAGAACCGGTGTCGTCCAGCCCAGTTTGGAACCATCAACTCCTTTTTTCAGATCCGTCAGCAATTTCTCACCTTGCTGAATCGCCAGTTTTGAGGCTTGAGCATGTTTGAGGCTTTCTTCAATTGCTGCCTTGACCGTTTCAAACGGCTTGACGCTGGAGGGACGGGTTTCAATCACTCGTGCGGCAGCCAGGGAATTCGGGGCAATCTCGATCGCTTCCGTGTTGCGTTTGTCCTTGCGCACTTCATCGGAGAATACGGCGACGGAAATTTTCTGATTATTCTTGAAAAATTTGGCTACATCTTCCTGCGACAACCAGTCACTCTTCTGGACCTGCAGGTGTTGCGCCTGCGCAGCCGGTTCCAGGCTTGAAGATTGCTCATATACCGTATTGCTGAAAGACTCGGCCACTTCGGCAAATTTTGCCAGTGCTTTTTGGTACATCAGTTCCGCCCGAATCTGGGCCTTTGCCTGATCAAAGCCCTGTGCTGCACCGGTCACGCCAGTAAGTTTGATGATATGGTAGCCAAACTCGGTCTCGATCAATTCGCTGATGCCACCAGGGGACATACTGAAGACAGCATCCTCAAAGGGCTTGACCATGAGACCACGCTTGATCGGCCCGAGGTCACCGCCTCTTGCAGCAGAACCGGGATCCTGCGAATACTTTTTGGCCAATTCATCAAACTTGGTCGGGGATTTCTTGACTTCTGCCAGTACTTCTTGTGCCTTCTTCTTGGCAGCTTCCTTGGCGGCGGCATCCTTGCTGGCACCAAAAGCAATCAGGATGTGACTGGCGCTTCGTTCTTCGTCTCCCTGAAATTTTGTGGCATTCTCTTCATAAAATTTTTTGGCCTCATCATCGGTCACCTGCTGCGCGGCAATCAAATTGGAAGCGGAAAGCACCACAAACTCGATCCTGACCTGGTCAGGAATGCGGAATTCCGACTGATGCTTGTCGTAATAGGTCTTTACTTCAGACGGATCAACCTTGGCCTGCGCAAGAAAATCGTCGGCACGAATCGTTGCCGTACTGACCTCGCGTAGTTGCTTCTGAACACGCATCGTGTGTTCCGGTACTTTGTGGGGGGCAAATGCCAGTGCCGAAATACTGTCTCGCACCTGCTGTGTCAGCAGGTCGCCGCGCATGCGTGATTCAAAAAGGCTGGGCGTCATGCCATTGGCGGTCAGAACCTGATCATACAGTTCTTGTGAGAATTGACCGTCCTTCTGGAATTCCGGCATGGCGACGATGATCTTGGAAAGTTGCTCGTCGGATATCGTGTATCCGCCACGCTTGACTTCAGCGGTCAGCAGCCTGGAATTCACCAGTTTGTCCAGAACAGCCTGACGTACTTCCGGATTGTCCAGAAAGTTGGGATCCTTGTTTTCCTTCATGCTGTCACGAAGGTTCTGCAGGGCCTTGCTGAATTCCTGTACCGTGATCGATGTCCCGTTGACCTTGGCCACAGCGACACTTGAACCGGCCTGCTTTAAATAAGAATCAACGCCCCACAAGGCGAACGGAACTGTAATCAGCGCCAGAATGAGTTTTGCGATCCAGCTTTGCTGACGCTCGCGAATAGCTTCCAACATAATGTGAACCTCTAACTTCAGTGTAGGAGAACGGCGAAAGGGCGAATTATGCCATGCCGGAGGTTTGACAGCGACAGGTTTGCTGCATTTATTGCTGTTAGGGACCTGAGCTGATTACCAGAGGTCTATCTCGGACGCCTCGATCTTGTCCTCTTCAATCGGGGCGGTAAATTCAGCAGCTTTGGCCAGGCCAAGCAGAATGGACTTGAACTCATCGTCGAAGCTGGCTCCCAACTCGAACAGTTTCATCACTTCTGCCTGCGCATTCCGAACTACGTTGCTGATAGCGAGTTCCTGACTGTTCATCAGCCCCAGCGAAGTGTACATATTTTCCAGCGTATCAACCATGCGCTCAAGTTCGAATCTTGTATCGACCTGCTGTGCACTGTAGCGGGTATGGAGTTTTGCAACCGCAGTACGGGTGGCATCAGCCAGCTGTCGCAATTCATCAGTACGTTCATTGGCTTCCAGCCGCAACAGGATATTTTCTACCGCAGCACCGCCTGTTTCGCAAATCATGGCAGCATAGTCACGAATTCTGCCTGCGGCTTCAGGGTCGTCGGCAGGCATGTTCAGTACCAGTACCGAAATGGCGTCGTAGTTGACGATCATGCGGCGCTTGAACTGGAATATGCGCCCCTGCGACTGCGATTGTTCGATCACAGATGACTCCAGTTCAGTCGCCAGTCCATCCTGAGTCAAGGTCAGCGTGCCGAAGCGGCTACGGATCTGAACGTGGCTATCAAGTCCATAGGAGCGCATCGTTTCGACTGCCAGAGATGCTAGTGCATTGAGCGATCTGCAACTCAGGCTGCTGCGCGTAAATTTGAGCACAATTCCGGTTTCTCCAAGACTGCTAAGTGCGGTCATGGTTGTGCTGTCAGCAGAAAGTTTTTCCGCTGCCAGGGTTTCACGTCTGGCTTTAAGCTTTACGGCTATATCGGACTTGCGCCGAACTTCCTCGGCATTGAATGGCTTGGATATGAAATCATCCGCACCGACATCGTAAGCCATCAGACGGTCATTCAGCCCATCCCGGCCCGAAAGGAAGATGATTGGAATATCCAGCGTTTCCGGTCGACTGCGCAACCTGCGACAGGTTTCATAGCCATCCATGCCCGGCATCTCGATATCCAGCAATATTGCATCGGGTCTGATATCGTCAAAACGGTCAATACAATCTTCTCCGGAAGAAACCTCACTGATCTTATATCCATATTTGCCAAGGGATATTCCCAGCATCCCAGCGACGACCGGATCATCATCCACAATCATCAGGTGACCTTTCCCATGCTCAGGCGTCATTTCACGATCATTCATAACAGGTCCATTCGTGTTCAGAGTGTGATTTTTTCCAGGGAATGCATGGCCTCATCCCACGCACTGACAAGAGACTGCATGAGGGAATCCGAAACAATATTTTCCGGGATAGTGCCCTTTTTCAATTCTTTTTCAATCGTTGCAGCAGCGTCCTGGAGAGTGATTGCACCAATGGTGCCAGCCCCTCCTTTGATCGAATGCGCGAGCCGTCTGGCGGTATCAACATCTCCTGCCACAAGGGCTGAGACAAGACTATCCTTCATTGTGACATTACGGTCCCTGAAAAGGCACAGGAACCGGCGGTACTGTTTGACGTCACCATCAAGTCGCGACAGGGCCAGTGCGGTATCGAATCCAGGCATCTCCGGCAGACCGTCGTCCTGGGAGGCCATATCCGTAGCCTGTGCTGCCGTGGTTTCCTCAGTGAAGACTGGTTCCTGCCCTCCTAGCCACCTGGCCAATATGGCATAGAGCCTGTCGCTTAGTATGGGTTTCGTCAGAATGTCGTTCATGCCACAGGCGAGCACGCGTCCCCGTTCTTCAGCCATCGCATGCGCCGTCAAGGCAACAATGGGCAATGCTGGAAAATGACCCCGAATCAGCCTGGTAGCGGTATAACCGTCTATGAAAGGCATCTGAATATCCATCAGGATCAGGTCATAGTTCTTTAGAAGTGCCTTGCCAACGGCCTGGCTTCCATCAATGGCTGTTTCGACAGACGCGCCGGTAATCTCGACCAGCTCTTTTCCAACTTCACGATTGAACTCGTTATCGTCTACAAGAAGAATACGTTTTCCGGTTAGATTCGGAACACTCTGACTGGACTCAAGGGCGGTACGTTCCACGACACGACCGCCAAATAGCTCCCTCAAGTGGTTAAGGAATGTGGCACTGGTGATGGGTTTGGGGATCACCAGTTGAACCAGATCTCCTGCAGCAGCTCTGGCCACTTCATGGTCATCGCCCGTCACCAGCGCCACCGGGACTTCAATGGCAGACTGGCGTATTCTGCGCGTGGTTTCCAGCCCGTCCATTTCCTTCATATGCCAGTCCATCAAAATACCGTCTGGCAAATCACCATTTTGTAATCTTAATAAAGCCGATTCGCCTGAATCGGCCTCATCGGCTTCGATTCCATAGGCATTCAGCCACTCGACTAGCAGCCGGCGCATGGTGTAATTGTCATCGACGACCAGCATCCGTTTGCCACTAGTCTGAGCATCAGAAGATGAAAAACTGATCTCGCTGATGCCGAAATTGGCAGTAAAACTGAAGCAGCTTCCACGTCCTGCTTCACTTTCCATACTGATCTTTCCTCCCATCAGTTCTATCAGTTGGCGGCAGATGACCAGACCGAGGCCACTGCCGCCATATTTTCTGGTGGTTGAGTTGTCAGCCTGAGTGAATGGCTGGAAAAGGGTCGCTTGCTGTTCCGGCGACATGCCGATGCCAGTATCTCTTACCACGAAATGGAGCGTGACCCGATCATCCCGGATTTCTGTCGCATTTGCTGTAACCCTAACCTCCCCATGTTCCGTGAACTTGAGCGCATTACCAACCAGATTGGTCAGAACCTGTGTCAACCGAAGCGGATCCCCCATCAATACTGACGGGATGCCAGGGAAGGCTCCAACCGTCAGCTCGATTCCCTTTTCCCGGGCTTTAGCTCCAAACAAGTTGTAAACGTGATCAATGACATCATCCAGACTGAAGGTGACTGCCTCCATATCCAGTTTTCCGGCCTCGATCTTTGAGAAATCCAGAATGTCATTGATCACACCCAGCAATGCTTCTCCCGCCGAATGAATCTTGTGACAGTAGGTCCGCACGTTGTTTGGCATTTCGGCACGTTGAAGCAGTTGCGAAAAGCCGATGATGGCGTTGATCGGGGTGCGGATCTCATGACTCATGTTGGCCAGAAATTCACTTTTGGCATGGCTGGCCGATTCAGCCGTTTCTCGGGCCTGAACTAATTCTTTCTCCGCAATTTTGCGCTTTGTGATATCCCGCAGGACGCCAATGTAGGTTCGGGTGTCCTCTTCCTGAAGTTCGCTCAGGGATAGATCAAGCGGGAATTTCGTTCCATCATGCCGAATCCCCTCCAATTCAACACGTCTTCCGATCAGTGTGGTTTTCTCGGTTTCCGGGTCCGTTTGTAGATAACCGTGATCAGATAATTGATAAAGTTCGGGGATAAGTAGGGTAATGTAGCTGCCGATGAGTTTGGAAGCCTGATAACCGAACATTGCACTGACGGCGTCGTTTGCAGAAAGAATGATGCCGTCCTGGTCAATGTGTATGACCCCGTCCATCATGGTTTTTAGTATGGCGCGTATGCGTGACTCGGATACTTTCAGGGCGGTTTCCGATTCCTTTTTCGCAGAGATATCCCTGATGAACGCGCTGAATTCGACTTGACCGGCAATGTAGTTTGGTGAAATTGCCAGTTCGATGGGAAATTCCTTACCATCCCGATGAAGTGCGGTAATCTCAAGACGCTTGTTCAGCACAGGGCCTTCGCCAGTTGCCAGGAAGTTTTCCAGGCCTCTGGTGTGGGCCTCGCGGTGCTGCGGCGGAACAATAATTTCATGCACGCTCTTGCCGATGACGAATTCTCTCGGCCAGCCAAAAATGCACTCGGCTTGATAGTTCCAAGCGGTAATCACACCATGTGCATTCATCTGTACCACGGCATCCATGGCAGTCTCTATGATGTTGTGCATATGGATTTCTGCATCTTCACGGGCCGAGTACAACTGACTGAAGGTTTCGGCCATTTCATTGAAGCTGTTGCCAATCTGGGCCAGTTCATCCTCGGTGTCCAATTGAATCCGGTTCTGCATCTGGCCGCTACTGAAGTCATGAACACCCCCCAGCAAAATGCGCGTACTTCTCTGGATGGAAAAATAACCGCCAACAGCAAAATAGAACAGTGCCAGATAGATCAGCAAGACGAATCCCAGACCCAGATAAAAGGTCTGGTATGAATGGCTGATGCGTTGCTCAATCAGAGCCGTAAGCGTGGGCAGGATATCCTCCCGGACATGTGTGTAAAGTTCATCCATGGCCTGGGTCGTCAACTGGAAGAATTTCTCAGGAGAGGTATTGAATTCCTCAGTGAGTATGTCCTGCTTGACAAGACTAATAGTGAGATGTGACGTTCGCTGGAGCATACTGGAAATGTGCTCCATCGAACTTAACTGTTCCGGGTTGTGTTGCCCAACCGTGGCAAGATTTATTTTCAATCTTGCATGCGCATTGTTGAACTGATCGACCAGAGATGAAATCATGATTTTCTGCTGCATCGTGGCATGCTTGTTTGTCAGAATCCCGGCACCGAAAGCACGAATCTGTCCCAGATGCTCGATGGCGTCCGGGGCCTTGTTCACAGCAGTATCAAGCAGGTAATACGTACCGATTTCCGGATCCAGTGACAGATTGTAAAAATCGGCAACGTCGACTCCCAGTATTTCCAGCTTGAAAATCAGGTCAGAGTGCTTCTCAAAACTCTCCTCCAGAGTCCAGGACTGTCCAACCCTGTGCAACTTTTCCCACTCGGTCCTGATCTGGTTAAACCGTTTGCCCGATCGCAGTTCTTCTGGAAGCTTTCTCGATAACTCTTCAATGGCTGCGGTGACCCCTATTTCCGTTTCCTGAAGCAATTTCTTGAATTTTTCCTGATTTCCCAGTTCACTGGCCGAATATCCCCGATGTAACTGAACAAGCTGCATGGCACGGCTAATCGGATGAATAAGCGTGACACCCACAAGTTCCTGACGCGAGTTGTTAATTGTCTGGTAAAGGTGTACCGCCAGAATGCCGAGTACAAAAGTGACAGCTGCAAGTGATAGCAAACCCAGCAACAAGAACTTCTTGCTGACATTCAATCGCCCCATGAATTTGATTGCAGGGTCAAAGAATGACTGGTGCATCAATTTATTCCCCGCGCATCCCGGCAAGATAGATAGTCGCTTCTACACAGTTACCGATTCCACGGTATTCAAGTTTTGAGAATGAAATATTGCGGGACATGGCAATGCCCCGTCCGTGGTTGTCCATGATCCGGTCCATGCCCATATCCAGATAGCGATTCCAATCAAAGCCCTTTCCCTCATCCTTGATAGTGAATATCAGTTCCGTATCTGTGCGCTTGAATTTCACGACGGCAGTCTTGTCAGCATACTCTCGTGCCCCGAGGCGCATTGAAATCTCTTCATGAAGGCGATTTTCCGTGATCAATCGGGATTTCTCTTCATAGGTAATCCCAAGATTGCCGTGCTCAATTGCGTTTAGCATCAACTCCATCAACCCCATGTGCGCAATCTGTGGTGAAGGGCAAAGGCAAGACAGGAGTGTTGAAATGTGACGTGCACTTTCAGTGGTGCGAAATGTGAATAATCCTTCACTGAGATGGCATAAGGCAGTGTGCAGCGTTTCACTGTCATGCGACTCAAGGATACGCTCCGAACGGTCGCGCAGGGCTGTGGCGATGACGGCTCGAATGATTTCGGGACGGAACGGTTTGGTCAGGTAGTAATATGCACCCGCTTCCAAGCCCTCTGCCACTTCTTCAGGTTCCGAGGCTGCAGTCTGCATGATGACAGGAAGCAGTTTGAGTCGCTGATCCTGCTTAATGTGTCGTAGCACATCGATGCCATTCATCCCAGGCATCATGCGATCCAGCAATACCGTGTCGTATTTATCGGGATTCGCCTGCAATTTTTCCCAGGCCTCCTCACCGCTACTGGCAATATCCAGCTGATAGCCGCATCCATCAAGAAAATCGCAGATTACAAGTTGATTGAATGGCTCGTCATCAACGATCAGCAATGCTGGTTTTCGATCATCCATATGGCATCAGGCCTCATTTTGGGTTGCAGGTGATCAGAATAGACTCATTCAACTAAATAAATTGATGAAATGGCAGTATGAGAGGAAGTGTAAACGGGCGTCCAACATAAAACAAGACAAGATCAACCTGATATATCGGATGTTATTACAGTGCGAATAAGCTGGAACCGGATACGTGCAGCATGGTAGACAAAAGCAAAAGAGGCATACCTTTCGGTATACCTCTCTACTATTCCAACATTGATCTCAACAGGCTGTTCGAAAACAGCTTTTTAAGCGTGGCGGAGTGGACGGGACTCGAACCCGCGACCCCCGGCGTGACAGGCCGGTATTCTAACCAACTGAACTACCACTCCAAAAATCGTTGGTTATATTTCTGGTGGGTGCTGACGGGATCGAACCGCCGACATTCGCCTTGTAAGAGTTAATTTTCTTGCTTTTAATCAACAGCTTACATGTTTTACCACCTATGGTAACAACATTCGCCAGGTAAGGCGAATGTCTACCAACTAACGCAGGCGAGACTATAGGGATTTTGCTTCCCTTCGTCAATGCCATCTAACCAACTTTTGTTACATTTAAATTATTTGGATTCGAACTCCCTGCATTTGCTAATCCAGAACATCCCGGAATCATGGGTGAGCATGAGTGATCGGTTGAACGGCAAGTCTCATCCCCATGGCACGTAATATGGAAGATAGAGTTTTAAGCTCAGGGTTGCCCTGTTCAGATAGGGTGCGATAGAGCGTATGGGCGTTCACCTCGGCTTGGCGGGCAACTTCCTGTACACCGCCAAATGCCTTGCTCAGTGTCCTGAGTGCCAGCATAAGATCAGCTTCGTCACCATCTTTCAATACTGTATTTAAATATTCGGCCGCGAGTTCCGGATCGTGCTGAAACATCTCAACGGTTGCTTCTTCATGAGTGCGATGTGTTTTAGCCATTTCGTTTCTCCCAGTCCCTTAACAATCTGATTGCCCGATCAATATCCCGGCTCTGCGAACCCTTGTCACCAGCGCAGGTCAGCAGAATCATCATATTGCCTACATGTGCGTAATAAACGCGGTACCCGGCACCCACATCAATTCGTAATTCATTGATGCCATCTCGTAATGCTTTGTGATCGCCAAATTGACCAAGTTCCAGTCTGGCAACGCGCCTGATCACGGCAATCTTAGCGGTTCTGTCACGTAACGAATCCAGCCACGCCTGGAAGATATCGTTCTCATTGCCATCGAGATAATGGATGATTTGGTGCATTGCTGATATTTTAGCTTAAAAGCGAATAAATGCAAGGCGGCAACCAATAAAAGCCATTTTAGTACGGTAGGAAAATGACGTTTTACACCGGCAGATCGTTCAGTTCGTAGCTAGTGCTCCGCCCGCCCCCTTCAGTTTTTCTCAGGACTTTCCGCGCTATCAACTCGTTGATGTCTCGCAGGGCCGTGTCTGGAGAACACTTGGCGATGGCTGCCCACTTACTACTGGTGAACTTGCCATCAAAACCGTCGAGTAGTCGATTGAGCAGCTTCACCTGTCTCTCATTCAAGGGGGTCGCTGCCCAGTGCTGCCAGAAGCGTGCCTTGAATAACACGGTATCTAGGGTAGTTTGCGCATCTTGTAGGGTACGATGCAGGGTACCTAAAAACCAGGCGAGCCACTCGGTGACGTCCATTGATTGTTTCTGGGAGCGCTCTAGGATGTCGTAGTAGGCCTTTCGCTCGCGTTGAATCTCCGCCGACAAGCTATAGAAACGTTGCGGGCTCCCATCGGCACGAGCCAAGAGTAGATCGCCAATGGCGCGAGCGATACGGCCATTTCCGTCGTCGAACGGATGCAGAGTAACGAACCACAAATGTGCAAGACCAGCTTTGAGTAACGGAGGTTCTTTCGATGCGCCATTAAGCCAATCGAAAAAACGTCCGGTTTCGACTTCCAGGCAGCTGGCATGCGGTGCCTCAAAATGCACGCGCTGTCGGCCGACTGGACCAGATACCACTTGCATGGGACCGCCTGAATCATCACGCCAGCCCCCGACGTGGATCTTGGAAAGGCCAGAGTAACCGGTGGGAAACAGCGCGGCATGCCAACCGAACAGGCGCTCCTGTGATACCGGCAAATGGCTGTTGGCTGTAGCGTCTAGTACCATCTCGACTACGCCATCGACGTGCCGATCTACTGGGGCTAAAGCACCGATGTCTACGCCTAGTCGTCGAGCGATGCTCGAACGTACAGATTCGACATTGAGTTGCTCACCCTCGATCTCGCTGGTTTTGATCACATCCTCTGTAAGCGCAGCAAGACTTGCTTGATTGCGCAGTGCCATGCCTACATCTGCCAAGCGTCCCATCAAGAGTCCTTGGGCATGACTGACCTCAGACATGGGGCCTGCCAGTGCTGCCAGATCGAAGCGCCAGCTTGGCCAGTCGTTGGCCTGCCAGATATATTTGTAATTGCCGCTATTCATGCGGCGATTATGGGCTTTATTCACCGCATTGGCAAGTTATTCACCGCCTTTAGTGCGGAGATAAAGCGGAGATTCTCCGCAAGGGGTGGTACTACATCGGTGGTTCCATACAAGCTATCCATTGGGTGGATAACAGTGGACATACAACTTTATTAATTCTTAGCCAGAGAACTGCCGTTGGCGATGGGCAGTTCAGCAGACTTTGGTGACATCCAGAATGGGCTTTTTGTCACCCCCTAATTCTCATTTACCCGAGTAATTTTGTCGGATATAATTTGCTTTAAGCCTTATCCGGAAAAGCCGGACAAAGCCTCCCTACATAACAATTCGATCTGGAGGCCGAGATGAAAAATGCGCTCTTTTTAGACCATAACTCTGCCGACAAACTCGTCAGAGAGCTCCAAGAATTTTGCGAAAGCATCAATCCTAGCCTCAGTTGTAATTCATGCGCTGCTGATGACTTCCAGAAGAACAAGTGCAGTCAAGTCACACATGACAGCCTTGAAGCCGTATTCATCGAAGTCTACGAACATTTTATTGAAGAAGAAGATTTCATGAAAAGATCTGGTCTTTGCAAGACAGCTAAATCTAAATGCGAAGAACACAAGAGACAGCATGCGGAAATTGTTGAGGGAATGCGAAAGTTGATAGAACGGACATCGGAATTAAGCAATGCCGACCTCATCAAAGCCCTCAATCTTGAGATCATAAACAAACTGATGCGTCACCTTGAATCGATCGATTTTGAGTTTCATGCGTTTCAACATCAATGGCTTAAATCTGCATAAGCAAATTTTAGAGATTGCCAATGTGAAATGCCATTCACCATACGATAGAAGTTCATACTGCTTATTACTATGCGTCCATTATCGACCTCAATTCGTTTTTTAATTCCAATCACAGTCGTACTGCTTTTGGGCTTTTTATATGCCCTAAACGAGGAAACTTCACTCCAGCAGCAGCAAATTACTACATCAGCAACAAAGCAAGCACAAGATCTTTCCCTTCTTCTGACAACGACAGAGTCATCCGTCGGGGATCAAGTTAAGTCATCTATGGCACTTCTTCTGCAGCGCGGGCAAGCATTAGGGACGGCTCACCAAGAAGGTCAAGTTGAGGTCGGTGTACTGACAGTTCCAAATCTTTATTTGGGCCAGTTGTCTCAGGCCAACCGCCCGGAGTTGGTCGATGGTGTTAAAACGATCATGGGAGGAACGGCGACAATATTTGTGAAGTCAGGTGATAGATTTGTCCGCATTGCAACGAATGTTGAATCTGACAAAGGCGTCCGTGGAATTGGGACCTTTCTTGACCCTGAAGGCAAAGCCATCAAATCACTAAGGCAAGGCCAACCGTTCTATGGCGTTGTAGATGTATTGGGCGCCCCCTACATTACTGGCTACGAACCGATGCAGAATAACCAAGGTGAAGTTGTCGGTGCCTGGTATGTAGGCTACAAAGCTGACCTGAATTCGATAAGCCAGATTGTCAGCAAATCACGTTTTCTCAATAGCGGATTTCAGGCCGTATTGGATTACAGGGGAAACGTCAGGTTTCACTCTGAACATCTATCAAAAGAAGCAATAGAAAAGCTAATTAAGGCCCACCCTACCAACTGGCAATTCGTTTATTCCGAAATTCCTGAGTGGGGATACAAGGTGCTAACAGCCTATCCCAAACAAGAGGCACTTCTGCATGGACTCAAAGCAGTTCTTCATCATTTTGTTTTTGGGGCTGTATTTCTTACATTGCTGTTAGGCCTTATTTTTCGGCAAATGAGGCAACTGATTTACCGCCCGTTGGGAGCCGATCCTGATGTTGCCGCCAAGATGGTCAGGCGTATCTCGACTGGCGATTTGTCTGGTGATGACCATAAAGCGCCCGTTGGTTCCTTGATGGACGACTTGTCGGTAATGAGGGCAAATCTCCAAGGCATGCTCACTACCATCAACAAAAATGCACAGGATCTTGGACTGGCCGCCAGCGTGTTCAGTCAGTCTCACAACTGCGTCATAATCACTGACCTTCAAAGCAACATCATTGATGTTAATCCGGCCTTTACTAATCTGACAGGGTATTCGCATGATGAGGTGATTGGAAGAAACACCAGCATCCTAAAATCCGGTAGACATGATGCTCGTTTTTATGAAGAAATGTGGGCCAGCATTAAAGCGACTGGTAGTTGGTCAGGGGAAGTCTGGGATCGCCGCAAGAATGGTGAGGAGTTCCTTGAGTCTTTGTATATCAAAGCAGTGCACGGAACGGATGGCAACATAAGTCACTATGTTGGCATCTCGACCAACATCACTGACAGAAAACTCGCCGAAGAAGAGAATCAACTGGCCACACTGGTGTACCAAAACAGCACAGAGGCCATAACAGTTACGGATGAAAACAACCGGATTGTCGCGATCAACCCTGCCTTCACCAACATAACTGGTTACACCGAAGCTGAAGCCTTAGGGCAGAACCCAAAATTCCTGAGTTCAGGTCGCCAAGGACCGGAGTTCTACCGTGACATGTGGGAAGCACTCAACAATACCGGTCATTGGCAAGGAGAGATTTGGAACAAGAAGAAGAATGGAGAAGAGTTTGTTGAATGGCTTTCCATCAACACCATATACAACAAAGATGGAACTGTGCACCGTCGCGTTGCACTATTCTTAGATATTACAGATCGAAAAAATGCGGAAGCCGAAGTCTTGGAGCACGCCAATTTCGATCACTTGACGCGGTTGCCAAACCGTCGCCTGTTTCACGATCGGTTGGAACAGGAAATCAGGAAAGCACAACGTGATAAAACGCTTACCGCACTATTGTTCCTTGACCTTGACCGATTCAAGGAGGTCAATGACAGCCTAGGTCATGACATGGGTGATTTGTTACTGGTAGAGGCAGCAACCCGCATTAAACACTGCGTCCGTGAATGCGATACTTTGGCCCGGTTGGGTGGAGATGAATTTACAGTAATCTTGTCGGAACTCCAGAATCCATCGAATATCGAACGCATTGCCACGAGCATTATCGAAAGCCTCGCCGAACCATTCCTGCTAAATGGTCAGGAGTCCTTCGTTTCAGTGAGCATCGGCATTGCTCTTTACCCAGACGATGCAACCGGTATAAATGATCTCATTAAACATGCCGATCAGGCTATGTATGCCGCGAAAGACTATGGTCGAGGCCGATTCCATTTCTTTACGAAGGCGTTACAAGAAGCCGTTGAGCTGCGTATGCGACTGGGAAGCGACCTGCGTAACGCCCTTCATGCCAGCCAGTTTGAAGTGTATTACCAACCCATCATTGAGCTTGATTCAGGTCATATTCACAAGGCAGAGGCTCTTCTGCGTTGGAAACATCCCATACATGGTTTTGTCAGTCCAGCAGCCTTTATTCCAATCGCCGAAGACACCGGAACTATTCATGAGATAGGTGACTGGGTATTTTTACAGGCAGCCCACCAAGTCCGTCATTGGCAGTCCATCAAGGGAAGCGCATTTCAGATAAGCGTGAATAAGTCACCGGTGCAATTTCTAGGTGATGACAAGAATCACAATTATTGGGTCGAGAAATTGGCCGAATTGGGATTACCTGGCAGTTGTATTGTGGTTGAAATAACCGAGGGGCTGCTAATGAACACAGATACGAATATCACCAAAAAGTTGTTGAGATTCCGCGAGGCCGGGATTCAGTTTGCCATTGACGACTTTGGTACTGGATATTCCGCACTCTCATACCTAAAGAAATTTGACATTGATTACCTCAAGATCGACCAGTCGTTCACCCGAAATTTGGCACCGAATACTCCGGATTTTGCCTTGTGCGAAGCTATGGTGGTCATGGCGCACAAACTTGGTATCAAGGTAATTGCTGAAGGCGTTGAAACGGAACAGCAGCAGGATCTGCTCATACAGATTGGCTGTGATTACGGACAAGGGTATTTGTTTTCCAAGCCTGTGCCGGCTGAAGATTTTGAGACATTATTATTGAAAGGCTGACGGACAAAGTCTGTCCGCATATAAGCCTTTCCTAGAATCAAGGGCAGTTAAAATTACTCCCCCCCCTTTTGATTAATTATTTCACTTGCACCTAGACTCCGTAAAGCCTACTGGCAAGTTCAATTACACGGGAAGTGGCCATGCTACTCCATCTTGTGCTTCAAAGTTAAGTGCTTTTTTGAGGGCCTAGAAACCACCGGAAGATAACCACCCCATGATTGGTGCAATCTGCGGGCTATTTCAAAGTCGGAATCTATCTGCTCAGATGGATTAGGTTCATGCGCGTTATTTGCTGCAAGTGCGTAAATCGTGACGTCCTTGCCGTTTGAGCGTATCTTGCCAACCTTTTTCACTTCCTGCCGAGAGACTAGTTTTGCTAATCGGGAGGTCACTTGGGGTGGCGCCAAACCCAATTCAGCCGCAATTTCGGAGCTGGTCTTTTTACCCGAGGTTAAAACCATAAGAATCGCATCAAGTGTATCCATGATTCTGCGTGCTGTGGACGATAGAAAGAAGTTTAGGTTACCGCTGAAAGGCGCTGACCGCTAGAACTTTTAAACGAGGGAACACCTTTCCTTTTCAGGAGCTGCATCTATAATGGCAGTGACAAGCATGCAGTGCCAACTTCCTATGAACTAGTGACATGGCCACGACACGTTATTGCTACACCTGCTTCAAATATCACCCGGAAGAGGAGATGCGACTTGTTGCAACCAAGGGCGGTAAAAGATGGCGTTGCCTCAAGAGCATGGAGTTAATCAAAAAGACTACTGGCGAGCGAGACACCTTCGGCAAAGAAGTGTCTGCAACCAACTCTGCCACGTTATCAGCCAGGCTCAAGGCTTCAAAGAAAGCCAAATCCTCAGCCTGACGAGTGCCCAAGCCCTCAGCCCCCCTTGCACGAATCTTCGTATCTTATTCATGCGCATTATGGTGATTCTATCTTCAGTTCTGCACGGTAAAAAAGGCCAAGCGCTCTTCAGGCGTCACATCAACCAGCAATCGATAGGCCATTTTTGCATGGGTAGGTGATTCAAAGAATCGGGTTGGATACTTGACCGGACTTTCTGCCGCTTTGCGCCCAGCGACAAAGGTGGCTTTCTGCTGTACTTTTGTTGGCAAACTTCGAGAGCGAATAGCGCAACGACTGCAGTTCGCTCCAATCAGGGTTAACTCTCCCGAGAAAAACAGATAAACACCCCCCACCTGCTCCATAGGTAGGTTGCAGTATGGGCAATGGAATTGTTTAGAGGATGCGGAGTCCATAAACACTGCTTCACCGAGTAGGCGGTCGGCTTGTTAGCCATCGCCTCCTTCATACTTACCCAGCCTATTATTCAGAAGTTCTACCATGCCATGACGCTTAGCAATCTCCTGAGCAACTAAACGGCGTTCGTCAGCCTCGGGCAACAGGCCGAGCAACATGACGATCAGCAAACGCATGTCCACGTGAATTTGTCTTGTTTCCATTGCACCGCTCTTCAGGCCATCTTATTCGACTAGTTGTTGACTAATTTTATCAACAATGCAAAATGTTCGTAAGAGGCGTGGGCTGTACATTTAGATGTGGTTGGTGCGTGGTTGGAGTGGGTAAGGAAGTTAAATGAAATGAGCAAGTCACTAAATACTTCGGAGAGCACATTCCATTGCCCGTGTTGCAATTTGCCCTTGGATCTGATCGCGGGTATCTATCTGTTTATTGGAGGTGGCTCATTAATGATTGGCGCCTACTGCAAGCGCTGTGCCATCCGGTCAAAAAAGCTACCTAAAGCTGTATTTCAGAAAGCCACCTATGCGGCAGGCGTAAAAGCTGTTGCCGATCCAGAGAAATACCCGGCGATCTTTTTTCAGTCACCGGCACAGGCACAGATCGCCTATCGCTTGCTGGTTGATGTGAAACCGGCAGAACGAATGGAGTTCTTCAATAAGAACCGTGAGCATCTGGCTGGTCGGCCTTGATGCCTTAACTAAGACAAGCCGTTTCCGTTCTAATCAGCACCAAGTCGCTATAATGAAACCATGCTATTTGCCGAGCCATCCGCAATAAATCTTCTGCTACTCGTTGCAGTGGTGATTGCGATTTCTGCCGTAAAGAAGTTGGTGCATTCATACCGGCTTAAAGACCCATTCTATCGACAGCAGCAAAAGGAAGACTCCAGAGTCGTTATTCATAGGGATTAACCCCCGAGCCGAGCAGACAAAAAAGGCAGCCAAAGAATATTGGCTGCCCGTTTAGTAACTACGCAGGATTTACACAGAGCAAAAATGCTGAGCGTGACTGGATAGTATCGTACACCTACGCCGAAAACAATCGATTCCTGGCAGCGTCAGGCTGTTGCCATTATTAGCGCTAAGCCAAATGCAGGTCTTGCCCGAGCATATCGGGTGTCACTAGCGTGATGCCCTTCTCTGAGACGTAGAAACGTTTGCTGTCTTCTTCCAGATTGCCCCCAATCGTCATGCCTTCAGGGATGATGCAACCTTTATCAATCACAGCTCGCTTGATAGTGACATTCCGACCAATTTCCACGTTGGGCAAGATGACTGACTCTTCAATGCTGCAGTAGCTATTGACCCGTACCTTAGAAAACAGCAAAGAATCTCGGACAGAAGATCCACTGATGATGCACCCACCTGACACGAGCGAATCAATGGCGTAACCGCGACGGTTAACTTCTTTGTGTACGAACTTGGCTGGTGGCAACTGTTCCTGATAAGTCCAGATGGGCCATTCCGCATCATACATATTGAGATCTGGCTGAACTTTGGTGAGTTCCATATTAGCTTCCCAATAGGCATCAATCGTACCGACGTCACGCCAGTAATCTCGACCATCCACGCTGTTGACGCAGCTGTCGGCATAGCGATGAGCATATACACGATATTTGGAGATCAGATAAGGAATGATGTCGGCACCGAAGTCATGACTGGATTTCGGGTCTGCCGCATCGCGGATGAGTTGTTCGTACAGGAACTTTGCATTGAATATATAAATACCCATGCTGGCGAGCGCCTGGTCAGGATTGCCGGGAATGGGATCTGGATCGTTGGGTTTTTCTCGGAACTGAATGATACGGTCTTCCTCATTGACCCCCATCACGCCAAACGCCTTGGCTTCTTCAAGCGACACATTAAGGCAGGCTATAGTCATATCTGCATTTTTGCTCACATGCGAGGCCAACATGCGACCGTAATCCATCTTGTAGATATGGTCACCAGCGAGGATCAGGATGTATTCTGGTTCGATGCTGCGCAGGATGTCCAGATTCTGGAAGACTGCATCTGCGGTGCCTTTGTACCACTCATCTTCTTCAACACGCTGCTGGGCGGGAAGTATCTCGACAAACTCGTTGAATTCGCCGCGCAGAAATCCCCACCCGCGTTGGATGTGCTGGATCAGGCTATGAGATTTGTACTGAGTAGCGACGCCAATCTTCCGGATGCCGGAATTCATGCAGTTTGACAATGGAAAATCGATAATCCGGAACTTGCCACCGAAAGGAACAGCAGGTTTCGCACGCCAGTCGGTCAGAGCTTTGAGACGCGATCCTCGACCACCCGCAAGAATCAGGGCCATGGTATTTTTGGTAAGCGTGCTGATGAATCGCGACGATGTAGTATCGCCCGATGAATTCTGCTGCATTTTTGTTCTCCCCGGCATATAGTTTGGTAAATGTGCAGCAGCGCATATGACCTAAAAAGTTAAACGCTTGCGGCATTGCCTGCTGTCATTATAGGCACGATAAAAAGATAAAACCAAGGGTTCGCAACCTATATTCTGAGGGGATCAACTATGTCGAAGAAACATCCAGTCATCGCCGTCACCGGATCATCAGGCGCAGGCACCACTACGGTCAAACGCGCTTTTGAGAATATTTTTCGTAGGGAAAAGATCAATGCGGCGGTGCTTGAAGGTGACAGCTTCCACAGCCTGGACCGTTCAGCTTTCCGGGTTGCTGCGGATGCCGCTGCCAAGGCGGGCAACAATACGTTCAGCCACTTCGGCCCGGAAGCCAACCATTTCGACAAGCTGGAAGAAACATTCCGCCTGTACAGTGAAACCGGCATGTGCAAGCGCCGCTTCTATGTCCATAGTGAAGCAGAGGCGGTAGAGCAGAATCAGCACTTTGGGCTAAACGATCTGAAGCCAGGTACGTTTACACCTTGGGAGGACATAGAGGCGAATTCCGATCTACTGTTCTATGAAGGTCTGCATGGGCTGGCCGCCGATGGCAATATCGACATGGCTCGCTTCGTCGATTTTGGCGTGGGGGTAGTGCCGGTGGTTAACCTGGAGTGGATCCAGAAAATCCATCGCGACAAGATTGAGCGTGGTTATTCAGCAGAAGCCACGGTGGATACCATCATGCGGCGTATGCCGGATTACATCAAATTCATCGTGCCGCAGTTCGCTCGAACCGACATTAACTTTCAGCGCGTAGCCACGGTGGATACTTCCAATCCTTTCGTTGCTCGTGACATCCCGACGCTGGATGAGAGCTTTGTCATTATTCGCTTCAAAGATCCGCATGGCGTAGACTTTCCCTACATGCTTAACATGATTCCAAATTCATTCATGTCACGCGCTAACAATCTTGTGGTGCCTGGCGGCAAGATGAGTTTTGCTATGGAAATTATTCTCGGCCCGATCCTGACCAACCTGATCGAGAACAAGAAATAAAGGTGTCATAATGGCAATAACGGTAATGTATAGATGTGCCATTGGCGGAATATACTTGTCCTTTTACCTTGTTATAAAAGGAGCCTCCCATGATTCCAAAACTTCAAGATTTTTTATCACTGGTGGGCCGTATTCTCCTGGCATCGCTTTTTCTACCGTCAGGCATTAGCAAATTAACCAGCTTTGCTAATACTGTTAGCTACATCAAAGCTGCTGGGATGCCCATGCCTGAGGTGGCTGCAGTTATTGCGTTGACTGTTGAAATCCTTGGCGGCTTTGCTCTAATCCCCGGCATAGGAACCCGCTTTGCGGCCATAGTGTTGGCAGTGTTTACCCTGGTGGCATCCTTCTACTTCCACAACTATTGGGCTGTACCCGCAGGCCAGCAGTTAGTGATGCAATTGCTGTTCTTCAAAAACATTGCGGTTGTGGGAGGTCTGCTGACGGTGGCTACATGGGGTCCAGGGAAGTGGAGTCTTGATGCACTCTACAATAGAGATTAACAAAGGCAGATTGCTAACAACGCCCCCGTGGTCAAATCCAGATGACCGCAATGTCTGCAGAGCCGAAATCGACCACTCGAAACAGCCAGCCCTGAAGCAATGGGATGGACTCCACCTCACCTAGACGGCATCGATGTGCCAGACTGGAGTTGTCTATAAACCAGTTAAACGGGAGAGGAGTCCACCATGAAGATTATCCGCGTTGGCGTAGATTTGGCAAAGAATGTGTTTCAAGTGCACGGTGTTGATCGTGATGAGAAACCCGTCTGGCGACGCAAACTGAGTCGAGATGAATGGCTCAAGGTTTTGCTTGATAAGATCGAGCCTGGTTGTGAAGTCGGCATGGAAGCCTGCGGCGGTGCACACCACTGGGCGCGTCAACTTGAGGCAAGAGGCTATGCTGTCAAGCTAATCTCTCCACAATTCGTCAAACCCTATGTGAAGAGTAACAAGAACGACGCCAACGATGCGGAAGCGATTTGTGAGGCGATGAGTCGACCCAACATGCGCTTTGTATCGGTCAAGACCGTTGAGCAGCAAGATATTCAGGCAATCCACCGTATTCGTGCCGGCTTGATTGATCAGCGTACCGCCAAAGGCAATCAGATTCGCGGCCTGGTGACCGAATATGGTCTCGTTGCACCCAAGGTAATATCAAACTTGCGTGAGGCCATTCCTTGCTGGCTGGAAGATGCAGAGAACGGTTTGAGCAGTAGATTCCGCCGACTACTCAGTGGGCTGTGGGCTGACTTGCTATCGTTGGATCAGCGGGTAAAAGAACTGGATCAGGAAATTACCGCGGTTGTGGCTGAAGACCCTGTCGCCCAGAGACTGCAACAACTTCGTGGTGTTGGCCCTATGATTGCAACAGCCCTGCTCGCCACGGTCGGTGATGCAGCCCAGTTTGCCAACGGTCGACAGATGGCAGCATCCCTTGGATTGACGCCGAAGCAGAACAGCTCTGGCGGTAAGGAGAAGTTACTCGGCATCAGTAAACGAGGCGACTCGTATGTCAGGTGTCTGCTTATCCATGGCGCCCGCGCGATGATCTGGGCGGCCAGAGATAAAGAGGACCGCTTGAGTCAGTGGGTAACGCGCATTGCCACAACCCGCCACCCGAACATTGCGGCGGTTGCGATGGCAAACAAAACAGTACGAATTGCTTGGGCGATGATCAGGAATGGATCAGATTACCAACCTGGTTTCGCATCAGCTGCAGCTTGAAAATTCATCATGTGTCAGTAAACGAGCGTAAGCAGTAAGGAGCAGATCAACTACGATTGCAAAACAAGCCGCTTGATGGCCAACAGGTCGAACCGGCGCAGGTAGAACCCGTCAACGGCTATGGGTTTAAAGCCCGATAAAGCAATTGGGAGCCCGCGCGCGAATAGCCCATCATGGTCCAACATTCAATACGGATGTGCAGTAAGAGACCGAATATACGTGAGCAGTCGAACCCACAAGCCAAAAACGGAGTGTTTGCAAACGAGGTGGAGTCCATATACAGACGTTGGCCGACGACTGCTTTAGGGAATAATATTTTCCGGGCTGGATTTCAGCATTGCAGTGTGGGCTCAACCGATCGACGCAACACAAGCGTTAAATCTTACTGCGGGTGTTTTGTAGCTTAAGCTTTACCGAATACGCCCCAGCTTAACCTATACCGATAAATCTTCTATGCCGTGAAGAGGCATTTGAAGGTTTCTGATTAAATAATGACGTAAATTTGAACTCATAGTGCAATATTACAGCGACAAGGTGGGCCGAAGATTTATGGAAATGACAAGGCGAATGTTGGCTGGTAACGCCTATCTACCGGTGATTAAAACAGATAAAAAAAGGACCTAACCGCAGTTAAGTCCTTTTTTTAATTGGGTTTTGGTGGGTGCTGACGGGATCGAACCGCCGACATTCGCCTTGTAAGAGTTAATTTTTACGCTTGTAATCATCAACTTACATGCTTTACCACCCGGTTGGTAAAAGCATTTTCCGAGTAAGGCAAAAGTCTATTAACCAACGCAGGCGAGACTATAGGGATTTTGCTCCCCTTCGTCAATGCCAACTAACCAACTTTCATTACATTTGAATGATTTGGATTCGAACTCGCTGCATTTGCCTATCCAGAACATCCCGGAATCATGGGTGAGCATGAGTGATCGGTTGAACGGCAAGTCTCATCCCCATGGCACGTAATATGGAAGACAGCGTTTTAAGCTCGGGGTTACCCTGCTCAGATAGCGTGCGATAAAGCGTATGGGCATTCACCTCGGCTTGGCGGGCAACTTCCTGTACACCGCCAAATGCCTTGCTCAGTGTCCTGAGTGCCAGCATAAGATCAGCTTCGTCACCATCTTCCAATACTGTATTTAAATATTCGGCCGCGAGTTCCGGATCGTGCTGAAACATCTCAACGGTTGCTGCTTCATGAGTGCGATGTGTTTTAGCCATTTCTTTTCTCCCAGTCCCTTAACAGTCTGATTGCCCGCTCGATATCCCGACTCTGCGAACCCTTGTCGCCGCCACAAGTGAGCAGAATCACCAAATTGCCTACATGTGCGTAATACACCCGATAACCGGCACCCACATCAATTCGTAATTCATTGATACCATCCCGCAATGCTTTTTGATCGCCAAATTGACCAAGCTCCAGTCTGGCAACGCGCCTGATCACAGCAATCTTAGCGGTTCTGTCACGTAACGAATCCAACCACGCCTGGAAGATATCGTTCTCATTGCCATCGAGATAATGGATGATTTGGTGCATTGCAGCTATCTTAGCTTAAAAGCGAATAAATGCAAGGCAGTAACCAATAAAAGCCATTTTAGTGCGGTAGAAAAATGACGTTTTACACCGGCAGATCGTTCAGTTCGTAGCTAGTGCTCCGCCCGCCCGCATCTGTTTTTCTGAGGACTTTCCGTGCTATCAACTCGTTGATGTCCCGCAGGGCCGTGTCTGGTGAACACTTGGCGATGGCTGCCCACTTACTACTGGTGAACTTGCCATCAAAACCGTCGAGTAGTCGATTGAGCAGCTTCACCTGTCTTTCATTCAAGGGGGTAGCTGCCCAGTGCTGCCAGAAGCGTGTCTTGGTTAGCACGGCATCTAGGTTGGTTTGAGCATTTTGAACGGCGCGATGCAGGGTATTTAAAAACCAGGCGAGCCACTCGGTGACGTCCATTGATTGTTTCTGGGTACGCTCCAGGATGTCGTAGTAGGCTTTTCGCTCGCGTTGAATCTCCGCCGACAAGCTATAGAAACGTTGCGTGCTGCCATCTGCACGCGCCAAGAGCAGATCGCCGATGGCGCGAGCGATACGGCCATTTCCGTCGTCGAACGGATGCAGAGTAACGAACCACAAATGCCCAAGACCAGCTTTGAGTAGCGGAGGTTCTTTTGATGCGCCATTAAGCCAATCGAGAAAGCGTCTGGTTTCGCCTTCCAGGCAGTTGGCATGTGGTGCCTCAAAATGCACGCGCTGTCGGCCGACTGGACCAGATACCACTTGCATGGGACCGCCTGAGTCATCACGCCAGCCCCCGACATGGATCTTGGAAAGGCCAGAGTAACCGGTGGGAAACAGCGCAGCATGCCAGCCGAACAGGCGCTCCTGTGAGACCGGTAGATGGCAGTTGGCGGTAGCATCCAGTACCATCTCGACTACGCCATCGACGTGCCGATCTACTGGGGCTAAAGCACCGATGTCTACGCCTAGTCGTCGAGCGATGCTCGAACGTACAGATTCGACATTGAGTTGCTCACCCTCGATCTCGCTGGTTTTGATCACATCCTCTGTAAGCGCAGCCAGACTTGCCTGATTGCGCAATGCCATGCCCACATCTGCCAAACGTCCCATCAAGAGTCCTTGGGCATGACTGACCTCGGATATGGGATCTGTCAGTGCCGCCAGATCGAAGCGCCAGCTTGGCCAGTCTTTGGCCTGCCAGATATATTTGTAATTGCCGCTATTCATGCGGTAATTATGGGCTTTATTCTCCGCATTGACAAGTTATTCGCCGCCTTTAGTGCGGAGATAAACCGGAGATTCTCCGCAAAAAGCGGTACTACATCGGTGATTCCATACTAGCTATTCACTGGGGGATATGGCGGGGCTGCGCTAATAGAGATATACAGCGATACCGTTGAGTCTGGACCGCAATTGCCCAGGCTCATAAATTCACAGCGATCCAAGATAAATAGCGTTTGTTAAGCCTCTCTTAACTTTTATCTGGCGATAATATAGGTTTGTAAAATCTGTTTCGTACAGGGGAGAATGCAATGTCTCGTTTAATGTGTCGGAAGTTACTTGGCATCATAAGTTTTGTGTTTATCGCAGCATTGGCGAATGCAGGTGAACCTGCACCACTGACCGGTGAAAAAAATGCCGGTGATGCCATAAAACAAGTCAAGAAATGGGAAACCGATGATGCATTGCGTCGGGGTATGGACAATATTCTTCATGAGATGGATGCCAACCGGGAAAGCATTGAGAAAGAGCGACTCAATGCCAAAGACTATCTTCGCTTGGCTGAGTTCGTTCAAAAAAATGCTGCTGATATTGTGAAGAACTGCAAACTATCAAAGGATGCCGACAAAGCCTTTCATATGATCGTGCTTAACGATCTGACCGGAGGCTCGCAATTGATGCGGTCATCCCCCAAACTTCAGGCCAAACGTGTCGGAGCCTTGGGGGTGTTACAGGCCTTACGCAACTACGGAAAATATTTTGATCATCCTGGCTGGAAATTCTAGGCAATCAACAACAGCCAATTTCTGATCATGCTCGTCCCGGCATTGGTGGCCTTCGCTGGGGTCATATTGGCGGAGTCCAAGCCGTCAAGCAAGAAGCCTTAACAGCGGACATACAACTTTATTAATTCGCTGCGAGCTGCCGCTGGCGATGGGCAGTTCAGCAGACTTAGCGGTCTTTGTGGGGCAATACTTCTTTTAGAATCCGCTATGCGAGATGCTAAGTAACCAAAATCTTTCCATACTCCCCTCGAAACCTGATTACTTTGACTTATGTCAAGAAAAACCAACCCCACAAAAAAACATGAAAATCATTAGGTTTGTTTAATGGAATTGCAGATGTCTATATCATCTTTTTTAGCAGGTCAGTAATTTACAAGCAGCGTAAATTGATGTTGCGCGGTTATGTGACTGCGTAACGCCAATTGCGGTGGTGCTCTTATTTACAGAATCTCCCATCGCTTCTGGTATTACCCAACCAACGTAGTTTAGGAGATTAACATGCAATGGCTCGAACCTGATTTTTGCGATCTGCGTCTTGGCTTTGAAGTAACTGCCTACGTGTACGTTCGTTAAGCGGTATCGGGCGCGGTGTTTTGCCGCGCCCAAATACAAGATAAGGAAATCTTCATGTCTGAAGAAAATCCATTCCAGCCTGCAGATCGCCCGAAGCTGAACTCAAAATATCTGTTCAGGTGGGAAAAGTCGCAGGATGCATACATCCTTCTCTACCCGGAAGGTGTCATCAAGCTCAATGCCAGCGCGGCTGAAATCCTCAAGCACTGCACGGGCGAATTCACAGTTGCTGAAATCATTGCACAACTCAATGAAGCATTCGTCGGCGCGCCTGATATAGCAGGCAGCGTTAACAAATTTTTGGAGGCTTCTCATGCCAAAGGATGGATCGAACACTGAAATTGTTCGCCTGGACGGCCAGGGAAAGCCGATGTGGTTGGTGTTGGAACTCACCTATCGCTGCCCGCTCAAGTGTGTATGGTGTAACAATCCGCTAGATTTTGAGGATTACACCAAAAAGGAACTCAACACCGAGGAATGGAAAAGCGTGTTGCGCCAAGGTCGCGAACTCGGTGCACTGCAATTGGGATTCTCTGGCGGTGAGCCGATGCTGCGTGATGACCTGGAAGAACTGGTCGCAGAAGCGGAGCAACTAGGTTACTACACCAACCTGATCACCTCAGGAGTAGGACTTTCACTTGAACGTCTGCAGGCACTTAAAAAGGCCGGGCTCAAACAGATTCAGCTAAGTTTGCAATCGGCCAGTCGCAATCTGACCGACGAACTGGTCGGGGCAAGGGCGCACGATTTGAAAATCGAAGTAGCGCGCATGATCAAGGCTGAAGGCTTCCCCATGGTACTCAACGTGCCAGTATTCCGTCAGAACATTGGGCAAGTGAAGGAAATTCTCGATCTCGCCGAGGAGATCGGTGTGGATTATCTTGAATTCGCAAACATCCAGTACTACAACTGGGCGTTACTCAATCGCGAGGAATTGCTACCCACGCGTGAACAGATTGCCCACGCTGAAAAGGTCGTAAATGCAGCACGAGAACGTCTGGGCAAGAAGATGACCATCTACTTTGTTATTCCGGATTACTACGAGAGCCGTCCCAAAGCCTGTATGAACGGTTGGGGCACGATACATCTTACTATCGCGCCGGATGGTGCTGCATTGCCATGCCAGGAAGTTCGTGTCATCAAAGGCCTTGAATTCCCGACAGTGCGCGAGCATAGACTGGACTGGCTGTGGAACGATTCGCCTCTGTTCAAGAAATTCCGTGGAGATGAATGGATGAAGGAGCCTTGCCGCACTTGCGATGAAAAGGAAAAGGATTTTGGGGGCTGTCGCTGCCAGGCTTTCCTGCTCACAGGAGATGCGGCCAATACCGACCCGGCCTGTTCACGCTCCCCTCATCACCATGTCATCGAAATGGCAATTACCAAGGCAAAGGAAAAGCACCATGAGCCGCGACCGCTGATCAAGCGCAATGTCGGGGCAGTGACGGTTGCCTTCATGGACAAATAATGAAAACGCCCTTTGACACGGCAACCGGCACCATTATGATGGGGCTGATATTGACCCTAGTGCTGTATTTCATTGTTCGCCGCCTGGTGCTGGCAAGCTGACACGTATGGAACAGATCATAGACTTCTTGCTGCGATGGGTGCATTTCTTCGGTGGCATCATCTGGATCGGGCACAACTATGCCAGCGTAGTGCAGCGACCGAGTTTCCGTCCGCTTAAAGCCGAAGACTTGGGGGATGAACAAAGCCCAATCTACATGGCGCTATTGGGGCGTGAGCACGGCACCTTTCGCTATGCAGCCATAGTGACTTGGTTGGCAGGTGTCAGCATGCTATGGCATCGCGGCATGTTGATCGATGCCATGCTTTTGAAAGGCTATGCAGCAGTGATTGGGACCGGATTCTGGATCGGAACATTCATGCTGGCCAATCTTTGGCTTGTGTTGTGGCCCCACCAGAAAAAAGTTCTCGGCTTCGTTCACGCACCACTTGAGGAGCGAGTTCGCTGCGCTCGTATCACCTTCCTCTCTTCACGCACCAATACCATGCTGTCTGTTCCCCTGCTGTTCTTCATGGCTGCCGGCCCGCATGGAGCAGCACTGTTTGCCTGAATCCGCGGTTCACCGCTACAACTTCGCAGCCGGCCCCGGCATCATGCCGGCAGAAGTCCTAGCCCGGGCCCAGCGCGAATTCCTTGACTGGGATGGCAGCGGTTTTTCCATGCTGGAAACACCGTTTACCGGAGATGCCTTCAAAAAAGTTCTACAGCAGGCGCGGGAGGGTTTGCGATCGCTACTGAACGTCCCTGACAACTATCGCATCTTGTTCATGCAAGGCGGTGCTTCTGCGCAGTTTTCACTGGTGCCGCTTAATCTGCTGGGTGAGGCACAGCAGGCGGATCATGTTGAAACTGGCTACTGGTCAGCCAAGAACATGCGCGAAGCCCGCCGTTATTGCAATATCAATATTGCCGCCAGCAGTGCCGAAACCAGTTATGACCGTATGCCGCAGGACTGGCGCCATAAGCCGGAATCTGCCTACTGCCACTTCACCAGCAATGAAACCGCCAATGGTGTGCAGTTCCATTGCTTGCCAGACTTTGGTGATATTCCTCTGGTGTCGGATATGACCTCGGATTTTCTGAGCCGGCCTTTCGATATTACCCGCTACGGACTGGTCTATGCTGGCGCGCAGAAAAACGTCGGACCTGCAGGAGTCACTATCGTCATCGTGCGTAACGACTTGCTAGGGCGCGCTCATCCATCGACACCGACAGTATTCAACTACACCGCTCAAGCTGAAGCTGACTCTATGTTACAAACCCCAGTTACATTCTCCGTCTATCTTGCTGGATTGGTGTTTCGCTGGATCAGTGAACAGGGTGGTTTGGCTGCAATGGAACGAAACAGCCTGAAACGTAGCGCCATCGTATATGACACTATAGACAATAGTGGTGGGTTCTATCGTGGCTCTGTGCAGCCGGAGCACCGGTCACGCATGAATGTGTGCTTCAACATTGCGAACGAGGCACTCACCCCTACGTTTTTAGCTGCTGCAACCGCGGAAGGCCTGCTCAACCTAAAGGGCCACCCCATGACGGGGGGCATACGCGCCAGTCTCTATAACGCAATGCCGAACGCTGGAGTATCGGCGCTGGTAGGTTTCATGCGGCACTTTGCAGAGGAACATCGCCATCATGTATAGATGGCTATCTGCAGGAGCATCGAGATTCGGCCCGCCCTACGCTAGAAAACTAGCTGTACATGCTATTGAACTGGCTGCCACCCTTGCACCCACCACTCCGTCCGAAAAGCTGCAACGTCAGGTTATAGGTTTGACCTTCCCAAGCCCAGTCGGCCTCGCCGCCGGGTTCGATAAACATGGCGAACTCTATCCACTGTTGCCATCATTGGGTTTCGGGTTCGTTGAAATCGGTTCAGTCATTCCGCGGCCAGAACCACAGCGCAGTCGTGGGGTCGATGAAGTCGTCGCGATCCTGTCGCAACTTCCCAGACCGCATCCGATCCCACTAGGCGTCAGTATTAGCATGAACCGCAAAACCAATCCCGAGCAGATGGCCAACGATTATTTGGCTTGCTTGGAAAAGCTCTGGAAATATGCTGATTATTTTGCAATCAATCTCGGTGTGAGAGCCGGTCCTGATTTGCATATGGAAGAACATGCCGGCACTTTACGCAAAGTACTCGCTGCTGCAAAAAATGCACAAACCGACCTTTACGGCATCACAGGCCTGAAACGACCGATGGTAGTGAAGGTGGACCGTAACCGTGGTGACACTGCATCACTGGTGGCCAGTGTGCAGGAATACGCCTTCGACGGGTTGATATTGAGCGGGAATATGGGACGGGGCGAGGAACGCCAGGCGCTGGCCGGGCTCGAACAGGCAGTGAAGACGCTGGACGGGCGGATACCGGTGATTGCGGTCGGCGGCATCCGCACCCCGCAGGATGCGGCAGACCGGCTGTCTGCCGGCGCAGCACTGCTGCAGGTTTACAGCGGTGTTGTGGAGTCCGGACCACTGCTGCCACGTCGCATCAATACATACTTGTCGGCGTCGGCAGCCGGCTCCTGAGCAATAGCAGTGTCTGGACAAGGAAGATGCCTGCAGCCAAGGCTGCAAGGCTCCAGCCGATCCCATGCCCCAGGCCAACCATGATCCCCCCTGCCAGAAAAATCAGGGCACGCAGGCCACCGCCAAATCCCAAATGCTGCCTGGCCGCCTGATGCCAGGCCGTTTGCTGCCCCGGGCGCAGCCAAAGCGGCAGCAAATAGCTGACCGCACCTGTCACCAGCGGCATGAGAAAGGCGATGATGAAGCACGCCACGGGGTTGGCGTATGGGTGATGAGTGGCGTGGACAGCCCCCAGCAGCATTGAAACTGCGTATCCGCAGAAGGCAGCGCCCAAGGACGGCGCGGCGCCATGCAGCCTGAATATTTCTGCGACGTAACCATGCAGCCATGCCTTGAATATGCCGAGCAACGGCACCATTGTCAGCGTCATTCCGATCCAGGCAAGGTCGGGACGCCAGGCGGCGCCCCAGGCGACCATGACGGTCCCGGCAACCATCCATTTCAAGTGGTTGCGCATGCGCGTCGCGGCTCCGGGGTCCTGTCGCTGGGCGGCTGTAGGCAGCAACACTTGCAGCGTGCCGAGCGCAGTGATTCCGACGAACCCCAGCGTATTGAGGTGCAGATGCAGCAGACGCAGCGCAGTGCGCTGGGCGGGAACAAGGTAACCCATCAGAATGGCGCCTGCTGCCACGAACAGGCACGCCATGGCCGCCAGATACCAGTCCAGGCAGGAATGCGGCGTACCGATCGCCTTACTTCTTAAGCGGTATGCCCAGCGCCCCAGGCCGGCCACTACAATCATGACGATTGCGGCGCCGAGATAGTGCCCAGCAGGAATGGTTTGAGGGAAAACAAAATAACTGGCGAGCAAACCTCCGCCGAGCAGTGCCGCTACAGGCAGCAACCGGACGAATCGACTGGGACTTTTGCTGCGTGCCAGTACCGGCATGAAATGTACCATCGCCCCGAGGATCAAGGGCACGACCCCGATTGCGAAAATGATGTGGTAGCCGACGATCGCCGCACTTTCGCGCAATAAGGCGAGGATCGATGCGGCGATGAACGTCAGCAAGACAACGCCGGCCTGCAACGGCAGCATGAATGATGCCTGCAGCTTATGTACGCACGAAGTCGATCACGATCTGTCCGGGCTCGCGCTGCAAATACTGAATCCTGACGGCATCGCCATAACGTTGTTCAAGCTGGCCCAGCAAAGGCAGCGGGTCATGGTCGTTGACGAATCGCATGGTTTCGCCGCTGTGCAGCGCATCCAGGGCGCCAAAGATGGCGGCATGGCGGAAACGCTTGGCGATGCCGCGTGCATCGAACGGATAGATTTGTTCCGGGAGCAGGTGGAGATGAACTTGTGACATGTGATTTTCCTTTTGGTGAGGTGAAGATGATGCAGGGGTCTAAGAAATTTGCTTCTTGCCGCGGATCGCCGCACTGGCCATGCCCAGCACGAATAGCAGCAGCGCGATTGCGTTGAGGGCGGCGCCGGCGCTGCGCACAACCGGATGATGCAGCAGGTCGCCGGCGATTCTGGCCAGCAATGACACGTGCAGGACGATAAGCGGCAGGTAGAACACCGGATGATAGGGAAGCCTGACCTTGGCGACCGCCGGGAAGATGACCGGAGCGTGGCCGAAGATCATGGAAAACACGAAGCCGACCAGAATGGCGTGCAGGAAAGCGTCGTAGCTCGACCCCGGCATCAGGTTCGGCGAGAGCAGTCCGAGCAAGGCGCCCGCCATGAGCCATGCATATCCTGACAGCAGGCAGGCCGCAATGAAGCGGGTCAGCCCGGTCTGCCTTACGGTGCGGCGCGCCACGTCATGGCGCAGCAGCCAGGCGGAAAGCGCAATCAGGGCGGCTGAAAGCACGCGGACATTCCCGCTGCCGGCCGGCGTTGCCAGGCCGGCGCCTGCCAGATACAGAACGATCACCGCCATAAAGGCCATCACCCCCCGCGCCGACTGCGGCAGAACACGCGACAGCTCGAGCCGTTCACCGGCGATCGTCAGCACCAGAAAGCCTATCCACCACGGGACGACCTGCACGATGTCAAAACCGCTGATCCACAGCAGATTGCCGAGCAACCATGACAGGCTGCCTAGCAGCAGGGTCAGCGTGAACAGTGCGCGCTGACAAAAGAAAATATGCGCCGAGGCAATGCCGAGGACGGCGCTCGCGGCCGTGATGAAGGCAGCCCCGGGAATCCAGGGCAAGCCTGCAATGAATGCCAGCCCGCCCAGCACTGCCGACAGGGGACCCAAGTAGGCCCAGCACCGGCCGATGGCGACGGCGCGTTCCAGCGAGATGACGGTGCCTAGGAAGCCGCAAACCATGAGCGGACCGTGAACCGCGGCCAGCTCCGCGGCGGGCATCGAAAAATTCCAGCCCATGCGCAGCAACCCGCCGCCGATGCCGCACGCCAGGCTGACGAAGCCTCCTATCAGCAGCGGGATGCGGTATCGCACCGGGAGATTGTGGGACATGGAACTCATGTTCAGGCGAAAAAAGTCAGGTCCACCCCAGGCGCCGCTTTGCTTCGCCGGAGATCATGCTCGGGTTCCAGGGCGGCTCCCAGACCAGGCGGATATCGAATTCCATATTGCCCGGCAGCAGCCCGGCCAGCTTGGCATGAATTTCAACCAGCAGCATCTCGCCCATCGGGCACGCCGGGGACGTCATGGTGAGCGTGACCCTTGCGACGTTTTCCGTAATCTCGATGCCGTATACCAGGCCGAGGTCCACGATGTTTTCGCCGAGCTCCGGATCGATCACCTGCTGTAGGGCGTTGCGCACTGACTGTTCAGGCGGCGAAGGTGCGTTGCAGGTTTGAGTGGACATTATTTAAGGTGTATGTAAAATACATCTTAAATTTATCATACGTTTTTTTTAAAAGCAATATTTGACATACATCTTATAACCGGTCATTGACATGCGCCTTACCGCTTTTTCAGACTACTCCATGCGGGTCATGATGTACCTCGGGCTCCGGCATGGCCGGCTGGCCACCATTTCGGATATCGCACAGGCCTACCGTATTTCCGAGAACCACCTGACCAAGGTGGTCCATCATCTGGCCCGGCACAGCTATGTGGAAACGGTGCGCGGCAAGGGAGGCGGCTTGCGGCTGGCCCGTGACCCCGAGACCGTCAACATCGGTGAAATGATCAGGATTTGCGAGGGCGAGGACGGACTGTTGCCTTGTCTGGACCAGAGCGACACCTGCTGCATTCAGCCTTCCTGCCAATTGATGGGGATACTGCGGGAAGCGCAAAGCGCCATGTTTGCGGTACTGGATCAATACACGCTGTCGGACTTGCTGAATCAGCAGGAACCGCTGGCGCAGATACTCATTCATACTAAGGCCGGCATGGAATCAAGGTAAATGAATATGAAATCCCGCGAATACCGGAACCTGCCGCTGGTCTACTCCTGCTCAGGGTGCTCCAGTGCCGCCCAAGCCGCAAATTACATAGCACTCAAACTCGACCGGGAAGGCGAGGCGGAAATGTCCTGCATTTCCGGCGTGGGAGGCAACGTGCAGCACCTGGTGAATATCGCGCGTTCTGGACGACCGGTACTGGCACTGGACGGTTGCCCGCTTGCCTGCACGCTGCACTGCCTGACCGAACGCGGCGTAGCCGCGAACTATCATTTGCAGTTGCAGGAGCATGGCGTCAAGAAACGCTACCACGCCGATTTCGACCAGGAGCAGGCGGACCGGATCGCATCCGGGGTCGTGCAGCAGGCGCGCCGCCTGCGCGGCAACCCTCCCCCACCCTGACATGGCCCAAATGGCAAGGGTGGCCAGCTGATCAGCAGACCCGGCCCGTGGTGCTCAGCCGAAACGAATCCAGTTGCCGATGTGTGCCAGCAGGCGACCGGGTTGCAGCATCGCACCCAGGCTCGGCAGTTCGATGCCGTCCAGCGTATTTTTGGCTACCAGCCCCAGTTCCGTATCGCCTTCCACAACTAGGCGCCGGTTGAAGAACAGCGTATCCGGGTCTTCCTGGCGTGTCGCCAGCCGGTAAAAATCCTGCATCGTGGCGCTGATCGCCAGATCCGGCACGCCATCCTGGCTCACCGGAGAGAACCCGTCCGGCGTCACGGTGAAATGCAGATGCAGGCCCGTATCGGTCACCCAGATGGCGATGCGTTTGCCGTGCAAGGCCTGTAGGTCGCCGCGCCGTACGATATCACGCAATACCAGGTTGAGCACCCGGGAAAACACGAACGACGGCGGTGTAGCCGGTAGTGCGGCGATGACCCGCACTAGCGGTTGGGGAATGTGGAATGTGTCGATGTTCACGCGATACCCTCCATGGTTTGTTCGATGCCCGACCGTCCGTGCCAGTAGCCGTCGCAGGATGCGGCGAACAGACAGGATGAAAGCGCGGCCTTTGCCTCGTCAGCGCACATCTTACCGGCCATGGCGGCACGGAATATTCCGGCCACTTGCCCGGTGTGCTCCGGCTGCGGGCTGATGCGCAGCACATCCACGCCCAGTCGGCACATGTCGTCAATCTCGCCGGCCAGGTTGTGAATGCTGGCCGATTGCGTCTGGATGCCGTTGAGGGCGAGAAACGGCTGGCCCTCGCGCGTATTTAGTTCCATGCCGTGCGGATGATCTAGGCACAGAAAACGGCAATCGTCCTTGGGCAGGTTCTGGCGGCGCGCGGTGAAACAACGCGACGAAAACGCCAGCGGCAGACGTCCCCAGGCGAACACTTCAGTTTCCATCTCGCGCGGTTTTTTCGCCATGAGTTCCGCCAGCATGGTTCGCGATAATTCCACCGGCATGACCCAACGTTTGGCACCCTGCTGTGCCAGGATTTCCAGCGTTTCGCCGTTGTAGGTGTTGATATGCGGTCCGGCGACGAAAGGCTGGCCAGCGGCGATCCGCACCGCGCCCATGTCGTTGGCTTCGATGGCAAACAGGCCGTTGCCGGAGATTTTTCGTAGCGCCTTGAGGTCGGATTCCGATTCGATCAGCGCCTGCGTGGACAGCACCACTTCCTTGCCGGCCACCGCCAGTTGGCCGGCCACGTCCAGCCAGTCGCCGAGGCGCATCTGGTGGCGGCGCGAGCAGACCACTTCGCCGAGATAGACAATGTCTACCGGCCATTCCGCGGCCTGTGCGTAGAACTCGCGCACCGCGTCCTGTGTCCAGTAGTAAAGAATAGGGCCCAGAGAGATTTTCATGAAGGCTATTTCCAAGGTCGGTAGTAAGCGCCCAGCGTATGCTGCTGCCCTTCGGAAAGCTTGCCGAGCTGCGCCATCCAGGCCGGTGTCACCGCATAGTTTCCTGCATCGCGCTGCGCTGCGTCTATGGCGTTACGCCATACCCGCGTGACCTGCTCGACATAGGCCGGGCTGCGCTGGCGGCCCTCGATCTTGACGGCGGCAATACCCATTTTGAGCATGTCCGGGATCAGCTCCAGCGTATTGAGGCTGGTCGGCTCTTCCAGCGCGTAATAGGTCTCGCCCTCGACTTCAAAACGCCCCTTGCACAGGGTCGGGTAGCCGGCATTCTCGTCGGCATCATAGCGATCCAGCATTATGCCGTTCAGGCGCGATTCCAGCCCCTTGGGCGTCTGCTGCCAGCGCACCGCCCTAGCCGGGGAGCATACCCCGGCCGTATTGGGCGATTCGCCGGCGGCATAGGACGACAGGATGCAACGCCCCTCCACCATCACGCACAGGCCGCCGAAGCCGAACAGCTCGATTTCCACCGGCGTGTTCCTGACCACGTTTTCCACCTGCGCCAGCGACAGCACGCGCGGCAGCACGGCGCGTCGGATGCCGAAGTGTTCGTGGTAGAAATTGATCGCCTCGTAATTGGTCGCAGAGCCCTGCACCGAAAGATGCAGGCGCAGATCGGGGTAGGTGCGACTGGCGTAGCGCATCAGGCCGGCATCGGCCAGAATCAGCGCATCCACGCCCAGTTCGGCGGCATCGTCCACCGCTTGCCGCCAGACATCCCACAGTGCCGCTTGCGGAAAAGTGTTGAGCGCCAGCAACACCTTGCGGCCGCGTTCGCGCGCGTAGCGGATGCCTTGCCGCGCGGTTTCGGCATCGAAGTTCAATCCGGCGAAAGCGCGTGCGTTGGTAGCATTGCGGAAGCCGAAATAGACGCAGTCGGCGCCGTTGTCCACGGCGGCCTTGAGCGCCGGCAGGTTGCCGGCCGGGCAGACCAGTTCAAGCGACATGTTGAAGTTCCTCAGGAGTATAAGGCTTGCCCGCCCGGCAGCCCTGGCGGGTGCCACGCCGGCGTAGTTCCCGTTCGATGCCGTTCAGCACGTTCCATTTCTGCGAACACCAGGAGGGGGCGAGCAGGATGTCGCTGGATGCCGTGGCGGTGACGCGGTGAAAAACGATGTGCGGTGGCGTGCGTTCGATCAGGTCGGCGGCGATGCGGATGTAGTCGGGTTGGGTCAGGGGATGATAACCGCCGCGCCGCCACTGGTATGCCAGCATGGTGCGCTTTACCACGTGCAGCGGATGCAGTTTGAGGCCGTCCACGCCGATGTCCAGCACCGTATCGAGCGTGGCATGGTAGTGGCGTTCATCTTCCCCCGGCAGCCCGGCGATCAGGTGCGTGCAAAGCGGGATGCCGATGGCACGGGCGGCAAGGGCTGTTTCGCGATATTCCGTCAATGTATGCCCTCGGTTCACTCGTGCGAGCGTTTCGTCGAAGGCCGATTGGAGGCCGAGTTCCAGCCAGACCTCCAGGCCCTCGCAGCGAAGCTTGTCAAGAAGCCCCAGAACCTGCCCGGATACACAGTCCGGACGGGTGCCGACGGAAATACCGACCACGTCCGGTTCATTAAGGGCCATGCGATACATGGACTCCAGTTCGGTGATGTGGGCATAGGTATTGGTATAGGCCTGAAAGTAAGCGATGAATTTTTGTGCGCGGGTTCTTTTGAAGATCGCAGACCGTGCCTGGGCGATCTGCGCCTTGACGTCAAGACGTTTGGCCGCCACCGGGCTGAAAGAGACATTGTTGCAGAACGTGCAACCGCCAGTTCCCTTCGTACCGTCTCGATTTGGGCATGTAAAGCCGGCATCAAGCGCGATCTTGTGAACACGCTCCCCATGCTTCTCCAGCAACCATTGCCCAAAAGTATGAACCCGGGATGACAGGATGCTCATTCTATCAACGCGTATTCCGGAAACTCATGACAAGCGATCGAGGGACCTGAAGCGCTTTGCGATGGCCGCCGGTACGCCTGGCTTACCGGGAAGCAAGATTGTCGGAAATAAAAATCTCCTCATGGGTGCGCGGGTGGAAATATGGATTCATCTCTTTCCAGTTGGACAACCAGCCACGAATGAATATTGCAATTTCTTCAGGTTTGTTGAGGTCGAGGCTTGCGACCGGCTCCGATAATGCTGCGTCAGTCGCAACCAGAATGATATTCTCATCCTTGCACGCAAGAGGAGGCTTCCCGCAGGACGAACGATAAACCTCTATTTTGGGTATTGGCGCATTCCTGAATCCTTCCACAAGGATAAAGTCCGCCATCCCGCTGTCCAGGTGCCGGACCATGCCCAGCAGGCGGGAGTCGTCCGAGCCGGTTTCCTCTTCGGCAAGAAGCGCCCACCTGTTTGGAGAACTGAGCAACACTTGCCTTGCCCCCGCCTCACGAAACAAATAGCTGTCCTTTCCGGGGCGATCCACATCAAATTCCGCATGTGTCTGTTTTATCACGGACACTCTGTAGCCATATGAAATCAGTATCGGCAGCAATCCGCCGAGCAGCGTTGACTTCCCCATACCGCTCGAATGACTGCAAATACCAAGTAAAGGAATCGAGGACACTTTTTCGCTCGCTAGACAGACTTCAATTCAAGGAGGCCGATGCTCAGAGCACCCGCTTGGTTCGGACAATTTGGTAAGGGCGTCCCAGGTAACCGAACGGGACGCTCCAGACGTGTACCATGCGGGTAAACGGAAACACCAGAAATACCGTCATGCCGAAGAACAGGTGTACCTTGAACACGAAATCCACCTCGCCCAGCAAGGCAGGATTGGGGTGCATGTAGACAATGCTCTGCACCCACTCGGCCAGCGCGATCATGACACCCGGATTGCCCGCATTGGCATGCCCCATGGAGACCGGGATTGTGGACAGCCCCAGTAGCAGAGTCGCCAGGATCCATGTCAGGACGAACTTGTCCGAACCACGGCTGACGGCAGACACCCTAACGTTGGTCATGCGGCGTAACCACAGGATCGCACCGCCGACCAGTGCCAACAGGCCGAAAATGGTGCCGGCCCAGATGGCGATCATCTGGTGCGTCATATCCGATACCCCGATGCCGGTAAAAAAGTGATGGGGGGTGAGCAGACCAACTGCATGGCCTCCGAAAATAGCCAGTATCCCGATGTGAAACAGGTTGCTTCCCAACCTAAGGTTCCGGCCGGACAACAACTGGCTTGAGTCGCTTTTCCAGGAGTACTGCTCACGGTCAAACCGTAGCCAGCTTCCGAGGAGGAACACGGTTAATGCGATATAGGGATAGACCCCGTAGAGGAAGTTGTGCAGGTTCATTTGGTGTCTCCTCAGGCTGCCAGACGGGTCAGGGAAGCCCGTCCTTCAACAATGGATAGAAGCCCGGCATAGGGGCTTGCGACTTTTTTAAGGTTGTCTGCCAGTACGCTCAGAACCTTGTTGGCATCCGCCAGGAAAACGCTCGCTTCACTGTCATCCAGATAGGCGGCAAATTCCAGTATCAGCGGCAGGTAGTCAGGCAATTCGTTGGTAACAACCTCAATGCCATAGTCCTTGTACATTTCCCCCAGATCGACCAGTGCCGGACCTCGGTTCTTGTCGTCTCCGAACAGATGGTGCGTGAGATGCAGGCTATGCTCAGGCACCATGTCGAAGGTCTGAACATAATCGGCCTGGGATTCTGTCAGAGGCGTTTCCTTGAGATGTGACAGAAAGCGCTGGATTGCCTCGCGCTCTGCGTGGTCGAGATCGATGCATGTATCGGTTTCCATGCTGATCTCTTGCAAGTGGTCGATCAGTTCCTGATCCGGATACTCAAGCAGAACAGAAAGAATTTTATAGAGTCTCATGATTTTTCCTTAACTATGGTCGCCTGATGGCGCCAGTTCCTTGGGCTCCACCGTTTCCTTGCGCCTGCGTGGAAATAATGTGATTTTGGAAACTCCCGTGGAACTGTCATTTCCGAATGTGAAGCCGTTCTGGCCCTGGAATCCATAGGCATCGTCCAGCATTTCTTCCGTGTGACCTGTCGGGATAACAAAGCGGTCTTCGTAGTTGGCGATGGCAAGGTAGCGGTACATCTCCTTGGCCTGATCCTCGGAAATCCCCGCGGCTTCGATTGCGCGAGTGTCGGCGACACCCTCAACATGCACCGAGCGCTGATAGCTGCGCATGGCAATCAGCCGGTTCAGCGCACTCTCGATCGGGGCAGTTTTGCCTGCAGTCAGCAGGTTGGCCAGATACTGCACCGGCAACCGCATGGTTCCTGAAACCGGAATCGCACCATCCGGACCCACCGGGAGATTGCCCTGGTCGATCTGAGATTGCACTGGAGAAAGCGGGGGGACATACCAGACCATGGGTAAAGTGCGGAACTCCGGATGCATGGGGAATGCGATTTTCCAGTCCATGGCCATTTTCCAGATCGGTGATTTGCGTGCAGCTTCGATCCAGTCCTCATTGATGCCTTCCTCTCGGGCAGCAGCAATCACCTTGGGGTCGTTCGGATCCAGAAATATGCGGCACTGCGCCTCGTAGAGGTCCTGCTCGTTTTCCATACTGGCCAGCTCTTCGATGCGGTCTGCGTCATACAGCATGATGCCGTTGTATCGGATGCGCCCGACGCAGGATTCCGAACACACGGTCGGCATCCCTGATTCAACGCGGGGATAGCAGCCGATGCACTTCTCAGCCTTGCCGGACTCCCAGTTGTAGAACACTTTCTTGTAAGGGCAGGAAGACACGCACATGCGCCATCCCCGGCACTTGTCCTGATCCACCAGCACGATCCCGTCCTCTTCGCGCTTGTAGATGGATCCGGATGGGCATGCCGCCACGCAAGCCGCGTTCAGGCAGTGGTTGCAGATACGCGGCAAATACATATGGAAGGTATTCTCAAACTGCGCGTAGATTTCCTTCTGGATGTTGTCCAGGTTCTTGTCCTTGGAACGCTTGTGGAACTCCCCTGCCAGGTCGTCCTCCCAGTTGGGGCCCCACTGGATTTTCTCCATGGACTCCCCGGTAATTTGCGAGATGGGGCGTGCCGTCGGCGTGGCTTCAGAAAGCTTGGCGTTCTGAAGATGGGCATAGTTGTAGGTGAACGGCTCGTAGTAATCATCGATCTCCGGCATATCCGGGTTGCCGAAAATATTCATCAGGCGTTTGCTGCGACCGCCGGACTTGAGTTCGAGCTTGCCGTTGTTGAGTTCCCAGCCGCCGTTCCAGACTTCCTGGTTTTCCCACTGCTTCGGGTAACCGATGCCCGGTTTGGATTCCACGTTGTTGAACCAGGCGTACTCCACTCCCTTGCGGTTGGTCCATACGTTCTTGCAGGTCACCGAGCAGGTGTGACAGCCGATGCATTTGTCCAGATTGAAGACAAAAGCGAATTGCGCGCGTACTTTCATGATGTTCTCCTGTGACCTGTTACCTGGCACCAATGCCGACGGGGTTGAGTTGTGCCTCGCGTTCAGGCGTCAGCGGCCTTTCCAGCCAGTCCACATCCTTATCGGCGATCTTGTGGATGGCGACCATGGTGTCGCGCTGACAACCGACCGTGCCGTAGTAATTGAAGCCATAGGCCAGTTGCGCATATCCGCCGATCATATTGGTTGGCTTCATGATCACCCGGGTCACCGCGTTGAGGATGCCGCCGCGCTTTCCAGTGGAAGGGGAGCCGGGCACATTCACATTCTTTTCCTGTGCGTGGTACATCATCGCCATGCCTTCCGGCACACGCTGGGAGACGACTGCCCGAGCGACGGTAGCGCCGTTGTGGTTGACGGCCTCGACCCAGTCGTTGTCCTCGATACCGACTTGTTTCGCATCGGTTTCTGAAATCCAGACATAGGGGCCGCCACGGAACAGCGTCAACATGCGCAGGTTGTCCTGATAGCTGGAATGAATGCCCCATTTGGAATGCGGGGTGATCCAGTTCACTTTCAGGTGCGGCTTGGCCTTGACGGAGGCTGGCAAGGCGTTCAGTTCGCCCAGGTCCACCATCGGCTTGAAGGTGCAGAACCCCTCGCCGAAATCCAGCATCCATTCGTGGTCCTGATAAAAATGCGCACGACCGGTGAGCGTGCGGAATGGAATATGCTCGTGTATGTTGGTGTACCCGGCTGTATAGGACACGTGCTCTGACTCGATGCCGGACCAGGTCGGCGCCGTGATGATCTTGCGCGGCTGGGCCTGGATATCCTTGAAGGTGATTTTGTCTTCATGGCGACCGGCATACAAGTGATGATGATCGATGCCGGTCTTCTTCGACAATGCGCTCCAGGATTTGTGCGCCACCTCGCCGTTGGTCTCCGGTGCCATGCGCATCACGGCGTCGCACACGTAGATGTCCTCTTCCAGTGACGGCATGCCCTGCGAAACACCGGGTTCCTTGACCTTGGCATTGTGATGCTTGAGTTCGTCATACTCCTGGTCGGTGTTCCAGTCGATGCCCTTGATGTTGTTGCCGAGTTTCTGCATCAGCGGCCCCAGCGCAATGTACTTGCGGTAGGTATCGCCATAAGTACGCTCAACCAGCTTGATGATCGCCATGGTTTTACCTGGAACAGGCTCGCACTCGCCTTGCTTCCAGTTCCTGACCTCGCCAAATGGCTGGGCCAGTTCGGCGGCAGAATCGTGTTGCATCGGTAGCGCGACCACTTCTTTTTTGGTACCGAGATGTTTTTCTGCCAGGGCAGAGAAATTTTTGGCGATGGTCTTAAATATCTGCCAGTCGGACTTTGATTCCCAGCCCGGAGAGACGGCTTCCGACAGCGGATGGATGAATGGATGCATGTCGGTGGTATTGAGGTCGTTCTTTTCATACCAGGTAGCGGTGGGCAGGACGATGTCCGAGTAAGCCCCCGTGGAGTTGAGCCGGAAATTGATGTCCACCATCAGATCCAGCTTGGCGATAGGTGCGTCCTCATGCCAGACCACTTCCTTGTTGCCTTTGCCGGCTCCTGACTCCTGCAGCACACCGTTCTGGGCGCCCAGTAGGTGCTTGAGGAAGTATTCGTGCCCCTTGGCGGAAGTGCCGATCAGGTTGGCACGCCATACGAACAGGTTGCGCGGCCAGTTGACCGGATTGTCAGGGTCAGCATAAGCCACGTCCAGCGCACCAGACTTCATCTGGCCAGCCACATACTGCGCGACCGAGGCTTCATCGGTAGCGCCACTTTTCATCGCTTCATCCGCCAGTTCGATCGGGTTGCGGTTGAAATTGGGTACCGATGGCAGCCAGCCCATGCGGGTGGCCTTCACGTTGTAATCGGCAATCGAATTGCCCTTGTTTTTACCCTTACCGGCGGGAGACAACAAGGAATCGGCATTCAGGGTTTCATAACGCCACTGGTCGGTATGGAAGTACCAGTAGGAGGTCGAATTGGTATGCCTTGGGGGTCGGTGCCAGTCCAAGGCAAAAGCGATCGGCGCCCATCCTGCTTGCGGACGGAGCTTTTCCTGCCCGACATAGTGGGCCCACCCTCCCCCGGTCTGGCCGACACAGCCGCACATGTGCAACAGGTTCATGATGGACCGGTAGGCGAGGTCATTGTGGTACCAGTGGTTGATGGCAGCCCCCATGATGACCATGGACTTGCCTTTGGTCTTGGATGCGTTGTATGCGAATTCACGGCCGGTACGCTCGATATCGGCAGCCTTGACCCCGGTGACCTTTTCCGCCCAGGTCGGCGTGTAGGCCACGCTGGCATCAGCGTAACTGTTGGCAACGTTGCCGCCGCCCAGGCCACGGTCGATCCCGTACTGGGCGATCTGCAGGTCGAACACCGTCGCGATCAGGGCAGACTCGCCATTCGCCAGCGTCACTTTACGGGTTGGCACGTTGCGGTAGAGCAGGCTTTCCTGGCCTCCGGTGAAGTGCGGGAAACCGACGGAAACAACCTCATCCGCAGATTCGATGCAAGTAAGTTGCGCCGTAATCTCCTGTTGCTGGCTCCCGGTTTTTTCAAGCAGGTTCCATTTGCCCTCTTCTCCCCACCTGAATCCGATACTGCCGTTGGGTGCTACAAAAGCATTGGACTTTTCATCGAAAACGATCGTTTTCCATTCAGGATTGTTTGCCTCCCCCAATGATCCTTGAAAATCAGAGGCACGCAGCATGCGGTCAGTGACATAGGCATCCCCGTGCTTGCGCAGCATTACCTGCATCGGCATGTCCGTGTACTTGCGGGCATATTCCTGGAAATAGGGATCCTGCCGCTGTATGTGAAACTCCTTGAGCGCAACATGGCCCATGGCCAGAAACGCTGCAGCATCGGTGCCCTGCTTGATGGGCATCCACAGGTCGGAAAATTTGACGAACTCGGCATAGTCGGGCGCCATCGCCACCACCTTGGCGCCCTTGTAACGCACCTCTGATGCGAAGTGCGCATCCGGGGTACGGGTCATCGGCAAATTGGCACCGGTGATGATGATATACGTCGAGTTGTACCAGTCGGCAGACTCGGGTACGTCGGTCTGCTCACCCCAGGTCTGCGGGCTTGCCGCCGGCAGGTCGCAGTACCAGTCATAGAAGGAACCGCAGGCACCACCGATCAGGGAGAGGTACCGGGAGCCCGCGGCGTAAGAAATCATGGACATCGCAGGAATGGGTGAAAATCCGAAGATGCGGTCTGGACCCCACTTCTTGATCGTATGAACGTTCGCCGCTGCGATGATTTCGTTCACCTCATCCCATGGCGCGCGCACGAAACCGCCCAGTCCGCGCACGGAGGTGTAGGACTTGCGCTTTTTCTCATCAGCCTGGATCGCGGTCCAGGCTTCAACCGGGTCCTTGCCTGTTTTACGTTCGGCGCGGTATAGGTCAAGCAATCTGCCGCGCACCAACGGGTGCTTGACCCGATGCGGGCTGTAGAGATACCAGGAGAATGAGGCCCCGCGCTGGCATCCACGCGGTTCATGGTCAGGCAGGTCGTCACGGGTTCGCGGGTAGTCGGTCTGCTGCATCTCGAAAGAGACGAGCCCGTTCTTGACGAAGATCTTCCAGGAACATCCACCAGTGCAGTTGACGCCATGCGTCGAACGCACCACCTTGTCGTGCTGCCACCGGTGGCGATACGCATCTTCCCACTGACGATCTTCGTTGGTGACGATCCCGTGATTGTTTGAGAAGGTTTGTTTGACCTTGTCGAAAAATTTCAGCCTGTCCAGAAAGTGACTCATAGCAGATGACTCCTTGATAAATTCGATCTTGTGCCTAAGGGTTTTTGATTTCAGCGCCGGAGCGGAGGTAGAACCACCAGTTGAGAATCAGGCACAGGGCATAGAAGACGGCAAACCCATACATGGCCATTTCCGGGCTGCCTGCCTTGATCTGGCCTTTGATGACCTCAGGGGCGATGAAAGACCCGTATGCGGCGACTGCAGAAGTCCAGCCAAGCACAGGCCCAGCCTGGACGCGATCAAATATCACGCCAACGGTTCTGAATGTGGAACCGTTGCCGATGCCGGTGGCCGCAAACAGCACGACGAAGGTCAGCAGGAACTCGGTGAAATAGGCTTCAGGCGTTGCTGAATGGTAGGCCTGCATCATCACATAGCCGGCATAGGCAGATGCGGCAACCATGATGGCGGAGATAACCTGCGTCACGATGGACCCGCCGACCTTGTCCGAAATCCAGCCGCCGACAGGCCGGATCAGCGCCCCGACAAACGGGCCGATCCATGCATAAGTCAAGGCCGAAGGGGCTGCAGGGTTCTTGATATGTGTCCAGACCTGATGAACCGGATCAAAAATATGCTGCTCGCCAAAGATCACCGTGATGGAAAGCGGCAAAGCCATGGAAAAACCGATGAAGGATCCGAACGTCACCAGATAGAGTGCAGTCATGGACCAGGTGTGCTTGTTGCCGAAAATGGCAAACTGTTTGCTGATGTTTTCCTTCATGGTGCCGAACGCAGCAAGCTTCATGATGACCAGAGTCGCGCCGATGATGAGCGGCATGGCTACCCACATGTTGAGCAGGCCGAGTCCGGTCGGGGCGGGAAGGTAAAGGTACAGACCGGCAATCGCAGGAACAAAGGCCAGGGTGTACAGCCAGGTAATCTTGATGAAGGCTACCAAAGCCCCCCCGATATCAGGAGAAATCGTCTTCAGGTTGTTCATGCCGAACCAGCACAGAATTGCCAGTGGCACCAGGGAAATCACCCAGGCAAACCCGGCATTCTGGATATAGGTAGGCGTGCCGGCATGAATTTTCCCGAAGATCCATCCGCTGTCCTTGACCAAAGTCATCGGCTCGCCACCCAGCGCGCCAAAAACGCTGACTGTCATGAGGAGCGGGATCAGGATCTGCATGGTGGTCACGCCAAAGTTGCCGAGGCCGGCGTTGATGCCAAGCGCTGTCCCCTGCAAACGCTTTGGGAAAAACGTGCTGATGTTGGACATGGAACTGGCGAAGTTACCACCACCCACCCCTGACCACAGCGCCATCATCTGAAACACCCAGAGCGGCCATTCGGGATGCTGCAATGCGACACCGGTACCGATGGCCGGGCTGAGCAGCATGGCGGTCGTGAGGAATATCGTATTGCGCCCGCCGGCAAGTCTGATGAAGAATGAAGACGGGATCCGCATGGTGGCGCCGGCAAGGCCGGAAATCGCAGTCAGTGTGAAAAGCTCTTCCTTACTGAAGGGAAAACCAAGGTTGCTCATTTGCACCGTGATGATTCCCCACATCAGCCATACGGCAAACCCGCACAGCAAAGCCGGGACAGATATCCATAGATTCCGGTAGGCAACACTACGTCCGGTTGCCTCCCAGAATTTGGCGTCTTCAACATTCCACTCTTTGATGTCTGTAGCCATTTTGTTTCCTTTTAGATGGGGTTTGCCTGCCTGGCGGCTTGGCGCTCATGGTGTCTGCCGATCTTGACGGGCCTAACTTCCGTCCAGTACATCCAGATCAAAGAAACCCATACGATGCCGAACATGAGCATGAAGGCGGAGGAGCGCACTCCGGTCAGATCGACCAATGCACCGAACATGATGGGCATTAGGAAGCCACCCAGCCCCCCTGCCAGACCGACCACACCCGAAACCACTCCGATGTTCTTCGGATAGTCGTCCGAGATGTACTTGAATACCGAGGCTTTACCGATTGCAAAGGCAATGCCCATGGTGAACATAATGATGGTGAACATCACGGCGTTGAGGCCCACATGGATGACTCTCGGCCCCTTGATAGTCGTGATGGAGATGTCTGCCTGCGGGTAAGACAGGAAGAACAGGCAGACCAGCGCCACCCAAAGCACCCACCAAGTGATGGTGTGCGCACCATACTTGTCTGAGAAATAACCACCCAGAGCACGCAGCACGCCACCGGGAATACTGAACGCAGCTGCCATCAACGCCGCTGTTTTGAGGTCGAACCCGTACTCGGTGACGTAATACTTTGTCATCCACAGAGCCAGTGCGACATAGCCGCCGAATACGATGGAGTAATACTGGCTGTATTTCCACACACGGACATCTTTCAGTGCTGTGAGCTGCTCACGCATGCTGACCGTATTACCGGCCTTGTGCTGCGGGTCGGTATAGGTGAAAAACCAGAATAGAATCGCGGTCGCAAGCATCAACAGCGCGTAGATTTTCGGCACCATGGACCAACCGTATGCCACGACGATAGCAGGCGCCACCAGCTTGGTCACCGCAGCACCGGTGTTGCCTGCGCCAAAAATGCCCATGGCCAACCCCTGGCGGTGCTTTGGAAACCATCGGGCACAGTAGGCAATCCCAACGGTGAATGCACCCCCGGCGACACCGACGAACAATCCCATCACGAGAAAGTGCCAGTAAGCCGTGCAACTGGAGATCATGAAAATGGGCACCACCGTACAGAGCATCAAGATGAGGAAGACGACTCTGCCTCCGAATCGGTCTGTCCACATGCCAAGCGGTAGCCTGATGAGAGAACCCGTAAGTACCGGCATCGCGACCAGAACACCGAACTGGGTTTCATTCAGCCCAAGCGACTGCTTGATTGGGATGCCGATAACCGCAAACATCATCCAGATCATGAAACACACGGTAAAAGCCAAGGTACTGGCAATGACTACCGACCAGGCCTTGTATTCCTTAGTTGCCATGACTCACTCCCTCGAATACTGAGAATGGGACAAGAATAGACCCTTGAAAATGTGCTTACTATTATTCGGATGGAGAGGTTCTGATAAGAATTAGCACTAGATACTTTGGACAGGCTGGTGCGTTCTTGTCCTTGAAGCTTGATCCATAGAAAAAGACTGTCTCATGAGACTGAAGCGGATGACCCGCATATCGAAGAACTAAATGATCGTGATGTCCTGAGGAGGAACTACTTGGCACATTCAAACTGGCTTAAACCGTCAAGATCCAGGATTGAAATGGTATTCCCCCGCACAACAATCAGCTTGGCCTGTTCGAGCTTAAAAAGCGTACGGGAGAGCGTTTCCGGTGTAATGTTAAGCAAAGAGGCAATGTTGCTTTTGCTCGCCGGGAGCTTGATGCAGTTCTTATCAGCTGAGACCTCTACGATCTGCAGAAGGTAGCTGATGAGGCGCTGACTGCAAGTGTAGAGCGTGACCGACTCGATATCCTTTACCAACTGGTCGTTACGCATCGAGAGTCCGGTCAGCATTTTGCGTACAAGCTGATTATCCTTCTCAAGCATGCTCATGATGACACGCCTGGGTATGAAGACAACCTTGCAGTCTTTGGTAGCATGTGCCGAGACTGGAAATCTCGGTTTTTCCATAAAGATCGTTGCCTCGCCGAAACACTCGTCCTGCTCGACAATCCCGATCACTTTTTCAGCCCCCTGTGGAGAGGAGATTGCCAGCTTGACCTGACCTTCCTGCAGAAGATACATCCCCTGCGCGGATTCTCCGCGGGTGAAAATCGTCTGGCCGCTGGGGTTCAGTTGATAATGGGATTTCGCCGCAACTTCTTCCAGCTGATCATCATTCATTCCCATGAACGGGCTGAACTTGGGTAAGAGTCTTGCCATTGCCGTGCGGTCCATTTCACCACCTCCAACTGGAATTTGAATTCAGTAGGAGACTATTCTGCGAAACAGGGCTTGCCTATTATCCATAAGTAGAGAAGCCGGCGATAAAGGACTAGTACTTTCGAACTACCTCTGCATCAACCGGATCTGTCATTGACCAATCCGTGCTCCACCGCAAAAACAGCAGCCTGCACCCGGGTAGTCAGATTAAGCTTGCGTAGAACTGCCTGCACATGGATTTTGACGGTGGACTCAGCGAGTTCGAGCGAACGCGCAATTTCCTTGTTGCTGGCACCCCGGGCGAGCAACCCCAGTATTTCCCGCTCACGAGGCGTAAGGCGACTGCCATCCTGGACAACTGCCTTGAGTTTGGTCGAAGTCCGCAAAGAGTCGGCAAGCTTTGCTGTCATCTGGCTCGACATCACTGACTCGCCTGAGGCAGCGCGCCGGATGGACTGAACCAGAAAATCGGTATCGATATTTTTGAGCAGATACCCGCGCGCGCCGGCACGAAGTGCTTCTATGAGGTCTTCCGAATCTTCGGAAACGGTCAGCATGACGATCTGCGTCTCAGGGCATTCATCCATCAGCAACGGGATCGTTTTGAGGCCGCTTATGCCCGGCATATGCAAATCCAGCAAGACGACATCAGGCTTCAAACGTTTCGCGAGCTTCACACCTTCCAGACCGTCGGCGGCCTCTCCGACAATTTCAAATCCTTCCTGACGGTTGAGAAGCAGCAGGATCCCGCTCCGGAAGAGCGTATGGTCATCAATCACCAGAATACGTATGTGGTTCATGTTGCGATGCCTTGTTCAGTTGAAATCGGTGTGGGTGTCCAGATGAGGCTGATCTCTGCCCCCTGCCCCGGCGAAGAATGAATTTGTAGCTGACCACCAAAGCGATGGGCGCGCTCGCGCATGATTCTGATGCCGATATGGCTATCACCGGCATCGATACTGGGGTCAAAACCCCGTCCGTTGTCCTTGACCGTCAGCACATTCTGCTCAGCCAATGTCAGCTTGACTTCAACGCCAGATGCCCTTGAGTGCTTGCGGATGTTGGAAAGCGACTCCTGCAGGATATGAAGCACCTGCATGATATGTTCCGGTGGGATGTCCTGATCAGGCCCTTGATGCTTGAAGCTGGCCTTGATAGTGCTTTGCGCCTCAAATCGTTCAAGGGCGTTAATGATGGCATCCTCAATATTGGCCTGCTCAAAACGCGTACGAAAGTGCACGAGGAGTTCCCTAACATCGTCATAGCTTTCCTGGACGCCTTCCCGGATTTGTTCCAACACGCCCATGGCCTCAGAAACTTTTTCCTTGCTCAGGTCATCTTGCAGCATTTGCACCTGGATATTGAGGAACGCAAGCGATTGCGCGATGCTGTCGTGCAATTCCTGAGCCAGCAAATTCCGCTCTTCAGAAACAGCCATTTCTCTCTCGCGGGCGACCAGGTTCTGGTTTTCAATAGCGATTCCTAATTGCAGGCCGATCGATTCAAGTAGCCTGACTTCCGTCGCAGGCAGAATCTGTACTGATTCAAAAAACAAATTCATCATGCCCAGGGTTTTCTGGTTAGACCTGATGGGAATGGTCGTCAAAGAATTGAAGCCCTCCCGGTTACACGCTGTCAGCAAAAGCGGCTTGCCGGGTGATGTCAGATCTGTATTGACCGAACAGCCAAGACTTGCCATCTGGCCACATACGCAGGCGCCTTTTACAAGATAGGCCTCGTCAGCTAAAAAGGCTCTTGAAACCCCCTTGGCAGCGATGATCTGCAACTGTTCACCTTTAGGGGTTGTTAACCGGATGACCCCGCCTTTTGCACCAATTAACGCCAGTGTTCTGTCCAGTACGTTCTCACAAAGGACTTCCGTTGTCGCGGATGAATTGAGCGCAGCAGCAATTTCGTAGAGAGTGCTGAGCTCTCTGTTCTTGATTTCAAGGCTGAGCGTTTTTTCCTCCACACGCTGCTCCAGCGTATGGTAAATATCCTGCAACTCCTCAGCCATCTGATTGAGTCCCTGCGCAAGTTCACCGAGTTCGTCGCTGCTCGATATAGGAAGCCTCACGCCGAAATCCGCCTCACCCATGCTTTTCAGGCCCTGGTTCAGTCTTTGAACAGGGCGTACCAGCAGGAGAGAAAAAATGTAGTCCAAGACGATCGTGCCGATCAGTGCAACGATGACCAGAGCAATCTGAATGGAACGCAGCATGGCTGCTGCATTGGCATTGCTTTTTTCAACCATGGCCACCAGATCATTAATTCCGCTAACAAAACTCTCTAATGCAGGGCGGTAATCTGAAAGCGACCTATCGTCTATCGTGGAGGGTTTCGCGTAAAGAATTTTCTGGATTTTCGGTTTGATTCCCATCCAGGTATTTTTAAGCTCGCTAACCTTTGCATCCACCTCAGGCTCTTTTGGGAGGAAGAGGGGCCGCTGAGGATTGCCGAATTCAAGTTCTACGAGTGTGTTTTCGAACAGCGTGATTTCTCTCTCGATATCCTGACGCAACTCTGATGAAGGATGATGAACCTGCTCAGAGAGCAAAAATGCGATGCGATAAGACCGCATTCTCTCTCGCCCCGCATCGTTGATCGCGGCAGCCCCACCTTCCAGTTTCCAGGAAACAAAAAGCGTTGAACTAATCGCGATCAGCGCAAGAACAAAGTAGAACACCAGTAGCCCGGTGATTTTTTCACGGATTCTGAATCTCAGCATGGCGCTATCTTAACGCGGCCTGGCATCAGTACAGTGGCAAATCATGCTCATCAGAATTGATGCGAAGGCCCTATGTGTAATGGTGGCGCATCGTGCATCAAGAAAACTGCTCAATTAAAATTCTCCTGTGTAACTTTCAGTTCAATGAGAATTTCAGTAATCCCGTTGTAAGCCAGTTCTGCGTCTGACTGGTTGATATCTGCGTGATAACGCTTTTTCACGCCATATTCTTGAAGTATCACATGACGGCTCGCACTCAAGCCCCGCTGTGACAGGCAGTTCAAAGTGCAAGCCAACCGGCACCCGTCAATTGCCAGGATCGGCCGCCCGGAGCCCGCAATCTTGACAAGATGAGGGACATTTCCACCCACACCTGCTATGCAGGACATCTCTGCCTGGCCTTCGCGGTCAAGCCTCAACGCGAGATAGTTTGCCGTTTGAGCGGCACTTGAGCATCCAGAGCATGAATATACCAAGGGCAAGTGGCCGAGCTTCTTTTCATTTCCTTCCACATTCATAAGCAATTCCCCTGAAGAAAACAGACCCTTGGGCTCAGGCCGGGGTGACCAGTTTCAGTGCCTCCGGAAAGATCACTTCGTCCTCCCAGAGTATGTGCTCCTGCAGATCTTGATCAAGTTTTTTAAGTTCAGCGTACAGGCCTTCGAGCATCACCTCATTAGTTACCATGTAGTTGGATGTCAGCACCTTTAATTGGTCCAGAAGTTCCTTTACCCGAGCATGCTCGATTCGCATCATATTGATGGGATTGGTTATGCTGCCAAAGCAGGATTGAGGTGGGTTAAGTGGGTCTTTCTCTAAAGCCGTAATATATGGGAAGAGAATACGTTCCTCTTTCATCAGATGAGGCAATAAGTCCTCTCTTAATTCTTCGATGCAACGGAAAACCGATTCAGGAACAATTTGCCCAATATCGTTGAGGGCAGAAATGATCTTGAAGATTCTTGCAAAACTCTCGCGTGTAAAGACGTGATGGGAGTTTTCGATATCAAGAATCTGCTTTCCTAAGTTATCTTGTGGGATTTGCTCGTTAAGTAGAGAGCCCATATAAGAGCCTTTCCATATTCAGAAAATCACTTTAAAGCTAACGATTATTTCTAGACAATGCCTTGATCAATATCAAATAATGCAATTATCAAGAAGAAAAAGTCAGCCAGAATGACCGTAATGTCTTCGGAAATGCCAACCCGGAATTAGGCTTCCCGTAAGCCGACTCTCAAGGCAAGAGCAAATCGAGCGTGATATACCATCACCGAGGATAAAAGCAGTCAGTCGATAGAGATTTTGCCTCTATGACTAGTTACGCTTCGAGAGTGTGTGAAAACACAGGTTTTGATAAAATTTTCCTCATTGGATGTTTTATGAGGAGTGCAGATGAAGCGATTCATAGAAGGGGACGACAGGAAGCAAATAACGTTGTTGCCGTAGTCACTGGATGAGTACATCACCGATGATTAAGGAACTACGAAATTTTGAACTCATAGTTAAATTTCGCGGTCATTAAGTGCTGAAATACAATGGCCGGCTTGACGAGTACCTGCCTGGGTGCTTGGTATCCAAAGTCGTTTGGTATGACCTTTGGGGAATTCCCGCTCGCATGAACGTATACTGACTGCCACTTACCCCATTTTCACCGGCCACCACAGCGCATTTCGTGCCAATTCTGGGAAAAGTGCAAGGCGAATGTTGGGTGGTAACGCGTATCTATCGGTAGTTAAAACATATAAAAAAAGGACCTAACCGAAGTTAAGTCCTTTTTTTATTGGGTTTTGGTGGGTGCTGACGGGTTCGAACCGCCGACATTCGTCTTGTAAGAGTTAATTTTTACGCTTGTAATCATCAACTTACATGCTTTACCACCCGGTTGGTAAAGCATTTTCCAAGTAAGGCAAATGTCTTCCAACCAACGCAGGCGAGACTATAGGGATTTTGCTTCCCTTCGTCAATGCCAACTAATCAACTTTTGTTACATTCAAATTATCTGGATTCGAATTCCCTGCATTTGCCGATCCATAACATCCCGAAATCATGGGTGAGCATGAGTGATCGGTTGAACGGCAAGTCTCATACCCATGACAAGCAATATGGAAGACAGAGTTTTACCGGGTACTGCAAGGTACGGTGTGTAAAAAATGAACCTCCGCAAATAATGCGGAGATTAACTGTTTGATTCTCCGCAAGGAGCACGATGAAGCACCCTTTTGGGCGACAGTAAATCCTGTATACAATAATCCTTTCAACGTAGGTTTAATGTTTGATATCAGCTGGAGCTTTCTTTTAAATCCTACCTTGGTGGGATTATTGTTGACCAATTTTAGCATTTCAGCAATAATCCTATTTTGTTAGGATTAATTATGCGCACAGTCACGCCAAAATCATTCCCGCCAGATCCTGAGTTGCGCAACCCTCAACAGCTCGGCGCCGCCATACGCGCCGCGCGCACCCAAGCGGGACTAACACTCGCGGATGCCGCGTTGACACTGGGTGTAGCCAAGCAAACGCTTTCCGACCTAGAGCGTGGAAAATCTACCGTGGGTCTTGGGATGGCACTACAAATCGCCTCTGGATTGGGAGTTGCATTATTCATGACCCCCGCCAGCAAACGAGAACAATCGAAAATGAAGCTCGCGGAGCTTAAATGAGTCACTCGATTGAAATCCTGATCAACGGGAAGCCTATTGGCATCCTCACCCACGATCCACAGCTCAATCGTTTTGCCTTTGGCTACAGCGAGGAATGGGTGCGTCGGCATGATCGATTTGCACTTTGCCCACAAATACCATTGGTGCCATCCGACACTCAAACACCGGAAAAGCATAGTGCAGCCGTTCGCCAGTTCTTCGAGAATTTGTTGCCTGAGGGGCAAGCGCTGGACGACGCAGCTTCTGCACACCATGTATCAAAATCCAATATTCTGGCCATGTTCATGGCTATCGGACGTGAAACAGCTGGCGCGATCAGCATCAAGTTGGAGCAACCCCGTGCGGGGGGCACCAACCAGTTGCGACCACTGCCACTGATTGAGATTTCCGAGCGTATCCGTCAGCGTCCGCATCAGCCCTTCAGTGTATGGGATGGCAAAGTGCGTCTGTCCATCGCAGGATTTCAGGACAAAATTGCCGCCTACAAGGTGGACGAAGACTGGTTTCTGGCCGAAGGTCCAGACTATGCCTCCACTCACATCCTCAAGCCAGAGCCGATATCCGATCTGCTACGTGGACTGACTTCAAACGAGTTCTTTTGCATGCGACTCGCTGATCGCGTCAAAGTGACCGCGGCCAAGACCGAACTGTTGCACGTGCCAGAACCCGTTTTGTCGATCACGCGTTTTGATCGCAAGATCGCCAATCACTGCGTCGAGCGGCTCCACATCATCGATGGTTGCCAGGCGCTAGGCCTGCCTGTCAGTTATAAATACGAGCGCCCCTACGGCAACAATGCGGATGTCCGGCATATACGCGATGGCGCCAGCCTGCCGAAATTATTTGATCTTCTGGACTCGGCGACGCCAAACCCTATCGCGCAACGACTTAAACTACTGCGCTGGACGATCTTCCAGATACTCATCGGTAATACCGATGCCCATGCCAAGAATTTATCCTTCCATTCAGGCCCGGCAGGCCTGGATTTGGCGCCTGCCTACGATCTGGTCAATGGCCTGGTCTTTCAGAACGGTACTCTGGACAACACCTACGCCATGGCAATCGGCGATGCATTTACTCCTGAAGATCTCAGCCCCTTCGAATGGGCATCTTTTGCCAAGGCATGCAAACTACAGCGGCCACTTGTCAGCCATACGATAAAGCAAATGGCGACTTCGATCCTCAAGGTTATCGACCAAGTCAAAGACGACACGATTGATTCGGGTGCTGACGCTGCGCATTTGGCACTCATTACCGATATGATTAAGACTGAATGCCATCGTCACTTATTGTTTGCTTCGGAGATTCGGAAGGTCTCTACGGAACTACTTTGAACACCCTGGAAGATCCGTACTCGATAGATTACTCGATGCAAACACATGTTCAAACGCCCTACCCTGCTACCGAGAACTTCCGCTTTTCGGCCAAACCGGCCGATGGCTTGCGATCCGTTGAATGACCGGTGTAGCGCAGATTGCTGACAATGAGGCCGTACAACCTGTGAATGGCCGCTTTATCAAACTGCGGATGGGTCTTATCGACCCAGAGCGGACAAATTGTATTTTACGCATTGACATAATAAGCCAACTAACTATAATGTGGCATACTATGTTGCAGATAAAAGATATTCCTAACGCAAAAGTACTCAGTAAGTTTGCCGAGCGATATGATGAAGTTGACTCAGACGCTGTGATTCACTTTTTGAATATCCTTCGTATCGGCGCCGATCTTTCCGAAGCGCTAGATAGCTTTCTTGCCACTTATGGGTTGCTCCAAGGCCGGTGGTGGGTGCTTATTCTGCTGATGCGTGAAGCTGATCTGACTTCCACCCCTTCCAGCCTTGCTGAAAAGGCTGGGGTAAGCAGAGCCACAATGACGGGGCTGATTAACGGTTTGTTACGAGATGGTTTTGTTTCTCGTCAGGAAGACAATAACGACCGAAGAAGCTATACGATCAAGCTGACTGCCGTAGGCCAAGCCAAACTGGATGAGGTTATGCCTGATTATTATTCAAGGGTCAGTAAGTTGATGGGCGCTATTCCTTTGCGACAGAGAGAAGTTTTACAAGAGCAACTATTGCTCCTGAAAGAGCAAAGCAAAGTTTTCGATTAACTATTTTTTTGACTATTTAGTTAGCCGGCTAATTAGTTTCGTGTTGAGTTGTGTGAACCAAATTTTTCAACTTTCTAAGGAGATATATATGAACATCAGGTCAATCATCGAGGCTGCAAATGCCGAATGGAACAAGTCGCTCAATAGCGGAAACGCTAAAGCCTTAGCCATGCTTTACGCAGAAAATGCCACCCTCTCGCCAGGGAACGGAAAGACTTTGGTCGGCCGTACAGAAATAGAAAATCTATTCAAAGGTTTTGTTGTTGGAGGTGTCCATAACCACACGCTTGAAATTATCGAAGTGGGCGGTTCCGGCAATATGATCTATCAGGTTGCCAGATGGAGCGCGCAAGGCGCGGAAGCCAACGGTGAAGCTCCAACCTTTGGCGGTGTTACTACAAGCGTATTTGAGAAAAGTCAGGAAGGAAAGTGGATAGCCCTTACACATGTCTGGAACATAAGCCAATAGGAGAAGCATCATGCCACTAGTGAATATTTCGATTCTCAAGGGCAAGCCGCCTGAATACATCAAGGCGGTAGCCGATGGAATTAACTCTGCTGTTATTGAAACCATGGGGTTTCCAGACGATGACCGATACCAGATTATCCATCAGCTTGATCCTGAATGCTTGCAATTGCAGACTCGTACAGGGGATCGAGTAATGATGCACTTGGTTATGCGAGTTGGGCGTTCAAACAAATCCAAGCAGGCCTTCTACAACAAAGTTGTGGAAAATCTGTCGGTGAATCCTGGAATTCCACCGGAAAATGTACTGATTACAATCACAGAAAATCGTGACATTGACTGGTCATTTCGTGACGGTGTTGCACAGTTCGTTGTCTGAATACAAATGAGGAGTGTTTTTAAAAAGCAAAATCATCTTATGAAACGGCTAGTAGTGGGCTGGATTGCTTTATACCCAACTCTTTTGGTCATCTTGTTTTTGCTGAGAGGTATAACGCACCATCTATCGATGCCCCTGGCTACGCTTATTGAAGTCATAGTTGTCGTCCCGGTGACTCAATTAATTGCGTATCCAATCGCAGGGAAAATCTTTTCAAAATGGTTATCAAACTAAACTGGCAAACTTCAATGAGGCGTGTCCGCTTTTAAAAATCGTCTTAGCTGCTCATTATTGAATGACGGCTTGTGGCCGAGAGTACTCATAGGGCCATGCTACCGCAAAGCGGCCATAGGGGGCTGATCTGCAGCGCATGAGGAATCGGCTGACCGGTAGGCCAGCCGAAAATCATTGGGCTATATCTCGGTTTGCTCGGAAATCTCCAGTGCATCGTCAACTTCAATCCCCAAGTACCGCACAGTGCTTTCCAACTTTGTGTGGCCCAGCAATAGTTGCACGGCTCGCAAGTTCTTGGTTCGTCGGTAGATCAGAGTTGCTTTGGTCCGGCGCATCGTATGCGTGCCGTAGACGGCGGGATCAAGACCAATTGCGGCAACCCATCGATGCACGATCCTGGCGTATTGACGGGTTGAGATATGCGGGGAGTTTTGGAGACGACTTGGAAACAAGTGCTGTTCCGACTTTAGATTGGCCTTGGCAATCCATGCGGCGACCGCATTTCTGGTATCTTCCGTCAGCTCAAACTGCACTGGCCTCTGCGTCTTTCGCTGTATAACCATCGCCCTCGTCAACATTTGGTTGCCGTGAGCAATGTCACGGACCCGCAGGTTGACCAGATCACAACCTCGCAGCTTGCTGTCGATGGCCAAGTTGAACATTGCCAGATCACGGATACGTTTGCCGAGTTGCAGGTGGATACGTATTGCCCAGATATCCTTCAGCTTCAGGGGTGGCTTCTGCCCGATCAGTTTGCCTTTGTTCCAGGGTTCACGGGATTGAGTGATTTCCATTTCAGACTCCTTGTTGATTGAACGGAATCTGATTCTGCGGCTTCACTACTTTCGACGACCGCTTTGGGGTATCTTTACGTTATGAGTGCTCTCGGCCACTATGGGACACTCGCTGGTCAAAATTCGATGCCCTAAACCAGCCGTTCCGCAGACGGCCGAGCATGCTCAATAGCTTTCCATAACTGCAAGACCAATCAGCACTGCTTCCAAGTGTCATCGCTGTTGACGAAACTAACCGGCAAGCGTAGATTGCCACCTAATAGCACAGTATTTAAGTCAAATATTCCTCGGCTAGATGCAAACAAAAATAATCAACTGTTTTTGCTGAAGGGATAAGAGTCATGGTCATCCATGCCAATGCCATCAAGAGTCTTGCTACCGACGATTATGTCGTGATCGAGGAGGGACATTCTCGGCTTCATAAATTCTTAAACGACCTCTACAACACCTGCTGCAATCTCGACAATCAACTGAACTGTGATAGCTGTTCCGGTGAAAAGCATGCTTCATGCAAAGGACATTTGCCTTCCTTCTTCTATGATCTACTCGACCTTACCAGCAAGCATTTTTACCACGAAGAATCTATCATGCTGAGTCGGCCGCACGTTACGGAGGAATACGAATACTTCCGCCGTCATCGGCAGGCACACCAAAATATCTTGCGGGAACTGAACCGACTGGTGAATGAATGTACATCACTGAATAAGCAAAGTGCCACCGCTCAAAGCTACCGCCATCTATACAAAACGATATCCGAACTGTTTGAAGAGCATGACCGTGCCTTTGATGACCCGTTTATTCAGTCAACGATAGCATCGTGATCACCAGGGCATATTTGGGCATGAAGAGACGTTAAGAACCTGGATACGCATAAGGCATTGAAAGTTGTTTGTTGGGCGCATCCCAATTAGTAACGTTAACCAAGCATAAATAATGTCCGTCGAATCTATTCCAAATTTTACAGTGCCCGCAGCCAGGCTATGGACAAGCATTCCCAGCGAAACCAGAAAGCTGTTTCTATCGAATGTGTGGTGCGGAAAATGTCGTCATGAGACGACCATCAGAAACTTCTCCGGTGTAGTGAAAGCGGGAGACTTGTTGCTTGTTGGCAAGTGCTCGGCATGCCAGAGCGATGTGGCAAGAGTGATCGAGATGGGCTAAATAGGCCGGGTCCATGATTAAGTGACAGGCAAGAAAAAGGCAGCCAAAAAATCAAGGCTGCCTTAAATGCTACAGAGGATTTACACAAAGCAAATAAGCTAAATGTGCATGAATAATACCCGACAATTATAGTCAGGTAAAACAAAATTTAACACGACAAACCGGGGAGAGCAAAATGCAGCAGGATTCTAAAACCGACGTTAATTCATCCCGTTTCATCAGTGCCCTTACAAAGAACACGATGGCGCTGATTCTGGCAGGTGGTCGCGGCTCCCGGCTAAAGGCGTTGACAGATTGGCGTGCCAAGCCTGCGGTGCCCTTCGGAGGCAAATTCCGCATCATCGATTTTCCGCTCTCCAATTGCATCAACTCTGGCATTCGCAAGATCGGTGTAGCCACTCAGTACAAATCCCATAGCCTGATCCAGCACATCCAGCGCGGCTGGGGTTTTCTGCGTGGCGAGTTCAACGAATTTGTCGAATTGCTCCCGGCCCAGCAGCGTATTGATGAAGATAAATGGTATGAGGGCACGGCCGACGCTGTGTTCCAGAACCTGGACATTCTGCGGAGTATCGATGCCGAATACATCCTGATCCTCGCCGGTGACCATATCTACAAAATGGACTACGGCCGCATGCTGGCCTCGCATGTCAGAAACAATGCGGACATGACCATTGCCTGCCTCAATGTATCTCTGGAGGAAGCCAAGGCATTTGGTGTGATGGGAGTGAACGAAGAAGACCGCATCATCCAGTTCCGCGAAAAGCCCAACGATCCAGATCCGATTCCCGGCAATCCCGACCAGGCACTCGCCAGCATGGGCATTTATGTATTCAATGCCAAATTTTTATACGAACAACTCATACGTGATGCGGTAGACCCGAAGTCCAGCCATGACTTCGGTGGTGACATTATTCCTTACCTGATCTCGAAATATCGCGTATTCGCGCACCGCTACTCTGACAGTTGCGTCAACAGCGTCGAGGGCCGTGATTACTGGCGTGACGTGGGGACCATCGATGCCTACTGGGAAGCCAATATGGAACTCACCAAAGTCCAGCCGGACCTCAATATGTACGATTCGGAATGGCCGATCTGGACCTATCAGGAGCAACTGCCCCCGGCCAAGTTCGTTCACAAGGAGGTTAACCGACGCGGCTATGCCATCGATTCACTGGTATCGGGGGGGTGTATCGTCAGCGGCTCCTCTGTGCGCGACTCTCTGCTATTCTCAAAAGTCAAGGTTAATAGCTACAGCAGCATTGAAGAATCAGTGATCTTGCCCAATGTGGAAATTGGGCGGAATGTCACCATCAAAAGAGCCGTGATCGACAAGGGCTGCGTCATTCCGGAAGGCATGACGATCGGGGGCAATCCGGAAGAAGACCAAAAGCGGTTCTACGTCTCGGAGAAAGGCATCACGCTAGTGACGCCTGAAATGCTGGGGCAGAGCTTGCATTATGCCCATTAAATTTCGCTTTTTCTCAGAGTGTTGCTGCGAGGGGCTTGCGCGCTAAATTTTACCTTCATAAGCAATCGAATAAAGCATTCCCCCAGCATGGAAACTTATAAAGACCATCAACTCTTCTGCCCATGTTGCAATCTGAAGATGAGCAATGTGGGTGGGCTTTTCATGTGTGTCGACAATGGATTCACGATGATTTGTGGCAACTGTAATTTATGCGTTATTCGGTGGCGTAAATTACCCAAAGGTGCGCGGTTTCGGTACACAACTTCAGCGGGTCGTAGGGCAGCGTCAGAACCTGAGAAATATCCATGCATATTCTTTGAGTCTGCAACTCATGCAAAGATCGCCTATCGCTTGCTTATCGATGCAACACCGGAAAAAAGGATGGAGTTTTTCTGGAAGGATTCTGTCGACACTCAGCTTTCAGCGACTCACCCACCCTTTAATGCATGAATCGTAGATAGTCATGGACACATTTGATGCAATTCTTACGGCGCTTTCTTCTGGTGAAAAGACCAGCAATGAAATAGCAATTGAGATGGGGTTGGCGCCAGCTAAAATGACCGCGCTATTGGCAACACTAGTATCTCGTCAGTTAGTGGGGAAGGTTGGAAAGATAAGATTAAACGGTAAAGATGTCGTGATATATGCGGCTACCAATATTGTATCCAAGGAAGCGCACGCTCTGTTGGATCAGGGGAAATCTGACTCGGAAATTGTCAGCAGGTTGTATCAAAAATGGGGAGGCTACCTTGGTATTGATTTAAGGCCAGCAAAGAATCGTTCCTCATTGAGGCATAAGATGGAGTAATTTTGGATGCTAGCAATTGAATCGACCATAGTAATTATGGCTACCCTAAAGCAGACGCTCATCGATGTCGCTTTCGGGTCGAAAGTGTGAGTTCGTCGCGTTAAGAAGCAGACGTTCGCCGGCCTTAAGCCCTCGTTGTCAGGTGTCTGCCACATAGCAGACGTAGCTGGGGAAGAATCCGACCGGCAGCAACGGCCGAGAACCAGACGTTAATCTGATCGGCTACGAATGGCCGCAACGGGTCGAGAGCACGCAGTCGCAGTTTGAGAAAGCGGCCCTTCACAGGCAGTACAGACTCAATGTCGGCAATCTGCGCTACACCGGTCATTCAACGGCTCACACGCCATCGGCCGGTTTGGCCGAAAAGCGGGCTTATTACACCCTCTCCGCAAGCTCTACTTGAAGTCGGATGCTACTGAAGGTTTCTGATTAAAAAATGACGTAAATTTGAACTCATGGTGCAATATCACTGTGATAAGGTGACCAAGCGCGACCATTTATGAAAATGACAAGGCGAATGTTGGCTGGTAATGCGTATTTATCGGTGGTTAAAACAAATAAAAAAAGGACCTAACCGCGGTTAAGTCCTATTTTTATTGGGTTTTGGTGGGTGCTGACGGGTTCGAACCGCCGACATTCGTCTTGTAAGAGTTAATTTTCATGCTCATAATCAACGACTTACAGGTTTTACCACCTATGGTAACAACATTCGCCAGGTAAGGCGAATGTCTACCAACTAAACGCAGGCGAGACTATAGGGATTTTGCTTCCCTTCGTCAATGCCATCTAACCAACTTTTATTACTAGCATGTGAAAAACATGCTTCCAGTCTACTTACTTCTTAGCTTTGCTGGCAACTTCCTGCTTAAAGGTCGCGCCTGCAGAGAACTTCGGCACTGTTGTAGCTGCGATCTTGATCTTCTCGCCAGTTTTTGGGTTCTTGCCTTCGCGGGCTGCACGTGCGGAGGATTTGAAGGTACCAAATCCTACCAAGGTAACAGAGTCACCTTTGGCTACAGCTGCAGTAATCTCACCTACCAAAGCGTCGACGGCACGGCCGGCGGCAGCTTTGGAGAGCTCTGCTTTGGTTGCAATTGCTTCAATCAGTTCGGATTTATTCATTGAGTTACTCCCTTTATGTTTGTTGAAAGCTTTTCATTCTCTCATTTTTTTCTTGGACAGATCACCAAAAAGCACTCGAGGATAACCTTCGCGACATATACGTGATATCAAATGTCGTTACTCCTGCAGTACGTTCAGGTCGTAACTAGTGCTCCGCCCGCCCGCATCAGTTTTCCTCAAGACTTTCCGTGCAATCAACTCGTTGATGTCTCGCAACGCCGTGTCTGGGGAACATTTGGCGATGGTCGCCCATTTACTACTGGTGAGCTTTCCATCAAAGCCATCGAGCAGTCGATTGAGCAGCATCACCTGTCTTTCATTCAAGGGTGTCGCCGCCCAGTGCTGCCAGAAGCGCGCCTTCGTCAGTACCGTATCGAGCGTGTGCTGCGAATTTTCAACGGCACGATGCAGGGTGGTTAGAAACCACGCGAGCCACTCGGTGACGTCCATTGATTGTTTTTGGGTGCGTTCCAGTATGTCGTAGTAGGCTTTGCGCTCGCGCTGGATTTCCGCCGACAAACTATAGAAACGTTGTGGGCTGCCATCGGCACGCGCCAGCAGCAGATCGCCGATGGCGCGGGCGATACGGCCATTTCCGTCATCGAACGGATGCAGCGTAACGAACCACAGGTGTCCAAGACCAGCCTTGAGCAGCGGAGGTTCTTTCGATGCGCTATTAAGCCAATCAAGGAAGCGCCTGGCTTCCATATCTAGGCAATCAGCTTGTGGCGCCTCAAAATGCACGCGCTGTCGGCCGACTGGACCAGATACCACTTGCATGGGACCGCCTGAATCATCACGCCAGCCCCCGACGTGGATCTTGGAAAGGCCAGAGTACCCGGTGGGAAACAGCGCGGCATGCCAGCCGAACAGTCGCTGCTGTGAAACCGGCAAATGGCTGTTGGCTGTAGCGTCGAGCACCATCTCGACTACGCCATCTACATGCCGATCTGCTGGGGCCAGGGCTCCGATGTCCACGCCGAGGCGACGCGCGATGCTTGAACGCACAGAGTCAACATTGAGTTGCTCCCCCTCGATTTCGCTGGTTTTGACCACATCTTCCGTGAGCGCAGCAAGACTTGCTTGATTGCGCAGTGCCATGCCCACGTCGGCCAATCGGCCCATCAAGAGTCCTTGGGCGCGACTAACCTCTGCCAAGGGGTCAGCCAGTGCCGCCAGATCGAATCGCCAGCTCGGCCAGTCCTTGGACTGCCAGATATATTTGTATTCGCCGCTATTCATGCGGTGATTATGGGCTTGATTCTCCGCATTGGCAAGTTATTCTCCGCCTAAAGTGCGGAGATAATATGGATATTCTCCGCAATATGCTGATGCAGGGGTTTTTAGTTCCGCTTGCTCCGTATAGGTTATTCACTTGGAGGATGTCCATCGCGGCATAGATTAAGCTCATAACGAATGACCACAGGGATCTGCTTCCCATCTCTTGTTGGGACGTTTTCTTGAATCAGATTAGCCTCCAGGCGAGCACAACCATCCTCAGAAAACTTGGATAAAGTCCTGACCTGCACTTTCACGGGAGCCGATGAATGCGTCTGCCCCATGAAAAATTCAGCCATAGTGCCGCTCAACTCCCCATCTGACCGGCCATCCGGAGAATCGATAGCGGCGATCAGGTACTGCTTAAGGTCTCCGGCATAGATACTTTCGCTCGCTAAAAGCGCAAATAAGAAAATTGACATTGAAATAAAGCCCGGCGGTCGAATCATTGGTTGTAGTAGTTATTGACGCGTTGTTGAACGCTGCTTTTGATGTTGTCTCCCATAGACGAGACATTTGGCAGCCGCACACTTGCAGTAATCTCTTGTATGAATTCGCTCATATCGATCCGGGAAAAATCGAGTTGTTCGAATTGTTCTGGGGTAAATCCGGAGCAATCAGGATTCTTGCCAGTGCCCCAGCTTTTGCCAATCTGTCCCCTGCCCTGCTCATTAATGATTCTGGCGAGACGTGAGTTAAAGCAGCAGTAGGACTCAGTTTGTTCGATACAGGTATGCAGGATAGGAATGCGTTCAGAGCAGAATGAGCCAACGTGAAAACACAGATTTGCGTCGCGGTGCATTGCCAATAGCTGTTCTGATTGTTCACAGGAGAGTAGTTCGGAGAGCAGCTGCATAGCCACAGCTGCAGCCAGCGAATACGGGTCAAAATAGAGGTTGAAGCTCCCCAGTGAACCTAGAGAGTAAATCGGCCCTCCAAGCAGGCCACTACTTACAGTACCGGTAGAAAAAGTCAGTCCGTAGAAACTGAAAGATGGCTCAAAGCTTGTCGGAGTGAATAACACTTCCGAGGAAATCATGGCCTGAGTACCAGCCTCAATGTAACTTGTATATTGAGGGTACATAAAATCGAACATGTACTTGCTGCCCGCATTAATAGCCGCCTTTCCGCCTGCCAATGCGCCTTGTATGGCAACGCTCATCAACAGGTTGTTGCTCTTAGCAGCTTCGCTTCCTCCCTTTTTGCAGCAGTTCACCAGGCCGAATAGTTTTTTCCGGCACTGCTCCCCTACTCCTGTGAAAAGTCGGAGATCCTGACCATAGACACCAGCCTCACGGGCCGCCTCCATTGCAGCCATGGCTTTACCGAAATCCTGATCTGGTGGATTGCTTGTGTTGAAGCAACCTGAACCGCTTTGACAGAAGGCAGACTGATCGCAAACTGTTTGCTGAGTTTGTGTTGGTGGAGATGTCTGACAAGAATAGGTTCGCTCACTCATATCGCAAGCGCCTGATGTCAGCTGGTCAACGCACTGTGAAGATACTTGAGTGCAACCCCGATCTATTAATTCCTGGCAGTCACTTGTCAATGACGTACCCGAGCATGTGTAGCTCTCTGATCTCGTCCAGCATGAGTCGCCGGAGCTCTGGGCCCCTACTGGCAGAGGTGAAACCGTATTTAGGCAGACCTGGAGGCCGTTTATTGTCTTGCAGGGAGTGCTATCAGCGCATGTTGTTGCCGCATGAAAACAGTTGGCGCTTTGCGAATATGACGTGCACTGGCTAGTATCCAGCGTGTTCGAAGTGATGGTGTACGAGGTATTAAGCTCAACGACTGAAGGCGTCGCGGTTGATGTCGTCACATTGGTACATTGATATTTCCGGGTGTATTGATTGCATGACCCATCAAAAGCTGTACTGTCACAGGTCGATGTAACTAGCGTGCATCCTTGTGTGGCCTTGATCGCAGCACAGTAGTCCACGTGGTTTTCTGCTATGCAGGAATAGTCGTCTTGATATCGCCAGCAAGTAGCTGCGCTGTTGAGGCCTCCTGTCGGAGGTGTAACTCCGGCCAGGCAAATGGTGGCACCGCTGGAATCAGCCTTGCATGGTGTGGAGTCTACGCATGTGTGTGCAGCAAGGCGACAACGTGAGTTCTGGGAGTACGTGCTGCACTGGCTGGCATTCGCGGCATCAGTAACTAACGTATAAGTGTTGTCTAGTCTTACAGTATTCGTCGGACTTCCTTGATTGGAGCCGCAGCGGTACGTCTTGGTATAGGTATTACACGTTCCGTTGAAGGCTGTGTTACTGCAGGTTGATCCTGTCTGCCCACATCCGGCGGCAGAAAGTGGCGAACAGTAATCGATGGAATCGGGTTTGATACAGGTGTAAGAATCTTGATACTCCCAGCAACCACCTACATCGGCCAATGTCACGACAACCCCTGAAATAGTCTTGCTAGCGCTAGTGTCGACGCAGGTTGAGCTGTCTAAACGACAATCTCCGGCAATGGCGTGGCTGCTGATAGCCATGAATAAAGTCACTGCGATCGCTAATCTTTTCATGACTATTGCGCCCGTTGTTGCAGGGTGGCGCATTGATTGGAGGTCCAATTGCTTACCGTTTTGGACATCGGTAGTTGCAAGGGTGCTCCGGTACCGGTACCGCCAGAGGAGTTGCAGCCTGAACTTACATTGCGCATGGACGGCGTACAGGTGGTCGAACTGCAGTTCACGCTGAAATAGACATAAAGATTGCAGCCAAAGCCCAGATTACTGACGTAGTAGTCGGTGACAGACTGGCCAGGAGCTACCGCAACCGGAAAGCGCCCGTAGCTTCCGTTCCAGTTGTAGCCGATGGTTGTATAGTCAAACCGAGCCACGCCGTTGCTGGAGCGGTATGGTTCAACAACATATGAACGACCATCGTTTCCGCAGAAGATGTTCATCGCCATATACGGGTCGACGCAGTAGCTGCAATCTTTGAATGCCGTTCGGCCCAGCCACGCGCCAGGTGTACATTGGCCGAATCCTACGGTGGCAGTAACCCCTCGGCGACAATTCAACGACTCATAACTTTGTACGGTCTGATTACATTGATAGTTGTAGCTCGTGTTAATTGCGATTTGGCGACCTATGTAGCAGGAGGCATCACTCAGCGTCTGCATTTGCTCAACGCACTGGTAAAGGTGATTCTGATCTACCGTAATCAGGCGTTCCGTTGAGCAAAAGTTATTGGTTACCGGACGATATTCGGTACAAATCTCTGTCGAAAATGTGCCTGGGGTCGTTTCAGTAACAACGCGACATTGCTCCGTGCTTGAACCTACATTGACGCCTGTGAACTGTAATGCAGGATTACTTGCGATGGAATTGGCACGGCTTATCAATGGATCCGTGGCACGATCAATTGAGAACGCGGGCCTTACACTAGGATTGCGCGCCACAAAATTCACGGCTTCGCATTCCTGTCTGCGATAGGCATCAGCATCTGGTGGGAGGTTTGCGCAGTCCGTTACCTTCGTGACGCCTGGACCGGATAAATTACCCTGCCCTCCCTGGAACAGTTGGGTTTGTGATGTACTTTGCCCGTATCCAGGGACGACAGAGGCCGCATTTCCACTACCGATGCCCTGAAAGGCACCATTGATAGAACCCGCTCCTAGCGCGCCGCCATCGGTAAAAGCCGAGTTCTGGTCATAACCACCCGAAATCGCATCTGTTGTCGTCACGATAAGCAGAATGATCTGGAGCAGTAAAAACCTCATGGAAATTGTCCAATCAGCTTTGCCTCGTATCTCCTTGCCACATCAGCCCAGGCAGGCGCCGCGCGCTCTATGACTCGCATAGCGTAATCCTGGGTAACGTCGCCATCTACCTTGATATAGCTTGAGGTAGATGCACATCCATCTTCGGTAACATTGGCTGCCTGGCTCGGGCGTGCTAGTACCAGGGCGGGAACTCTCTCAACCTTGAACTGCTTGAACGCTGGGGGATGAATAATCGCCGTGACATTACGTGTCCCGATCATTTTGGCTATCTCCTCCCCCATTTTGGTTAATGAGTCGCCTTTGAGCCCTCTGAATACGATGACGGCCCCAGATTTTTCAGATTGGGAAACCATTCGATCGAGTGTTTCCTTGGGCATTGAGAACGAAGCGAAAACCATCAACTCAGGCATCGCGGTCGGATTTTTTGAGCTAGGTGAAGTGGAGCGGCTGTAGGATTCAGCAATCTGTTCGATATCAGCCCGATTGGTTACGGGCTTTGGGAATTCCCCAGTTTTAGGAACCGACAACGTATTCCCTGGAGCTTCAGGGACAACTTCCTTCATGGCATTCCCCATGCGTTGCCGGGCAGTACGCATGTCGTCATCGTTCGGTAGTGCATCCTTAGCCCCTGCCGAAGTAGACATGAAGCCGACCATCAATAGAATGATCCGGATGTAGGTCATCATGGTTTTTAGAAGGCACCCTGACAGCAGTTCCGCTTCCGAAAAATCATGTAGGCAAAGTCTTCCCCATCAAATGGGTACTCCTTGCCTGCACCCCACAGCACAGTCGATCTCCCCAGTGGCTGGCAACACTTGTTGGCGATTTTCTCGGTCTGCGGTATCGGATAAAGCATCTGGTACTTGTAACCGGTCTTGTCCATGATGGGCTGTGGGTAGTATCCACAGAGCCCATCCTCCCCAGAAGCTGCCCACATCAGGCCTTCCCGATGCATCTTGGCGATCAGGCGAGTCATTTCAAGACTGGAAGCCTGGACTCCCCCTATATGGGCTTGGACGTTGCCGTTGAGTGGATACATGCTGCCCTGGCAACCGGAGCACCAGAAAAATGCATTCGACGGGAACCCGGTAGTAGCGGCTACACAGTCAGCCGCGCAAGCCGCTTTGGCTGGGAGATTTCCAAACAAGGCCACGTCCGGGTTGAGAATGAAAGCCAGCTCGTCGTCATGCCACATGGGATCGAGCTCGGTGAGATAGGCCACATCGAATGAGCTCTGCTCAAGGCATGCATTGTCGAAGATGGCTTCAAGCCAGTAGATGATTGGATCTATGTACCAATGCACCTGATAAAACGAGGTTGTCGACGTGCTGTCCTGGCTAAAACGAGATCCACGCGGCGCATCAAACCCCGGGTCAAGCTCAACACCACCTAGACTGGTCATGCAGAATGGACGGCGCACGACATCTACGCGCCTGACTGGCTCCCAGAAGCTGACCTTGAACCCAATTCTCAGCTGCGATGGACATGCGCAAACCGGCGATCCGCCGGGGTTAGGCGTGTCTTCCTGCCCGAGAGATAGCAATTCCACGCCACCAAATCGGATTGGAAGCATGCAGCTCCAGCAAATATCCGTGATCGGGTTGGCAAACTTGCCGGTACAAGTCGACGTGGCTAAAACTGGTTGGGAAGTCGCCAGTGCTATCGAAATTAATAGAAGTGATGCGAACTCACGGGTGGACTTCATCAACTCTGAACCTTTTCCCGTCTTGAGCCACAATTGCTGGAACCTGGCGTATGCCGAATTTATGAATAAGCGTTCCACCCTGGTCATAAAATACTCGGCTCTTCCAATCACGCATGAGTTTCAATGGCTCACCTGCTACTAGAATGGGCTTAGCTTGGCCATTCAGTTTTTGTAATGTTTTCTTGGCAAAAGAGACTTGCTGAAGATCGCGCCCGTCAAAAAATATGAGCTTCTCTCTAAGCGAAATGTGATCGAAAGGATTGATCTTCAGTCCGCGCGCAAACAATAAGGATCCATCAGCACCCCGTATGTCACGATCGAGAACCCACGTGGGATCAACATAGAATGTGCGCTTGGTTGTAGTCGTCTTTATTTCTGCGAGTGGTTTTGGTTTTTCGATTGAGCCAATTACACGATCACGGTATTCCCGTTGCTTTTGAGCAAGTTCACCGCTTTCCGCCATCCGACTTAGGCTTGATTCGATGGCATCCAGCAAATCCCTCTCGGCAATATCGTAAGTAGGACCGACAGTACCTAAATCTTCAGCGCGTGCTGTATTCAATAAGCAACTAAGCAGCAAGGCCAATATTTGGGCATGAATCGACATGAGGATCGATTCTGGCTATGAGACTCTTGGTTGAGGCTCTGAAATACGCCATTTCTGGCTACATTTCGCGTTAATGAATACTTTCCTAGGGCTAAATCGATTTTTATGTTCGAGAGGAACAGTGAAAGTTAAGAGCCGAGAATAATCTGTTGCAATGTAGCGTGTGGCGTTATACGATACTAATTAATGATTAAGAGTTTCGCTCACAAAGGGCTGGAAAAGTTCTTCCTGACGGGAAGTAAAGCTGGCATTCGTGCAGACCATGCCAAAAAACTGGCCCGTCAGTTGGCCATTCTGAATGTGGCAGGTAGCCCTCAAGCGATGGATATGCAGGGCTGGCGGTTACATGCTTTGACGGGCGATATGGCAGGACATTGGTCAGTATGGGTGAGCGGTAATTGGCGCCTGACATTCCGCTTCAATGGCGAGGATGCTGAAATCGTTGACTATCAGGACTATCACTAGGAGACATTAAATGCGTATGCATAACCCGCCGCATCCTGGCGAGATTATTAAAGAGGATGTACTGCCCGAGCTCGGACTGAATGTGAAGCAGGCTGCCGAGCAACTGGGTGTATCGCGTGTAACGCTTTCACGCATGATTAACGGCAAGGCCGCTATCAGTGCTGAGATGGCGATTCGTCTTGGTCAGTGGCTGAATGGTAATCCTGAGACTTGGCTACGCGCTCAAGTGCAGTACGATCTGTGGCATGCCGAACAGGAAAGCAATATCAAGGTGAAACCTGTCGAGAGATTGGCAGCGTAAAAAACGTTTCTACTCACCTAGGATCGAAGTCACAGAATTAAATCTGTAATCCCTTTGATATTGAGTTGTCCGCCTGCTTCTCCCCGCCTTGATGAGCCAGTAGATACTCTTTAACCTTCTTGGCTATTGCAGCTTCAACTGATGCACGCTCTTTGGGTGGCATCGCATTCAGGGCATCTTCCGTTAGCCCCATCTGCTTTAATATCTTTTCCCGCAAGCGTTGAGCCTCACTCTTCCGCAGGTATTCCTCTAATTCCTGAAAAGCGGTCTTAACTACTGGCTTTGATTCTCTTACTGGATCAGCGGCCTTGTTCGAGTAGTTCTTCTTTGCCGTATTCAGCGTGGCCAGAAAATCACCAGTAGCATTTCCGGTGCTTACGGGTAAGGTAGCTATCGCAGGATCGCCAATACCTCCTATCGCGTTAATGTCCATTCTTCACTCTCAGATCGAAATATGTTTAAAAAAACAGCAAATTTCATGCCCCAGAGTGCATTCTTTGAAATCAATAAGTTAGATATTTCATGGCGGCAATAATTGCCGATTCGGCAAAAGTCTTGCGTTGAAGGGTGTGAAGGGTTGGCAGTCAACCAGGAATTCTATATGAATGTGCTTTATTCCTTGTTTGGCACATAAACACATCGGGCACGACGCTCCCCAAACGCATTATCTTCGTTCGATCCAGCTTCAACCGCTCGATCAAAACAGGCTCTGCCTTTCTGGATTGGACCCATACGAATTTTCCATCCGATTCGGAGTCCAGGACGCCATCCTTGATTGCAACTCGAAGAGTTGTAACGATGTTTTGAATAATTTTGAGTCGAGTATCTTCCTGTCTTGCATCGTCATTCAGCACGGTCGGTTTATTTGAATTAGAGACTGGCATCGTTGGTGTCGTAGGGTTAACGGGAGAATGTTCAATTGCCATAATTTGCTTAACAACCGCCTGTAGTCGGACTACTTTCCATGGGGTACCGCTTCCGACATCAAGCTCCATTACCTTTCTGAACGGAGATAGTGGATCAAGAGCCAGCCAGTTTCTGCGGAAAAGCTCATCTAAGATAACCTTCCCTTCCAGCCCGTAGTTTTCGAGAGCGTCAGGCCACTTCAGGCAAAGCACCCCCGAAGGATCAACATGTACTAGAGCCTCATAGGATTTCTCACCTGATTTAATGGCTTCAGAAAATGCCATGAGTGCATCACCTACAGGTCCATCTAGCTTGTCGGTGCGTTGTGTCTGCAATGTTTCCAGATCATTTCCAGCTCGATCGGACTCCTGAGGCTGCTCCAACGCTATTGTTTGCTTAGTGATGATGGGTTGATTGGGGGGAGAGATGTCTATCGGCATCTCTTCTGGCTCTTCTCTGTCAAATACCTTTCCTGGGACTGATGCTGGTGGCGGGTCTATGACTAGAGATGGATCTCGAAGCCGGATGGCGGTCAGGCGAATATTGGGGATTTTCTCAGCCAAGACATCCGGAGCAACGTACCAATAGGCTTTTTCCTTCACTTGATCATCTCGGATACTTCCTAGCTTACGATCTACCAGCATTTCCAAAAGGCTGTTTGGTGTCCTTGGCAGTCCTGGAATTTTTTCCTGGTTGATTATTGCGGCTATCTCCTCACCGGCTGATGGCCACACCAGATAGAGATGCCCATCGATATGCCAGAGCCTTGAGCCAGGCTGATTGACATCCCAGACCCCATCTCTAACCATCCTGCGCATGATGTCGACCAAGAACCGTTCCACGGGAAGGCCTATTTCGTAGCCAGTAAAAGTGACGCCAAGGCTTCGAAGATCGCGTTCAACACTCACTTGGTCTGACCGAATGACCAAATCGTGGATCAAATTTTCAGCACTTGGTTGGCCGTTGATGGTCTCCATCATCCAGAGCACAAGCTCTGTATCGCCATCTGCAATCCAAGCCAGACTTTTAGGACTGATGATGCGTTCGGCGATCAATGATGAAACGGCGGTATGTTTTTTGGCTCGGTTCTTGCGCCAGTGCAGAAAATATCGGTCTACATCGTTCCTGCTAGCCCAGGAGTAGAGATCTTCAATGAATGGATTCCATACCTTTTCCCCGTCTCGACTTGTCACCACCAAATCAGTCACAGGTTTACCCACATCATGGCAAAGCGCAGCCAGAAAAACGGCAAGATGCCATCTTGGTTCAAGCTCCCGGCGACGGCGCGGCGCTTGCTCACCGGGCAGCAGGACTCGATCTCCTGATTGCAGGGACCAGAGGGATACTTCTGCCGCATGACGGAGCAATCCACCGGCGCCCCGGTGATGATGAGTCTGGCTTGCCGGTAAAAGGTGAGCATAGGACGCAAACCTACGCAGCGATGCTAGATAGAACTCATCGAATATGTCGCTTGAGGCAATCCCAGCCTCGCGGATCTGATCTATTAACTCCCGCTGGGTATCGATTAACTTATCTGGATGGGTTGATGGCAGCCCCTTCATAAAGGGCGGATATCTTGGGATTTCCTCATCTAACTCTATGTGGATAGATGGTAAGTCGCGAATACTGATATCAGAGTCGAGACTCATAGCTTTGGAACGAAGCGCGTCTTTGATAAACGTAAGCAAGTACAGCCATCCTCTCCAATAGCATCAGAATAATCTGTTTGCTTTTCCAATGATCTGATTCTGCTCAATCCAACCGGTAAGCAGGTAACGAGAATCCAGGCTATCTGGATGGGCACCTGAAACGTAGTAATGCCTTGATGGGATTTCGCCAACCGGGCCAATTTTCAAAGGCTCGCCTGTCTTAGCTCTCTCTTTGGCATGGCCAACCGGACTCCCATCCACAAAGAAGTCCCTGCCCTTTGCTGTAACTATTGATCCGGGTATGCCAATAAGCTTTTTGACGAATATGCTCCCGTGAGGATATGGCCAGTTGGGCTCCCATCTGAACGCAATCAATTCAAAGCGCCTTGGCATGACGTCTTTCTCAACAAGGAAGATGGTGCCTGGGAGACTTTCCGTGAGGTTTAGTGCAACAAAATATGAGCGTCCAAAGGCCAGTTGCCCTGCCATAACCCAAAGGATGACCGGAAACCATCGTCCGATCCAATCATGAAGCCGGATAAACATGGCGTAACTTTATGTTTATGGACTACCCAATGACTTTCGAAATACGAATATCAAAGATGCTTTTTGAGAATTCAGCGCTTGCAAGCAACCTGAACATGCACAGGCTTGCAGTTTTAGCGAGCTATGAGATGCTGGATTGAATTTTTGAATGAATGCCGGAATATGTCAGCTGCGAGCCATGCCAGTAATTTGTTTGGCACATTGCCTTTGATGACCTTATTGCTAGCTGTGTTTGCTTTTCTTGTCTGGAATAGACGAGATAAAGCCTCGACCGAGAGAAGAATTGCCCAACTTGACCAAGAGCTCGACTTAATTAGAAATCAAATAACTCTGGTCACTACTGATGGTTTTCCAGGCGGACGAATACTTAAGACAGTTGGTTACATTGAGGCCACTTCAGATATCGAGGCTACTTCAGCCTGGGAGTACCGGCTTGCCGAGAAAGAGGCAATGCTAAAGCTGGCAAAGTTGGCTTTAAGTCTTGGCGCTAATGCACTGATTGGAATTAGAAAGATTAATGCAAGCTATGATCAGTCCGGGTCAAGGTGGCGAATTTCCCGTGTGACTTATTGTGGAACTGCAGTGATCAAGTGACTACACATCAGTCTATCAGAAGTCTTACTGGAATGTAGTTCAAACTATCTTATCGGCGTGTACGTCCTCAGTCCACTTTCTTGTTTTTGTAGACGGTTCTGAACCGTCCGTCAGATAACGGCTCATCCATAACATCGAACATTTCACTTCCGACGAGCAATTTCTTGAGTGTCCTAAAACCGTATCGTTCATTGAGGTTCTGCACTTCATCAGGCAACTCTCTGTTCGCCAGATTTCCTGCATGAGCCAGATAGCTCCAGCCATCCCCCCGATGAAATTGGGATGCCACGTTGCTCAAGAGGCATACTAGTGGGCTTGCTTGAAGCCATAACAGTTCTGATTGCTTCTGAAACTCCTCACTGACCATGAATTCGGAAAGTTCCTTGTAGCTTTCACCAATGTGGTTGGCTATGGTTCGCAAGTGCTCATGCATCGGTAGCACTTTTTCGCGTTGGGCATCAAGATAGGCCAGAGTTTCCTTAAGCTTTTCGGGTGAGTCATGCTGCCATCTTGGCAGAAAGCCATGAACCAATTCGTTACGCTGTTCCGTCATCAGTTTCATGTCTCCGCGCATGGTCTCTATAAATTCGGTATCAACCGATATCCGGAAAGAAAAAGTTATCCAGTCAACAGGTGACTCTTCATCTGGTTCCTCAACACCAGCATCCTTAAGGACTTCCGAAACATACTTATCTACTAGGTGCCCCATCAGCGTCTTGTTGATGGTGTCTATCTGCTTCTGCTGACGCGTCTTGAACTCAATTGGCGTACCACCGACTTTATGGCTGGACAGAAGGAACTTCAACAATCCCTCAATCTGCTGAAATAGAAGGAGGTTCCGGCCGACGCGGCGAAGCACTTCGTCTTGAGTAATTTTGAGGTCAGAGTTCAAAGAATAAGATAGAAACTTCGATCATATAAATCAGTATAGGCTTCGTATCTGTTCAGTAGATACGGTGAATCGCTTACCTCTGCTATCAATAATTTCGTTGGCAACCTGCAAGTATTCACGGAAGTTGGTAATACTCCAAAGGTCTTTACCAACAAAATCCTGTAATAAATTGTCTTCGACAAACCTTTCATAGGTTTGGAAAAAATCAAAGTAACTGCGGAGGTAGTATATAGCTACCTGTAGTTCGGATTTTGGCCGAAAGTCCGCAGACTCGGCATAGTATCTTTTCACTTCAGCCAAGAACCTATCGAAGTAGTCGTAGAGCCTCTCGGTGACAAGGGGTTTGCCCTCGTTGCGTCCGAAGAACTGTTGTCGAAGATCTCTGTAGTAGTCATACGCTTGAGCTGTAGGAATGTTAACCACGTCGGCACGAATTGAATTCAGCGATGGGATATCAGAGGGGAATGGCAACATGTTTCCAATTTGATGGTTATTGAGCACGTTGACGCCATCCCAGTGGTGAATTTTCTTCTCAGCAGTATTCGAATATGTTTCAAGGGCTGACCGGATGTCGTCCTGAGTCGCCACGTCAAGAAAACGAAACGCCTTGCCATATATTTTTTGGATTGCGCTCCGGTATGTGATGAGGGTGTCACCACCGAGCCTTACCGGGGATCCCCTTGATGTTTTAAGCTCACCGCGATCTGTAGATTGATATAGGTCGGGGAACTGTTTCCGATAGATTTGCACTACTTTGGGTGAGCTATCGGTGTCACGTACCGGATCAAAGAAGTCTACATAAGGCAAGGCAGTCATAGCATTTATTTCCGTTATGAAGCTAATTTGGCTAGCGCTGGCTCAGCGCTACCGGCTTTTATCTTGATGCAAAGCTCATGATATGGCTCGCGGGAACTTGATGGTGATGAACTCGCATCCCATTTTGGAATGGATTTCGGTGGATATGTCTCGATGCTGACCCCTGTCTTTCATGCCATTAAACTCATTAGCTATTTTGATAGGTACATTCCCATTAAATATATCGGTGAAAGTGAAGCTTTCGATGCCTGTGTGGTCATCACAAAAATGGCAGATGGCTTCAATCTGGCATATCGTGACGTCTTCGTGTATTCGCATTCTTGCCAGATGAGTGAGCCCAATATTCTTTGCGCCCCACTTGTTGAATACGTATGAAATTGCCTCGTAACTGATATTGTAGAAGAAGTCTCGGTAGGGCCTGCTGTGCTCAGGAAAAGCAAACTGTTTGTAGCATTTAGAGCCTTCATAGGGCGCCATCACTATCCCTTTGAGTTTGCTATCGGATCTTCGGCTTGGAATGGCAACCAAGGTGACATCAGTATTCCCTCTGTTCCAGTCTGCCAGGCTGGAAATATTGAGCTCGAAGTCTTCAGGGAAGCCATCCAACACGTGCTTGATTAGATTCCTCTCGGGGAGACCGAGCTCTTCCGAGAGGAATTTCCTCATGTCTCCAAGCTGTGAGAATCCATCTTCAGAGTCCACAATTAGAGCGTCTACAAATCCCTCCTGTACGAGGGTTTCAATTCGGTGCCCGAACAAATGGTTGATAGCCACATCCCAGCCATCCCTCATTCTGATCGAGGTTACGTTTTCACTCGGTAGGATCAGCATTTCACCATTTACACGGTCGGCCCAAAAAACATTAGAAGAATAATACCAACAGCTATCAGTCTCTCAGCTCCTGTGAATATCAAGCACGCCATGCAGATAAAAAAGAGTATCAAGCCCAAACAGACCAACCCAAACATTAATGCAAATAGGGAACGGAACAATCTACGAGCTCCTCTGTGATTACTGCTGGCCTTTGACGCCTATATCGAACGGCAAACAGTAATTTCATGTAAAGCTTTTATCGGAGGCCCAATAAATCCAGCTCACTGCGGGTGGAGCTGCCTTCCTTGCCAAAGAAGAAAAGCCAGTCATCGATATCAAGTGAGAGCCTGTTCTCAGGATTGGCGGTGAGGACTTGATTCCAACCACTGTATTCATTGAGTTCTCGAGTGTGTGCCTGAAGTTTCTCCAGGCATTCGCTCAAGTCTTTCTGCAGATCGTTACGCACCATGACCTGAGCGCCACGGTCCCAATCTCTTGATTTAGGGTTTTGGAATGCCAGTGAAATCTTCTCATCGACTTCTAGACCTTCGCGACGAATTGTGGCGAATACCTCATCCTTCTTCGTTTTCCACCATTCCAGACGCTCCTTGTGCCAGTCAATTTTGGCTTGCGCGGCTTCAGCCAGTTTGGCTGCCGTGTAATCGAACTTCCACTCGGTTCTTTGCATAAATATTTTCCTCGTTAGATTGACGAAACGGAACGTGGGCTACCGCATTCCTTGTTTTCACCACGCTCCAGATGCGACTTGTTGAAATCGTCCAACCTGTTGGTGTAGATCTGCCATTCCATACCAAGGAAAAATGACAGCAAGGCGAGAGATACGTAGGCAACTAATCGGTCCATGATCATTCATCCGGATATTCGCGATGGGTGTATTATCCAAGCCGGCGGGATCATAGAGTGAGCCAGTGCTCAATATCTGATCTCCAGATTTTTCGGCACAGGGGCTTGTTTGGTTGCAGGTCGAGATGTGGCACTAGGCAGTCATCAGCCTTAATAGATAAACTGCAGGAAAACCTGGGTGATTAATTATGGCAACGAAAGAAGACATACTTGAGCAAGTTGTTGAAGAATACCTGCTACATAAGGGCTATTTTGTGCAGCACAACATAAAGTACAAGCCCGATCCAAATCATCCAGATTTCATTACTAATCAGGATTCAAACCATAGTGACATTGATGTAATTGGATATCACCCAAAAAAAGTGGGTTGTGACAAGGTAATAGCAGTTAGCTGCAAAAGCTGGCAAGGTGGATTTAATCCTGAACGGGAACTCAAGCACATCATAAACAAAGAGGTCATTCGCGGACGTGATGCATGGAAGGGTTTTCGTGAGCTTGTGGTTCCAAAATGGTCTCAAGCTTTCCTTCAGGCCATTGAAGAGGCTACCGGACAACGTGAATTCACATACTTTCTTGCCGTCACCAAGGTAAATGGAGATCGCACATGCTGGGAAACTTATCGCCCTTTTCAGGAATGCCTAGAGGGTAACAAGATCGCATTATTGGATTTTAGCCAGATGGTTAGCGAGATCTTTCCCAACCTTGGCACCACGCTAGCCTCAACCGAGGTTGGAAGGCTTCTCCAACTCTTTAAAGCATCGGACATAGAAATTGGTCAGCCTTTTCGACCCACGAACCATCAAGCCCCGCATGCTGCTGCAACGCCGAACCACAGTCTTGTTGTTGAGCTAATCCCATCTGACAAAAAAGCGTTTAATAATTCTTTCATTAAGAATGGTAAAGCGCGCATAACTCGTCATTACTCCGATGGTCGCGGGGTTAAGGATTCGATTTGGAAGTGCACTAACTTCAGTCTTGATTCAGATCCATATCAAAATATCCGCTCGCGAAGTGAGTTTAAATCCCGCAAATGGGAACAGGAAGGAATTGAAAAAGTTGTTGTAGAGGTCCTGGTCGCGTAACGATTGCAAATTAAGTATTACCTTGATCAACTCTTAGTTAGATTTTCCCTTCACGGTTTCTTGAATGTAGCTGCCTGGATTCGGCCCAGTCACCCCATTAGCGACACGACCCACAGCGTCAGATACATTTTCTGCAAGCTCCATTCCTTTCCCGACAGGTGAGGATGGTTTGAGCTTGGTGAAAGTGGATGGGGTGGCATTTTCCTGATGCGCCTGCCCTGCCCCGATTTTTCGATCATTCACTTCATTGGCATTTCTGGAGAATCCTTGCATCGCGGTATTGACCACCTGATCGCTGGGGCGTCCGCCCGCATTAACGCCAGCACGCCTGGCCTGCCCCTTTACCCTGTCCAGATTTTCCCCTGCGGATGACTCGACAACATCCCTGTTTGGCAAGCTGCTGCGGTTCACTTGATTCTGGGTTTGAATTGTCTCGGCCCCAGGAACATGCCGGGCCATTTCACCTAACATTCGGTCATAGTTCTGGGTCGTATATTCCTCAATGTAGGGTCGGAGTTTATGTGGATCCCCCATCACTCCCTGGAATCGTTCATAGTTGTAATCAAGCTTGGGTAGCAGGAAATCTTTGATGAAATGATCCTGAAGTTGCAGGTTAGCCCCAAGTTGGCCACTATGAGAAAGCTCCCACATTTGGCGATGCCCTTCAGTCTCCTGCATGGAGGCACTGAATGCATCACGAGATTGCCGTGCGTGGTCCAAAGATGCCCTAGAACCCTCACTACCAGCAGTTCTGCCCTCATCACTGGTGCGGTAGCTTCGCTCCCAGCCATTGTCGATGACGGTTCCTAATTTCTTACCGAAGCTTGATTCCTTGGCAAATTGCGACATTTCTTCCAGTGCCCGCATGGAGTCTGCGGAGTTGCGCATGTTGGCTGACACTTCAACTCCTGCGTGAAGGCCAACGACATCCAGTAGTTTCGGAGTACTCATGCCCATAGAAGCGCCGACCATCAGTTCAGTGGCAACTTTCTCGCTGACCCCCAGTTTCTTGGCCCACTGCTCGACTTGACGCAGGGTATCGTTGGCTTCCTGATTCAAGCTTGAGCCTATACCGTGGCGATATCCAGTCGAATCACCACTTCCTTTGACATGACTCTTTTCAAAGCCGGCCTCCTGTTTTAGTGCCGCAAGAGCACTTTCAGCGTACTCTGCAGACTGCTGAAATGTTGCCTGCTGTGATCGCTCGTAATTCTGCTTGGCTGCGGCTCCCATAGAGTCATTGAGCGCCATGTCGGCGCGAACATCACTTTTGGCCTGTTTTACTGTGAACCCACCCCCGGAAAAATAGCTGTAATCGAAGCCCTCTCTGGCCTGGTAATTGGTCATGCCTTGCCGCAGACTGGGATTCATGTCGACCGCGAGCCCTTTCATGTTGTCGTGGCTGACATTGTTGAGAGAGGCATTACCCATTTGCATGTTGCCCATGGCCAGGCCACTTGCGATTTTCTCGGGATCTCGCGGCGGTCCGACTAAGCCGGCAACTGATTGCAAACCTACTTCGCCTCCCTTCACGATGGCGGCAGCAATCGCAGGGATCGAGATCACTAGCATTCCGGCAATCGCCTGGTCACTCACTATGGCGGTATTCAGAAAACTCATATGCTCGATCGACAAGCCACTTCCAGCGCTGCCATTCGTATATTCGCTCCTCGAATACATCGTGATGATGAAATTCATCACCGCATAGAGTGGCGCCCAGAGCTGAATCCAGAACAGACTCGCAGCATAAGACTTGATGACGCCCCCGGCCTGATGGCCACTGATCACCACGAATAGCAGAATGACAGGGAAAATGGCATATTGAACCAACTCGATGGCATTACGAACCTTGGGCATCGTGGACTCAGCAACCCGCGCCATCAGCTTGTAAGAGTCACTGGTTGACCGCAGCGACTGCGCCATGGCGAGGTTGGTCTGAGCGCTCGCGGCATCTCCGAGCTGTGCGGGGAGCATGTACTGGGCATCAATCATGAAATTGGCCACGATGGCCTGTTTTACCGAATCTTGCGCTGAAGCTGAAACGCCTAATAGATAGTTAGTTGAAGTAGCCAAGGATCCGACAATGGCCGTCCCGGCATCTGCCTGACTCATTTTTGGATAGAGTCGAGAGCCCAGCAAGGTGATCTGATGGCTGGACTCAGCGTTGATCTGCAAAGTGAGGCTTTGGTACGCAACGTCGCAACCGACCGTGCTCATCACTGTAGGGTCTGATGTATCGCGCAAGGTAACAAGCCTAGCTGGGTTAGTTTTACCGTTCAGACTCTCCCAGACATTGTTGACCTCCAGGATGTCTTCTTTCATGCGGATATAGCCAGTCGCGATGTCTGGCGCGACGCATTCACGATAATACTCAAGCAAGTTGCTGGTCAGGATGGGATTGCCACTCTTGACGGCAAACCGCTCAGAAAGGACACGATGTCCGAATAGCGTGCCATTTCGGCGGAACTTAACATCATCCGGGAGAGAGAACACTGTCTCGAATGCACCTGTCAGCCAGTCCCCTACCTTACTCATGCTGTGCGCGAACGCTCCAAGCCCTATAGGAACATTCGAGACTGCACGCGGCGGCTCATTTCCGGTTCGATCAACAATCGTTACTGTTACTTTAGGAACAAGCAGCATGGCCTGGAAAATCGCCAAGAAAAAGAGCCACTTCCACATGCCATCAAGCCGCTCACGGCCGGTTAACGTGGCTATGACGACTACGATGATTCCGACGATGGCCATCGTTCGCAGCAATCCAAGGTAATCACCGCTGCCCATGATGGAAGCAACGGCATTAAACATCGCCTCAAGCTCCACAACATTCCAATAGGCATAGACCTCGTACATTTAGCGTCTACCCGTCGTGTCTACCGGTTGAAAACCATCATGGACTGGAAAATGTTGGTCGGCATGCCGGAATTAAGGCTTTGATGCAGCAACTGGAGGGATCGGCTCATTTCAGCTACCTGCATGCCTTTCTGATACTCGGCGCGCAGCATATCTCTGGCCTCTTGCTCGATTTCATTCAGTCGCACGAGTAACTTTTCAGAGGCCGCGACTGTATCTGCACCACCCTTGCCGCTCTCGTTCTGCAGTGCACCTCGAAGTGTCTTTGAGAGATTCGTGAAGTAGGAATAGGCCACATCCACGGCAATCAATTGTGCGTAGTCTTCAGCTATCCGGTCACCGCCAGGGACACTGCTGGATACCGCGAGCATCTTCCAGACAGGAAGAGATGAATTGCCAATCAATGCCGCATCAATACTGGTTTGGCCAGCGGCATCACGGCTAATAATCTTGTCCCGCATGGCGGAGATCCTGGTACGGACCTGTCTTGAGAACGGTGTAACGGTAAATGCTGTTTCCGAAAAAGTCGGTGTCATGCATTCCGCTGTATCAACCCCACATTTCAATCCTGGAAGATTCACAGACGTGGATCCGCCATCGCCAACGAACTGCCGGAAAGTCAACTTGCCTCCTGGCAGATAGCTCCATTTAGCCTTTTCATCGGCATTCTCTCCGGGCGGGGTCACGATGATCGTGCCAGTCAGGCTCATTAGCAGTTCTTTGGTTTCATCCGTGACGCCAGAAACCCTTGAGAGTGAACGCCAGACGACGTTGCCGGGCTCAAAAAGCTCTTTGTAACCCTGGGAGGAATTCTTTGCCGCTGTTCTTATGCTTTTGGCCGTAGTGCTGTTTTTCTTCCACTCATCCCACGACTCAAACACATCGCCAAAGATGTTGAGATTCGCGCCGGCAGTTTTGCCTTCCTTTTCCTGTGTTTTGTCAGTCAGCATGCTGCCTGCGGCACTCACGATCCCTTCTGCCGCCTGACAGGAGTTGATGTTGAGGTTATTCATCTTTGATGCCTGATCCTGCAGGTACTTCAGAATGTCGCAAAGGTCTGGCGACATCGAGCATAGAGCAAGGTTGAAGGCCGCCCCGACGGCGTTGTTGCCGATGTTTCGTAGCAACGCGACGAATTGTTCTTTGTTAATGAAGGAAAATGATCCAGCAAAGAGATCAATCCCACCGCAGCCGGCCCTGAACGAAGGTGGAGAAATGCTGGCAATTTGATAGTTCCGCACCGGAGTACGCATATAGAGGCTGCCACCGGTATAGAAATTCATGGTCTGGCCGCGGTAGGCGTTAGCACCGGTGACATTGCCATAGGCACCGACATCATTAAACCAATCCTGCATGGACTGGTTGACGTCAGCGTTTGCCGGACTGAGCCAAATCGAGGCAGCTAAAGCAATTGCAAGGGTTTGACGTAGATATGAATTCTTCATGGGCTACCTTAGTAAAGCTCGCCTGGACGTGTTTGGGTCAGGATATAAATGCGCTCGACGATCTCTTGCGCCGAGAGCACACCAGACCCTATGGGGAGTAAGCGACGATCCTTGATGTTGCCGAGAACAACTAGAGGCACCACACTGGCACCAATCGATGCCGCCATGCCGTTATCCCGAGAGGGATTTGGAAATTCAGGTAAACCGCCGCCATCAAGAGAAATTGGAAACACAGATATCCCGTACTGCTCAGAAAGAAACTTCAGTGTCGGTGCCATGCGATGGCAGTAAGGGCAGTCCGAGCGGAAAAAGAAGAAAATTCCCCATTCACGGGTCAAGCTGGAAAGCGTTTCAACTTCTTTCTTTGTACGCTGGGTTTCGCTTACCTGGATGGCCGAATTGTTGGACGGATTACGCAGTTGATAATTGAGATTCGGATTCGCCCAAATGACGCGACGCCAGACATCTGAGAATACCGAGGCTCTGTCCATCAGCGCTTCCTGTGCCACGATATAGCTCTTGAGGTTTTCCGGTGTTGGCTTAACGATGGCAAGCGCCCTCTTCCGCTCGGCATCTTCTTTCAGCTTCTTGAGTGCGGCGACCGCCTCATCCTCTTCGGTTAGCCTTGGCCTTGGCTTCTCCACAGATTCATCGGTCGGAGCTTTACTCACCGGTATGTCGCAGTACCAATTGAATCGACTCTCCTCACAGCGCCATATCGAGTCATACTCCAAAGCACTTTCGGCGATCGCTGCATTGACGGAACCCATAAGCAAAAGAATCAGTGCGATCCGCATTGATCATTGTGCCGGCTGAATGGTGACGGATTGCTTAAGGATGTTTGCCACACGGCCTGACAAGTCCGGAATCGCGCTTGCTGATGACACTTTAAGCAGAGCGGCCGAATTAATCAGGGCGCACTGGCATTCCTTGCCTGCCTGATCAAGGGCTGCATCAAGACGTACACCGAAGGCTTTTGCCTCTTCGAACAATTTGCTCTGTTCTGATGGATCCATTCCAGGTTTGACGCGCTGAACCAGGGATTGCTGCTGTCGGGCAACGATAGTCCCAACATCAACACGAGCGAATCGTGGAATCTCCAGTGGACGTAAATGCAACCACGCTGCGGCCATGCCGACACCCAGCGTGAGCGTAACCACAACGGTAATGATCTGTGTTCTGAGGATAGACATAACAATTCCGCCTTACGAAGATGCGCGCTCCAGGACGAGACGCTCGATGGCTTGAGTCAC
>WBZN01000120.1_pt1 | contig 115217 bp, 104 predicted proteins | sample 5204281 | NCBI WGS metagenome assembly WBZN01 (sample SAMN12344347, study PRJNA552823) | activated sludge metagenome | biome: Activated sludge suspended growth; feature: Nitrification reactor; material: Wastewater; isolation source: activated sludge from nitrification reactor of wastewater... | reverse complement strand
GAACAGCGTGTGCACTGGGTTGATGACATGCGCACCCTCAATCTTCACTATAAATTCTTTGACATTAACTACGACATCAGCGCTCAGCAGGAATACAAACCTGCTTTTCCACTCAATGTAGGCCGGTTCCAATTACACCGTTCGGTCATGAAACTGGACATGCCGCTACTGCATGAAATGGACTTGCTGACGCTGCTGCAAACACTCATTTCCGACCAGAGTCCGCGGCTTATGATTCGTGATTGTGTCATCACGAAAATTCCAGGCGGAGATCGAAACAAGCTGGCTCCCAATCTGAACGCAATCTGTGAACTGGAGTGGCTCACAATCAGCGAACCCGTCGTCGAGGGCAAAGAACCATGATCTGGCGTCTTGTGGCGGCTCTGATCTGCTGTTTGCCAATGCTCGTCGGTGCGGGAGATTTCCGTCTCGGAAGACTGTTTCTGACGCCTGCTGAGCGTGCTTCGCTGGACATCGTTCGAAAAAACAGCACCCCGCCCGAAACCCCGGTCAAGATCAAGGAAGCCACTGGCAGCATGGCTGGCGATGACCTGCAGTTTCAGCCTGACACCTCCCCGGGCATTGTAACCGTGCAGGGCTTTGTCAAGCGGAGCGACAGCAAGGGTACGGTCTGGGTCAACGGCCGCCCGGTTCAGGAAAAAAACACCACCTCGGACATTCAGATCGGCAGATTGCAAGGCAACACCAATGACGTGCAGATCAAACTGCCCGGGAGTGATCAAAAGATCAAGCTCAAGGCAGGGCAGAGCTATGATCCGGCCAGTGGAAAAGTGGGAAGCTTGCGGGAGATTGCGCCACATGCAACACCACCGGCATTGAAAGAGCTCCCTTCGGAAAAATCGCCCAATGTCTCTGGCACGTCTCCCAGAAATGGATCGGTAGCCGACAAAGCCACCGCCCCGCCCACCGCTGCCAACCCTTCGCTAAAATGAGGCGGTTCGGCATGGCCGAAACGAGTTTATTTTCCTTTCATGATTCAACCCCACAATACCGGCAAGGTGGCATGGCGCTGATCATGCTGGTTTTTGTCCTGTGCCTGTTTTCGCTCTCGCTTTGGCTTAAGCGACTTGACAGCGCAAATGCGAACATCCAGCGAACCGCGATCACCTATCAGGCCCTGGCCAACGCGCAGAATGCGCTTGTTTCCTATGCCATGAGCAGCGACTCTGTCACTACAGAAACCTCCCCACGCCCCGGCAACTTTCCATGCCCGGACGCCAATGGCGACGGTAGTGAAGAAGGGACGTGTAGCGCCAGCAATTTAGGGCGAATTCCCTGGAAGACACTTGGCCTGACGGAGGATATGGTCAGGGACGGAAGCGGTGAAGTAATATGGTATTCGGTTTCAGGAAATTTCCGCCGCCGCAATATCGTAGCCAATCGCATTTCCAGCGACACAAAGGGAACCCTCATGGTATTTTCAGATGATGGCACAACCAGCCTGACCCCGGCAGGCTGGGAAGGGGTGGCCGTCGTCATTGCGCCGGGCCCTCCAGTCAACGGACAAGTCCGAGGTAACGATACCGCAGCCAATTTTCTGGAGAGTAAAAATGGCATCAATAATGCCACAGTGGGGGGGCCGTTTATTGACGCTACGGAAACAGATGTTTATAACGACAAGATACTTGTGATCAGAACCCAGAATTTTATGCCCCAGATCGAGCAGCGGGTTGCCCGAGAATTGAAAACTCTTCTTCAGAATTATTACGCCGCCAACCACGTCTACCCCTTCCCGGCGAAATTCGACAGTTGCGGTGCAAGCTGTGATAGCAACGATGATGTATGTAGCGGCAGGATTCCGCTCACAGCACAACCGGTAGACTGGACAGACAATTATCTGTTGCCGCAGTGGTTCATGACCAATCGCTGGTACCGGGTGATCCCCTATGCGGTCGATCCCGGCAGCCTGGCCACCCCGGTGACTGGTTGTACCAATCCACTTACGGTTTCGTCGGTTCTGCATAAGGTTGTATTCTTCATGCCGGGAAGACCGCCCGGTGCCGTCAACCGTACCACCAGCAACACTTTGAGTGATTATCTGGAAGATCCGGAAAACAACGATGAGTGGGGTGCTTTTTGGAATCACAGCTATGTCAACCCGACAGCAATTTCAAACGATCATTTGTATGTTTTGGATTGATCATGACTGGTAAGAATAACTGCTCGCGGCAGCAAGGATTCTCACTGGTAGAAGTGGCTGTGGTGCTGGTCATTATCGGTCTTGCGATCGGGGGACTGCTGGCGCCGATCAATGTTCAGATTGAAGTGCAGAAATACCGCGACACGCAGGAAATTCTGAAATCGTCTAGAAAACTGGTCAAATTATTTGCCATGACGGAAAATCGCCTGCCTTGCCCGGCCAGTAGCACCTCAAATGGGCTTGAAAGTTTCTGTACCACAACGTCCGGCGCCTGCACACCGACCATGAGCTTCCAGGCACACGGCCGCTGCTCGAATCCCTACGACGGGTTTCTCCCAGCCGCATCACTCGGGTTGTCGCCGGTGGACAGCCAGGGTTATGCGAGGGATGCTTGGGATACGTCTCCCAATAACCGGCTACGATATGCTGTAACTGATGCAACACTAGGTTCGATTAACCATGCCTACACCGCCAAGGGCGGACTGATGACTGCAGGCGCGTTGGGCATTACTCCGACGTCCGATCTCCGCGTATGCAGTACCGTCACGGCTGGCATGTCAGCCAGCAGTTGCGGAACAGCAACAGTACTCACCAGCAACGCGACTGCCATCATTTACTCGTTGGGTAAAAATGCAGGCTCTGGAGGAACCGGAACGGATGAGTCAGCCAACCCCAACCCCTTCAGCGCAAACAATGATACCGTATTCATCAGCCACGAATCTGCCCCGGCAAGCGCTGCCAACGGGGAGTTCGATGACACGCTGATCTGGATATCACCATACGAGTTGTATGGCGCGATGATTTACTCCGAACACCTGCCCTAGAATCCGCTCCAATCAAAACTCGGGGATCACTTGCAACTGGAACGCATTCTCCACTGTCAGGGCTTTGGTGCACGCAAACTCTGTCGCCTTCTTGCCCGATCCGGAAGGGTTACGATCAACGGCATGCCCTGTGATGATCCGTTTGCCGAATTTTCTACGGATCAAATGCAGTTTAGCGTCGACGGAGAATCATGGAATTTTCACGAAAAAGCCTATCTGATGCTGCACAAACCTGCAGGCTATGAATGCTCACAGAAGACCATCCACCACCCCAGCGTTTACACCCTGCTTCCGGCACCACTGCGTGGCCGGGGAGTTCAGGCTATCGGGCGCCTCGACGAGGACACGACCGGACTACTGCTGTTTTCCGATGATGGCCAGTTTATTCATCGAATGGGCTCGCCCAAGTGGAAGGTCACAAAATTGTACGAGGTCACGACCAAGCATCCCGTGGACGAAAAGCAGATCACCGAACTGATGCAGGGTGTCCAGCTCCACGATGAGCCGAATCCGATTGCCGCACTCGATTGCGCCGTGGTGGGAGCTCATCTGTTGCACCTGACGCTGGGCGAAGGCAAATATCACCAGGTCAAGCGTATGGTGGCAGCGGCAGGAAATCGGGTGATCAGCTTGCGGCGCATTGCCATCGGCGGTCTCGCCCTGCCGGAGGATTTGGCGGCAGGCGAGTGGCGATGGCTGACCGATGGCGATCTGGAAAAACTGCGTAGCTGATTACAAGCCGAGCAGCTTGTTGAGTTTCTTCTTTGCTTTCTCTTCGGGTGTCAGTTTAGGCTTGTTTTCCACCGGCGCCGGTTGCGACGGGGCAGCAGCCGGCTGCTGCCCGGCTGGTGATGCTGTTTGAGTTGATGCCGGCGTCGGTGGAGTCGTCGCTGGCTCCGCAACAGAAGTGGTCGCCGGAGAAGCAGCCTTTTTTCCACCGATCAATCCCTCCAGAGCGCCTGCCTTGTCACCGCTAATCAGCTTTTGCACTGCGTCTCCCTTGCTGCCAGCGACATTACCCAACAGGTTTTTCTGCGCCAGTGCCGCACCGATTGCGGCAAAATCAGGGGCATATTTGGGGTCGCTGAATGTACCAGTAAGTTTGACTGGAATGGTCATGCCGTTGAGTGCTTCCAGTTCGGCACCACCCTGCCCCTTGAGCGAGGCTACAACGGTCGGCTTGGCAAGATAATTGAGCTTTTCGTTACCGATGTCGATGTCACCGCTACCGACAATACGGAACAGCGGCGCTTTCATCGCAAGATCGTCGTTATGTGCCACTCCGTTCTTGATAACAAAGGTGGCTTTCATTTCGCTGAAATCGGTTTTCTTCTGTTTGTCAGTAGTGACGGCGCCTTGCGATTTTAAAAAGTTGAGCTTGGTTTTTACATCTCGGATGGTACCGGCCAGATCAAATCCCTTTATTGCACCGTCAGCCAGATTGACCGCTGCATTGCCGTTCAGCGCCTTCTTCAGGGCACCCACGGTGGTTCCCTGTGTTTTCACATCCACCGACAGTGTCCCCTTGCCGTCCAGCATGTCATTATTGATCGCATCCACCAGCAACGGTCCGATGGTGATGCCTTTCATTTCCTGTTTGAATGCAATCGCCGGCGTGGCTCGCGCATCCACATTGAGCGATCCGGCCATGGCTCCCTGATAAAGATCAGCCGAGAACGGCGCCAGTGTAACCTGGCCATCGGCCGCCTTAAGACTGACTTTGACATTGGAAGTCTTGACGTTGGCCAGCTTGAGCCAGCCGACCTTGGCTTCTCCAGTGGCGTTGAGTGCTTTCAGTGCGGAAAGATCGAGAGGGGTGTCACCACCACTGGCTTTGGATTCGCTCTTGGTGATGTAGCGATCTGCATCCAGACGATCAATATCGACATTGAAATTGAACACCGGGTTTTCAAAGCGGGTAATGCCGAGGCTGGCATTGATACTGCTCTCATCCACCTTGGCAGCCAAAGGGACGACGGCCAACTTCTGTCCATCCGCATCCAGCCCCACTCTTAAATTGGCGACCTGATAGCGTTCATACTTGAGATCACCGACATGCAGATTGCCTTTGGCTTTGAGTTGCTTCAAAGGAGACAGATCAAGCGGCTTTTTTGGCGCCGCCTGTTGCTGGCTACCTCCCGCAGCCACATATCGGTTGGCATCCAGATGGTCAATATCCAGATCAAAACCGAATACCGGGCTGGATAGCTGGGAAATACTCACATTGCCGCGAATCTGGCTTTCGTCCAGTTTTAGTGACAGTGGATCAATCTTGACCTTATCACCATCTGCCTTTACATCGATACGAACGCCGGATGCATTCATCTTGCCTGACTTGAGACTGCCAATGCGCAGACTCCCTTCGGCGTTAAGAGCCTTAAGGGATGACAGATCGAGCGGTTTGTTTTCCTTGGGCTTGCCGTCGTCCCTGGGTACGTAGCGATCGGCATCCAGTTTGTCGATATCAAGGTCAAAGGTGTACAGCGGCTTATCGAAATGCGCGATACCGATCTGCCCCTTGATCTGGCTGTCATCGAACTTCAGGCTAAGTGGGCTGACGCTCAGTTTCTCCCCATCGGATTTGACCGTAGCGGCGAGGTTGGCGATGCGGTATTGCTCGTAAGCAATACTGCCGATAGCAATGCTGCCATGCGCCATCAGGTTTTTCAGTGCGCTGAGATCACCCGATTTGCTGGAAGCAGGTTTTGCCGCAGTCTGCGATTTGGCTTGTGCCTGTGTTCCCAACAGCTTATTGAGGTCGAGTTGATCGGCATTGAGATCAAATTTCACTTCTGGTTTTTCAAAACCCTTCACGTCCAGTTTGCCCTTGACATTGCTGCCATCAATATTGACGTTAAGTAGGGCATCGGCAATTTTCTGTTTGAGATCGGCACGGGCATTGACCTCAAACGCGATTCTGGCGGCGCCATTAGGAAGTGCAGGGTCTTTCACGTCCAGGTTACCAGCCAGTTTTGGCAACTCAAAGACCTGCGTCTCCAGGTTGCCAGTGATCGGAGACGAGAATTTTCCTGCCAGGGTACGCGCACCCTGCTTGCCTGAAATCTCGCCGGCAATGCCGGAACTATTAAAAGCCTTGGGCGAACCCTTGATGTCGTCGATGGCAAGCTTCGCGTTCAGCACATTATCGCCACCGCCGCGGGTGAATGCGAGACTGACATTCTTGCCGCTAACTTCGTTTTTTTGCACGATCAGGCTGGGCGTCGCAAGGTCCAGCACCAGCAACTGTCCGTCAAGATTGGCTTTTACCCCCAACTTGAGCCCGTCCAGTTGCAGTTCGGTGGTTTCCGGCATGGCTTCCAGATCGCCTGAAATTTTTACATCCAGACCGCTGGCGCGATCAACCTCGCCCTGCAGAGCGGCATCGAGATTTTGAGCGGTAAATACTTTTTTGACTGTATCCGCAAGAATCCGCCCTTTGATCTGTGTATTGGCATTGACCCTGGGATTATCGACCTGCACATGAAACTGAGTTTTCAGATCGATCGGTTCATTTTTGGCAATGTGGCCGGTTTCCAGATTGAGATTGTCAATGGTAACGTGCCGGTTATCCATCTCGTCGGTCAGTTTCACCGCTGCATTGCTGACGACGACCCCGTCGATGTCGAACTTGATTTCTTCTGATTCCTCTTTTGACATCAGGTCATCAAAGTTGGTGGTGCCATCCTTGTAGCGCACGATGCTGGCTTTGACACCGTCGACGTAGATCGTATCGATGACCAGTTGTTTTTTCAGCAACGGCATGACAGCCAGGAACACCCTGGCCCCTTGCATGGCAGCAAATTCCTGGTCACCGTTGTGTTCAGAAATGGAGACCTTCCCAAGATCAGCACCAATTTTGGGCCAGAACGCCAGCTTGATCTCGCCCTCGATATTGAGGGTGCGCTGTTTCTTTTCCTTGACCATCTTGACGATCAAGGGCTTGTAATCGTTAGGGTCGAAAGTTGCCGTAACAATGGCGACGGCGATCAACGCCAGGATGAATACACACCCTAGGCCGATCAGTATGTATTTAAGGATTTTGTTCATAGGATGCTCAGCAACAAAATGAATGATGTCAGTTTAGCACCAGCAGACTACTTGAAGAAGGTTAGTGCCTCGCTGCCAAAAAACCACAAAGCCAGAAAATAAGCGGAAAAATAAATGACCGTAACCAGCAGCCAGAAAAATGCTACGAACACCATTAGCCCATCATTTTCCAGTTCACCGATACAGTAGAACAGGATCGCCAGTCCTGGCAGGGCATTGTTACCTGGCAACGGGATGGGAAACGGAATCGCCATCAGCAGGCCTCCGGCCAGCATAATGAACCCCGCCATGCGTTGGCCCTGTTTTCCATTCACAAGCTGGGTAAGCCGGGGGCGCGTAAATTTGCGACAAAATCCGATCAGTTTGAGACAGACCCTAACCAGGATGCGCCAACTTCTTTCGCTCATTTCAAGCTTGCGTATGCCATGCGGCAACACCGGTGATTCGTGGCCATTAAGTAGCTGCCAGCCAAGTAGGGCAAATGCCAGTCCACCCGCCACGGTAATTGGCCCCAGCGGAATGGGCTGGATGAAAGGCAGCACCATAATGATGCCGATAAACGCGTAGGCTGCCTCATCCAGGGTGTCGATAGCTTCTCCCAGCGTCAGCGGGCGATGCTTGGACTGTTCTGCAAAACCGTTAAGGGTATCGACCAGCGTCTTGTAATCACACATTACAGGTAATAGGCCAGTACCAGCGCTCCAAACACGATGCGGTACCAGGCAAATGCTCGGAAATCGTGATGGGCCACATACCGCAGCAGACCGCGCACTACCAGCAGTGCGCTGATAAACGCGGTCACGAAACCTACAGCGAACACCGGCAGATCAACCATGTTGAGCATTTCGCGTCCTTTATAGACATCAAAGAAGGTCGCAGCAAACATGATGGGGATAGCGAGAAAGAACGAAAACTCCGTTGCAGTCCTTCGCGACAGACCAAACACTATACCGCCGAGTATCGTGGCACCGGCACGCGACACCCCGGGAATCAACGCGAGGGACTGGGCAAAACCGACCTTGATCGCATGTTTCCAGTCCATTTCATCGACCGTTTGGGTATCCGGTTGTGGTGCATGGTGCTCAATCACAAGGATGGCAATTCCACCGATGATCAGTGCTAATGCAACCGTAGCAGGCGAAAATAGGTATTGCTTGATCTGGTGATGAAATGCCAGCCCCAAGACGGCAGCAGGCATGAATGCCACCATCAGGTTGATTGCCAGCCGGCGTGACTCGGATTCTGATGCCATGCGCGTCAGGGTATGTCCGATACGGCTTCGATATTCCCAGCAGACTGCCAGAATCGCACCCAGTTGAATGACGATCTCGAACACCTTGCCACGTGCATCATTGAAGTCCAGCAAATCCCCCGTGATGATCAGGTGCCCTGTGCTTGAAACGGGTAAAAACTCTGTGGCCCCTTCGACTATACCCAGTAGAAAGGCTTTAAAGAGTAGGAGTGCATCCATGTGAAAGTCCGTTGAAACGCGCGTCAGCTGAATCGATCAGCTCTTGTATGGGCACGGCTGCTTGATGCAATCGGCGTAGATGTGCAACGAGTGTTCTCTAATGACGAACCCGCGCTCACTGGCCGCAATTTTTTGCCTTGCCTCGATTTCATCGTCGCAAAACTCTTCCACGCGGCCGCATTGCATGCAGACAATATGATCATGGTGGCTACCCTGGTTCAGTTCGAATACGGCCTTATCACTTTCAAAATGATGCCTGACCAGTAATCCTGCCTGTTCAAACTGTGTCAGCACGCGATAGACGGTTGCCAGCCCGACATCTTCTCCACTCGCAAGCAGCAAACGATAAACTTCTTCTGCCGAAAGATGACGCTGCTGACTGCTTTCAAATAACGCCAGCACCTTAAGCCGTGGCAGGGTGGCCTTGAGTCCTGCGTTCCTGAGTCCTTTGGGTTCGCTCATAGTTGCGTGTGACTGTTATTCACCTTTGCCTTTTGCGGAAGACATTTGTCTTTTTCGCTGCCCCTGATTCGGACGGACTTCAAGCGGCCGCAATTCAGCGGCCAGGCGATCCAGCACCCCATTCACATATTTATGCCCATCTGCACCACCATAACGCTTAGCCAATTCAATGGCTTCGTTGATGGCTACCCGATAGGGAATGTTGCTGTCGAATGCCAGTTCATAGGTCGCTATGCACAAAATGGCATGTTCTATTGGGCTCAACTCGCTGAGTTTGCGATCGACAAAATTGGCAATTTTGTCATTGACACCCTGCAGATTCTCCACCACACCGTTCATCAGTGATGCGCAATATGTTTGGTCGGCATGCGCGTAAGCGCCATCCTCCTCCAGATCGCGCAGGATTTCTTTCGTACCATTGCCGCTAAGAAACTGCTGGTAGAGCCCTTTCAGCACGAGTTCGCGCGACAAGCGCCGGTTTCGACCTGCCTTGATTTTTGGTTCTGTCATAGCTGTTTGGCCAGATTGACCATTTCTACCACTACTTGCGCCGCCTCGCGCCCCTTGATAGACATACGGGCCAATGCTTGATCGTCATCTTCAGTCGTCAGAATCGCATTGGCAACCGGAATGCCAGTCTGCACTTGCACCTCTGAAACTCCTCTGGCTGATTCGTTGGCCACAATCTCAAAGTGATAGGTTTCTCCACGGATAATGGCACCCAATGCCACCAGTCCATCGTAGCCATTGCTACTGGCCATCTTTGAAAGAACGAATGGCGTTTCCAGCGCACCGGGGACCGTGGCCAGTGTAATGTTGCTTTCGCTGACGCCAAGTCGCTTTAATTCGGCCAGGCAGGCAGACAGCAGCCCATCCCCGATATCCGGGTTAAATCGTGACAGCACAATTCCGATTCGCAAATCGGTTCCATCAAGATTCTGTTCAATTTCTTTCATAGGTTTCCTAATGTAATGTCAGCGCCTTTGAATGAAGCAAATGACGCTTCCAGTTTCTCACGTATTCCATCACGATTTCCGGACTGGCGCTCAGAAACACCACATTTTCAGCATTATGGAACTGCGCTGCTCTGGTAAAGTTAAAGCTCCCAGTAATGACGGATATTCCGTCAATCACGATAATCTTGTTGTGCGCGCTGTGATGTTCCGAGTCCAGCCATACCGGCACACCGGCAACGGCAAGTCTGGACAACTGCCCACGCTCCACCTTTTCTGACTGTTCGCGGTCGGCTATTACCCTGACCTCCACTCCTCGACGATGCGCATCTATCAATGCCTGTGCTATTCCATGATGAGTAAATGAAAAAGCCTGCACCAGTACCTGCCTGCGCGCGAGATCGATCCTGTTCTCTATCTGACCGGCGATATCATCTTCCGGCGAAAAGGCAATCTCCGCATGCGCATTTTTTACTTCCCCTTTCACTCCGGCGCTGCCAACACCAGTTGATATTGCCGCCGGACAAACTCCGGTAAGCATCCACATCAAAACAGCCGCCAGACTTCTCGCCGCAAAGGGTGTTCTCTTATAGCTACAGCGGGAAGGATTGCTTGAAAGTCTCGACATCATCCAATGTATTTCATCTCCCAGTCATACTGAACTTGAAGCACTCAGCTAGAAATTGGGGGCTCTTCAAACTGGCTGCCATTCTACCATGCCACCCCTTGACGGGAAAATAATAAAAACCAATAAAATCAACGATCATTGATTGATTTTTTGTCGCCAGAGAACCGCTTGATTCACGCTAACCGCTCTCGTTCGCAGCTTGCCCTCGCAAACAAAATCGAAAACATTGCAATTATTAATGAGAATGGTTATCATTTACAAAACAATTCGAGGGCGACTCATGAAATTTTCTTTTCTCTTCACTTTGCTGCTCCCGCTTGCTGCTTCGGCGGCCGACACGGATTTTATCCTTGTCATCCGGGATCACCGCTTCCAGCCCGAAGAACTGGTTGTCCCGGTCGGGAAGAAAATCAAGCTGATTGTGGATAACCGTGATTCCACACCTGAGGAATTCGAAAGCCATGCGTTGAATCGGGAAAAAGTAATTGCCGGTAACGCTATCGCGACAATTTACATAGGCCCCCTCGACCCAGGACGTTATGCATTCTTTGGCGAATTCAACGAAGCCACCGCCAAGGGTGTCATTGTCGCCCGATAAAACAGGAGTTCATTCATGTTTGGAACCGCCGTCATAGTGTTCAGGGAAGTGCTAGAAGCCGCCATCATCATTGGCATTGTCGCGGCAGCCACGCGCGACATACCTGGACGCATGCGCTGGCTGACCGCCGGGCTGCTGGCAGGCCTGATCGGTTCCGGCCTCGTCGCCGCCTCAACCGATGTGATTGCATCTTTTGCCAGTGGAATCGGGCAGGAACTGTTCAATGCCATCGTACTCGGCATCGCCGTGCTGATGCTGGCGTGGCACAACATCTGGATGTCATCGCATGGGGCCGAACTGGCTGCCCATGCCCGCGGTATTGGCGTCAGCATTCGTGAGGGGCGTAGCGAGTGCTCCATCCTGCTGGTCGTGGTTGGACTGGCAGTATTACGCGAGGGCTCGGAAACCGTGCTGTTTCTCTACGGTATCGCCGCATCCGACGGCAGGGCCGCTGCCATGCTGACCGGCGGCATGATCGGGATGCTGGCTGGCATTATCGTAGGGTACACGATTTATGCGGGCCTGCTGCGTATCCCCATGCGCTGGTTCTTTGCCGCAACCGGTGCGCTGGTTTTACTGCTGGCGGCCGGCATGGCGTCGACAGCAGCACGTTTCCTGGTCCAGGCCGATCTGCTGCCCAGCCTGGGCACGCCTTTGTGGGATACCTCATCCGCAATTGCCGAACATTCGCTGCCTGGCATGCTGCTGCATAGCCTGATCGGTTATGACGCGCGTCCGGCCGGCATGCAGGTCATTTTCTTCATCACGGTGCTCTCCGTCATTGGTCTGGGCATGAAATGGGCAAGCCAACGCAGAAAACCGATTCAATCAACAGGAACTTAAAATGCAATACCACAAACTGATGCCTTACCTTGGCGCGTTCTGCATCGGAAACGCTATGGCAGGTCCGGCCGATTACGTTTACACCCCGACCGTCGAGTATGGCGAAATGGAAATTGGGTTCAAGTTCGGCACCGCCAAGCAGCAGGATGGCACGCGCGAGACTGTCCGCACCATTGGATTTGGTTACGGCGCCACCGAATACTGGTTTACCGAGCTATATCTAAAGCGCGAGCACGAAGGCAGCGAGGGTCTGTCGCTGGCCGAATGGGAGAACAAATTCCAGTTCACAGAAACCGGAAAATATCCCGTGGATATCGGCTTGATCACAGAAATCGAGATTCCGTTAAGCAACGGCGATGCGCCCAATGAATTTAAGATAGGGCCACTGTTCCAGACAGAGTTCGGTAAGTTACAGCTGAACGGTAATATGCTGTTCGAGCGCAAATTCGGCGGTGATGACGATGAAGCACACGTGACGGAAATGGGTTACCAATGGCAAGCAAAATATCGTTGGAAGCCCGCTTTTGAATTTGGCGTTCAGGGTTTCGGCGAGATGGGCAAATGGAATAACTGGGATCGCTCCAACGATCAAAATCATCGCCTTGGTCCGGCAGCTTTTGGCAAAATCAGCCTTGGTCAGAAACAGGCGATCAAGTACAACGCGGCACTGTTGTTTGGTGCCAGCAAACCTGCTCCTGATCACACTTTCAGACTGCAGGTCGAATACGAATTCTGAATTTGCAGCATTTTTTGCAAGAACCGGGCAAATCGCGCAGAATAAACACTTTGCGAATTCTGCTGTCCTATTGGCCAGCAAATCAACCGGGAAATAAACATGCGTGCAAGGTTTGAAAAGATTGGTCTGGTCACTTTGGGAGCTTTGCTTGGCGTCATGCTGAGCCTCAACTACCCTGCCATAGCCGACAAAGACGCCAAGAGCCCGTTGCCGCTGGAGGATTTGCGTGCATTTGCCGAAGTGTTCGGCAAAATCAAAAGTGACTATGTCGAGCCTGTAGAAGATAAAAAACTGATCTCGGAAGCCATCAACGGAATGCTGACTGGCCTCGACCCGCACTCTTCGTACCTCGATGCCGATGGATTCAAAGATTTGCAGGCTGGTACTCAGGGTGAGTTCGGCGGCCTGGGCATCGAAGTCGGCATGGAAGACGGATTTGTCAAGGTCGTCTCGCCGATTGAAGACACTCCGGCCTACAAGGCTGGGCTGAAATCCGGCGACCTCATCATCAAACTCGACGACACCACGGTCAAAGGCATGTCGCTCAATGACGCAGTCAAACGCATGCGCGGCAAACCCGACACCCAGATCGTTCTGACCGTGTTGCGCAAAGGTGAAGCCAAGCCGCTGGTCATGACACTGACCAGAGCCATCATCAAGGTGCAAAGCATCAAGCAAAAAGTGCCGGAAGCGGGCTATGCCTATGTCCGCATCACCCAGTTTCAGGAGCATACCGGATCCGACCTGGCAAAATCCCTGAAAGCCATGCGTGAGAACTACAACGCGCCACTCAAGGGACTGGTTCTCGATTTGCGCAACAACCCGGGGGGCCTGCTCAACGCCGCGGTCGGTGTTTCTGCCGCATTTCTGCCCAAGGGCGAACTGGTGGTGTATACAGAAGGTCGCACTGCAGACGCCAAGATGCATTTAACTGCCAACGCAGAAAACTACACCAGAGGCGGCCCCAAGGACGATTATCTGAAGAGCCTTCCCCAAGACATCAAAACGGTGCCCATGGTTGTGCTGGTCAACGGAGGATCGGCTTCCGCCTCAGAAATCGTGGCGGGAGCATTACAGGATCATAAACGCGCCATCATCATGGGAACGCAGAGTTTTGGTAAAGGTTCAGTGCAAACCATACTGCCCATGAACAATGGAACGGCCATCAAGCTGACAACGGCACGCTATTTCACACCCAAGGGCCGCTCCATCCAGGCCAAGGGGATCGTACCGGACATCATTGTAGAAGATGCCGCAGACTCGGGATTCAATCTGCGTGAGGCCGATCTGACCCGCCATCTGGCGAACCCCAAGGATGGGGAATCACCTGTTGAGCCTGTGAAACCCGCAGCGCCTGAGAAAGAAAAGGACAGCACCGACAAGGACACCAAAGCGGAGCATCAGGCCCCGATCGAACCGGCCTCCAAAAATGACGTGCAGTTCACACAGGCCATGAATCTTCTCAAGGGACTGCAAGTCCTGCAGAAAAAGTGACCCAGAAATTGCTCGCAGAAACCGGCCGTTGCGTTGCATGCGGCCTGTGCCTGCCGCATTGCCCCACCTATCGCAAAACACAGTCCGAGGCAGACTCGCCGCGCGGGCGCATCTTGCTGACGCAAGCGGTCATGCAAGGTGTCCTGCCGATGAATGAGAAGTACCTGGCACACATCGATCTTTGCCTGACCTGCCGTGCTTGTGAAAGCGTCTGCCCCAACCAGGTGCCTTATGGCCAGGTGGTTGACGAAGCCCGTGCACTGATTGGCATCAATCGCCCTCTCACGCTTGCTCAACGGCTCGCAGCTTTTATTGTTTCGCACCCTGCGATGTGGCGTATCACCGGCATGGGGCTGAGATTGACTAACCTGCTTGGCCTGAACCGTCTCATTCCCACGATCCCGTCGGTGACCCGGCAATATCGATGGAAAGTGCGTTACGAGGTATCCAATCCTGTGGGAGAAGTCGGCCTGTTTCTCGGCTGCGCATCCAGCATACTTGATGCGGAAACGCTGTCTGCAGCGATTTTTGTATTGAATCGTCTGGGCTATACCGTACACGTTCCACATGGACAAACATGCTGTGGTGGACTTCATCGCCAGGCAGGCGACAAGGCAGGAGCCGAATCGCTTGAAAAGTGCAATCTCCAGGTTTTTACCAATCTCCCCGTACTTGCTGTGGCCAGCGGCTGCGGCGCGCGCCTGATCGAAACCATGCCGGGTCGCGTAAGTGACATAAGCACATTTCTTTGTAATGCTACCAGTTGGGATAAGGTCGCCCTGCAACCCCTCGATGCCATCATCGCCGTGCATGATGCCTGCTCACTGCGCAACGTGCTCAAAACGGAGAAAGCGGTCTACTCCCTGCTTAAGCGCATCCCCGGTGCAGATGTCCGTCCGCTACCGGGAAACACCCAGTGCTGTGGCGGCGCGGGCAGTTATATGCTGACACAACCGGACATGGCAAATCGCCTGCGAGACGATAAAATAAGCGCCTGCCAGGCTCTCAACCCGCAATATCTGGCCACCTCCAACATTGGCTGCGCGCTGCATCTGGCCAGAGGCTTAGGGGATAACATCAAGGTCGCGCACCCTGTCTGGATCATCGCGCGGCAAATAGGGTTTGAAGGAAAACTATGATGATTGATCGGATGATTATCGAATTCGACAAAGGCATGCGGACCGTATTTTCAGAAGCGCATACCGTGAGGCCGCACCCTGATCGTGACGTTGCCGACGCACCACTGAACTCCAGGGAAAAACGACATGCCGCAGCCCTGATGCGGATCAATCACAGTGGCGAGGTCTGTGCGCAGGCACTCTATAACGGTCAGGCACTCACTGCTCGCAATCCCGCAACCGAGGCCGCACTTCGTCAGGCGTCACAGGAAGAAACCGAGCATCTGGCCTGGTGCGAGAAGCGCATCCGCGAGCTTGGCGGGCACAAAAGTTTGCTCAATCCAGTGTGGTATGGCGGTTCTTTTGCGCTTGGAGCACTTGCTGGTGCGCTCGGTGACAAGTGGAATCTGGGCTTTCTGGCCGAAACCGAAACACAAGTCGGCAAGCATATCGAACATCACCTGTCATGGTTACCCGCCAACGACACCAGAAGCCGTGCCGTGCTTGAGCAAATGAAAACAGATGAAGCCAAGCATGCCACCACCGCCCTCGACCATGGCGGCGCCGAACTTCCCGCACCGATCAGGCTGGCAATGAAACTGGCCTCAAAAGTCATGACCCATACCACTTATCGAATATGAAAAATTTTACGGAAAATCTCGCCACACTTGAAAGCGCTGACCACCTGATCAAACTGGAATTGCATACGCCAGAGGGAATCCATATCGCCACGATTGAAAACAAGCCAGGCAGCCAGGGATCGCTCAAGATATACCACCACTTGTGGAGGAAGTACGGAGCGATCACCAGCGAAGCTGCTCAGATCGGCCTGGCCCTCTACTCGGAACATACCGCCGATGCGCGCGCAAATCCAGGAAAGCACCCCAACATCGATCGTCTGCTCGATGTGATTAAAAATCACAACAGACTGGAAGTTACTGCGTCTCCCTGATCTCGAAATCGTGCGTGATTTCGGCGGTTTTGCCCAGCATCAGTGAAGCTGAACAATACTTTTCCACTGACAGGTTAATCGCCCGCTCAACCTGGTTGGGAGAAAGTCCCTTCCCGGTAACAACGTAATGCACATGAATTTTGCTAAAAACCTTGGGGATGGTTTCGGCACGCTCGGCCGTAAGTTCCGCCACGCAATCGGTAATCAACTGACGCGACTTCTTCAGAATGGTCACCACGTCAAAAGAGGAGCAGCCGCCCATCCCGATCAACAGCAATTCCATGGGCCGCATGCCAATATTGCGCCCGCCTGCCTCGGGTGCGCCATCCATCACCACAGCATGACCGCTGTCCGATTCCCCGACAAAGCTTACACCATCAATCCACTTAACCTGTGCTTTCATGTTCCCCCTTTGGAACAATTCGATATTGTCCCTTCATTGTCCATTTCACCTGCCAATCACATCATGGGCCTGTTGATCAGCATGATAACTGCTTCTGACCATCGGCCCGCAAGCTGCGTGACTGAATCCCATTTCTAACGCCTGCTGTTCGAACCATTCGAACCGAGCGGGCTCTACAAAGCGAAGCACAGGCAAATGATGCATGCTTGGTTGCAGATATTGGCCCAGCGTCAGCATCTCAACCCCATGCGCACGCAGATCACGCATTACCAAGAGAATTTCCTCGTCCGTTTCCCCCAATCCCAGCATCAGTCCGGACTTGGTCGGAATATCCGGATGTGCCGCCTTGAACTCCTGAAGCAACCTGAGGGAGTGAGCATAATCAGCGCCCGGCCGGGCGGCCTTGTAAAGGCGCGGCACGGTCTCAAGATTGTGATTCATCACATCGGGAAGCGCGTTGTCAAATGCCTGTAGCGCCGGTTGCAAACGACCGCGAAAATCCGGTACCAGCACTTCAATTTGAATGGCGGGGGATGTGCCACGCACAGCGCTGATGCAGGCGGCAAAGTGGCTGGCTCCACCATCGCGCAGGTCATCGCGGTCCACGCTGGTAATGACGACATATTTGAGGCGCATGGCCGCGATCGTACGCGCCAGATTTTCTGGCTCCCACATATCAGGCGGCAAAGGTTTGCCATGTGCCACATCGCAGAACGGACAGCGTCGTGTGCAAAGATCACCCAGAATCATGAAAGTTGCCGTACCTCCACTGAAGCACTCGCCGATATTGGGGCAACTGGCTTCTTCGCAAACCGTATGCAATGCGTGATCACGCAGGATTTGCTTGATCTCCTGAAAACGCGCACTGTCCGGCACCTTCATGCGTATCCATTCCGGCTTGCGGGTTGCCGGCTGGGGAATGATCTTGATCGGAATGCGCGCAGTTTTGGCCGCGCCCTTTTGCTTGTCCCGAGTTTCCACAGTGTGATTACTGATAGGTGTTTCCATTGTGTTTGATCCAACCTGCCAAATGCCGACCCGCCGGATCATGGTGCGTCCAGTGAATGACGCCTCCTTTGGGATTCCATTCATATTCCCCGTAAAAGGATATCCTGTCACCTGCGTTCAGTCCGTCCACCCGAGGCGCCAGGTCAATATTGTGAGCCACCAGAAGCGTTTGCCCATTGGCAAGTTGTACGACGAATCTTTGGTGCCTGACTCCCGAAACATCATCCTCAAGGACTTTGGTGACCGTTCCCTGACCCTCGACCTGAACGTTGTGACGATGCTGCTCGAACGCTACCGCAATGGACTGATCGCCGCTATTGTCGGCGGCAACCTCGCCAACAGCCCTGCCAACTGAGTCCTGCGATATTTCTTGAGGTTGTACAAATTGGAAATAAGCCGCAACAAGAGCGATGATGAGCACTATTTTTTCATTATTATTTTCCGATCATTCTAATCATCCACTCGATCAATCGGTCGGCCAGCACATCCTTTGATTGCATGATCCCCAACTCTCCGGTCTGGGTAACACGCAACCCTTTGTAACCACACGGATCAATGGCGTCAAAAGGCGTCAGGTCCATTTCCACATTCAGACTCAGGCCGTGATAGCAACAGCCGTTTTTAAGTCGCAGCCCCAGCGAGGCAATTTTTCTGTCCCGCACGTAGACGCCTGGAGCATCGGGTCTCGCTTGCGCCTCCACGCCGTACTCGAGCAGCAGCATGATGACGGCATCTTCCATCCGGCTAACCAAATGGCGTACCGTAAGACCGCTTCGCTTGAGATCGAGCAACAGATAGATCACGATCTGGCCAGGCCCATGAAAGGTAATCTTGCCACCGCGGTCGGTCGCAACCAGCGGGATGTCTTGGCGTACCGGCAACGCAACCTCTTTTTTGTTAAGGCCGAGCGTGTAAACCGGCGGATGCTCGGTGAGCCAGAACTCATCCGGGGTTTCGGCCACACGGGCAGCAGTAAACTCCCGCATCGCCTTCCATGTGGTCTCGTAATCGGTGAGACCCAGCTTTCTGATCAGAGGACGACCTTCACCCATGGATGCGAAGTCAACGCGCGGTAAAGATCATCCAACTGCCCCTTGGAAGTGGCCGTGACAGTACAGGTCAGGCTGATATATTTTCCTCCGGAACTGGCACGCGTTTCCACTTGTCCCGCATCGAAATCCGGCGCGTGCTGTCGGACAATTGCTGCAATGGCACCGGTAAAGTCCGCGCGTGCCTCACCCATGATCTTAAGCGGAAAATCACAGGGAAACTGCAGCAGGGTTTCCTGATCTTCCATCAGGCGGGTGATCTCATGACTTTTGCCTTGTACTCCTGATAGAGACCGTGCATCTTCCAGAATACGGCACCGGATCTGCCATTGCCCACCGGGTGCCCGTCAAAGCGCGTGATTGGAAGGATCTCCTTGGTGGAAGAAGTCAGCCACAGTTCGTCTGCTGCACGGATGCGCGATTCTGTGAATTTGCCGATCTCAAGTGGGATGCCGTTGGCAGCAGCCAGTTCCAGCACCAGATCATAGGTAATGCCAGGCAGCATGCAATGATCCTTGGGTGGGGCAAGGACAACTCCATTTTCAACCGCAAAGATGTTGCTGGCAGCACCTTCGGTCAGCACGCCATCACGGAACAGTATGGTTTCGACTGCTCCGTGGTCAATCGCCAATTGACGCAACAGTACATTGGGCAACAGGGCAATGGCCTTGATGTCGCAACGATCCCAGCGATTGTCGATGGCCGAAACGGCAGATACACCGGTTTCGCATAACTCTCGCGGAGGTGTCGTCAACGGCGAACTCATCATGAATACGGTAGGAGCGGTGTCCTTGGGAAAGGCGTGGTCTCGTTTGGCCACGCCGCGTGTGACATGGAAATAAATATACTGGTCATCACCTTCGTTCCGGGCGATCAGTTCGTTGATCAAAGCGGCCCATTCCGCATTAGTATGCGGATTGACCAGACGGATCCCATCCAGACTGTTTTGCAGTCGCGTGAGATGTTCCTCCAGCCTGAATACATGGCGGGAATATACCGGGATTACTTCATACACCCCATCGCCAAAAATAAAGCCGCGGTCGAGCACCGGCACAAAGGCCTGGTCGATAGGAAGAAACTTGCCGTTGAGATGAACAATTTGTGACATCGCAATTTACCTGAGCATGAGTTTTAGGCCATCCCACAGACGACCAAAAATACCGGCGACAGCGACTTCTTTTGAAGCCACCAGCTTTCGTTCCAGCAGGGTTTTGCCATCAAGCACAAAACGGATGGTACCCACAGGCTGCCCTTTGGCAACAGGTGCAATCAGCGGCTGAATGCTGGTCACGCTGGCCTTGATGTTGCCATACTGCCCTTTGGGATAGACCAGCATCACATCGTCTGTCACCGTAGCTTCAAGCGACTCGTCGTGACCTTTCCAGACCCGCAAGTTGCTGACAGGCTGGCCTTGGTGGTAGACCAGCCTGGCGTCATTGAATTGAAATCCGTAGTTGAGCAACTTCTGACTTTCAATGGCACGCGCGTTTTCATTGGGCGCACCAACCAGAACCGAAATCAGGCGCATATCCCCGCGCTTTGATGATGAGATCAGGCAGTAACCCGCGCCTTCGGTATGACCCGTTTTCATCCCGTCTACCGTCGGGTCGATCCATAAAAGCCGATTGCGGTTGGGCTGGGTGATCTTGTTGTAGGTATATTCCTTGAGTGAATACAAACGCTTGTACTGGTCGGGAAAATCGCGGATAAGGGCACTGGCCAGCAACGACAAGTCGTAGACCGTAGTAAAGTGGTTAGGATCCGGCAAGCCGGTTGAATTCATGAAATGCGTATCCTTCATGCCTAGGCGCGCCGCTTCCTTGTTCATCAGGTCTGCAAACGCCGTCTCGGTAACGGCAATCCCCTCGGACAGCGTGATGCAGGCATCGTTGCCGGACTGAATGATCATGCCGTGTAGCAACTCATCCACCGTGACCGGTTTATTGGGCTCGATGAACATCTTCGAGCCCTCGGTCTTCCAGGCTTTTTCGCTGACCGGCAGCGTTTGCGCAAGACTTAAGTGTCCGTTTTTCAGCGCCTTGAAACTGAGGTATGCCGTCATCAGCTTGGTGAGTGAAGCCGGCTCAATACGCTCGTGAGCGCTCTGTTCGGCGATGATGGCATCGCTGCTGAATTCACGCAAAAGATAGGCTTTGGCCGCCAGCGCAGGTGGTGGCGGGATTGTATCGGCCATGGCCGGAATCGTAACCAGCGTGGCCAGCAAAGATAAAAGAATGATCTGCATTGGTTTATTGATACGTAATGATGGCTGTCAACCCTAAGGATTGCTTGACTTGAGCGGCGATCCGCTCGGCTTCTTCACGACTGGCATATGGCCCGATACGCACGCGATGAATGCCGTCATTATACCAAGTCTCAACGTTGCCGCTCGGTGCTGCTCCACTCTGGAGGATTTTGTCCCGTAATTGATCGGCGTTATCCCTTTGCCGGAATGCGCCTATTTGAACGAACGTGCCTCCATCATTACCTGTTCTGCCTGCGCTCGCCTTGCCTTGACTGGAATCTGTCGGATGCATTTTTGCTTCAATTGCCGCAGCATCGACAGACTCGACTTCAACCTGTCCGCTTCCTTTTCCCACCAGCCGCAGTTTGTAGGCTGCTGCGTAGGACAAGTCGATCAGCCGGTCCTTCTTGAAAGGCCCGCGATCATTGACACGCACGATGACCGCGCGCCCGTTTTCCGGGTTACTAACCCTGACGTAACTCGGTATAGGCAAGGTCGTGTGCGCCGCACTCATGCCATACATGTCATAGACTTCTCCACTAGAGGTTTTCTGACCGTGATAGCGTCTGCCATACCAGGACGCCACACCAATCGCCTTGTAGGGCTGAAACTCGGTCATTGGCGTGTAGGCATCTCCCAGCGCCGTGTAAGGCCGATTGGCGCGCATCAACAGCGGCTCAATGCGCGGGACGGCATCCGGTATGGCATCGATATCTGGCGGTGGATTATCACCGGGCCCGTCGTCAAGGTAGTAGCCGCCTTTCCCCGGCTGTTGAGGGGGCGTCCCGGTAGCCGGTCTGGTCTGTTTTTCCGGCTCAGCTTGTTCTGCGCGTTCGATGACCGGTGGTTTGGGTTTCTCGCCGAGTATGCCGCCTGTACTGCCGCAACCCGCCAAAAAAGGCCCCATGACTCCTAGCGCCGCCACAATTCGAAATCCGGCTATCAATACTATCCAGTTCATTTCCAGTCAGTTGCTCACCAGTTTCTTGTGAGTCTGTATGCTCATCAACATCCCAAACCCAAGCAGCAATGTCACCAAGGATGTTCCGCCGTAGCTGACAAGCGGCAACGGCACGCCCACCACCGGCAGAATACCGCTCACCATCCCCATATTGACGAAAGCGTAGGTAAAAAAGGTCAAGGTGATGCTGCCCGCAAGCAAACGGCTGAACATGTTCTGCGCATTGGTGGCGATCACCAGTCCGCGTGCAACGATCATCAGGATCAAGATCATCAGCAGAATGATGCCCAGCAGCCCGAACTCTTCACCGAAGACAGCAAAAATGAAGTCGGTGTGACGTTCCGGCAAAAAATCCAGTTGAGCCTGCGTGCCATGCAGCCAGCCTTTACCTGCCAGACCGCCGGAACCGAGCGCGATCGTCGCCTGAATGGTGTGGTATCCGGCACCCAGGGGGTCCTGACTCGGGTCAAGCAGAATCAATATCCGCTTCCGCTGATAATCATGCAACAGGCCCCAAACCAGCGGCATGGCTGCGGCTCCGGCGAGGCCCATACCGAGCATGAGCCTCCAGCTTAGCCCGGCAAGAAACAGAACGTAAAATCCAGATGCGCCTATCAGCAATGCTGTGCCAAGATCAGGCTGCTTGAGAATGAACCCGAGCGGCAGTACCAGCAGTATTGCTGCCACCCCATAATCCGCCATGCGTAGCGTGGCTTCGCGCCGGGCAAAATACCAGGCCAGCATTAAGGGCATGGCCAGTTTCATGCCTTCAGAGGGCTGGATACGGGCAACTCCCAGATTCAGCCAGCGACGTGCCCCATGGCTGATGTCCCCGACCAGTGCCACCCCGATCAGCAGCAGCAGAACAAGAATGTACGCCGGAACGGCAATGCTTTCGAGACGCTGGGGAGGGATATTGCTCACGACCCACATCAAGCCGAGTGCGGCACACACGTTGATCATCTGACGCCCCACCTGATCCAGACTCTGTCCGGAAGCGCTGTACAGCACAAAAAACGCAATCAGAATCACCAGCAACAGTGTTCCCAGAAGAACTCCGTCAAAGTGAGCCGTCGCCCTGGTCATCCAGTACCTAATCATTTGGAACATCTCCCTGAGTCGGTTCCCTGTTATCCGGCTCAGCAACCGGTGGTGACGGAGACTTGCCAAGCAGAAAGTAATCCATGACCTGGCGAGCAATTGGACCGGCAGCAGAGCCTCCGTGACCACCATTCTCGACAATCACGGAAAGCGCAATTCTTGGGGCATCGGCCGGCGCATAGGCCACGAATAGTGCATGATCGCGGTGGCGTTCATCGATAGCACTGGCATTGTATTTTTCGCCCTGTTTCACGCCTACCACCTGCGCAGTCCCGGTTTTTGCCGCAATCGTATACGAAGCCCCAGCGCCGATGCTAGCCGCAGTTCCGCCCGGCTGGGTGACTCCAAGCATGCCCTGACGCACCAGATCCATATTCTCCGACTTCAACTGAAAACGATCCACTGTTTCAATTGCCTGCGGAGTGGTCACCCCATTCTGGCTTTGCTGGATACTGGCGACCAAATGCGGCTTGATTCCAATTCCATTGTTGGCAAGCATAGCCGTCGCGTAGGCCAGTTGAAGCGGCGTCACCAGTGTGTAACCCTGCCCGATCCCGGTAATCACGGTTTCGCCCGGATACCATTTCTGTTTCCAGCGCTTGGTCTTCCATGCCGGGGTTGGCAACAATCCGGAGCGCTCGCCGCCTATATCAAGCCCGATGACCTGACCAAAACCAAAGTGCTTGAGAAATCCGGCCAGCCGATCAATGCCAAGGTCCAATGCCAGGCCATAGAAGAACGTATCGCAGGAAACCGTGATCGCGCGCTGAATATCGACACGCCCGTGACCTTCCGGTTTCCAGTCACGGTAGTGATGGATGCTGCCGGGCAGTGCGAAATATCCAGGATCGGAAATCGCGAAAGGTGGTGCCCGCTCATTATTTTCCAGTCCCGCCATGGCCACGAAAGGTTTGAACGTCGATCCTGGCGGATAGGTGCCCTTGATGGTCCGATTAATCAGCGGCTTGTCCAGCGACTCGTTCAGCTCCTTCCAGCTTTCCGCGTCTATGCCATCTACGAAAAGATTGGGGTCAAACGTAGGCATGCTGACCAAAGCCAGCACCTCGCCATTTTCCGGATTGAGCGCAACCAGCGCGCCTCGCCGGTTGCCAAAAGCCTTTTCGGCAATGTCCTGCAATTTGCTGTCAATCGATAACACCAAATTGTCTCCCGGAATGGGAGGGGTGCTGGAAAGCACGCGCACCGCGTGGCCATCGGCATCGATTTCGACTTGCTGAAAACCGGTCGTGCCATGCAACTGGTGTTCGTAGCTTTCTTCCAGGCCATCCTTGCCGATATGATCGGAGCCTTTGTAGTTGGAAATATTGCCGCTTTTTTCCAGTGCCTTCATATCGGCATCATTGATGCGATTGATGTATCCCAGCAGGTGAGAGCCAAGATTCCCCTGTGGATAGTGCCTGAATAGCCGGGAGCGGATTTCCACGCCCGGAAATCGATAACGATTTACCGCAAATCTCGCCGCCTCAGCTTCGTTGAGATGCGTACGCAACGGTATGCTCTCGAAATTGTGACTCTGATCACGAAATTTATTGAATTGCTTGCGGTCATTGGGCGTAATTTCAACAATATTCGATAGCTCTGCAATCGTCTGCTCTACGTCATCAACTCTGGAGGGGGTGATTTCTAGCGTGTAGGCAAAAAAATTGTGGGCCAGAACGACACCATTCCGGTCAAGAATTAAACCCCGGTTTGGCACAATAGGAACCAGCGATATCCGGTTGTTCTCGGCCAGAGTTTGATAGTGATCGTAGCGCAACACCTGCAGGTGAAAGAACCTGAGCAACAGCACCCCGAAACAGATCAGCACCATCATGGCTGCAACACCAAGGCGCAAACGAAACTGATATTGCTCGCGCTGATAATTTTTGAGTTCTGACAACTTCACGTTTGCTGCTCGCCGCTCACCTTGATCCTCGACAGGATTACCAACTGCCAAAGCAGAATCCCGGAAATACTGGGGATAAAGTAGCTCCAGCCGGGCAAGGCGCTGCCACCGAACAACTTGAGGATCAGCAACACAATCTGAGATACGAGTAGCAGGACAAAGACGTAGACCGCTTGCTGCCAACGATTGAACAGCGTTGAGCGGCGCAAGTAGGTCATTGCAATGAAGGCGGCAATAATATAGGCCAGCGCATGCTGCCCGAACAGGTCACCGCCAGCCAGATCCACCAGCATTCCCATGAGCCAGGCCGTACCGATATTGCAGAGATGCGGAGCCCGCATCAGCCAGTAGAGAACGACCAGCAATACAAAATCCGGGCGCAGCAGCAGCCCAAACCCCGCCCATGGCAACAAATAAAGCATCATGCCGGCAAATAAGGAGAGGTAAACCTGTCCACTGCTAACGGGCCGCATGACGTCGTCCCTTGTGTTTTTCCTTGACAGGCTCAGCGGGCGGAACGGGCTCGATCTCGGGGCCATTCGTTGTAAGTATCAATACCTGGCGATGACGATCAGTGCCCGCCACCGGCTTGCAGACGATTTTCGCAAAAGGGGAGTCGATATTACGCTCGACACGGACCACAATCGCGACAGCCAGACCGAGTGGATAAGTACCATCGATACCGGATGTCACCAGCTTGTCACCTTCCTTGATATCCACATTGACGGGAAGATAAGGCAGATCCAAGCTGCTGTCCCGCCCATTGCCAAAGGCGATTGCCCGCAGACCGTTGCGCTCAACCTGCACCGGCACAGCCAGCTCCGGATCGGTAATCAGCGTCACCTCGCTCGAAAATGGAAAAGCACGGGTTACCTGTCCGATCACCCCCATCCCGTCCACCACGGCCTGTCCGGCCTTGACCGCCTGCTGACTTCCCAGATTGACAACAATCTTCTGCATAAATGGGTCGCGCCCGGCATGATCAATTTCGGCCACTCGTGCTGGCCTGTCTAGCAATTGACGCATCTCCAGCAACTGCCTGAGGTGCTCGTTCTCAACCTGCATTGCCGGCAACTGCTGAAGTTCGGTGGAAAGGCGCATATTCCGCTCGCGCAAAAGCCTGCTTTCTTGCAGCAGCGCACTCTGGCTGGAAAAATACGCGTCGACCCGTTGATAAAATCGCTGCGGGCTGGTCGCGATCACTTCCAGAGGTTGGAGAATGGCGACAAAACCCTGTCGCACTTCCACCAGATAGTGCAGCCGGGCATCGACCGCCATCAACACCAGCGAAATTGCAGCAAAAAAACTGAGGCGGGCAAGAGGGCTGGGGCCGCGAACAAAGAAATTGGGTTGCTGTTGCGGGGTTAATTGAACCATAGTACTGACAGAAATCAGCTTTCAGGTATCAGCGCATGCAACCGGTCCTGGCTGAAGGCTGAGGGCTGAAAGCCGATCGTGAGTTGTCTACTCATGGGCAAAGATATTGCCCAGTTTGTCCATCTCCTCCAGCGCGCGTCCGCTACCTCGCACCACACAGGTCAATGGATCTTCGGCAACAATGACCGGCAATCCGGTTTCTTCCTTGAGCAAAATATCCAGATCACGTAACAGCGCGCCACCTCCGGTGAGGACCATGCCGCGCTCGGCAATATCCGCACCCAGTTCGGGCGGTGTCTGCTCAAGCGCAGATTTAACTGCGCCGACAATGCTGTTGAGCGGAGATGTCAGCGCCTCTAGGATTTCATTGCTGGAAATAGTAAACTTGCGAGGCAGGCCTTCGGCCAGATTTCGACCGGTTACCTCCATTTCACGCACCTCAGAACCCGGGAAAGCCGAACCGATGTTTTTCTTGATCAGTTCAGCGGTCGGCTCGGAAATCTGCATGCCATAGTTACGGCGAATATAATCAATGATGGCTTCATCGAACTTATCACCCCCGACACGCTCGGACTTGGCATATACCACCCCACCGAGCGAAATCACCCCGACCTCCGTCGTGCCGCCCCCAATATCAACTACCAGCGAACCGGTCGCATCCGCCACAGGCAGATCTGCACCGATCGCAGCAGCCATCGGCTCCTCGATCAGAAATACCTGCCGAGCACCTGCACCGATAGCCGACTCGCGAATTGCACGCCGCTCAACCTGAGTAGAACCGTAAGGTACGCAAATGATAATGCGCGGATTGGGCGAAAACATGCGCGATTCATGCACCTTGCGGATAAAGTACTTCAGCATCTGTTCGGTAATTGTGAAGTCGGCAATCACACCGTCCTTCATCGGACGGATGGCCTGAATGGAGGCTGGCGCCTTGCCCAGCATGCGCTTGGCCTCCGAACCGACAGCAAGAATGGTTTTCTTGCCGGCAGGACCACCTTCGGTACGAATTGCAACCACTGAAGGTTCGTCCAGCACAATGCCGCGTCCACGTACGTAAATCAGCGTGTTGGCGGTACCAAGATCGATCGCAAGATCGTTAGAAAAATAACTGCCTATGAATCCAAACATACAAGGTCTCTGTTTTACTGTGGAGTTGCCGCACCGGAAGAGGCACGGATAAATCGAGATATAATACCCGATATTGCCTTGAAAATTAAGCAAACCTATGTCCCTTACCACAGATGATGTAAAACGTATCGCTCACCTTGCCCGCATCGAAATCAATGAAATCGAAGCGCAGGCCACGTTGGGCAAGCTTTCCGGCATTCTTGATCTGATCGAGGAAATGCAGGCTGTCAACACGGACGGGATCAGCCCGATGTCGCATTCGCAGGACGTCATTCAGCGGTTGCGGGACGATACCGTGACCGAAACCGACCAGCGCCAGTTGTTCCAGTCAGTTGCGCCTGCCGTGGAAAATGGTCTGTATCTTGTTCCGAAAGTTATCGAATAATGATTAACGCAAGCCTGAGGGAGTTGGCAGAACACCTTGCCAGCAAAGCGATTTCCAGCGTCGAGCTAACCCAGCTTTATCTTGATCGGATTGCAAGGCTCAACCCGGATATCAATGCTTTCGTGACGCTCGATGCCGAAAAAAGCCTGACACAGGCCCGTGCTGCAGATGAAAGCATTGCGCGCGGTCAAAACGGTCCGCTGACCGGCATCCCGTTCGCACAGAAAGACATTTTCTGCGCCAAGGGATGGAGAACCACCTGCGGTTCGAAAATGCTGGATAACTTCATTTCCCCCTACGATGCTCACATCGTCGAGCAATTCGACCGCGCAGGCGCCGTGAATCTGGGCAAGACCAATATGGATGAGTTCGCCATGGGTTCGTCCAACGAGACTTCCTACTACGGCAAGGTCCAGAACCCGTGGGATCGCACCCGTGTTCCCGGTGGCAGTTCAGGTGGCTCCGCTGCAGCAGTTGCGGCTCGCCTAGCGCCTGCCGCGACCGGCACTGATACCGGTGGCTCCATACGGCAACCTGCATCTCTGTGTGGCCTGTCGGGCCTCAAACCCACTTACGGCGTATGCTCCCGCTATGGGATGATTGCCTTTGCATCTTCTCTGGATCAGGCGGGGCCCATGGCCAAATCCGCCGAAGACCTGGCCCTGATGATGAATGTGATGGCCGGCTTTGACAACCGCGACTCCACCAGCCTTCAGCGTGAAAAGGAAGATTACACCCGTGATCTGGACAAGCCTCTTGCCGGAGTGAAGATCGGGCTACCCAGCGAATATTTTGCCGAGGGACTGGATGCCGGTGTTGCGAGGGTCATTCTGGAAGCAATAACCCAGTACCGCAATCTGGGCGCAGAAACCGTCGAAATCAGCCTGCCCAATACACGGCTCTCGATCCCGGTTTACTATGTACTGGCGCCTGCCGAAGCTTCCAGCAATCTTTCCCGCTTCGACGGCGTCCGTTACGGCTATCGCGCACCGGAATACGGTGACCTGCTCGACATGTACTGCAAGACCCGCGCACAGGGTTTTGGCGCAGAAGTAAAACGGCGCATCATGATTGGCACCTATGTTCTCAGTGCAGGTTACTACGATGCATATTATCTCAAGGCACAAAAGATCCGCCGCCTCATCGCCCAGGATTTTGAAGCGGCTTTTCAGAAGTGTGACTTCATCATGGGACCGTCTGCTCCCGGTACCGCATTCAGGGCCGGGGAAAAAACCAACGATCCGGTAGCCATGTATCTGGAAGACATTTACACCATCGCAGTCAATCTGGCCGGACTTCCCGGCATGAGCATTCCTGCAGGCTTCTCCAACGGATTACCGGTTGGCCTCCAGATAATCGGCAATTACTTCAGTGAATCCCGCATGCTGGGCCTGGGACATGCCTACCAGCAGACAACTGACTGGCACCTGAAATTGCCGGGAAACATCGAGTAGAGGCTGCGCCATGACCACCCACTCCATCAACGTCGTGATTCTTGCCGCCGGCAAGGGAACGCGCATGCACTCCGACCTGCCCAAAGTATTGCACCAGTTGGCGGGCAAGCCTTTATTGAGTCATGTCATCGATACCGCCAGGAAACTGTCTTTCGCACGCTTGTGCGTGGTATACGGCTTTGGCGGGGAACTGGTTCCGCAGACCATCAACGACCCCGCGATTGCCTGGGCTGAGCAGGCCGAGCAGAAAGGTACCGGGCATGCGGTCATGCAGGCATTGCCGCATCTAGCCGAGGCCCCTGTCACGCTGGTACTACTGGGGGACGTCCCGCTGGTACGAGTCGAAACCTGTAACGCCGTCATCGCACAGGCAGGGAAAGGGCATGTAGGGCTGCTAACGGTCAACAAACCTGACCCCAAGGGTTACGGACGTGTTCTCCGTACTTTTGACGGACATGTCAGCGGTATTGTCGAAGAGAAGGACGCCAGCGAAGATCAGCGCACCATCCGCGAGGTCAATACCGGAATCATGGCATTGCCAACCGCACATTTGAAGAAGTGGCTGGGACAACTGAAAGCCGACAACGCACAGGGTGAATATTATCTGACCGATGTCATTGCCATGGCGGTTGCGGATGGTCTCAAGGTAATGAGCAGCCTGGCTGATGACGAATTCGAAGCCCTCGGCATCAACAGCAAAAGTGACCTTGCACAGGCAGAACGGATTTATCAGGGCATCAATGCGGAAAATCTTCTGCGCAAAGGAGTAACGCTCGCTGACCCGATGCGTCTGGAGGTGCGTGGACAGCTTGTTTGCGGGCGTGATGTCAGTATTGATATCGGCTGTGTTTTCGAGGGTGAAGTCACCCTCGGCGACAATGTCAGCATTGGTCCTTATTGCGTTCTCCGCAATACGCAGATTGCCGCGGGCACGCAAGTTCAGGCTTTTAGCCATATCGACGGCGCCGAAGTCGGCCCGGATGGACGTATCGGACCGTTTGCCAGACTGCGCCCGGGAGCCGTATTGGCAAAAAGCACGCATATCGGCAATTTTGTCGAAATCAAGAACAGCAGCATTGGCGTTGAAAGCAAAATCAACCACCTGAGCTATATTGGCGACAGTACGGTAGGAAAGGATGTCAACATCGGTGCAGGTACAATTACCTGCAACTATGATGGTGTCAACAAACATCGCACGGTAATTGGTGACGGTGCATTCATTGGCTCCGATACGCAACTCGTGGCACCGGTCGAGGTCGGAGCGAATGCCACCATTGGTGCCGGTTCTACAATTACCAAAAATGCGCCGGATGGCAAACTCACGCTGTCCCGCGGAAAACAAATAACCATTGCAGGCTGGAAACGGCCGGAGAAGAATCAATAAACCATGTGCGGGATCGTCGGTGGAATCGCAAGGCAGGATATCGTTGCTATCCTGGTGGACGGGCTGAAGCGACTTGAGTATCGCGGCTATGATTCGGCTGGACTCGCCGTGGTCCATCAGGGCATGTTTCATCGGGTGCGACGCGTGGGCCGGGTGGCCGAGATGGAAAGTGCGGCCGAAAAAGAAGAACTGGCGGGCCGTCTGGGGATCGGCCATACCCGATGGGCAACGCATGGCGGTGTTACGGAACCCAACGCTCATCCGCACATTTCGTGCGGTCTAATTGCCGTAGTGCATAACGGCATCATCGAGAATCACGACGAGAAACGCCAGCATCTTCAGCAACAGGGCTATGTGTTCGAGTCGCAGACCGATACTGAAGTTATCGCGCACCTGGTGCACAGTTTTTATCAGATCAGCCACGACCTCTACGATGCGGTGCGACAGGCTGCAAAACAGCTCACAGGTGCATACGCCATCGCCGTGATTGCCGCTGATCAGCCAGACCGGCTTGTCTGTGCCCGCATGGGTTGTCCGTTGTTGATCGGTCTTGGCGAAAATGCGTTCTATGTGGCATCGGATGTATCGGCCGTCATCTCCGCGACACGTCGTGTGATTTTCATGGATGAAGGCGACGTTGCCGAACTGACTTGCAATGGGATGCAACTGCTGGATCGCAATGGTCAGCCCGCAAATCGTGTAGTGCATGTATCTGATGTATCACTGGCTTCACTGGAACTGGGACAATTCAGCCATTACATGCAAAAAGAGATTTACGAGCAGCCAAAGGCGCTGTCCGATACGATCGATCAAGTTCTGGAAGATGGGCTGACACCTGAACTGTTTGGCGAAAAAGCCGAAGAATTGTTGCGAGGTATTGAAGGCGTCCAGATTCTCGCTTGCGGCACCAGTTATTACGCAGGATCAGTGGCTCGCTACTGGCTGGAGTCTATCGCCGGCATCCCTGCCAGCGTGGAAATTGCCAGCGAATACCGCTACCGCGATGCCGTGGCCAATCCCGGAAACCTGATCGTGACCATCTCGCAATCCGGTGAAACGCTTGACACCATGGAAGCGCTCAAATATGCAAAATCCCTGGGACATGAGGCCACACTGGCCATCTGCAATGTACGTGAAAGTGCCATTCCTCGTGCCAGTCAACTCACGTTCTACACCCGAGCCGGTGCCGAGATCGGCGTCGCTTCGACCAAGGCTTTCACGACCCAACTGGTCGCCCTTTTCATGCTTTGCATGACCCTGGCGAAACTTCGAGGCCGACTCGCCCCAAAACAGGAAGCCGACTATCTGGACGCGTTGCGTCATCTGCCGGGTAGTGTGCAGTTTGCACTGAACCTGGAGCCGCAAATTCGCATCTGGGCAGAGAAGTTTGCCAATAAGTCGCATGCTTTGTTTCTCGGTCGCGGCGTGCATTACCCGATCGCGCTGGAAGGTGCTCTCAAACTGAAGGAAATTTCCTATATCCATGCCGAGGCCTATCCGGCAGGTGAACTTAAGCATGGTCCGCTGGCGCTGGTTGATGATGCCATGCCGGTCGTCGTGATCGCCCCCAACGATGCGCTACTCGAAAAAGTCAAATCCAATATGCAGGAAGTGCGCGCGCGTGGTGGCGAGCTTTTCGTCTTTGCTGATCTCGACAGTCATTTCGTCGAACAGGAGGGCCTGCATGTCATCCGAACACCGCGACATGTTGGCTTACTGTCTCCAGTGGTGCACACGATTCCAGTCCAACTCCTCGCTTACCATACCGCCCTGTTGCGGGGAACAGATGTAGACAAGCCGCGAAATCTGGCGAAATCGGTGACAGTCGAGTAGGATGGTGCCATGTCTGTCGTCGCGATCTTCAATCAGAAAGGTGGAGTCGGCAAAACCACCACCACCCTCAACCTTCTTGCCGCACTCGCACGGCGAAGTCGCTTTCCGCTTGGAATAGACCTTGATCCGCAAGCTCATCTGACACTGGCCAGTGGCGTCAGGCCCCTGCCCAGCAACGAAACCATTTACGCCTTTTATAGCGAGAACAAACCGCTATCGCAGATCATGCGCGAACTGCCCAATGGTGCGCATCTGATTCCGGCCCATATGGAACTTTTCAAGATTGATTCGCTGTACGGTCGCAACCCCAACATCACCAGTCAGTTAAAACGTGGCCTGACGCAGGAACTGCTGCCGGACGAGATGATTCCAGTGCTGATAGACTGCTCGCCCATGCTGGGCGTGCTTTCGCTTAATGCCGTGTTTGCTGCGCAGCGCCTGCTGATCCCGGTCTCCGCCGACTACCTGTCCATGCAGGGCGTGAACAGACTGGATGCAGCACTGCGCGTACTGGAAAAACCTCTCGGCAAACGCATCGAACGCAAAATTGTCCTCACCCGATTCGATTCTCGTCGAAAACTATCCTATGAGATTTTCGACAAACTAAGGGAGCACTATGGCAAGTCTCTTTGCGAAACCCGAATCGCCGAGACCGTAAGCCTGGCCGAGAGCCCTGTTCACGGTTGCGATGTTTTCACTTTTGCCCCACACAGCCAAGGAGCCAAGGATTACAACTCACTGGCTGAAGAATTGCTGGGGTGCGGTTTTTTCAGTCCGGCATAAAGATAAAAGGGCTGACCGCTAACCCAGCGAACGACGGTTGCCGATACTGCTTTCAATCCATTTACGAATTCGCTGGGCATCGCCTATCCTGGTAAATTTTCCCCAGGAATCGAGCAGAACGATGATCAATGGCTGATCGGCAATCTGCGCCTGCATGACGAGACAGCGACCCGCTTCGCTGATGTAGCCGGTCTTGGAAAGACCAATATCCCAACTGCCATTACGGACCAAAATATTGGTATTGCGAAATTCCAGTGGGCGCCGATAACCGGCAACAGGGACTTCACTCGCAGCCGAAGTGCTGGCTGCACGAATTTCCGGATATTGATAGGCCGCCTTTACCATCTTGACCAAATCCTCGGCCGTCGACACGTTTTCACTGTTCAGCCCGGTGGGGTCGACAAAATGGGAATTCGTCATCCCGAGTTCTGTTGCTTTACGGTTCATTGCCTCCACAAAAGCAGCCATGCCAAGCGGTGATGTTCGTGCCAGCGCAGAGGCGGCCCGGTTCTCTGAAGACATGAGTGCCAGTTGCAGCATCTCCTGTCGCGGCAGCGCAGTCCCGACCCGCAGACGGGAAGACGTTCCCTTTAACAAATCGACATCCCCATCACCAACGGCAATCACTTCATCCATGGGCAGGTGCTGATCAAGCATAACCATGGCTGTCATGAGCTTTGTCACGGAGGCTATCGGGGTAGGCGTGCTGGTGCTCTTGGCGTATATTGTTTCGCCTGTCGTCTGGTTGACAATCAGCGCCTTTGAAGATGCCAGCCGCAGTTCTCCGGCAGGCAAAGTAAAAACGCTTTCACCCGCTTCGCTTTGGCGTATAGCATCCGAGCGTGTATGATTGCCCATGCTTTCATGGAGTGTACTGATGATGCGTTTGGGGTTGGCTGCAGCGCGAGCTTTGTGTCTGGTCTTAGCCTTGGCCGCTTTTGTGGCACCTACGGTTTTCTGACGCGCCTCGGCCGGCAATGGTGCCAGGGAAACAGACATGAGGAGACACATCAGTAAACGAAAATGCCGCATCGCATAACTCCACGTGAACAATGGTTTCATCTTAAGCCAAAACATTGAGCCTTGTCATCATAAAAATCATTCGGCTACCCGCTTATATTCAAGTATATCGTGACATATTAACGAGACTTTAATGCAACCTCTATACTCAAAACACCATCTCTGGGTGCAAGCACAAAATGATGGCACCATGATCGCCGGAATCAGCGACCATGCCCAGAACATGCTGGGCGATATCGTTTTTGTCGAGGCCCCGGCAATTGGCAGTCAAATAACCTCAGAACTTGCCTGCGGCATTGTTGAGTCCGTAAAGACCGCTTCCGATTTGCACGCCCCCATGAACGGAAAGGTGGTTGCCGTCAATGAATCCCTGCTGAGCCACCCAGAACAACTGAATGACGCCCCCGAAAAGACCTGGATTTTCCGATTTCTGCCGGACACTCCGATCACGAATGAAGGGTTGATGAACGCCGAATCCTATCAGGCGTTTTTGGGGAAATAACCCTAATTAATCCCCATGGCTTGCAAGCTGTGGTGGCTGAAGGCATACTTTAGACAGACAAATTGCTCAGGCTCAAAGGAGGAAATAGTGGCTACCGTAACCCTGAAAGGTGAACCGTTAAACGTAGGCGGGACCTTCCCGAAAATTGGCGATACGGCCCGTAGCTTCATGCTGGTGGACAAGGATCTGAACGACGTGTCGCTCAGTCAGTTTGCTGGGTTGCGAAAAGTTCTGAATATCGTGCCCAGCCTAGACACTCCGGTTTGTGCGGCTTCAGCCAGACGCTTCAACGAAATCGTCAGTCTGCTGCCGAATACCGTATTGCTGGTGATCTCGGCTGACTTGCCCTTTGCCCAGAGCCGTTTCTGTGCCGTGGAAAACCTGCAAAACGTGTTCACCCTTTCAACCATGCGCGGCCGCGATTTCAACAAGGATTATGGTGTCATGATCACGGACTACCCATTGGCCGGGCTGTGTGCCAGAGCGGTGATCGTCTTGGATGAAAATGACAAGGTGCTGCACGCCGAACTCGTACCGGAAATCACCAAGGAACCGGATTACGAGGCCGCGTTGACGGCTGCCCGCTATATCTCGGTCTGACCAGTCTCGCTCCCCGTCAGCACAGCTTCCAGGTGCCGACGCAGATTTTTTTCAATTTGCGGACGCAGTTCAACGAGTGCCTGCTCGATGGCCGTCTCCATTGCCGGCTTTACCCGTTCGACCAGCACTTCCTCCAGCACACTGGACATAAATGGCAGCACCGCTGCCACCGCTTGCTCCATTTTTTCTTCCGAAGTAAGCTCGGGTGGCGGCTCCGCAGGAGTCGCTGTATTTTCGGTTGCAGGAGCATCCTCAGCCTCCGGCACACCCTCAAAAATCTCGGTCAGCACGGGGATCGTTGCTTCGGAAACCGAAGGTGGCGGCGGAGGTTGTGCTTCTGAGTACCCCCGTCTTACCAAGGAATCCAGTCGCCCCAATATTTGCTCGAAATGCTCGTCGTTACGCTCCAGTTCCAAATCAGGCCCTTCCTGTCATGTCATGACGCCTTATCTCATAACCCCTGTCGCGATAATATCGGAAACGCGCTCTCGCAGCAGCCTTGTCCTCCTCGGCATTTCCGACAATTTCGATCAGACGTCTGAAACGGCTGAAAAATGGCGGATGGGTGGAAGAAAGATTCAGTAGTAGATCATCATGTATCAAGGGCTCCGCCACATGATCGACTATCACCGGCGTTACGCCGGCCAGCGCGTCCCTGCAGCTGCAGTGCGGAATAAAACTCGTCTGGTCAAAGCTCCATAAGGCTCGCCGCACTTCCGTCGCCAATTGCTCGTCGGCCGCGTAGATGAACAAGCGGTTCTCTTGTGCAACCGTTTTGAGCGCGTAGCGGGAGATCAGCTTCAACTTGTCAGCCACGTTGAAGCAGAAATCAATTTCGGTCATTAGCGGTGCCCGGCTCGCTTCAAGATAAAGTGAGTCAGCAAGGCCACCGGTCGGCCGGTGGCCCCTTTTTCCTTACCTGACTTCCAGGCAGTACCGGCAATATCCAGGTGCGCCCAACTATACTTTTTGGCAAAACGCGATAAAAAACAGGCCGCAGTGATGCTGCCACCGGGTCGCCCCCCAATATTTGCCATGTCGGCAAAGTTACTCTTGATCTGCTCCTGATAATCGTCCCACAATGGCAGCGGCCAGGCGCGGTCAAAAGCCAATTCACCGGCGTTATCCAGATCCTTTACCAGCGATTCTTCATTCCCAAACAGTCCGCTGGCATGGTGCCCCAACGCAATGACGCACGCTCCCGTCAAGGTTGCAATATCGATTACAGTATCCGGTCCGAATTTCTCGACATAAGTCATTGCATCGCACAGGATCAGCCGACCTTCGGCATCGGTATTCAGCACCTCGATAGTTTGCCCCGACATGCTGGTCACAATGTCGCCGGGCTTGTTGGCGTCTCCATCCGGCAAATTTTCGCAGGCTGGAATCACAACGACCAGATTGATTGCCAAATCCAGATCGGCCACAGCTTTGATTGTACCCAGAGCACTCGCCGCACCGCACATGTCATATTTCATCTCGTCCATCTCGCCGGCCGGCTTGAGTGAAATACCTCCGGCATCAAACGTAATGCCTTTGCCAATCAGCACCATCGGCTTCTGGCCAGTTTTACCCTTTTTGTACTGGAGCACGATCAGTTTGGGAGGCTGCCGGCTGCCTCGAGCCACAGACAGCAGAGATCCCATACCAAGTTTTTCCATGTCAGAACGCTCAAGAACTTCAAGCTGCAGGTTGTGCGTTTTGGCCAACTCTCCAGCCTGTTCAGCCAAGTAGGTCGGGGTGCAGATATTGCCGGGCAGGTTTCCCAAATCCTTTGCCAGTCGTACTCCTCCTGAAATCGCCAGTCCGCGGCGAAGGGCATGTTCGACACGCCGCAGATCATTGCGTTGCGGCACATTGATCACCAGCCGTGAAAAACTCCGGCGATCATCATCCTTTTTGCAGGAAGGGTGAGAGAATCGATAAAGAGCATCTGAGGTCACCGTTACCATCTGTTCTACACGCCATCCCAGATCACGTCGCCTGACTGACAATTCGGCAAGAAAACTGGCCGCATCTACTGCTCCGGTGCCACTCAACGCCTTGACGGAAGCCTGAATGGCCTGACGATATGCCCGGTCAGTGAATTCCCGTTCCTTGCCGCATCCCACCAATAGCACGCGTTCACACAACGTGCCTGGGACATTGTGAACAATCAAAGTGGTTCCCAGCTTGCCATCCATATCGCCCCGTCTCATCAACGAACCGAGATAGCCTTCGGAAACACGATCAATTTCGGCTGCAGCTCCGGACAGTTTGCGATGTTCAAAAACACCGACGATGACACATGCGTTGCGCTGTTTCTCCGGATTGCCGTTTTTTATGCTAAATTCCATGCTAAGTAGCCCTTTTCAAAAAAAACCGACTGTTTCGTTGATTATCCACTTTTTTCCAGAATCGCGTCAAAAGCACAATGATTTTTAAACGATCCCTGATGCATGAACTGTTCAATACCGCATTGAGCAGCTTTCTTGTGTTACTGGGCATCATGATTGCGCAAAGAATCACTTTTTATCTTGGACTCGCTGCGCGCGGCGGAATTGCAAGTGACGCACTCGGTGCCCTGCTGGGATTCAGCATATTGAAGTTCCTGCCTTTGCTTCTAACGCTCACCCTGTTCGTGGCGGTACTGATGACCTTGACACGCTGGCATCGTGACAGCGAGATGGTGGTCTGGTTTACGTCCGGACAGGGAATTTATGCCCTGATCAGGCCCATTCTGGCCTTTTCATTACCGATTGTAGCCATTATTGGAATATTAAGCCTCATGGTAACACCCTGGGCCACGCAAAAAGGAGGGGAATTCCGTGAGCAGATGGAGAGTCGGGATGAGGTCACTAGAATGACGCCCGGCGTATTCAAGGAGTCCCAGCATGCCGACAGGGTATTTTTTGTTGAAAGCTTTTCGAGCTTACAGGGAAAGATCAACAACATTTTCGCCCAGTCCATGCAGCACCAGAAACTTGGAATTGTGACAGCAAGCGAAGGAACGCAAAGCATAGAAAAAAACGGGGACACTTTTTTGACTTTGCTGAATGGTCGACGGTATGAAGGCAAGCCAAATACGCCAGAATTTGGCGTAATGGAATTTGAAAAATACACCCTTCGGATTGAGCCCGCTGAGGCCAAGCATGATCCTCCATCGCCAAAATCAAAATCGAGCAAAACGCTATTTACCGAAAAAGCGGATGATAACAGTGCCGAACTGCAATGGCGCCTGTCGATGCCGATTTCCGCCTTCCTGCTGGTGCTGCTGGCCATTCCGCTATCGTTTGTCGACCCTCGAGCCGGACGATCGGCCAACATAATCATGGCGCTGCTGGTTTACATTCTGTACAACAACTCCTTGTCCATCCTGGGCTCCTGGATCGCGCGCGGCAAACTTACGCCGATGATCGGCATGTGGCCTGCTCATGCTACCGTGCTAATGTTGTTCGTTTACCTTTTCTACCGCCGGCTGTTTCTTTTACCGTTGCTGCCTCACCCGCATTGGCTGATCAAGGCACGGCTTCGCAAATCTACTAATTGATGAAACTGCTTAACCGTTATCTGGCACAGGAAATTCTTGGCAGCACCTTGCTGGTGGCAGTGGGGTTGCTATCAATGTTTTCCTTTTTCGATCTGATTCAGGAACTCGATAGCCTGGGACATGGCAATTATCATCTCGGCATGGTGCTCTACTTTGTCCTGCTTTCAGCGCCGGGCCACGTGTATGAAGTCACACCGGTGGCAGTGCTGCTCGGCACACTTTATTCGCTGGCACAATTTTCCCGTAATTCAGAGTTGGTGGTCATGCGCTCCAGTGGTGTTTCGACCGCCAAAATCGGGCTGGCCTTGCTGAAGATTGGGGCCATATTTGCTCTGTTGACTTTTCTGGTTGGTGAACTGGTCACACCCATTACTGAAAAAACCGCGCAAAAAATACGATTGCAGGCCAAAGAGGATGTTATTGCACAGGAGTTCCGGTCCGGCCTTTGGGTCAAGGATGGCACCAGTTTTGTGAACATTGAGGAAGTCATGCCAGATGCCAGTCTGCGTGATATCCATATCTATGAGTTCGGGCCGGATTTCCGGTTACGTATGATCAACAATGCCAAAAGCGGGCTCTATGAGAGTGATCGCTGGAATCTCCGCGATGTCACACAAACCAGTTTCATGGAAAAAAAAGTAAAGACCGGCCATTTCGAACAAGCCTACTGGCAATCCGTCATTCGACCAGAACTCCTGAACGTACTGCTGGTGGTGCCGGAGAAAATGTCCGCATGGAATCTTTATTTCTACATCAGGCACCTGGCTGAGAACCACCAGAAAACAACGCGGCAGCAGATCGCACTCTGGTCAAAAATGGTTTACCCGGCTGCCTGCATGGTGATGGTAGTTCTGGCGCTTCCGTTCGGGTTTTTGCAACAGCGCGCAGGCGGTATCGGCGCCAAAATTTTTGCCGGCATCATGCTCGGCATCAGCTATCAGGTTCTAAACCGACTCTTTGTTCATATGGGATTGCTTAATGACTGGGCACCGGTGGTCAGTGCCACCATCCCTACCCTGCTGTTTCTGACTGCCGGCATCAGCATGCTGGCATGGATGGAAAAACGTTAACTGTTCTTGTTGATACCTAACTGCTTAAGTTTGCGATAAAGGTGGGTTCGTTCCAGTTCCACCGCCTCGGCCACCTTGCTCATATTGCCCCCGGCCTTGGCAATGTGGTGCTCAAAATAGATTTTTTCAAAAGCGTCTCTGGCTTCTCGTAGCGGTTGATCCAGATCAACAGGTAAATCACGTGCACCTACCTGCTCCGAGGCAGGCTCAAGTCCCTCGAACTCTCCCAGCACACGTTCCACATCCCGGAGACAGATCATCTCGTCAAGGGCGGTTAAAGACAATTGCTTCACAACATCTCTCAGTTGTGACAGTCCTCCGGGCCAGGAGGCATTTCTCAGACCATTGAGCGAGGCCGTATCGATCTCTCGGTATGGCGCATCGTTCGCCTCGCTGATTTGTATAATCATTGCGCGGACAAGATCAGGGATGTCCTCCCGATGCTCGTCAAGAGAGGGGATACGCACGGTAATTCCGCCGATTGCCTGTAACAACATTCCGTCAAACTGGCCATCGTTAACTCGCTGGGGAAGATTGAAACTCGTGGCGCAGACCACGCGTACGCCATGCTTGTCCGCATTCTTCAACAACAGAAGCAATCCCTTCTGTTGCATCCTGTCCAGATCAGCCACTTCGGGGATAAACAACAGCCCTTCCCGATGGTTCTCCAGCAATTCGATGGGAGCCTCCACGAGTCGCGCGTTCTGTTCCAGTGTGTGCCACGGGGTATCCGGCTTATGCAAAGATTGGGCGCAGAGTTCAGCACCACATCCTCTGGGCCCGACCAGAAGAACGGAAGAATCACGACGGGAAATCTGCTCCAGACGTTGACGTAATTCCGTGATGGGAGCGCTCTTCCCCATGTTGATCAAATTCATGCTCTGTCTAGGCATGCGCTCGCCATGGCGCAATGCCGAGACTACCGTCTTGAGCAGCTTTTGCAGGGCAATGGGTTTTTCCAGAAAATCAAACGCACCGATCCGTGTTGCCTCCACCGCTGTATCCACTGTGGCATGCCCAGACATCATCACGACCGGCATGGTCAGAAGCCCACTCGCCCCCCACTCCTTGAGCAAGGTCACGCCATCACAGTCGGGCATCCAGATGTCCAGCAACACCAGATCGGGCTGAGTCTGCTGACGATGTGCTCTTGCCTGGGAGGCATTTTCAGCTAACTGAACATGGTATCCCTCGTCCTCCAGAATGTCGCGCAACAACTCCCGGATTCCGATTTCGTCATCTACCACCAGTATATGTCGAGCACTCATGCTGTCCTGCCCAATACTGGCAACGTAATAGACACGCACGCCCCGTTGCCGGAACGATTACTGATCTGGATATTGCCCTTGTGTTCTTCCACGATTTTCTTGACGATGGCCAGTCCGAGCCCTGTGCCGTGGCGTTTTGTGGTGACATAGGGCTCAAAGGCCCTTGCCAGCAACTCTTGTGGAAACCCGCTTCCGTTGTCACACACTGCTAGGCATATCATACCGCTTTCAACACGGCTGCTCACGCAGATGACGGGATCAGCTACCCCTTCAAGGGCATCCTGGGCATTTTGCAGCAAGTTGTGAAGCACCTGACGCAACATCGTCGCATCACCCCGAACCGTGACCTGGCCTTCGGCCAGTTCAACGACCAGCTTCAAACCAGGCAGTTCATAAAGCCCCAGTACCTCCCGGATCAGGTTGTGTACATCAAGCTCGACAAGATTGACTGCAGGTGCTCGTGCATATTCACTAAATTCATTGACCATGCTTTTCATTGCCGTTACCTGACTGACAATGGTATGCGTTGCGCGTCGCAACACTTCTACATCCTGCTTTTCCAGCTTGTCAGCCAACTTGTGCTCGAGACGCTCGGCCGAAAGTTGAATCGGGGTGAGCGGGTTCTTGATTTCATGCGCAAGGCGTCGTGCCACTTCACCCCAGGCAGCATCACGCTGAGCCTGGATCAGGCGAGTAATATCGTCAAATACCGCCACGAAACCACTATCCCTTCCAGCCGGCAACCTTGTTCCGCGCAATAGCAGAGCCTGAGTACCATTTGATCTTGATAATTCAAGCTGCTGCTGCCATTCTCCAGCTTCATCACTTTGAAGTCTGATTGACAACGCATCTACAAACAATGCCAGTTCAGGGTGCGAATTACTTAACTGCTGAACAGGCTGGCCCATGATACTGGTCAGATCCACACCCAGAATCTGGGCAGCCGCCGGATTGATTGCCCGCACGGCGAACCGTTGGTCCAGTGCGATCACACCGGAAGACAGGTGCGACAGTATGGCCGCCAGATAGCCACGTGCCGATTCAACCTGGTTACGATTGTCTTCTGCGGCTTCCGTGGCTTCCCGCAATTGTTGCGTCATGCTGTTGAAAGAATTGACCAGAATGCCCAGTTCATCCTTGTCATGCCAAGGAAGAACTTTGCCGTAATCCCCACTGGCAATTGCGCGCGTTCCCTCCGCCAGCACTCCCAGCGGTGCGGATAACCTTCGGCTTAACACAAATGCAAATGCCACGGCCGACAGCATGGCCAGCATCAACACCAGGGTCAGGGTCAGAGCAAACACCTCCTTGAGCGCCTGGCGGGCATATGAGAGCTCCTGATAATCCTGATAAACCGCCTGAACGGATTCAGCCGTTTCCGACAAGGCCTTGGGTACTGGCTGCATCAATTGAAGAATACGGGACTCGCCCCGCAAATCGGTCGTGCTGACAGGCGCCAGAACACGCAAGTAAAGGCCCTTGACCGGAATGGGATCAATTTCCCCCCGTACCCGCTGCCGGGCCTGACGCAGCTGGGACACGCTGGGCAATTCAGGCAGGAAGCTGGCCGCATCGTTGCTGGAAAACGCCAGAATACGCCCCTGCGGAGTCAACAATACAGCTTCCTGCACCCCGGCCTTCTCACGCAGATCGTTCAGCGCACTGACATGCCCTCCTGCACCCTGCAGGGCCAGCGAGGCCGCCATACTTTCACCTTTTTCTTCCAGATCACGCAGCATGATGTCGAGCGTACTTTGCCCGAGCCGCAAGCCTCCGTCGAGCGCAGCCTCAACCTTGACGTTGAACCAGGACTCGATGGCTCGTGTCAGAAAGTTCACCGATACCGCATAGACCAGCAGACCCGGGATGATCGCCATCATGGCAAACATTCCCAACAGGCGGAGAGTCAGGCGACTCCCCATCACCTGCTGTCTGATCTGACGATAGAGCCGCCACAACTGCCAGCAAATCAGTATGGTCATTGACACTGCCAGCGCAATATTCAGCCCCAGCAGAATAGTGTAATTCTGCCCTGAAACAGCCGTGTTGGCACTGGCATGAGAGAGCAGATAAAGCAGCACCGCACCGAGCGCGATGCCAATGAACACAACGTGTTTCACTTGTCAGAAATGGAGCGGTCGATAACAGGGGGTTTATCAAATGCCGGAACCCAGCGATACCGATCCGATATCAAATTCCACTTGGCGGAACCGATTGCACTGACCTGCAGAGGTTTGGGAAGACGATTATGATCAAGGCGCATCCTTAGCATCGCGTAATAGGATGCTCCCTTTTTGATTTGAGACTTCTCCACCACAGGCCAATCCTGAAGATGCCCGAGTTCCTTCAGCGCCTCTGCCAGGGTCGGATATGTCGTTTGATGGCTGCCGGCATTAATGAGATATTGGCGGGAAAGGGCATGATAGCTCAGCCGGATAGTCTGGCTGGCACTGGAAGCTTCTTCATCAAACCAGTAGCTGCGTGACTCCATCAGCACGAATTCAACCAGAAAACTAAGTGCCACACCCTTGTTGACGGCCTCTTCGACCTCCGGGCCGAACTCGACGGCCATATCAGCTTCCAAATGATACGCATCCTCCACAGGCGTAAGTTCGGCATGCTCAATCGCGATGCCAGCTGCACACGCCGTCTGCACCGACCACAACAGCATGGTCAGCAAAAGCAGACTAAATCTTTTGCAACAACACGTAAAAAAAACCGTCATGGGCATCACAAGGAAGTAACTGGCCTTCTTCATTTCCAACGAGCGGCAGGCGCCGCGCATCTGGATTGTTGTCGATAAATGCCTCCACCTGCAGTTGATTTTCTTCATTAAACACAGAGCAGGTTGCGTACAGCAATTTACCACCCTTTGCCAGGGTTGACCATAATCCGTGCAGGATATTGGCCTGCTGTGCCGCAAAGCTCGCAATGTCCGACTCGCGGCGCAACCACTTGATGTCCGGGTGACGGCGGACGATGCCCGACGCAGTGCATGGCACGTCAGCCAGGATCCGATCAAAAGGATTTCCATCCCACCACTGGTCGATGCGAGCAGCATCGGCCGCCTTCACTGTCGCATCCAGACCCAAACGTTGGAGATTGCCTCGTACTTTGTCGAGTCGAGACTCATCGATATCAAGCGCCAGCAAATTCACATCCGCCAGTTCAAGCAGATGCGCCGCCTTTCCGCCGGGGGCACTACAGGCATCCAGTACACGCATGCCATCCCGAATATCCAGCCAGGGTGCCGCCTGTTGCGCACCTGGGTCCTGGACCGACACCAGCCCATCAGCAAAACCGGGAAGTTTTTCAACCGGTAATGGCCGTAAAATGCGGATGCCCGCAACACCGGCAATAGCCGCATCGATACCCTGCTCGACCAGCAATTGCAGATAAGCGTCACGAGAGATTTTGCGCGTATTGATCCTCAGTACCATTGGCGGATGCGCATTACCGCTGGTCAGAACCGCTTGCCAATGATTCGGGTATTGAAAACGGATTTTTTCAATCCACCACTCAGGGTAGCTCAAACGCACGCACATTTTCTGATCTACCCTGGCAATCAGCACATCACGCTGCCGCAGAAAATTGCGCAAGACCGCATTGACCAGTCCGCGTGCCCAGGGTTGACCAAGTTGCATCACGCTGCGAACGGCATTATCCACCACCGCGTGAGGCGGAGATCTGCCATATTCCAGTTGTCCCAACGCAATCAGCAGCAGATGGCGCACCCGTGCATCTGTAAGCGGCCGTTGCAGGAGTTCCTCCAACACTGCTTCTAGCCGAGGTAACCAGCGCAGTGCTGTGTAACTAAGATCCTGCAAGGCTCCACGCTGCTGGGAAGTGAGTTGGGGATGGGCTCTCCGGATTTTATCCAGCACCTGAGTAAGATTACGCCCGCCAATCACTTCGCTCAGAGCCTGAGCAGAAAGCCTTTGCGCTTCATACATCGAAACGTTCACCGCACTTGAGCGGGACTCCTGCCAGAAAATCCTTCCACCCCAGCTGCTTGCCACCCGGGCGCTGCAGGATTTCGACACGCAACGCACCCTGCCCGCAGGCCACGATGATTCCCTCATCAAAACCGATGATCTCTCCAGGGCGGCCCTGATTGTCAATCGCCCTGGCAAACCAAAAACGCCATGTTTCACCCCGCATGGTTGCCTGTGACACCGGAAAAGGATTGAATGCCCGAACCCGGCGGGCAAGCTGATCAGCATCCTGCGTCCAATCCAGTGCGGACTCGGTTTTTTGCAGCTTGCCGGCATACGTCACCCGGGATTCGTCCTGCTCTTCTGCTTTCAGCGTACCCAGTTCGTCCAGTACTTGAACCATCAGCCGACCGCCCGCTTCAGCAAGCGCGTTATGCAACGTTTGCGCCGTATCGTTCTCAGTAATGGGAATGACCACTTTTTTTAGCATGGCACCAGCGTCCAACGCAGGTACGACCTGCATAATGGTGACTCCGGTTTCCTGATCGCCCGCAAGTATTGCGCGTTGGATCGGTGCAGCACCGCGCCAGCGGGGCAATAGCGAGGCATGGACGTTGAGGCATCCCCGGCGTGGCATGCTCAGCACCACCGCGGGAATAATCAGGCCATAGGCGGCCACCACCATGACATCGGCGTGTGTCGCCAGCAACGCCCGCTGAACTTCTTCGTCCCTGAGTGTTTCCGGCTGAAATACTGCAAGACCATGCTTCAGTGCCAGTTCCTTGACCGGGCTGGCTTTCAGCTTCATGCCACGCCCAGCGGCGCGATCAGGTTGAGTCAGCACCATCACAATTTCATGCCCGGCCCCGATCAGCGCAGCAAGTGTGGGAACAGCAAAATCTGGGGTCCCGGCAAAAATCACCCGCATCACATGGTTTCCCGCTGGCGTTTCTTCATTTTTTGCCTGATGCGCGTTTGCTTGAGTTGAGACAGATATTCGACAAATACCTTGCCTTTAAGATGATCAATCTCGTGTTGGATGCACACCGCCAGCAATCCTTCTGCATCAATTCTGAAAAGTTGACCATTGATGTCCAGTGCTTCCACGGTTGCCTTTTCTGGACGACGCACTTTTTCATAAATTCCAGGCACCGATAGACAGCCTTCTTCATACTCCCGTAATCCTTCGCTGCCAATCAGCCGGGGATTGATGAAAACCTGAAGCGCGTTCTTGTCTTCCGACACGTCAATAACGATTACCTGCTTATGTACATCCACTTGTGTTGCGGCCAGGCCGATGCCAGGTGCCGCATACATGGTTTCAGCCATATCCCGCACCAGCCGGCGGATCATATCGTCTACGGATGTAACCGGTGTGGCAATTTTATGCAGCCGCGCGTCGGGGTAGTGAAGAATCTGTAAAATTGACATAAAAGCTTGCCTATTGAATAAATTAGATGCAGAATCTAATCTGATTTCGCAAATGCCTTGGCTCAATGGCCAAGATCGAGGGCGCCCGAATGAAAAAGCGAATTATAACCCTGCTGATTTGCAGCATTGCCTCCTTTGCTCATGCAGATGATTTGCAACTGCAAGATAACCACCCGGACCGCTATACAGTCATCAAAGGTGACACCCTGTGGGCCATATCGGGAAAGTTTCTCAAGGATCCATGGCGCTGGCCGCAGATCTGGAAGATGAACCGCGAACAGATCAAGAATCCGCACTGGATTTATCCGGGCGATGTTGTGGTTCTGGACACCAGCGGTACCGACCCGCAATTGCGATTGTTGCGTGAAACCGTCACCCTGGAACCGGGTGTAGTGGTTGAGCCATTGAAAAAAACTGCAGTCCCCGCAATCTCTCCCAGCATTCTCGGTCCATTCCTGAGTCAGCCGCTGGTTATAGAAGAAAAGCAACTGGATGAATCCCCGGAAATTATTGCCGCCCCGGATGGCCGACTGATTCTTGGAGCAGGATATCGGGCATATGTGAGCGCCATCAGTGAAGACAAGGGCATGGACTGGCAGATATACCGCCCAGGAAACACTTTGATTGATCCGGACACCAAGGAAAAGCTTGGTTTTGAAGCGATCTATCTGGGTGACGCCAAGGTGGTGCGCTACGGCGAGCCGGCCACTATCAACATCACACGTTCCAAGCAGGAAATCACGGTCAAGGACAAACTCGTCGCCACACCGGAAAAGCTTTTGGGCAGTTTTGTTCCGCACGCGCCAGACAGTGAAATTGCAGGGCGCATCATGTCTTCCTACGGTGGTGTTGCGGAAATCGGCCTCAACACGATCCTGACCATCAATCGCGGCAGTGCCGATGGACTGGAAGAAGGGCATGTGCTCGCGGTCTATACGGCAGGAGAAAAACTCGAAAAAAAGAACAAGGTCGATCCGCGTGACTACAAGTCCGAGTTCAATATCGAAACCTCACGCGACGAAAATGGCAAACTGATCGTCAACATGGCCAAAGAAAAAGATCCCGAATTGAATTTCATTCATCTGCCGAACGAACGTACCGGGCTGGTCATGGTGTTTCGTACCTTTGAACATGTATCTTACGGATTGGTCATGCAGTCTGCACGGCCCATCCATATTGGTGATGTTGCCAAAACTCCCTGATTTGAATGGCCGTTCCTGCTGAAGACGCACAGTACTGGATCGGTCTCTCTCTTACCCATGGCCTGGGTGGTGAAACATTTCGCCGTCTGCTTTCGAGTTTCGGCACCCCTCAACAGGTTTACCTGACCCCTGTTTCTGCCCTGAAAAAGGTGGTCAGCACCGAGATCGCTCAACTGATCGCCGAAGGACCTGACGGAATCGTTCCGTCATCCACGCTGGAATGGCTGAAACAACCCGGAAATAGTCTGATCACGCTGGCCGATGTGGATTACCCCGCCGGCTTGCTGGAAATTATCGACCCACCCCCGCTGTTATATGTCAAAGGAGATCCCGCACATCTGCGCCAACCCATCATTGGGATCGTCGGCAGCCGGAACGCCACCCCGCAGGGCCTGAAAAATGCGGAAGCTTTTGCATTGGCTCTGAGCGAGGCTGGCTGGTGCGTCGTCAGCGGACTTGCCCTTGGCATCGATGGCGCAGCGCACCGTGGGGCACTGCGCGGCAAAGGCTCCACCATTGCCGTGGTAGGAACAGGGCTGGATATCGTCTACCCCGCCCGTCACCGCGAACTGGCACATGAGATTGTCGAAAAAGGCGCCATCGTTTCCGAGTTCGCGCTTGGCGAGCCCTCCCGGTCCGGAAATTTTCCTCGCCGCAATCGCATCATCAGCGGACTGAGTAAAGGAGTGGTTATTGTTGAGGCCAATCTGGAAAGCGGATCTCTGATTACCGCCCGACTAGCCGCCGAGCAAGGCCGCGAAGTATTCGCCATTCCAGGCTCCATCCACTCGCCGCTGTCCAAGGGTTGTCATCGACTGATCAAGCAAGGCGCGAAACTGGTCGACTGCATTCAGGACATTCTTGAAGAGTTGGGAAGTGCCCCCATCTCCTTATCAGCATCGGAGGGTATGACTCCAGCACATCCCTTGCTAGATGTTATGGGGTTTGACACGATTGCGACAGACACGCTGACGCAATTAAGCGGCTTGACGAGCGACCAGGTTTCAGCAATGCTTTTGACACTGGAACTCGAAGGCAGAATCGCAAGTCTGCCCGGCGGCCGTTACCAGAGACTCATATAGGAATTACTTATGTTCGAACTGCTTGTTTACCTGTTCGAAAATTACATTGAAACCGACATTCGCGCCGATGAGAAAACATTGACGCGAGAATTATCTGCGGCAGGTTTTGACAGCGACGACATCAGCCGAGCCTTCAACTGGTTTTCCGGCCTTGCAGAGATGGTCGATCAAGCCAGTTCTGAAGCAGTTGCCGACCGTGCTGCCTATCGGATATACACGCTTGAAGAGTCAACAAAAATCGGTCAGGAAAGCCGCAGCTTCCTGTTGTTTCTGGAGCAGGCAACCGTGCTCAATCCGCTTGAGCGCGAAGTCGTCATTGACCGCCTGATGGTGTTGCCAGACCTTGAAGTCAGCCTCGATCAAACCAAGTGGATAGCACTCATGGTACTTTGGCGCCATGGCAAAGCCCGCGATTACCTCTTTGTCGAAGATGCCCTGTTTAACGACAGTCGCCCGACAATACACTAGGCGTCCATCGTTCAGCTAGGAATTTCCCTTGCCAAGCCGGCTGATTATTTAGTAGAATCCGCCCTTTTCCTTTTTCAGAACAAAGAGAAAAGCTACTATGGTGATCATCAGGCTTGCTCGTGGCGGCGCGAAACGTCGTCCTTTCTACAACGTGGTCGTGGCTGATTCGCGCAATCGTCGCGACGGCCGCTTCATCGAACGCGTTGGTTTCTACGATCCACTGGCCAAGGAAGGCGCGGAAGGGCTGCGCCTTAACAGCGAGCGCATTACTTTCTGGCAAGGCAACGGCGCACAGCTGTCGGATTGCGTGGCCAAGCTGGTCAAGCGCACTGCCGCTTAAACTTGCAACTGCCATCTGACAAGATGGTCGTGATGGGGCGTATCGTTGCCCCATATGGCGTGAAGGGCTGGGTCAAGATTCAACCCTTCACCGAAACGCTGGACAGCCTATTCGATTACGAACGCTGGTGGGTGGGTGAAACCTCCAACTGGAGAGAGGCTGACATCGATGAGGCACGAATACATGGCAAGGTCATCGTTGCCAAGTTTGCAGATTGCGAAGACCGGGAAGCCGCTTTTGCGCTTAAGGGTCAGGAAATTGCGGTCCAGCGTGCTGACCTGCCGGCGGCAGAAGAGGGTGAGTATTACTGGTCGGATCTGATCGGCTTGAAGGTGAGCAACCTGCAGCAGATTGACTTTGGCGAAATCCGGGATGTCTTTTCCACCGGGGCCAATGATGTGTTGGTCGTACAGGCGGAGCGAGAAAGACTGATCCCGTTTATCGACCAGGTCGTCAAAGAAGTTGACCTCTCTGCGGGCCGCATGCTGGTGGACTGGGACGCTGATTTTTGAATATTTGGCTTGACGTCGTTACGCTGTTTCCGCCGATGTTTGATGCAATAACCCGGTATGGCGTAACTGCACGCGCTTTGGAAAAAGGGCTGCTCGATTTACAGTTGTGGAATCCGCGGGATTTCACTACGGACAACTATAAAACCGTGGATCATCGCCCTTACGGGGGTGGACCCGGCATGGTGATGATGGCCGAGCCACTTGAGAAGTCCATATCCGCGGCCAGGAAACGGCAACGAGAAGCTGGAGTGGAGCGCACGAAAGTGATTCATCTTTCACCGCAAGGCAAGCCACTCACACATGCCAAGGTCATGGAACTGGTTACTTCTCCGGGCCTGATTCTTGTGGCAAGTCGTTATGAGGGAGTGGATGAACGGCTGATTCAGAATCAGGTGGATGAGGAAATCTCTATCGGTGACTACGTGCTGTCCGGCGGCGAATTGCCGGCGATGGTGCTAATGGATGCGATGATCCGTCAGTTGCCAGGTGCACTGAATGACGCTGACTCAGCCGCAGAGGATTCATTTGTGGATGGTCTGCTGGATTGCCCTCACTATACGCGGCCAGAAGTGTACGAAAATGAAGTGGTGCCGGCCGTATTGCTGTCCGGGCATCATGAGGAAATTCGCCGCTGGCGATTGAAACAATCGTTGGCGCGAACCCGGGAAAGACGCCCGGACCTGCTGGTAAACCGGCAGTTGACTAAAGAGGAGTCTCGGCTGCTCGCTGAGATCGCGCAGGAACAAGACTCCGTATAACGAGAAAGGAAGTAGCATGAACATCATTCAGCAACTGGAACAGGAAGAAATCGCCCGCTTGGGCAAGACCATTCCGGCTTTCGCCCCAGGCGACACCGTCGTGGTGCAGGTCAAGGTGAAGGAAGGCAACCGCGAGCGTCTGCAGGCTTATGAGGGCGTGGTCATTGCCAAGCGCAACCGCGGCCTCAACTCCAGCTTCATAGTGCGCAAGATTTCTTCCGGCGAAGGGGTGGAACGTACTTTCCAGACCTACTCCCCGCTGATTGCCAGTATCGAACTGAAGCGCCGTGGAGATGTACGTCGAGCCAAGCTGTACTACCTGCGCGAGCGTTCCGGCAAGTCTGCCCGCATCAAGGAAAAGCTGCCAAATCGTGTCAAGGAAGTGGCTGCAGAATAATCACTGCAACCCTTCTGGCCAGAAGAGTCCCCGCTATCCGAAAGGAAGCGGGGATTTTTTGCACCGCATTCCAGAGCTGTTCACCCTAAAACAACTCGATCTCGCCAGAAATATCCTTGGAAGCCAACTGTCCCTCGGACAGCAGATTTTCGTAGCAACGCACCTGATTACGCCCGTGATTTTTTGCGTAATACAGCGCCTCATCGGCCCGATCGATAATGGAAGAAGATAAATCGTTCGGCTGTATCCGGGTATAGCCAATGCTGACGGTGACCTGTCCCACCTGCGGAAAACTGTAACGCTGAACCGATTCCCTGAACCGGTTCATCACCATTTCCGCCATGCCAGGTTCGATATTGCGGATAACACAGACAAATTCCTCGCCGCCGAAGCGAAACAGCAAGTCATCGGCACGAAAACTCTTATTCATCAGCGAAGAAAACAGCAGCAGCACTTCATCTCCGACCAGATGACCAAAATTGTCATTGACCCGCTTGAAATGATCGATATCAAAAATTGCCAGAAATGTAGGGCGAGGGATTGTTTCGCCCTCGCGATGCCCATAATTTGAAATATCGGACAGAATCCGGCCCATGCGTATTTCAAAAGTCTTGCGGTTGAGGAGTCCGGTCAGCGTGTCAAGCTGGTTGTCGTTAATCAGGCTTATCAGGTTATGGTAGATTTTCAGAACCAGCCCGGCAGAGTGATGCAGATGCGCACGATCAACTGTGGATTCAATCACAATCAGCGCCATGACTTCTTTTTTTGATCCCAACAGCGGGTACACCAGTATCGTTGCCGTTTCCGTAGGTACCACTGTTCGCTCGGCCCGTTCCATACTTTCCAGCATGGCGTTTCTAACCGGTTGCGCGATCACCGATGTATCGGCGACATCCTCAATAGCCGTAAACTGAGGACCATCGGTTCCTTGCCACACCCGGTAAAGCCTTACTGCACCAGGTGCGACCAGTTCAAACAGGACCTGCCCCAGACATAATTCAAGAGAATGCTGATCCCGCAAGCTGGTAAGCTCAATGAGTGATTCAAGAATCGGATCTATGTCGAATGCAGGCATGTTGTTGACCAAGTCTGATTGACTGAAAATCTCACACATCCAGTTACAGGTCAAGGTTTGGATATAAACTTGCCTTAAATTGTTCAGGATACAAACATGGCATATCAGGATTTGCGGGATTTTATTCAGCAACTAGAAGCACACGGTGAGATGAAGCGAGTTTCCGCGCCCGTCAGCCCCGAACTGGAAATCACGGAAATATGTTGCCGGGTATTAAAAGCGGAAGGACCGGCCATCCTGTTTGAAAATCCCGTCGGCTACTCGATGCCGGTACTTGCCAACCTGTTTGGCAGTCCACATCGCGTGGCACTCGGCATGGGCGCAGAAAACGTCGCCTCCTTGCGCGAAGTGGGGAAGCTGCTGGCATTTCTTAAAGAGCCGGAGCCTCCTAACGGTCTGAAGGATGCCTGGGATAAATGGCCAAAGCTCAAAAAAGTACTCGACATGACGCCCAGGGTAGTCAACCGGGCCCCCTGCCAGGAGATCGTCTGGGAAGGTGACGAAGTCGATCTTTCCCGCTTGCCGATCCAGACCTGCTGGCCAGGGGATGCCGGGCCCCTGATAACCTGGGGACTGACCGTCACCAAAGGCCCACACAAGGCGCGCCAGAATCTGGGCATATATCGCCAGCAGGTGATCGCACGCAATAAAGTCATCATGCGCTGGTTGGCTCATCGGGGCGGAGCACTGGATTATCGTGACTGGTGTGCAACTCATCCGGGCGAGAATTTCCCCCTTGCCGTGGCGCTGGGCGCCGACCCGGCCACCATTCTCGGCGCCGTCACACCCGTACCCGACAGTCTGTCCGAATATCAGTTTGCGGGCCTGCTACGTGGCGGCAAGACTGAAATCGTGCACTGTGTCGGAAACGATCTGCATGTGCCATCCAGCGCAGAAATCGTGCTGGAAGGCTATATCGTCCCGGGAGAAACCGCTCCGGAAGGGCCTTTTGGCGACCACACAGGCTATTACAATGAAGTTGATCACTTCCCGGTATTCACGATCAATCGCATCACCATGAGGCGAAATCCTATTTATCACAGTACCTACACCGGCAAGCCCCCGGATGAGCCGGCCATACTGGGTGTGGCACTAAATGAAGTATTTGTGCCATTGCTGCAGAAACAGTTTCCTGAAATTGCGGATTTTTACCTGCCACCGGAAGGATGCAGTTACCGACTCGCTGTCGTCAGCATGAAAAAGCAGTATCCCGGCCACGCGAAGCGGGTGATGATGGGGGTATGGAGCTTTCTGCGCCAGTTCATGTATACCAAATTCATTATCGTCACCGATGACGACGTAAACATCCGTGACTGGAAGGAAGTTGTCTGGGCTATGACAACGCGCGTCGATGCGGCACGGGACACGCTCATTGTGGAAAACACGCCCATAGACTATCTGGATTTCGCCAGTCCGGTTTCGGGTCTGGGCAGCAAAATGGGCATCGATGCCACCAACAAGTGGAAGGGTGAAACCAACCGTGAATGGGGGTATCCGATTCGCATGGACGAGGAGGTGGTACAAAAAATCGACAACCTCTGGCCCGAGTTGGATCTGTGATGTAAACCGAGGATGTGGAGGCCTGACACCTTACCCGCCCATTGGCCATGGATACGCCGCATCCCATAGCGCCAGGGTAATACTGCTAAATGATGCCGTCCATCACCTGAACCTGCACGATACTACCCGGTTCTGTATTGCCGCACGTAGCGGGAAGGACAATGAAGCAGTTGGCTTCGGACATGGATCGCAATATACCGGAACCCTGATTACCCGTTGGCCGAACTGTCCACTTGCCATCATTCAAGCTCAGAATCCCGCGTTGAAATTCGGTACGTCCCGACACCTTCCTGATAGGTTCGGTGCAGGTCACAGACAGTAGCGGAGGCTCGGCGGGGTCCGGTTTCCCCATCAGGATCAGCATGGCATGCCTCACAAACTGGTAGAAGGTCACCATCACCGAAACGGGATTTCCAGGGAGTCCAAAATAATTGGCGGTACCAATTTTTCCGTACGCAAGCGGCCGGCCGGGTTTCATGGCAATTTTCCAGAAAACGACCTGCCCCAGTTTGTTGAGTAGTGCCTTCATATAATCGGCCTCTCCCACAGAAACACCACCACTGCTAAGGATGACATCCGCCGACCGAGAAGCTTGCAGCAAAGTCTCCTCCAGCAAGGCTGGATCGTCCCGTACCACACCCATGTCAATTATTTCGACCCCCAGGCGCGTCAGCATGCCGTAAATCGTATAGCGGTTGCTGTCATAAATCTCTCCCGGCCTGAGTGTGGTCCCAATACTGGCCAGTTCATCTCCAGTTGAAAAGAAGGCCACACGAAGCTTGCGATAAACCTCAATCCGACCAATGCCAAGCGACGCGATCAACCCGAGATCAGCCGGACGCAGCCAATGTCCCGCTTGCAGAACCGCCTGGCCGCATTGCAAATCCTCTCCTGCAAGACGCCGGTTCTGACCAAGCTTGATGCCGGGACCGCAGGACATCTCGTTGCCATGGACCTCTGCATGCTCCTGCATAACGACAGTGTCGCATCCATCAGGCATCACGGCACCTGTCATGATACGCACACACTCGCCTGGTCCGACAAAACCCTCGTAGGGCTTACCGGCCAATGCAGTCCCAATCACCTTGAGCGTGGCCACGCCCTCCGCAGGAAGCGCTTGCCAGTTCAGCGCAAAACCATCCATCGCGGAATTGTCCCGGTTGGGTACATTGCAAGGTGAAATGATAGTTTTGGCCAGCACCCGGCTCATCGCATCAAGAAGCGGCAAGGTTTCTGTTTCTGTGACAGGCGTCAGATGGCTGCGAATAAAGTGACGTGCGCGATCCACCGGCAATGAATCGGGATCGTAATCATCGGCAAATTCGGCTGCGATGAAATCGGGTTTTGTCATGGCTAATTCCTGTTTGATTGCTGTTTCAGCCAGGCAAAAATAAATGCTGCTACAGTTTCCGGGCTGTTGATATCCAGCATCGGCACTTCCGCATCCACTGCCGCGTCGGTCGCTACGGCAATGATCGATGGGTCCGTTCCAGCCAGTAATGGGTACCCGAGCGATGGCCGGAAAATCTCGATTTTCGTAATGGGTTCCTGCCGGAAACCCTCCACCAGAATCAGATCCACCAGAGTATCATCAAGCTGCTGTAGCAGTTCTGCAAGACCAGGCTCCGGGGGTTCGGGGACTGTTCGGGAGAGTTCCGTCACCAGCGCCCAACGCTTGCGGGATCCAACCAGTGTCTGGATGGCTCCGGCCTCTCGCAGACGATAGCTGTCCTTGCCAGGGTGATCAATATCAAACGTATGATGGGCATGCTTGATAACAGACACTTTTAAACCCCGCTGCACCAGCAGAGGAATCAGGCTGGTCAGCAGCGTGGTTTTCCCGGCTCCGCTACCCCAGGCGCAAAATCCGAGTACGGGGGGGGCTTGTTTCATTGGATTGAGGCAAGATCCTGTGGGGTGTTGATGTTCATAAATGCGGATGCTTCATCATCGAAAGAAACTTCAACGACGTTCAGGGTCCCGTGCCAGGCGCTGATTTTGCGTCCGCCAGACTGCAGAAATCCAGTGAGCGACAGTAATGATTCCCGGTGACAAAGCGTGAAAACCGGCTGCGACATCGATGCTGTAACAGCGACGGCAAGCTGGGCATGATGCCTAAGCAAGGCTTCCCGAAGGCGGGCAACCAGATCCAGTGGCAGCAAGGGCGTATCACATGGCACTGTAGCCACCAGATTGTGGGTGGCCTCCATGAGGCCGGCTTGCAAACCGGCGAGTGGCCCCGCATATCCGGGCATACCATCAGGCACAACCTTGCATCCCAGTCTGGCATAGACTTCCAGATTCTGGTTGGCATTGATCACAAGTTCATTAACTTGAGGACTGAAGCGCTCGATCACATGCGAAATCAGCGGTTTTCCTTGCAGCGTGAGCAGTCCTTTATCGGTACCACCCATGCGCAGCCCCTGACCGCCGGATAGAATAATGCCGGTCACCTGCAAGATGGCTAGCCACCCGTCATCGACATGAATCGGACGACCGCTGGTGTTGCGCGGCGAATATCAAAATCATGTCCTCTTGGTTTGACCTGCATGGCTTCCATAATGGCCTGGCGCAATTTGTTATTGTCCGACGAGGCCCTTAACAGCGGCATTAGTTCCACTTTGTCGTCCTGCCCCAGGCAAAGATAAAGTTCGCCTTTGCAGGTGATGCGTACGCGGTTGCAGGCCTCGCAGAAATTATGGCTGTGCGGGGAAATGAAGCCAATTCTGGTTTGTGTACCGGGAATCCTGCAGTAACGTGCCGGGCCACCGCTGGTCTCGGTACTGGGTAACAATCGATAGTGCTGCTCCAGCTTTGCCCTCACCTCATCATTGCTGAACCAGGTCCGCGGACGGTCATGACTCACCTCTCCAAGCGGCATTTCTTCAATAAACGAAATATCCAGCCGATGGTCGATGGCAAACTCTACAAGTTGGGAAATTTCATGGTCATTGATACCGCGCAGAATCACCGTGTTCAGCTTTGTACCTTCAAAGCCGGCTGCTTTCGTTGCCTCGATACCGGCCAGCACCTTCGCCAGGTCTCCGGTGCGAGTCATCCGACGGAATATCGACTCGTCCAGACTGTCCAGACTGATATTGATACGGCTGACCCCTGCGTTTTTTAGCGGAACCGCATATTGAGCCAACTGCGACCCATTGGTAGTGAGTACCAGTTCATGCAGACCGGGCAACGCACCAATGTTTTCAAAAAGCCGGAGCGCATCTTTTCGAACCAGCGGTTCACCGCCGGTGATGCGTACTTTCCTGACTCCCAGTTCAATGAATACACCGACCAGTCGTGCACATTCCTCCAGCGTCAATATTTCGTCGCGAGGCAGGAATTCCATATCCTCGCCCATACAATAGGCACAACGAAAGTCACATCGATCGGTGATCGATAGCCGGATATAATCGACTTGCCTGCCGAAGCGGTCGATCAATTTGAATGATTCTGGCACGTTGCTGGCGTGAAATAATGAGAAGGACTGTGTAACATATCCAATTCTAGGGGTTTATGCAGTTAGAAACAACGCAGGGCAAATTAAGGTCATCCGCCGGTTCACACCTTTCTGACCAGACGGTTATGTCAATAGCCTTATTTTCGGGGAACAATTGATGCGATTGATATTACGTTGTGGCGTCGGATTTCTGATGTCCGGCCTTTTTTCCGGGGCAGCCTGGGCACAGGATTCGACCGATGCGGAGGCACGTATCATCGAACTGGAAAAACAGATGAAATCGTTGTCTCAGGAACTGATCGAAGTTCGCAAGCAACTTTCTCAGTCCAAGGAAGATGCCAAAAACAGCGGTTCAAACACCGTGCATGCCTCCTTCAAGGAGGGCCTGGTGCTCGCGGACGAGAGCGGCAATTGGTCGCTCCGCCCTTACGTGAGGCTGCAACTGGATGGCAGAACCTTTTCTCCGGATAATTTCAACGCGGATACCTATACGATGAGACGTGCGCGACTCGGGGCCATCGCGACTTTTTTCAAGGATTTTTCCTTGCGGATCGAAGGTGAGTATGGCGAGGGGGGTGCAAGTTCGAGCGGCAATACCCGCCTGAATGATGCTTATCTGGAATACAACCGGTGGTCAGGTGCCAACATTCGTGTGGGTCAATTCAAACCCTATTACGGCCTTGAGCGCACCACAGGGGCAATGGACCTCAACTTTATGGAACGCTCCTTGTCCGACGCCGTCATCGGTTCGACGTTCGACCGTGGCCTGATGTTGCATGGAGAACCACTCGCCGGACTCTACTTTCATGTTGCCTATGTCAATGGCACCGGACAGAACGTGGATGAAACGGATGCCAGATATGACAACAAGGACATATCGGCGCGGCTGACAGGGAACATCGCCCAGTGGATGGGCTGGAAGGACAGTGTGGTTCATGTTGGCGGATGGTACGCGTACGGAGAGCAGGGTACCGGATCGGCGATTCCCACAATACGTACTGAAGGCCGTGGCGTGACCTTCTTTAGCACGTGCGAAAAGAAGAATTGCAGTGCAGACGACAAGAGAAATAATCAGTTCACCACGAGCGTGGACAGAACCCGATATGGTCTGGAAACAGCACTGGCACACGGCCCGGTCAAGTTCCAGAGCGAGTATGTTAGAACCAGCTTCGATGGCCAGGGTTTCAACCGTGACATGTCAGCCTGGTACGCGAGTGCGCAATGGCTGGTGACAGGAGAGCATTACGCTGACCGATACAAGAAATCGGCCTTTGGCCGCCTGATTCCAACAAGAAACTTTGACAGCAACGATGGCTGGGGCGCACTCGAACTAGGCATGCGCTATAGCCGTTTTGATGCCTCCGATTTCAATTTTGACAATCCTGCCGGAACCGGAAGATTATGGAAGGAGACCGGAAAAACGATCGGCTCCAATGAGGCGGATGCATGGACGCTGGGAGCAAAGTGGGTCCTTAACCCATATGCCATGATCATGCTGAACTATGTCCACACGGCATTTGATACGCCGATCACCGTCAACAGCAAGGTCGATGACTCCGAGAATGCACTCAATATGCGGCTACAGTTCGACTTCTAGTCAGGGAGTGTAGCCTGGGATTTTTGACTCATCGATGTTGTCGATCTGGTCCGGCTCAAGGAACTGATGCGCGTATTTGAGATAGATTTTTTCCCTGATAAACAAGTCGAAAATATCGGGATCAACATGATTATCCTGCTTCATCTTGCCCAGAATGAGCAAGGATTCTGACAAGGGCTTGGCTTTTTTATAGGGGCGATCACGCGCTGTCAGCGCTTCGAAAATATCGGCAATGCCCATCATTCGCGCCTGAATAGACATCTGGTCGCGAGTCAGGCCGCGCGGATAGCCCTTGCCGTCCATACGTTCATGATGACCGCCGGCAAACTCGGGTACACGACGCAATGCCTTGGGATAGGGGAGCTTTTCCAGCATGTCAATGGTGACCACGATATGGTTATTGATGATGTCACGCTCGGTCTGGGTCAGTGTGCCGCGCGCGATATTGAGGTTCTCCACCTCGTTTTGTGACAAAAATGGCAGCGTTTTTCCTTCCAGCACCCAGCTTTGGGCAGCAATTTCCTTTACCCGCTGCTGATCTTCTGGGCGCATGAATTCTCCACCAAAATTGGCGTGATATAAAAAAGCAAACTCTTCGCCATATCGCCGCTGTTTTTCGCGGCAGACTTTTTCCAGGTGCGTATCATTGGTACGGCCACCCTCTTCTAGAGCCTTGATCTTGTCACGCAACATTTCGATTTCGGCATCCCGCTTGAGTACTTCATAACGCGTTTTAACGAGGTCTATCCGGTCATAGATGGCCGAAAGCTTGGTAGGTTTGTCCACAACTTCCTGCGGAGTGGTGACCTTTCCGCAATCATGCAACCATGCGGCAATACGAAGTTCGTACATCTCCTTGTCGGACATGCTGAAATCTTTGAAGGGGCCTGCTATTGCCTGATTGGCCGATTCCGCCAGCATCATGGCCAGTTCTGGAACGCGGCGACAATGCCCACCGGTATATGGTGATTTTTCGTCGATCGCGTCTGCAATCAGTTCGATAAAAGACTCGAACAGACTTTTCAGCCCTTCAATCAGGTTGTGGTTGGTCAGTGCAACCGCAGCCTGGGAGGCAAGCGACTCCGCCAATTGCTGCTTCTCAGCAGAAAACGAAATAACTTCTCCCGAATTCGGGTCAATAGCATTGAGCAGCTGCAGAACCCCGATGATTTCCTTCTCATGGTTTTTCATCGGAATGGTAAGAAATGATTTGGAGCGATAGCCAGTACTTTGGTCAAATTTTCGCGTTCCGGAGAAATCGAAGCCCTCCTCCACATAGGCATCTTCGATATTGATCGCAGAATCATTCAGTACGGCATACGCTGCCACCATATTGGTGTTACCGCTACCGTCTTCCCGGTAAAGTGCCAGAGGCGGGAAAGGGATGTTCTTGCCTGTTGTGCCTCCCATGGCAATCCCCAGTGAATCGGTACGCATGATTTCGAACTTGAGACGGTTGTCGTCGGTGATGGTATAGAGTGTGCCGCCATCTGCGCCGGTAATCTCCTTGGCGCCCAGCAGAATCATTTCCAGCAGCCTGGCATTGTCCCGCTCGGCTGACAGTGCCACACCAATACGGTTAAGCCGCTCGATGTTGTCTAGCAGTTCATGCTGCTCTGACATACACTCCACCTTGATCGGGTTTGCCGATCAACCCTTGGAAAAGAAAAACTCCATCTTCACGCCGGCCAGTTCAATCACATCATGATCCTTGAGTTCATGAGCTTGCACACCAATCGATTGGCCATTGACCACAGGATGCACGGCCCCTTCAACATGCGTGATGAAGTAACCTTGCGGACGTTTGGTAATCACTGCAACCTGGACCCCAGGTTTTCCCAGTGTTGTAAGCGCCTTGTTGAGAGTCAATTCTCGTCCAGCACCACCTCCGCTCAACACTTGAATATGGCCGGTCAGCACAGCTTCACTTTTTGGCGCAGCCTCAGGAGCCTGTTGCATCACTTCCTGTACAGTGGTCGTTCTCTGGAAGGATGTTTCAACGGACTCTGCAGTCTTTTCTGACAAGACCGATGTGGCCTCTGGAGCCGCCGGTTCCGCCACCGGAGTGGTGACCGGCTTCATTGATGACGGGCGAATAATCATGGTCTTTTCAAAGTCTGCTGAAACTCCACCCACGGCATTTGCGTTGACAGACGCTTCGTTGACATATTTGATCTGGTACTTGCCCAACTCAATCACATCCCCGTGCTGCAGGATATGTTTCTTGATCTGCTTGCCATTGACCGTTGTGCCATTGGTGCTGTCAAGATCCTCCAGAAAAGAATCGTTCCCAATGGTACGCACCACCGCATGACCACCGCTGACAGCCAGGTTGTCAATATGAATGTCGTTATTCGGTCGGCGGCCGATCGTCACCAGCTCCTTGTCGAGTTCGTGCTCGCCAACAAAGGCCCCGTCGAGGGTCAATACAAGTTTCGCCATGTCACACCCTAATTACCTGAACCATCCCAAAAGTCTCTCCAGCCATGAGCGCTCAGCCGGAAAAGGCTTGAGTGCTCTTACCAGAATGACAGAAATATTGTCTTTGCCGCCATTATCATTCGCCATCTGCACCAATTGGTGGGCTGCAAGTTCAAGATTGGCTGAAAGTGCAGTCAACGTCAACTGAATCTCCTCATCTTCCACCAGATCCGAGAGCCCATCTGAGCATAATAAATACACATCGCCAGGCTGTACATCGTATTCGTGCAATTCCAGATCAATGACAGGATCAATCCCGAGAGCCCGGGTAACCAGGTTTTTGTTGTTAGATACCTTGGCCTGCTCCGGGGTAATCAATCCGGATTTCAATTGCTCATTGAGCAGCGAATGGTCCTCGGTCAATTGCTGAAAAATTTCACCACGCAAGCGATAAAGGCGCGAGTCCCCCACATGCCCGACACAAACACGATTATCCGTAAATACCGCCGTGACCAGGGTGGTTCCCATCCCCGCGCATTGCGGCTGACTCAACGACACATTGTAAATTGCCGAATTGGCCTTTGCTACGGCATCACGCAAGACTCGAGCCTCATGCAACAAGCCGCTATCAGGATCTTTCACACCCACCGGCAACTCAGGCAGGCTTTCCCTCAACTCGGCCACCAGGGTCAGGACAGCAATTTCACTTGCCACTTCACCAGCCTTGTAACCGCCCATCCCGTCGGCCAATATGACAAGCCCGGTTTCGATGTCGCTCGCAACGGCATCTTCGTTATGCTCGCGACGCAGACCAACATCGGTCATGCGCACAATTTCCAGAATTCCTTTCAAATTCATTTTTTTGTCATTCCCGCCTTGATCGTCGCCCAACATTTCCGCACGTCTGCCACCACTTCGGCGCCACGCTGATATCGGCTGTCAAAATCCTTGTCCAACATCCTGTCGATAATAGCAGACAGACATGGTGGCAGGTCATGGCGCAAGGTCACGGCTGGCGCATGCGCTTCGTTAGCAATCTTGAACATCAGCTGAGCCATCGAATCACCCTGGAAAGGCAACTGCCCCGTTGTCATCTGGTAAAGCATGACGCCCAGGGAAAATATGTCGGACCGTCCATCCACCTTCTTACCGGAAAGCTGCTCTGGTGACATGTAGGAAGGTGTACCCAGCACCATGCCGGTCTTGGTTCTGGAAGAGTCGGTAATTCGAGCAATACCGAAGTCTGTCACCTTGACATTGCCGGTATCGGTTTCATACATGATATTGGCCGGCTTGATGTCCCTATGCACGACATTGTTTGTATGAGCATAATCCAGCGCATCGGCAACCTTGAGGACGATATCCATCACCCGTGGAATGGGCAGCAGATGATCTGGTTTGGTATAGGGTGCAAGGTCCTTGCCCTTGAGAAATTCCATCGCGATATAACACAGGTCATGTTCCTCACCCGCATCGTAGATGGTGACAATATTGGGATGATTGAGTCGGCCAGCGGTTTCCGCTTCGCGGAAGAACCGCTCCTTGACTTCGATCAGTTCATCCGGTTCAAACTCCTGTGCCAGCGCCATGGTTTTGATCGCAACGGTGCGGCTGATTTTTGGATCCTTGCCCAGATACACCACCCCCATGGCCCCTTTACCCAGCTCCTTTTCAACCTGATAGCGACCCAGCATAGGTTTTTCCATACTGCCATCCGCAAGAATGCTGGTATTAGTACGGCCACCTCCCGTTCCTCCCAGAATGACTGTTTCCGCCATGGCCTTGGAGCGGGCCAATCTCTGTTCGAGGTCGCGGAACCCACGATTGAATTCCGCCATATACCCGAATACGGATTCGGCCTTGTTGAACTGACGTTTACGCTCAAAATCCAGAGCAAGGTTGTAGAGCAAATCCATGACCGAATCATCCATCGGGCATTTGCGGAATTTGTCGAAAGCCATATCCAGTTGCCCCTGCCCCTGGAACATCAATCCCAGGCTGCGATTGCTTTCTGCCGACTCGGCTTCGGATTTTTCCTTTCCGCGCTCGGTAATCAGGAATCGCTTGGTCGTCAGCAGCAAATGACCCGTAAGCAACAGGGTCGCAGGCAACATTAACTGCAACCAAATGGCTTGCTGTGTCATCAGCAAAAAGTGCGCGCCGATCAAGGTCACCAGCATGGCCAAGGTAATGCCGCCCGCCATACCCGCCTTGAGGCGGGGAAAAATTACGATGAGATAAAGTGTCACCAGCAACCATGCCAGAGATTCCGCCCATATTGACCAGGAAGGCACGACAAAAAAGTGTTCATTGAGGATGCTCGCCACACTGTGCGCCAGCGTTTCAACCGGAGTCATCGAGGGTGACACCGGCGTCACTTGGCTACTACCAACACCGGTTGCTGTAGCACCAATCAATACAATTTTTCCAGCCAGTTGTTCTGTTTTGATCTTTCCCTGTGCGACATCATAAAAAGAGAGTTTGGTGAATGCTGGCTTGCCATCCTGTTCATTATAAAAATAGGTGCGCATGCGCAGCTCTGGGTCTGTCGTAATGTTGAGACGATTGAGGCTGACCCCTTCACCCAGGCGGGCACGAATGTCAGTTGGCTTGAGATTGAGATAGCCTGTCGCGATCTGCAGTGACAACGCCGGGTAATACTGGTCGTAGTAGCGGACAATCAGTGGTTCCGAGCGTACGGCACCATCAATATCCACATCCGGCATGATCTGCCCGATCGCCAGTGCACCTTTGGCAATTTCGGCAATAGGGGGAAGCATCTCAACAGCCGGCATGGGAAGAAGACCCCCTTCAACAGCATGAACTCGATCTGTCACCTTGCCCACGGTATTTTGCATAATCGCCGGTGAAAGCGGTTTGTCAGGTTTCCCCTGAGGCTCGCCCAGAACCGATTGCATCGGGAGGACGACATTGCCAGCCTTGGCGATGCTTTCGGCCAGTTTTTTGTCGGGGTTGAGCGCCGCCAGCGCTTCCTGCAACAGGGTATCCAGAGAAGAACCCGGCACCGCGCCGGCAGACTGGGCAATCTTTTCAATGTAGGCCAAACCGGGATCGAGCTGGGGTTCGGAAAAAAATACGGTATATCCGATGACCTTGGTTTTCGCGGCTGCCAGCAGATCAATCATGCGCGCATGGACATCGCGCGACCATGGCCAGCGTCCCAGATTGGCAATGGACTGATCGTCTATGGCAATCAGTACAATTTTGTCACCCGGCGAACGCGCGGATGCGCGTACCCCCCAGTCGTAGGCAGTGCGCTCCAGACTTTGCAATAGATTGCTGTTCGAGAAAAACAGAAACAGCAGCGAGACCGCAAGCCCCGCAAACCAGTCAGTTTTCCAGATATTCTTCTTCAAACTGCCCCCCGATACTGTCTGCCGGGAAATCATCGCACAACTGAATTGATTCTGCCATCATTCCAGACGAGTAACTACCACGACAACGATTTTATCGATTAAGATTAACGACAAACATAGTTGACGGCTCAGACTCATGTATCGACTGAGACACGATGATGCTTTTTGACCACAAAACAGGCACCAGATTACCATGACACTCCACTTAAGCGTCCCGGCTATTGAAGACAGACCGCTGATTGGTGCCGAAAAGCGCCCCAAGCTTGTTCAGGCCTTGCTGGCAAATCTGCCCCTGGAGCACCCGGCAAGTGCCGCTCAGGCCATTCTTGAGCAGTTGTCATTGCTTGATCGCCAGTCCGTCGCCGCGGAAACACGTAACAAGCTGCTGGAAATTTACCGTCCCTACATACTCAGGGTTGCAGCCGATCTGGCAAGCAGCTATTGCAACCAGCCTCTCCCGTTGTCAGAAACTGCCATGATGTCTGCCTCCCTCGCCAGAACACTGCTGACCGAACTGGCTTACGGATACAAACTGACGATTCTTGATTATTCCAATCGCGTTTTTGTGCTGGGTAGCGGAAAAATCATCGCAAACCTGATTCAGCGAGCCATTCATGCGCTAGACCAGCTGCTTCAGGTGTCGTACTACACCTATGTGAGCCCGCCGGAAGCCGTATGGTCGGAAATTCACCAGCTGTACCTGCATGGCGCACAACTGGGCTTGCACGAAACTCCCGTCAAGGATGCAGATGAAACTTCCAGTATTAATCTGACCTACAAGCGTGCATTACTCCTTTCCTTGGCCAACCCGCACCACCTGGTGACTGCCGATCTGGACCGGGTGCGTGCCTACCTGGCCCGTTATGCGCAACTCGCTCAATTGCATCCGCTGGGAATGCCGGAAAATAACGCTGGTGTGTTTCTGGTACGCTTGAACTCTGACTCACCACCCATCCCGCTTAGCAAACACCGTGGTGAAGCGGATATGCGCACGGACATTCTGCTGATTACGGTTGAACTTGCAAGACAAGTCGCCATGGACCTCCGGCAGCTTGAAAACGGGACTTCTGTCTTGGCAGATATCACTGACTTACGCCGTGATCTGCTCAACCACCTGGTCAAGCAGTGGGCGCTGGCACCCAAAAGAACATTCACTCGAATGAACAGAAACGAGAGTACCAATCTCTGTGCCGGACTGAAGGCCATTCATTATTTTCTGAATGGAGAGACTCACTTTGCTGACATTAGAAACCAAAGTGAGGACACCGAAGTCAGTCTGAATTTCACTGAATCTGCCATTGACAGTTCAGCCAGTCGTCACTTCGGGAGTACGCGCTGGCTGGTGGTCAACGAAAGCGCAGGAGGCCTGGCACTTTCCAAATTTCCTGGCGTCGCGCCAGAGCTGAGCATCGGTGACCTCCTTGGCATGCGTGACGACAGTGGCCGCCAGTGGACCCTTGGGGTTGTACGCTGGGCCAACAGCGGCGAATCCGGGGATCTGGACATCGGTGCCCAGATGCTCGCACCAAGCGCCCGTGCCGTGGCTGTGCGGCCAGAGAAAACGGCTCGTTACGCGGAAGCCTTGTTGTTGCCGGAGATACCACCTCTTCAACAGACAGTAACGCTGGTCACTGAATGCGGCATCTATCAACCCGCAAAAGTTCTGGAAGTCATGATGTCTCCAGACAGTCAGCCGGTGCGCGTCCTGCTTACCCGATTGCTTGAACGTACTGGAAAATTTGAACGCTTTCAGTTCAACCTGCTTTCATAAAAACTTCCCGAACGGTTTTTTTTTCGTTACGATAGCGTTAAACGAATTTTCATTCCTCCCGATTCCCAGAATTTTTAACACGAGGTTCCTCATGAGCGAACATATTACCCATTTAAGCGATGCATCTTTCCAGCAGGATGTTCTGGAGTCTGCCATTCCCGTACTGGTCGACTACTGGGCAGAATGGTGCGGTCCGTGCAAGATGATTGCACCCATCCTGGATGAAGTAGCACAGGAGTACGCCGGCAGAATCAAGGTAGCAAAGCTTAATATTGACGAAAACCAGGCAACGCCCCCCAAGTATGGCATTCGCGGGATTCCGACACTGATGCTGTTCAAGAACGGGAACGTCGAGGCAACCAAAGTCGGTGCATTGTCAAAATCGCAATTGACCGCTTTTATTGACAGCAATATCTGAAACTAATAAGCTTGTGCCTGACCCCTTTTTTTCGGGTCAGGCAGCCCTGAAACGGGCGCAATCAGTAGCCCCCCATATTTCCCCGCTTCTTCCAATCACCTTATACAGGTCGTTCTCGTATGCACTTATCCGAACTCAAACAAACCCCGGTCACCGAACTCGTGGAAATGGCAATCACCAACGAGATCGAAGGCGCAAACCGCATGCGCAAACAGGATCTTATCTTCGCACTGCTCAAGAACAAGGGCAAAAAAGGGGAAAGCATCCATGGCGACGGCACACTTGAAGTATTGCAGGACGGATTCGGTTTTTTGCGTTCGCCCGACAGCTCCTATCTGGCCGGACCGGATGACATTTATGTCTCGCCGTCCCAGATTCGGCGTTTTAATCTGCACACTGGCGACACCATTACCGGCGAGATTCGCACCCCAAAGGATGGTGAACGCTATTTCGCCCTGGTCAAGGTCGATACGGTCAACGGTGAATCGCCTGACAGTACAAAACACAAAATCCTGTTTGAGAATCTGACACCGTTATTCCCAACCGAACCCTTGCGTCTGGAACGCGATATTCGAGGCGAAGAAAATATCACTGGCCGTGTGATCGACATGATCGCCCCCATTGGCAAAGGCCAGCGCGGCCTGCTGGTGGCGTCGCCAAAATCCGGTAAAACCGTGATGCTGCAACATATTGCGCATGCCATCACGTCCAACCACCCGGACGTTGTCCTCATCGTACTATTGATCGACGAGCGCCCGGAAGAAGTGACAGAAATGACCCGCACTGTGCGTGGAGAGGTGGTTGCATCCACCTTTGACGAGCCCGCCACACGCCATGTGCAGGTCGCCGAGATGGTCCTGGAAAAGGCCAAGCGACTGGTCGAGCACAAGAAGGACGTAGTGATTCTGCTAGACTCCATTACTCGGCTTGCTCGTGCCTACAACACCGTGGTGCCATCCTCCGGCAAGGTGCTGACCGGCGGCGTTGATGCCAACGCACTTCAGAGACCCAAGCGTTTCTTCGGAGCTGCGCGCAACATCGAAGAAGGCGGATCTCTCACCATCATCGCTACCGCACTGGTGGATACCGGTAGCCGGATGGACGATGTGATTTATGAGGAATTCAAGGGTACCGGCAACATGGAAATTCACCTCGACCGTCGCATGGCCGAGAAACGACTTTATCCCGCCATCAACGTCAATCGCTCCGGTACGCGCCGCGAAGAACTACTCATCGAACAGTCAGTGCTACAGAAGATCTGGGTACTGCGCAAACTGCTGTACCCGATGGACGACCTGGAGGCAATGGAATTCCTGCTTGACAAGATCAAGGCCACCAAGAGCAACGGAGATTTCTTCGATAGCATGCGCAGGGGCTAATGGTTTCGAGGTGATCCGCATTGCCTGGGATCGCCTTTCTTCATGATCCAGTTTCGCAATCTTACGCTTGCACGTGGCGCTCGTCCGCTAATTGAGAGCGCGTCCCTGCAAATCCATCCCGGCCACAAGGTGGCGCTGACGGGAGCCAATGGAACCGGAAAGTCCAGCCTGTTCGCCCTGTTGCGAGGTGAATTGCACCAGGAACAAGGGGACCTGGAGATCCCCCCGGTTTGGATAATTGCGCATGTCGCGCAGGAAACCCCCGCCCTTGCTGCCGCTGCGATGGAATTCGTACTGGACGGTGACGCTGAATTACGCAGCATTGAGCTGTCCATCGCCGCTGCAGAAGCGGACCACGACAGTGCGCATCATCTGGGTGAACTGCATGCCCGCTTGCGCGATATCGATGGCTATGCGGCTCGGGCACGCGCTGCCGAACTGTTGCACGGGCTCGGTTTCAGCGATGCCGATTTCATCAGGCCGGTATCAGATTTCTCTGGTGGATGGCGTGTCAGGCTTAATCTGGCTCGCGCACTGATGTGCCGTTCCGATCTGCTGCTGCTGGATGAACCAACCAACCACCTTGATCTGGATGCCGTAATTTGGCTGGAAGGCTGGTTAAAAGATTACCATGGCACACTGCTTCTGATTTCGCATGACCGTGATTTCATCGATGCGGTGGTTGATCATGTCGCTCACATCGAAAACCAGCGGCTCACCCTCTATCGCGGAGGCTATTCCGATTTTGAACGTCAGCGCGCTGAACGACTGGCGCAGCAGCAATCCCTTTATGAACGCCAGCAACGCGAGATGGCGCATCTGCACAGCTACATTGACCGCTTTCGTGCCAAGGCCACCAAAGCACGTCAGGCGCAAAGCCGCATCAAGGCTCTGGAACGAATGGAACTGATTTCCGCAGCGCACGTCGATAGTCCGTTCAGTTTTCATTTCCGCGATGTCGCGGCAGCGCCTGATCCACTGCTGGTTCTGGATGATGTGGCTACAGGCTATGGTGGGCAGGCATTTCTGAAGAAGTTGGCGCTCACCCTACGACCGGGGGATCGGGTAGGTCTGTTGGGTCGTAATGGCGCAGGCAAGTCAACCCTGATCAAACTACTGGCGGGAACATTGCCGTTGATGTCGGGCAAGCGTGTGGAAGGCAAGGAACTCGGCATCGGCTATTTTGCCCAGCACCAGCTTGAACAACTGAGACCAGAAGAATCTCCTTTGCAGCATATGATGCGGCTGGATCCGAAAACCCGAGAGCAGGATTTCCGAGACCATCTAGGCGGCTTTGACTTTCGCGGCGACATGGCTTCCACCCCTTGCGCCTCTTTTTCCGGGGGAGAAAAATCACGCCTTGCATTGGCGTTGCTGATCTGGCAACGCCCCAATCTGCTGCTACTGGATGAACCAACCAACCATCTCGACCTGGAAATGCGACATGCGCTGACCCTCGCCTTGCAGGAATACGATGGCGGCGTGGTGCTAGTCTCGCACGACCGCGCGCTATTGCGTGCAACCTGCGACCGATTCCTGTTGGTGGCCGATGGTGCGGCGGACACATTTGATGGTGATCTGGAGGATTATCGCCGATGGCTGGCTGAACAGCGCCTGCAGGATCAGGAACCAGCGGAAAGGACCACGGACAAGTCCCAAATCAAGGCCGAACGCGCCCAGGCTCAGGCTAATCGCCAGGCATGGCTGGCACAGCGACGCAAACTGACCAAAGAAGTCGAACAACTGGACAAGCAACTGGCCGGATGGCAGCGAGAAAAAGTGGCGCTGGATGAAAGCCTTTCCGACCCGGCGATCTACCAGGACACCGCGCGGCTACAAGTTTTGCTTAAACGACAGGCCGAATTGATTGCATGGATCGGGACAGCGGAAGAGCGTTGGCTGGAAATTCATGAAACGCTGGAGGCCTTGCCGGCCCCCTGATTTACACCCTGTGTTACTCAATTAACGCTTTTTTGGCGGCATCAGGTCGGTAATGGTCCCCTCCGCCATCTCTGCAGCAAAACAGACCGTTTCCGACAGTGTCGGGTGGGCGTGAATGGTGAGCCCGATATCTTCGGCATCAGCGCCCATCTCAATCGCCAGCACAGCCTCGGCCAGCAGTTCACCGGCATTGGGGCCGACAATTCCGGCACCGATAATCCGACGCGTTTCTTTTTCCATGATGAGCTTGGTCGAGCCTTCGGTACGCCCGATTGACAATGCGCGGCCACTGGCCACCCAAGGAAAACTGGCTTTCTCGATCTCGATGCCCTTGGCCTTGGCATCGGTTTCAGTGATACCGGCCCAGGCCACTTCCGGATCGGTGTAAGCCACGGATGGGATTGCCAACGCCTGAAATTCGACCTTGTGGCCGTCAATCACCTCTGCTGCGACCTTGCCTTCGTGCACCGCCTTATGCGCCAGCATGGGCTGCCCGACGATATCACCGATGGCGAAAATGTGTGGCACGTTGGTACGTTGTTGTCTGTCGACCGGGATGAAACCGTATTCGTTGACAAACACGCCAGCCTTCTCGGCACCGATGTTCTTGCCGTTGGGCCGGCGCCCGATGGCCACCAGTACCCGATCATAGACCTGCGGCTCGATGGCCTGTTCGCCGTCAAAAGTGACATGAATGCCATCTTTCTTCGGTTCCAGTTTGGCCACCTTGGTTTTGAGCAGGATTTTCTCGAAACGCTTTTCCATACGTTTGTGCAACGGCCGGACCAGATCGCGGTCGCAGCCGGGAATGAGTCCGTCGGCCAACTCAACAACGCTCACCCTGGATCCGAACGCGTCATACACCGTACCCATTTCCAGGCCGATAATCCCGCCCCCTACGACCAACATGCGTTTCGGGATATCTTCCAGCGCCAGTGCGCCGGTCGAGTCCATGATACGCGGGTCGTTCTGGTGTTCTGGCGCAAGCCCGGGCATCTTGGTGGCTTGGGAGCCAGCCGCGATGATGGCATACTCAAAGGAAATAGTCGTAGCTTTGCCATCCGCGCCGGTCACCGCGAGCTGGTTCTGGCTGACGAACTCGCCGCGACCGTTGACCACAGTCACGTTGCGCTGCTTGGCCAGGCCTGCGAGGCCGCCCGTCAGCTTGCTGACAACGTCGTTGGCTTTCCAAGATTTCAGTTTTTCGATGTCGATCTTCGGCTTGCCGAAAGAAATGCCGTGCTCGGCCATTTCTTCGGCTTCCGTAATGACCTTGGCTGCATGTAATAACGCCTTGGAGGGAATGCAACCCACGTTCAGGCAGACACCGCCCAGGGTCGGATAGCGTTCCACCAGCACAACTTTCTTGCCCAGATCCGCAGCGCGGAAGGCTGCCGTGTAACCGCCAGGGCCGGCACCCAGCACCAGCACTTCGGCATGCAGATCAGACGGGCCAGCGGCAACCGGTGTCGGCGCCACCACAGAAGCGACAGCAGCAGGCGCAAGGGGTGCTGCAGGGACTTCGGCTTTCGCAGACGGCACTGCGCCTGCGGAGGTCTCTACTGTCAGGATGGAAGTTCCCCGGGATACCTTGTCGCCGACCTTGACGGTCACCGACTTGACGGTACCGGCATGACTCGAAGGAATATCCATCGACGCCTTATCGGATTCCAGCGTAATCAGCGAATCGTCGACGGCGATGCTGTCGCCGGGCTTCACATGGACTTCGATGACATCGACACTGTCGAAGTTGCCGATATCCGGCACTGCGATTTCTATGGTTTGGCTCATAAATTCAAAATCCTTGTGAACCACAGAGGTCACAGAAGCCACAGAGAATTTCCTCTGAGGAATCAGTGTTCTCTTAGGCTTGAAGTTTTATAGCAACAATCTACGCACGTCGGACAGCATCACGCGCAGGTGGCTGGTAAAACGTGCGCCGTCCGCACCATCGATGACGCGGTGGTCGTAGGACAACGACAGCGGCAACATCAGGCGCGGTTCAAAGGTCTTGCTCTTGGCATCCCACACCGGCTCGATGCTCGATCTGGAAACACCGAGGATTGCGACTTCCGGACAGTTGATGATGGGCGTAAACATGGTGCCACCGATACCCCCCAGGCTGGATATGGTGAAGCAACCGCCCTGCATTTCCTCGATCTTCAGTTTCCGTTCGCGCGCCTTGGCGGACAGTTCGCCCAGATCGCGCGCGATGTCTAGCACGTCCTTCTGGTTGACATCGCGGATCACGGGAACAACCAGGCCGTCCGGTGTATCGCAGGCAAACCCGATATGGCAATAATGTTTGAGAATCAGCTCATCGCCCGCCGGTGACAACGATGCGTTGAAGTTTGGATAGGTACGCAGCGCGTTGGCCGCAGCCTTCATCAGGAAAGCCAGCATGGTCAGCTTGACGCCACGCTTGGCCGCCTCGTCCTGCATGGACTTGCGGAAGTCTTCCAGATCGGTAATGTCGGCGTTATCGAACTGCGTGACATGCGGTGCAGTGACCCAGTTGCGATGCAGATTGGCTCCGGAAAGCTTTTTGATGCGCGACAGTGGCTGGGTTTCGGTTGCGCCAAACTGGCTGAAGTCGATCGTCGGCATCGCCAGCACGTTCATGCCCCCGCCGGAGACGGCCTCACGCGGCTTGGTCAACTCGCCCTTCACCCAAGTCTGCACATCTTCCTTGGTAATTCGACCCTTTGGACCGCTACCGGTCACACGGGTCAGGTCGGCGCCCAGTTCGCGAGCGAACTTGCGCACCGACGGGCTCGCGTGGGGGTTTTTGCCGGACACGAACTCGGCGCGCGCAGCCACCGGGTTAGGCGTGCCCTGCGGAACGATGGGTTTTGGCACTTCCGGCACCGGGCGTGATGGGGGAGGAATATCCGGGGTTGCGGCGGCCGGTTCCGGCACAGCGGCAGGCTTGGTATCCCCAGGCGCCGCAAGACCTTCTGCTGCGTCTATCAGGGCGATCAATGTGCCTTGCGAAGCCTTGTCGCCGACCTTGATCCTGATTTCCTTGACCGTACCCGAAAAGGGCGCGGGAATGTCCATAGAGGCCTTGTCGGACTCCAGCGTAATCAGCGAATCGTCCTGATTGACGCTGTCGCCCGCTTTGACGTGGACTTCGATGACATCGACCGAATCGAAATTGCCGATATCGGGAACGAGCACTTCCTGGATTGCCATGTTCTCGTTCTCCTCAGGCCATCAGGGGGTTAGGTTTATTGGCGTCGATGCCGTACTTCTTGATGGCTTCACTGGCCTTGGCAACCGGCAGCTTGCCCTCGTCGGCCAGCGCCTTGAGCGCAGCCAGCACGATATAGTGGCGATCAACTTCAAAGTGTTTCCGTAGCGCCTCGCGGGAATCGGAACGTCCAAAACCATCGGTACCCAGCGTGACATAGCGTTGGGGCACAAAGGCACGAATCTGGTCGGCGAACTCTTTCATATAATCGGTCGACGCGATGACCGGGCCCTGCGCCTTTTTCAGGCATTTCTCAACGTAGCTTTCCTTTTGTGGTTTATCCGGATGCAGCATGTTCCAGCGATGTACGTCCAGGCCTTCGCGGCGCAGTTCGTTAAAACTGGTCGCACTCCAGATATCAGCAGAAACTCCCCAGTCCTTTTCCAGCAGTTCGGCTGCGGCGATGACTTCGCGCAGGATCACGCCGCTGCCCATAAGTTGCACCTTGGGCCCCTTGGACTTGGATTTACTGAACGAATAGAGTCCCTTGATGATCCCTTCCTCGGCGCCCTTGGGCATTTCCGGATGACTGTAGTTCTCGTTCATCACCGTCAGGTAATAGAAGACGTCTTCCTGGTTCTGAACCATGCGACGCAAACCATCCTGCATGATCACCGCCAGCTCATAGGCAAAAGTCGGGTCGTAGGACACGCAGTTCGGAATGGTGGCGGCCATCAAATGGCTGTGACCATCTTCGTGCTGCAGGCCTTCCCCGTTGAGCGTGGTGCGGCCGGCCGTGGCCCCCAGCAGGAAGCCGCGTGCACGGCTGTCACCGGCGGCCCAGGCCAGATCGCCGATACGCTGGAAACCGAACATGGAGTAGTAAATGTAGAACGGGATCATCTGCACGCCGGTGACGCTGTAGGAGGTCGCGGCGGCCAGCCAAGATGAGAATGCTCCGGCCTCGTTGATGCCTTCCTCCAGAATCTGGCCGCTCTTGGATTCCTTGTAGAACATCACCTGATCGGAGTCGACTGGCTCATAAAGCTGCCCCACTGAAGAGTAGATGCCGAGCTGGCGGAACATCCCTTCCATGCCGAAGGTCCGGGCTTCATCCGGCACGATGGGAACGACGTACTTGCCGATGGCCTTGTCTTTGACCAACGTGGACAAGATACGCACAAACGCCATGGTGGTGGAAATCTCACGGTCACCGGTAGCGGTGAGCATGTTCTCGAATGCTGACAGTTCGGGCGTTTGCAGTGCGTTGCCTTTGCGGCGGCGGGAGGGTACGAACCCCCCCAGTGCGGCGCGACGTTCGCGCAGGTATTTCATTTCCGGACTGTCTTCGGCCGGACGATAGAACGGCAACTTTTCCAGGTCGACATCGGAAACGGGAATCTCGAAGCGGTCGCGAAATGCCCGCAACGAATCAATATCCAGCGCCTTGGCCTGGTGAGTCGGATTCTGCGCTTCGCCGGCCGCGCCCATGCCATAGCCCTTGACGGTCTTGGCCAGGATCACGGTCGGTTGGCCGACATGCTTGGTCGCGGCATCATAGGCGGCAAACACCTTGTGCGGATCGTGACCGCCGCGATTGAGCCGCCAGATGTCCTGGTCGGACATGGCGGACACCATTTCCCTCAGTTCCGGATACTTGCCGAAGAAATGCTCTCGGGTATAGGCGCCGCCCTTGGCCTTGAAATTCTGGTATTCACCATCGACGGCTTCTTCCATGCGTTTCCTGAGCAGGCCTTCCTTGTCCATGGCCAGCAACGGATCCCAGTAGGAGCCCCAGATGACCTTGAGCACGTTCCAGCCGGACCCGCGGAAATCAGCTTCCAACTCCTGGATGATCTTGCCGTTGCCGCGCACCGGGCCGTCCAGCCGTTGCAGGTTGCAGTTGATGACGAAAATCAGGTTATCCAGCTTTTCGCGTGAAGCCAGGGAAATGGCCCCCAGGGATTCCGGCTCGTCCATCTCTCCATCGCCACAGAACACCCACACCTTGCGGTCGGAGGTGTCGGCAATGCCGCGGTCGTGCAGATACTTGAGGAAGCGGGCGGTATAGATACCTTGCAGCGGACCCAGCCCCATGGACACGGTGGGGAATTGCCAGAAATCCGGCATCAGCCATGGGTGCGGATATGAGGATAGCCCCTTGCCTTCGGTTTCCTGGCGGAAATTTTCCATCTGCTCTTCGCTGATGCGACCTTCGACGAAAGCACGTGCGTAGATACCGGGCGAAGAATGGCCCTGAAACAGCACCAAGTCGCCACCGGAAGGGTGGTCAGGAGAGCGAAAGAAATGGTTGAAACCAACGTCATACAAAGTCGCGGCGGACTGGAAGCTAGCGATGTGACCACCCACGCCAGGGGATTTTTCGTTGGCGCGCATCACGGTAGCAATGGCGTTCCAGCGGATCAGCGCACGAATGCGGCGCTCCATGTGTGGGTCGCCTGGCAGTTTGGCCTGCTTATGAGTCGGGATAGTGTTCACGTAAGCCGTGGTGGCATTGAACGGAAGATTGGCGCCGGAACGGCGTGATTTGTCGATCAATGTTTCCAGCAAGAAATGCGCGCGTTCTGTTCCTTCCTGTTCGATCACCGCGTCGATGGCGGCAAGCCATTCCTGGGTTTCCTGCGGATCGATATCGGGGATGGATGATGCCATGTCGAGTGTTCTCCTAGGTGGTTCGCCTTCGTTAGGTATAATTGGGCGAATCAAGCCGAATGTGCAGCCTGGGACGAGCCTGCTGACTGCATTGTAAGCACGTATCTTCGCGATTTTGACCACTTTGGTCAAGTTTTGATGTCATCCCGGAGCCCCCATGTCCGTCAAACTTATGCAGCATTCCCAGAACATCTCCAGACAAGAAGCCGGAGTCGCTGTTCATATTCTGTTCGTGTTGCCATCAGCCCGAACCGAAACTGTACTGGACGACGTATTGGAGATGAGGCTCAAACGGCACAAGTTGAAATATACCGAGCTATCAAAACGAGCACTGGTGGCTGACCTGCCTGAAGGCGGCATCGCCAGTTGGGTTGTCCTCGATCACGAAAAATCTGCTTTTGATCAGCAGACGGTTATCCGGAAGGCGCTGCAGCCTTTGCTGGAAGAGGGACCGGCGAACCTGGTCATCTCAGTTTATGGCGATGACCAGCAGCGCTGTATAGCCGCAGAAACTTCGATGTATGCGGCACTGCTTAATTCTGTCTCCTTGCCCAGCCGCAAGAAAAAGCCGGGCAAAAAGCCGCTGAAAAGAATCACACTTTATGGCTGGCAGTCACCTGACCATTTCAGAAAAATCACTGCGCTGGCCGAAGCCAATACACTGACCCGCACGCTGACCATGCTCCCGCCAAACGAGCTGACTCCGGGCATTTATCGCGACAAAATCAGAAAAATAGCTACTGATCTGGGCTGGGATCATGAGGAATACGACCTAAAAAGACTACGCAAAATGGGTGCGGGCGCATTTGTCGCGGTCGCCCAGGGTTCGGAATCAGAAGATGCCGCCATCGTTCACCTGACCTATACGCCGAAAGTGGCGAAGAAATCCATCGCACTGGTCGGCAAGGGCATCTGCTTTGACACCGGCGGCCACAATCTCAAGCCAGCCCGTTACATGCACGGGATGCACGAAGATATGAACGGCTCGGCTGTTGCACTGGGTATTCTGCATGCCGCGACGCAAGCCGGACTATTAATCAAGATCGACTGCTGGCTGGCCTTGGCACAGAATCATATCAGCCCCAAAGCCTACAAGCAGAACGATGTGGTCACTGCGCTCAATGGGACCAGCATCGAAATCATCCACACCGATGCCGAAGGGCGCATGGTACTGGCCGACACGCTGACCCTCGCATCACGTGGCAAGCCCGATTTCATCCTCGACTTTGCTACGCTCACCGGTAGCATGATCACCGCGCTCGGCAATCGCATGAGCGGCATCATCGGAAATCGTCCCGAGTGGCTGTGCAGGGCGGTCGGAGTAGGTTATCAGTGTGGTGAACGCGTTTCGGCGTTCCCATTTGAGACCGATTATGACGAGGATCTCGACAGTGCCATTGCCGACATCAAGCAATGTACTCTAGATTCGGACGCCGACCATATGCTGGCGGCACGTTTCCTGTCACGCTTTATAGAAGGGGATCCGGCTTGGCTGCATGTCGACCTTTCAGCTTGCAACCGCAAGGGGGGCCTGGGTGCAGTCACCAGTGATGTCACCGGATTTGGTGTCAGCTTCGGATATCACTTGCTGGAGGACATGACCAAAAGCTGAACGGCAATAAAAAACCGGCAACCTTGCAGTAGCCGGTCTGGACCTGAATTTTCTCCTGGTCAGATGAACAGACTCACGTCCGCTTCGCCAGCAAATTCGAAAAAGGTGGCGGCCCCCCCGTATTCAATTCCGTCGATGAAATCTTCTTTACTGAAGTCGAACAAGTCAACGGTCATCTGGCAGGCAACAAGCTTGACCTCGGCTTCAAGGCACAGGTCGCGCAACTCACTGATGGATGCCACTCCCTTGTCCTTGATTTTTTTCTTCATCATCATGGTGGCCATGCTCTCCATACCCGGCAACATCTGAACCAGGTTAGGCATGGGAACAGGCATCGGCATCGCGGGATTGCCCAGGGGAGAAACATTCAGGTCACCCAGATCCTTTTTAAGCAATGTGAGCCCGTAGAAAGTGAAGAAAATCTGCACTTCATAGCCCAAAGCCGCTGCGGTAGAAGCCAGGATGAACGGGGGATAAGCCCAGTCAAGCGTTCCTTTGCTGGCGATGAGTGCAAGTTTTTTTGTCATGGTTGCCCCCTGGCTTCAGGCTTTCTTGCGCATAAAAAAAGTATATTCGTTCGCGCCTTCGTTGAAAGACAGGAGGTCATTGCCCGTCTGCTTGCAGAATGCTTGAAAATCTTTTACCGAGCCAGCATCCGTGGTCAGTATCTTGAGCACTTGTCCGGCACTGATTTCCGCCAGTGCTTTCTTGCAGCGCAAAATAGGCAACGGGCAGTTAAGACCGCGTGCGTCGAGTTCCTTGTTAAATTCCATTGATAGTCTCCTTATTTCTTCGGACCCAGCAAATAGCCTGCGTGCGTCCAGGCAATGATGCCGCCGCGCAAACTGCTCAGATGGCGACGGCCCTTGCTAGCCATGAAAGCACATGCCTGCGCAGAGCGCACCCCGGCATGGCAATAAAACACCAGTGGCTCATGCCCCATCAGCTCCTCAAAGCAGACAGGCAACAGGTGCAGGGGAATATGACGTGCTCCTTCGATCATGCCACGCGACGCTTCATCATCGTTGCGCACATCCACCAGCAGTGGGCCGTTTTTCAGCAATCGGGTATGTAGCTGAATCGCATCAATTTCATCAAAACCTGACATGTTTATTCAGACAGTAAAATCAAGGCGCGAATTTTAGCATATCTCGAGATACTGATTATGACGGCGACACCATGGATTCACAGATTGAATCAGGGCGATAGATCAATCCGAAGTCATTGGCAGTTGCAACAAGTGACGCAACAAGGGAACAGTAACCGGTTTCTTGGCGGTAAGCGACCACTCGTCGAGCGCATCCAGCATGCTCATCAGCGTCGGCAGGTCGCGTCGAACGTGACGCAACAAATAGGCGGTGACTTCCTCCGATAACTGAAAACCTCTTTCGGATGCATGCCGTTGCAGGGCCTGGGTTTTTTCGGAATCATCCAGTGCCATCAGTTGATAAACTATTCCCCAGCCAAGTCGCGTTCTGAGATCATCCCGCAGATTGAGCCGTGTCGGTGCGCTAAGCCCCGAGACTATCAGGGCCCGGCCCGATTCCCGCATTTGATTAAACAGATTGAACAGACCGATCTGTGCGCTGTCATTCAGCTTCTCCACGTTATCCAGCACAACCAGGTCGCAAGCGTCCAGATCGCTCCAGCACATGCCATCGGCACTTTTCGCGTTGAGCCCAAGCTTCAGGAAATAATCTTTCGATGCATGCAGCAAATGACTCCGACCGCTCCCAGACGGCCCCCAAATGTAAAGCGAGCGCTTACTGGTTGCGGTGTCTGGCAATGCTCGCAGCACGTTCAGCAATTCAACATTGCGGCCCGGAACAAAATTATCCAGCGACGGACTCGGGGCCGGTGCAATATCAAGCAGAAGCTGTTTCACTGATTGTAGAAAGTGCTGTTGAGGTAATGACTGCGCATCCGGCGCAAAGCGACCAGCAGGGCGGCACTCGCGGGCAGGGCGAGCAGAATACCAAAAAATCCGAACAACTGGCCGAATGCCAGCAGGGAAAAGATCACGGCGACCGGATGCAGCCCGATCCGTTCACCAACCAGAAAAGGCGTAATCAACATACCTTCCAGCGCCTGCCCAAGCCCAAATGCTATCAGGACCGGCAACAATCCACCCAGACCCTGAAATTGCATCACACCGACCATAAGCGAAAGTATCAGGCCCATCGCCATTCCCAGATAGGGGATGAATACCAGCAGGCCGGTCACGAGGCCGATTGGAAGGGCAAAATCCAGCCCAGCCAAATGCAGCGCAGCGACATAGTAAACTGACATGACCATCATCACGGAGATTTGTCCGCGCAGAAATTCCGATAACACCTGGTCAATTTCGCGGGAGATCTCCACCGTTCTGACATGCCAGCGTCGCGGAATGAGATGCTCGATGTGTTTTATCATTCCATCCCAGTCACGCAGAACGTAGAAAAACACCACCGGCACCAGCAGCAAATTGGTCAGCAGGCCAATCAATACAAGCCCGCCGGATTTGATCGACGGCAATGCCAGCATAGCCAGATCCCCTGCATTTTTTAAATGACTGGAAATAAAAGCCTTGATCTTGTCGGCATCCACCGATGCGTCCATCCCAAGATGGGTTTGCAACCACGGCGCCGCATTCAGTTTGAGCCAGTCCAGATAGGCTGGCAGACGAGCAATCAGAAGATTGGTTTCATGCTGCACCAATGGCACCAGAATCAGTGTAAGAGCAGCAAACAGTCCGATCAGCAACAGCAGCGTCAAGACAACACCGGCACTGCGTGGTATCCGTCTTTGTTCCATCCTGTCCACCAGCGGATCACAGATATAGGCCAGAATCGCAGCGAACAGAAACGGGGTCAGGATCGGCGAAAGCAGCCACAGCAGCCAAAGCGCAACTGCGGCAGGAATCAACCAGGTCAACAGGGGAAGGCTTACGCCGTTATCTCGCATGGAATGGTAAAATCCGGCTTGACGAATATCGTAATTTATCCTGCCAATAGCGAGAACACAACTTGAGCACCTCCGATCCTGCAAAACCCTCCATCAGCTACCGTGACGCCGGCGTCGACATCGACGCGGGTGATGCACTGGTCGAGGACATCAAACCCTTTGCCAAACGCACCATGCGACCAGAAGTGCTGGCCGGCATTGGCGGCTTCGGTTCGCTGTTCGAAGTGCCGAAGAAATTCAGGAATCCGATACTGGTATCCGGTACCGATGGTGTCGGAACCAAGCTCAAACTGGCGTTCCAGTTGAACAAGCACGACACGGTCGGGATCGATCTGGTTGCCATGAGCGTCAACGACATTCTGGTACAGGGTGCAGAACCATTGTTTTTCCTTGATTATTTTGCCTGCGGCAAGCTGGAGGTCGGCACTGCAGCACAGGTGATCAAGGGGATTGCGCTTGGGTGCGAACAGGCCGGATGCGCGCTAGTCGGCGGAGAAACAGCGGAAATGCCCGGGATGTACCCTGCCGGAGAATATGATCTGGCAGGCTTTGCAGTTGGCTGTGTGGAAAAGGATGCCATCATCGACGGCTCAAACATTACGGAAGGAGACATCGTACTGGGCCTGGCTTCCAGCGGAGCACATTCAAACGGATATTCCCTGATACGCAAGCTGATCGAGCTTTCCGGCATCCGCATGGACAGCGACTTTCATGGAATGCCCTTCCGGGATGTCGTGATGGCGCCCACACGCATATACGTAAAGCCATTGCTCAAGTTACTGGCCGCATTCCCGGTCAAGGGCATGGCGCATATTACGGGCGGCGGCCTGACCGGCAATGTGCCGCGTGTGTTGCCGCCGCATCTCATGGCCGAAATCGATGGCAAGTCCTGGACTTTGCCGCCTCTGTTTCAGTGGCTGCAGCAACAGGGCAATGTGACCCACGATGAAATGCATCGCACGTTCAATTGTGGCATCGGCATGGTGGTGATTGTCTCTGTCGCAGACGCTGAAGGTGCCAAAACATTGCTTGAGGCAGAAGGCGAAACCGTATTCTCTATCGGCCGAATCCGCCGCCGGATCGACAAGGAAGAACAGACCGTCGTCCTGCCGGCGGCCTGACACGTTTACGACAGCATGAAACAATTGCTCTCAATGCTGTTGCTGCTGGCTAGTGCTGTCGGACACGCCGCACCGCCACAGAAAGTCACGGCAATCTACGCCGTCACCCGCAACGGTCAGCCGTTTGCCACGGTGAATGAGACCTATCGACAGGAAAGCAACCGGTATCGCATCGAAAGCTTGACCAAGGGCATGGGGGTTTACGCACTGTTTGGCACAAGAAAGCTGAGCAGTGAGGGGGAAGTGTCAGCGGATGGACTCAAACCTCTGCGATTTGAGCAAACCAGCGATAAAAAACCGATAGCCGCCATATTCGACTGGGATGCTCGCAAGCTTTCCATGACCGGAAAAAAGCAAACGACGACAGTTGATCTGGAGATCGGGGCACAGGATCTCGCCAGCTTTGCTTATCAGTTCATGTTCCAGCCCCCTTCCGGTGAGGCAATATCCGTGTCTGTCACCACAGGCAGGAAATTGCGTGCCTATCAATATCGCATCGCGGCTGACGATGAATCTCTGGAGGGCGTACTGGGGGGGGTGAAGACCCTGCATCTGATCAGCGTGGCCAAGAACGAGGGCGATGAAGAAAAAGAACTATGGCTGGCTAGTGAAAAACATTTTTTGCCGGCAAAAATATCGTTTCGTGACGAAAACGGTGCCAGAATCGAACAGGTTCTGACCAGTTTGAGCATCGAGTAACTACCCATGCGAAGGCTGTGCAGCCGACGTTTGTTATGGGCGCTGGCCGTTTCACTGGGCCTACACTTGCTGCTGGTGATGAATACCGAGTTCAGCCTGCCAGACTGGTTCCGCGAAAATGACCGCATCGAAGTGATGCTGATGCATCCTCCTGCACCCAAGCCCCCCCCTCAACCCGCCAAGAGACCTGCAACACCAATAGCAAAGGCAGGCACCAGAAAGCCACTACCGCCAGTTCCAGCACCACAACCAGCACCGCCACCACCGCCGCTGTCGGCACCTTCGGTTGTTACTCCCGAACTGGCCGGCAATGAAACCCCCATTTTGAGTGAAGCAAGACCCGCCCCGGAACCCATCCCCGAGCCCATATTGCCGATCGCAATCGAAGAGGAGCCCTTGGCTCCGGTCACACCCCCTAAACGTGTCGAAATCGAATTCGGCGGTTTCAACGGCAGCAAAGGCAAGGGGAAGCAGACATTCGAGCTATTGCCGGAGGGTCACTATAAGCTGACTGCCGAGATGAGCATGCCTGTCATTCTGTTTATTTCCGGCAGCCTGGAACAACGCAGCGAGGGGATAATCACCCCTAAAGGACTGCAGCCGGAAGTTTTTTTTCAGAAAACCACAGGCGGGAAACCGCAGCTTGCCAACTTTGACTGGAGCGTTGGCCGGGTCACGCTGGATACCGGTAAACGAATCGACTCTCAGGAATTACCCCCTGGAACCCAGGATTTTCTCAGTTTCATATACCAGTTCATGTTTACTCCACCTCTGGAAGAAATGCGCCTCAACATCGTCACTGGAAAGAAACTGAGGACGTATGTGTACCAGTTTGAGGGGGAAGAGTTGTTGCAGACTAAAATGGGCAACCTTAGAACACTACATATCGGAAAGAGCAGCGCCGACAGCGAAGAAAAAACCGAGATATGGCTCGCAACAGAGCACCGCCATCTTCCGATTCGCATCCGGAAAACCGATAAGGACGGCTCGGCAATCGACCTGATTGCAACCCGCCTCAACATTACAGAATAACCGTCAGGTTTACTATGGCCATCAATAAATCCCAATTCGAAAACATCGTCACCGCCATCACCGAACTGCTGGAAGCTAGCGGACCTGCCGATGGCAGGCTTTCTGCCTATTTTCGCGACAATCGCAAGCTGGGGGTGCATGATCGTGCCCTGATTGCCGAGACCATGTATGCCATGCTGAGACGGCGGCGTTTTCTTGAATTTATTGCGCCGGATGCCAGCCCTCGCCGAATGGTACTGGCATGTCTGTCACGGCTTAACGGTATTGCCACACGTGAACTCGAACCCTTGTTGCGCAAACCAGAAATCGAATGGTTGCGTGAAATCAAGGCCAAGCCTGCCGACAGTTTACCGGTTGCCGTACAGGCAGAACTTCCAGACTGGTTATGGACGCGTCTGGCAAACCAGTATGGTGAAACCGATGCACTGACCATGGCCCGGGCACTGCAGCAAAGTGCGCCCCTCGATTTGCGGGTTAACAGCCAGAAGGCCAGCCGCGATGAAGTTCTGATGCAGATGACAGCGGACGCTCTGCCCGCCAAGGCAACTGTTTTGTCGCCCTTGGGAATTCGTTTGTCCGATAAAGTCCCGCTACATAAGCACCCTTTGTTTCTGGACGGCACCATCGAAGTGCAGGATGAAGGCAGTCAGTTGTTGTCAGTTTTGGTGGCACCCAGGCGGGGCGAGATGGTGGCAGATTTTTGCGCAGGGGCAGGCGGCAAAACGCTGGCTCTGGGGGCCCAAATGGCCAACACAGGTCGCCTGTATGCTTTCGATGTTTCCGAAAGACGTCTGGCCAACCTCAAGCCACGGCTGGCACGTTCCGGTCTGTCCAATGTCCATCCGCAAATGATCACCAGCGAGCGTGATCCAAAACTGAAACGGCTCATCGGAAAATTTGACCGTGTGCTGGTGGATGCGCCCTGTAGCGGACTTGGCACCCTGCGGCGTAACCCCGATCTCAAATGGCGGCAAACTGAGATGGATATCACTCAGCTGACTTTAAAACAGGCGGCCATACTCGATTCCGCCTCCCGGCTGCTCAAAACAGGTGGTCGGCTGGTATACGCCACTTGCAGTCTGCTGCGGGAAGAGAACGAGTGCATTGTTGAGGATTTTCTGGCCGCACACCCCGACTTCCGGCTCATCCCTGCTTCAGAAGTGCTGAGCCAGGGCAAAATTCCACTTGAATGCGGACTATATCTCCAGTTGCTACCCCATCAACACAACACGGATGGCTTTTTCGGTGCTGTTCTGGAGCGTATTGGCAATCCATGAAGCTGCCTTCGCTCAATGCACAAATCCTGATTGGCACACTTGCGGGGGTTGCTTGGGGGTTGTGCATGACCTCTCTCGGCAGCGATTCCAGGTTTACCGAAAGCGGGCTGTACGTAGCCGGGCTGATCGGCACGCTGTTTGTTGATCTGCTGAAAATGGTGCTGGTTCCTTTGATATTGACCTCGATTACTGTAGGCGTTGCCAACCTGCGCCGCCATCGTCAGATGCATCGGGTCTGGATCACGACCCTGAGTTTCTTCGTGATTTCCATGGCTGCCGCTATCGTACTGGGCTTGGGCGCAGCCAATCTCTTTTCGCCGGGAAAAGGGTTGGACATGGCACTCTTCCAGGATTCCATGCAGCATTTCGAGGCCAGACACATGACACTGGGCGAATTTGGACAGAACTTTTTGCATGGATTGTTCGTCAACCCGTTTGCCGCGCTCGCGCAGGGCAACATACTCGCGATCGTCATTTTCGCGCTCTTTCTTGGCATCTCACTCGTCAAGGGCGGTGGGCGACATCAGCACATACTGGGGTTGATGCAGGAAGGTCTGGAAATCACCCTGTTGATCGTTGGCTGGGTCATGCGGCTGGCTCCCCTTGGAATCATGGCGCTGCTGGCCAAACTGGTTGCCACACAGAATGCCGCTTTGCTGACCAGTCTCGGAAAATTCGTAATCGTCGTGCTGGGCACTACGCTGTTGCACGCGGCGTTTGTCCTTCCACTGATGCTCTATGCGATAACCCGCATGGGCCCGATGCAATTCTTCAAGGGTGCCCGCGAAGCCCTTGTGACGGCATTTGCAACCAGTTCCAGTTCTGCCACATTGCCGGTCACCCTGCGCTGCGTAGAGCAGAATCTGCGAGTCAAACCCGAAATTGCCGGCTTTGTAATACCGCTCGGAGCTACCGTCAACATGGACGGCACTGCACTTTACGAGGCGGCGGCGGCATTATTTATAGCCAATCTGGCAGGTGTGGACCTGAACCTGATGCAACAAATGATCGTGTTCATTACGGCCATGCTGGCCGCAATCGGTGCACCGGGGATTCCGAGCGCCGGGATGGTCACCATGGTCATGGTGCTGCAATCGGTCGGGTTGCCTGCGGAAGCCATCGCCATCCTGCTGCCGATCGACCGCCTGCTTGATGCCTTCCGCACCGCAGTCAACGTACAGGGAGACATGGTAGGCAGTCTTATTGTGCAAAAACTGGTCAATTAGTTTACTGGTTCGTGGACTGTGGTGATCGGTAAAGGATCTGCCGAAAACCAGCTATGGAATCGACACGAAAATTCCATCGGATTTGATATCATTTGAGATATCGTGGCTCCCAGGCCATCCACATTCTTGCAGTTCTTTGAATCCTTTTTCAGAAAATACGCAGAAGGTTTTGTTAATCGTTATCCTTGAACTCAAGTATTGAGTGACGTTCGATTATGGTAGAGGCTCATAAAACACCCATTAACTGGTTACTCATCGGCAGTATTACTATTTCTGCCCTGTTGTTCCTGACCTCTGTCTACTACTTTTTACAAGACGCCGACAACCAGAAGAATCAGTCCATTTCACATGCAAACCAGGCCTGCCTGGACCAGATCAATGCGAAAAAGGCCGCGCTGATCAATGCTTGTGAAAAGGAAAGGACCATCGATGATAAAAAACTGTGTCATTTACATAATGAAAGCAAGTTAAACGAACTGGAAGTCATTTGCCCAAGAGCGACCGGGGAGATGAGAGCCAGATACAGAAAAAGTGAAAATCAGCTGCTTCCATTTTTTAAAGCAGGTCTGTTAATAGCTGCACTTTGGTTGATAGGGCTGGGGGGGGGGCGCAAGGCTTATCAAATGTTCTCGAAAAAGCCTGATCAATAGCCTTGAGGCCGCGAGTTTTACTGTCTTACAGATAAACCTGAATTGCAGCTGATGATGGTTATTGAAGCATCTATAATCGGCGCCTCGTATAACAATTTCTGGAGTGGCCTTGTTTAAACTTGTTGGAGCCTTGCTCGGCTTTTACCTCCTGGGATTCCTTGGAGCGATCATCGGATTCCTGGCAGGAAGTGCAATTGACCGGAATATCGCCTATGGAACAGGCGCCATCAACCCACTTTCCAACGCCCTGCGCCAATCGGTCTTCATCGAAACTTTATTCGTCCTAAAAGGCAAACTGGCCAAAGCGGATGGTCATATTTCACAGGATGAAATAGATCATGCCGAGCAGGTCATCCAGCAAATGGGATTGACTGCAGAGCACAGAAAAGTAGCCATCGACTTATTCAAGAAAGGCTCAGCCCCGGATTTTGATATTGGCCCGCAGTTGATCAAGTTCTTGCAGGTATGTGGCAACACCAACCATCTGAAGCAAATGCTGCTGGTTTACCTGATCGTTCTGGCGTTGGCTGATGGACGGATCGATACTGCTGAGGAATCTCTGCTTGCAGATATTGCCCGTCGGCTGGGTTATTCCCAGGATGCATTCCGGCAACTGCTGGAGATGGTGTTGAATCAGTCGCATTTTGCCGGGGCTGGTAGCCAGGCAACTTCGCCTTCCAGCCTGGAGGACGCCTATAAAGCTTTGGGAGTCACCAAGGAAAGTAGCGATCAGGAAGTAAAACGGGCCTACCGCAAACTGATGAGCCAGCATCACCCTGACAAACTAACGGGCCAGGGCTTGCCGAAAGACATGATTGACGTGGCGACGAAGCAAGCCCAGGAAATACAGGTTGCTTATGATTTGATCTCAAAGAGCCGAGGGCAATAATCCGGCTCTAGGAATTTCAGATTCCGAAAAATTAAGTTTCGATCGTAAAACAACTTAAATTGTCCGTAACAGTCAAGGTGCGTCCAGCCGTTGCTTTTCAGTGGAACGAGGTAATCCATGAAAATGGCCAAGCCTATGGCAGGATGTGGTGAGCAAGATCAGGGAGCGGTTATTGCGCGAAGAGTGCAATGATGTTGCTTCGCGTCACCTGACTGACTCAATTAACACGATTGGCTACTTGACCGGCTGCGCTGGAGCCTCGCAAAACAGAACCAAACTCACGGCAATGCGTGCCGGGAAAAAAACGCCCACATTTCAGCACTGGCATCGACATTGCCACTCGTCTTGCCGACAATATTTTCCGGCAACCACGGCTTGCCCCCAGGCCAGGTGTGGCCACCATTTTCTATGCGGTAGAACACCACTTCGCTACTGGCCTGGCAGCCCGCATATTGGGTGCGCTTCACACTGGTACCATCGTCGACCTTGGTTCGCATCCCTTCTTGCACTGCCGAATCCGGTTTGCAGCCATCCTGCTTCGCCCACCACCGAATGTAGTCTTCAGCAGACAGTGAAGAATCGCGGAAAGTCCCGGCGCTGCCACCATCGTAATACGCAAGCGGATCTTTACTGCCATGGAAATACATGACCGGCAACGGGTGCGAAGGCCGCCGTTTCTCTGCCGCCCTGACGCCGATGGTCCCGGCCACCGGGGCGATGGCGCTGATACGGCCGGCGAGTTCGATGCCGACACGGTTGGCCATGCCCGCGCCGTTGGAAATACCTGTGACGTAAACGCGCTTCGTGTCAACGCCGTACTTTGCCGCAAGCTCATCGATCAGGGCGCCGATAAAGCGCAGATCATCTACCTCCGGAATTCGTCCGTCGTTCCAGTAAAGCTTGCCTTTGTAGATGCCGATGGCATTGGGATAGACCGCGATGAAATGCTCACGATCGGCCAGTTGTGACAGGTTGCTCATCGACTCCATCTCTGCGCCGCTGCTCTGTCCGCTGTGCAACGCGATGACCAGTGGCAGCTTGCTGCCTGTTGGAAATGATGCCGGCTGGTGAAGCCGATAGCTGCGCACGGTGCCATCCACATTCAGGATTAAATCGCGACTGCCGGCGTTAGCTGCAGCCGATGGCATAGCCTGCTCCGGACTAGCCGCTACCGACGACGGCCATGTCCCTCCTGCGGCCAGTTTTTCGACCTGCGCACGACTCATGTAACGACCTTGCGGAAAATAGTCGCCCATGCGAGCCCTCACCGCATCCGGATTATGGCCAAAAGCGCAGGTATCGGCCTCCTGCCAGGTGATGCGTTGTGGGGCATGTTGCCAGGGGTCAACGGCAGTGGACAGGATGCGCCAACTTAGGGAAAGTACCGACCCCGTCGGCCAGGTACGCCAGGTCATGCCGTTCTCCGCCGTCGCCTTGGCCGGCTTGTCCTGTTCGCGACCGATGACGATCGTGTAATACCCGTTGCGATCCACAGCAACCGTTTCATCGGTAATGTTGACCACCGGCGTCAGCCGCGTCGGACTACCGGTGTGCATCGACAGGTTCCAGTAGCGCAACTGTGAGGAATCCCCCATCACCGCGTCGCCGTTCAACGTGTGTGGTGTTTGCGGTGCCTTGCCATGGAATACCAGCAACTGTCCGGGGCCAAGATTGGCAGCGCTCACCAGGTAGGTGTTGAAAGCATGGTGGTCGCTGGTATGTTCGTCGTTTCCCGGCGGTGGCGCATCCGGCCCCATCTCGCCGAAGGCATAGCGGTAGCGTCGCGGAAGCTTGCTGCGACAGCCCTCGGGGTCTTTCAGGTAGTTCTTGAAGTAGGTCATCAACCAGGCCGTCTGAAACGATTTGTACAGACGAAGGATCCCATCGGCACCTTCGAACAATCGATGCACCCCAGCCGAGTTCGTGCCCAGCTGCCCGCTCTCGGCAACCGCTCTGGAAGCGTAGTCGCGCAACGCACGGTTAGCCTCCTCCTCTTTCACGGAAAGTCCACTAGCTTGTGCCGGATTGTCGGCCAGTGGGTACTCATTGATGAACTTGCGCAGGTTGATCGGCATACCGCGGCTGATAGGCGCAAGCTCCGGTGCTTTGCCTGGCAATTGCAAGCGTATCACCGGGGGCTCGACTCCCCCAAAAGGCGCGTAATGATCCGGCAAATACATACGCATGTAGACTACCGGACCACGAACCTTGGGGCTGCCGAACAACTTCCCGGGTTCTGCCGAGCCGGTACAGCCAATGCGCACATTGCCCGGTGCCCGATAGGGTGGGATGGCAGCCTTGGGATTGAGTGTCACCGGGTCGCCGTCACGCAATTCAAAGGTGATGTGAAAGTGACGATTGCTGGCTGTCCGGTCAGCGCCATGCAGGAAGGGATTGACGTGACCGGGATCGGGAACGATATCCTCGTCCAGCATATGAATCTCGGGCAATCCCACGCCGTCACTGCTCACCAGGGCACGATTGTTCCATGGTGCGCACACCTGAAAGCTCATCATGCGCGCATGCGGAAAGTTACCCTCGATGAGGATTTTCGTGCCTTCCGGCAGCGGTTTGTCGTAGCGCCAGAGGTAATAGGTATTATCAGGCGGCTCGCCCTTGGCATGATTGATATAACCAGAGGTTTTCCAGGCATCCGGGCTTTCTGCCAGGATCTTGAACCACTGAGCACGCAGGTTTTTCGCACCCACCCATGTCCGTGGCCACTCGATGCTTTGTGGTTGACTGGTATCGGTGGATCCCCATTGCCCGGGAACGGCTGCCGCATCCATGATCGGTCCCAATAAAAACACCATTGTCGCGGCCAGCTTCCGCCATGAAAATGAAAAAACCTTCATGAGTTGCTCCCTCTTGCACGTGATTGCATTGATAGACACACCTTGTCGAAGGAAGAGCAAAATCACTCCTGATTAAGCTGATTGGAATGGCCTCCATCCTTCATAGCCTTATTCGTCATCTGGCTCAGAATCATCCCCGTGACCAAGTGAATTATTTGCTGTTTTTAATGAATAAATTGACCTTGCCCCCACATTTCGGATACCGAACTTAGTGAGAATAAGATGACTTTGGAGGGAGGAAAAATTAAAGGATAAGTTACTTGGCTGGCATTAAATCAGCCTTCAGATTGCAGCCTTCAGAGTTAAAAATGGGGAACGGCCAAATTCCAAATTAAAGTGACCTTCTAAGTCGAGGGCTACCCATTCCAAATGGTTGGTTAGGTAGCAGATGATTACAACAGGTTTAACAACAAGCCTGTAACCCTCAGATCTCGTCCTGTACGATCAATTTTGATGGATGATATTGCGTAGCAATGTGCTGTTATCGATCAATTTGTCGAGCCAATAGTTCATCTGCTCAGCATTGGCCTTATCTGTCCAGTGCTCGAACAGGTAACTGTACCGGTCGAGAGGCGTACGCCCGGGTTGGGGATGCATTTCAAGCATAAGGGAGAGTTTGTCCGCAGGTAATCCCGACATGGCTGCTCGAATGACCCTGCTCAACCCATCGGGTCCGTATATACCATCGAGTAATTGTCGGCCCTGATATGGGAAAGGAATTTGAATCTGTTGCAGGAAGCCCAGATGGTCGGACACCCCGAACAAGCTTAAGGTGGAGAGAGGATGACCGTCGTGCAGATGAAAGTGGATTGGCTTGCCAAGTGCAGACAATCGGCTCACCAGATCAACGACGATGGGCGAGGTCGCTCGAACTGCTTGCTGGACAGCCTCGATACATTCGGGCAGATCGGCAGCGTCTGGGCTTAGTCTGCAGACATCACGGCCACTGAATCGCTCGGCAAAAATTTTTCTGCAAGTGAATATCCCCATGTGACCGATGTCGATGCATGCGCTCACATGCGAAAGATCACGGGTCTTTTCGAACAGACTGGCGAAATAATCCAGTTCGAGACCGATCGCGTACTCCACGAATACAAGTGGGGCATCTTCAATCTCGGCTAGACGCTGGTCAAGGCTACCAAATGCGGTAACAACCTCCGCCAACCTACCTTCGAAACTTCCATGATCATGGACTACCAGTCCGTAAAACTTTCCTGCGGCCCGCCTGGCAAAGGCAACCACCGCATCCTGCCCATCTTTATCCAGCAGATTGATGTCGCGCGGCAAATGCGCGGTACAAGGTTGGACCGTCCGGAACGGAAGCAGAAAATCCAGATGCTCGGGGTTGCCCGGATAAAGTTCTCCCCCAAGACCAGCCTCTTGCAGGCGCAAGCGTGCCAGTTGGAGTAATGCCGAATCGCCTGCAATGGGCGGCTGGACGTGCATGATCGATAGGAGTTTGGGGGCCATGTCAAATGCCTTGCTGTGGTCTTGTTTGTACAATGTAGAGACGGTCGTCTCTTGTCAGCACACCCTCAACATCCTGAGGGTAACCTAGGCGATTCTGAAGCAAGGTTGCGATATTGGCTAGCCGTGCCCCTAGGCTCTGGAGTGCCACTGCATATGCTGACACATCGTCCAGGCTGTAGTTGAGTCGTTCCTTAAGTGGCTCGCCGTGAGTTCCCGGCCTTAGCGCGTAGGAAAAGCTGGCGCAGTTGACCAGGGTCGTTTCCCCAGTCGGGCGATGGCATCTGAGCCGGTATGGCGTGCCTGGCTGGCAAGCCGATGCCAGGGTTTCGCCGAGGCCGATGGCAAGCTCCACATACGCAATCTCAGGATTCTTGCTCGCAGGGTCGAGGGTGTGCATGACGAAGGAGAGCACGGGGTCCACCATGGACTGGGCCAGCACCGCCATGTGGATACGCTCATGCGGGATGCCCGCCTGTATGCGACTCAATGTGGCACGGCGCGTCCAGAGGGAGGCCCAAACCCGGCGGATCGCGGCAGCACATTCTTCGGGTCGCACCCCGATCACCGAGTCGTAGAGTCCTGCACCCGAGAGTTGTTCCAGGTCTTCGCCGTTGGCGCTGGAGCGCACGGCCAGGATGGCCTCCTTACCGAAGGCATCTCCGATGGCCGCCACCAACTCGGAAGGAATTTCGATCCGGGCTATCACAGCCTGCAAGCCCCTCAGCACCGTATCCAACTGTGAATCTGACACGCCGGACAGGCATTGTTGCAGAGAGCGATATTCACTTTCCAGGCCAGGCGTCTGTATCAGACAACGCTCCATGACACCGAATGGCAGGGCCAGCGCTTGCGGCGCAGCGAATAGTCCGTTCGATTCTTTGGCAATTGCGAGCAAACGGCCGGCACCTGCCGATTTGGCGCCGCAGGTCTCGTTAATCGCGTCCACCGCAGGCACCCAGTTCAGGGTCTGGCTGAGCCGGGTTTCGGGCAGTTCCACCTTGCGTGATTCAGGTACCGCATCCGCCGCATCTATCGGCCGTTCTGAAACCTGCAACGATAACTCGTCTGCGCCTACCCGCAGATGTACGTGTTTGCCCAGATCATCTTTCCAGGCTGCGAGCAGTTGCCGGTTATCGGCCGCAGCGAAGGCGATGCCTGCCTGTCGGGCTCGGACACCGAGATGGGAAAGCTGAGGGATGGCATGTCCCAGCAGGATGCCTCGCACACCGGTCGGAATCTCCTCGTCGCCCGTCGCCCGTCGCACCAGGGCGATCACCGGCTGGTTGACGGAGCGGCCTTCCAGGGCTGACAGTGTATCGGCCTCGACCAGCAGGCCAGAAGCCTCGGACGGCACAACGGTCTCCCACGGTGAAAGCGCCAAAGCACTGCGCACACCTTTGCGCAGCATGCCAACCAGCTTGGAAAGCTGAAAGACGATATTGCCCCGGATGTCCCCTTCACAGAACATCGCGATGGAGTGTTGGGGCACCTTCAGTGCTTTGCCCAGGCTGGTGACGCGACCTGGAAACAAGGAAAGCACTTGGTCAGTGTACCCTTCAGCCAGACGCTCGGCCCGCTCCAGCGTCGATTTGAACCGCAACAAGGCCAGTCGATCAACGTTCAATGACCGACCAGCAAGTGCCGGTGCCCAAGCCGATAGTTCAGACTCGAGTACGGCAGCTTCTTCAGGGCCGATCTTGCTCAGCCTTGTGTTCGACAGCGTCAGCAGTAATACATCTATCAGGCTCTCCCAACTTCCGGAAGCCGCCGAGGCCTCGAAGCGATTCGCTGCCTCGCTTAGTAATGCAAAAGCATAGTCTTCCAGCGCGATGTCGGTACTGCGCAGATGTTGGCGTCGTGCCCCTTCCATCGTGCTTAATCGTGCAGCAATTAAATTACGTATGGTGGTCAATGCTCCCAACAGAGCGAGCAATTCCTGATCACTTCGGCTCTGCTTTGCCTTAAGCGTCAACAAGCGCTCTACTAGTGCAGCCTCCCCAGTATCCTGGCCCAATTGGATGTCACGCAAGCGCACATCCAGCGTAGAGGCGTTAAAGAACTCGCCAAGCTCCTCGTGAAAGATTTTGAATTGCCGCACAAACTCAGAGGAATAGTTCGCCTCCGGGGCGGTGATACGTTCGAGAATTTCTGCCGAGGTCTGAAAATCCTCCGGGCCGGCGCAGCGGTGCAGCTTGTTCTGCAATCGGTGCTTGATCTCGTTCTTGAGGTCATGCGGGATATCGTTGCGATGCGCGATGTCTCGAATGCGCGTGAGCGGTTCCCTGCGGCAGAAATCGTCGGCGAAGGAGGGTAGCCAGGGATAGATCTTGCGAAGAGCCCAGGCATTGTCCGCAGTTGTCATTTTTTCGAGTACGCTCTCGATGTCGGCGGCGGCGCTGGCATGGTGATTGGGGCGAAAGTGTCTGCCATCTTCTTCGCAAGCCACCTCGCCAGTACCCAGAAAACGCAGGTAGACGGCAAGCGTGGCCAAGTGTTCCGGCTTTGGATCGAAATCAGCATGGGTCAAGGTTGCATGGACCCAGCCGAGCCGCTCTCGCCAACTGCGGTATTGCGCATTCGCCAGGACTACAACGCGGGTAAATTCATCCTCTTCCGTTGCATAGTCTGGCAGGGACCCCAGTTCCGGGGTCCGTCCCAAACTTAAGCCATCGTGCTCAAGGCGACGAGATCTTGCAGCCGAGCCAGGTGTTTTTCGTTCGAGTCGATCTCCTTCATCAGGAGATCGCTGGGCTTTTTTTTTTCTTTGCTTTGGCGCTGATCGGTTTTCTCGTCGAGCATGGCTCTCAATCGTTGCTCGGCTTCAGTGAGTAGCTCCGGCGGTTGCGGCCAGACCTCCAGGACCATCACGCCTTTGTAGTTTCGATGCTCCATGCGTTCGGTAAAGGCACGAATGCCGCTGTCGTTCTCTCGGGCCGGACCGGTGAACAGGGGCAAATGCCTGTCCGCATCGCCGAAGTTTTCGTGGACGTGCGCGTGGATGATGGGCACATCCGGGCCGAGTTCATCAATAAATCGGATGAAATCGTTGTGTGTGTTTTCATATAGGTTCGCATGTCCGATATCCAGACACATGCCCACGGCTGCATCCTTGAACTCGCTCTTGGCAAGGCGCGCAAAAAAATCCCTGAAGTCGCCGGGCGAGGTCTCGGGCGTGTTCTCGATCGCGATGCGCACATCGCGTTCCATCGCATAGGTGATGACGGGTGCCAATCGCTTCAGAAAAATATCCGGGCCATGCTCCGTATACAGGTGCAGGTTGATCAGGTCGGCACCGATATCCTTCGCAAAGTCGACACTCTCCATCAATAACGGCAACCCCTCTTCATGCAGGGGATTGGCCTGCCAGGGTACGTGGACCGTATACAGGATGTCATGTTCTTTGCCTATGCGGGCGATTCGAGCACGCTCGTCAGGCCCCATATCAGAAAAACCCCATCCCCTGGAGGTTCCGTCATCGTAGTACTTCTTGTCGGAAAACCACTCGAAGGAATCGAAACCCTGGGCCACGGCAAACTCGAGTGGCGCCAAGGATTCTGCTGCCGAAAAGGCAGTCTGATTACCAATGCGTATACGGTTAGTCATATTAATCACACTGCGTTGGGCATTTGTTCAGGGCGCTTCCATAAATTCAAATTTTCAAGCCAGACAAGGCGCGAATGAAAAATTATGACGCGGCATATATCTGATATGTAAGGAGTAATTTTTCATGAGCAACACCGTATGGCGACGAAAGTTGGATTTATGAAAGTACCCTTTAGAGTCCAACCTGTGGGCGAGTCTGTACCACATAAAATTCACCGGCCTGCACTGCGCCTTCGATGTCCTGTGCCAACCCGCAGGCCTGTTCAACCTCGATGGCAATCTGGGCGACCTTTGCGAACATGCTTGCAGCGAAGTCCCGGTCTTCGAGCAGAGGCTCTCCCCGATAGTCCAGCAGTTTCGGCTTGGGCTCCTCTGCGAGGAAGCTGTCATAGAGCCCTGCGCCGGCAAAGCCTTCCAGATCCTCGCCGTTGGAATCGGAGCGGAAGATGACCCCGCGCCCGTACAAGCCGATGCCCTTGCTCGGATACGCCGTCAAGGTGATCTGGCCGGTGGTTTTGTCAGCCACAAAGCTCATGGCCCGGCCCGGATAGTTGCCGACCAGGGTCTCGCCCATGCCCAGTACCAACTCGGCGTAAATCTCGTTCGCATCTCCGTTGACGGGATTGACGGTATGGATGACAAAAGCATAGTCGGCCTCAACCACTTGCTGTATCAGAGCAGCCATCATCAGGTCATCGTGGGCGATGCCGCGCGCCGTGCGGGAAAAATAGGCCCGGTCGTTCCATTTGGAAGCCCACACCCGAGTGGTTGCATGCCAGGCCTGATCCCAAGGCACAGCGGCCAGTCCGGTTTTTTTCCAAAGTTCGAGCAACGCCTTGCGCAGCGGTTCTGGCGCCTGAAGTTCACCCATGGCCTCACGCATCTGGTGCAGATTGGCCGCTGGGTCCTGCGCAACATCTGCCAACAGGGTATCCAGTCTGAGCGCCACGGAAGCATTTTCGGGCGCAGCCAAAGTTTGCTCAAGTGTCCCGAACGGCAGGGCCATGGAGCGGGGAAACTTGATCCAGTCGGACAGCTGGCCTCGCAAGGCACTCAGGTTGTTGGATTTACCGCCGACAATCTCCCGGCTGAAATCCTCAGCCCCTACCGCCCAGTGCGAAAAGCTGCGGCGGCGGATCGTTAAAGTGCCGCGAGCTGTGGAAGCTTCTTGTGCCAAAGCGGCAACCTGGCCTTCAACATATTGAATGTCCGCACCACCTGCGATACTGAAAATCAGGATTTGGCCGGCACGCGTTTTCAGGTCGGTAAATGTGTCCTCGTCAAAGCAGGTGGCGAACAGCACCCGTTCATTGCGGGCGCGGACTGCCACATGCGCAACCAGGTCCGGCGTGTCGGATGTCAGCACGGCCACCACACCCTCAGGAATTTCTTCTTCACCGGTCACCCTGTCCGCAATCAGCACTGTATGCTCGCCAAAAACATTCCCCTGGACGGACATCAGGCTAGTCACGACCTGCACCTTGCCGGTGGCCTGTGCCGGACTCAGCACCTGCCAGCCGCCGATACCGGCTTGCTCGCGCAGCATTGGGTCCAGTCGGCGCATCAAGCGCGACACGGTAAAGGCAGAACCACCTCTGATCACTTCCTCGCCAAACAATTCGATGGTCCATTCCGCCGCATGGAAAGCCTTGCCCAACATCTCGGCAGTCGGCTGTAACTGAGAGAGCAATGTATTGGTCCATTCGCCCACGACTCGACTGAAACGATCTGTGACGCTCTTCGCCCTTAACGCCCAGTCGGCACTGTTGTTCTGGACTTCAAGCAACTGATAAAACTGCATTGCGCACAAGTCCAGCTCCGGTGAGAACGCCGACAGCCGCAAGCCTTCCAGCGCGTGTGCTGTAAATGTCAGCATGTCCCGTTTCGAAAGCGAATCCAGCTTGAGTTGTTCGATCGTGCCACGCATGGTTTCCTCAAGCGACAGGTCCAGATACAGAAGCTTACGCAGCGATTCAAGATGAGACAGAGATGTGATTCTGTCATGCAGATCCTTGCGGATATCGACAATGCGCCGCACCCGATCCAGCGGAGATGCACCATGCTGGAACAGGGCGTCGAGCTTGTGGTTGAGTTCATGGCCCAGGATGTCGCGTGCCGCCGTCAGCGCGGTCTCAAGGTCAGTCCCGGAATGCACAGCCTTCAGGATGCGCAAGTAATTTTCAAAATCGTGGATCAGTCCGTGCTTTTTATCCCCGAGAAAATCCGGATCGGTCTTGATGGGGCGGTCGAAGCCGCGCAGACGTTCGCGCGTTACGCCGGCGTTGCTGAGCACCTTGTAGAAGGTGTCGAGATGGCCATCGCTGCGCAGGAAAGCGAGATAAGCCTCGCAAATGACCACGTCGTCCGGAGTCGTGTTGTTGTGCAGCTTCTGGTGCCACTCCTCCATGAAGTGCCCGCCGACCTCCTTGATATGGTGGCGGTGCATGATGTCCAGAATTTCATCCCGGACCTGCTGGCCGCGATTGCCACCCTGGCCAACAGTGCTCAGCATCAGTCGCACCCAGAGGCGGCTTTGAGGGTGGTTCGCATAAATTTCGGCAAGGCGCTCCGTCAGGCGGCTTTGGGCGTGAGCAAGCTCTCGCGGTTTGGTGTTGTAGTGACGTTGCCAGTCCAGCTGGCGGATGGCGGAGAAGCGCAACCAGATAAACAGCAGGGCCAAGGCCTGGGGGTCTTCATCGACACCCGCAAGCAGGTCGTGGCACAGGTTGAACCGATGCATCAATGTCCAGGAACTTTTACCTGATTCCGCCCCCACAATCGCATCAGCCAATCGTTGCTGTGTTTCCGTGCTGAATAAATGTTCGTCGAGTTTGCTGGGATCAAGCAACTTCAGGTGCATGTCGTGCCCGTGATCCTTGATCCAGCGATTTTCTTCCGGTTGATAAAGGATAAAATCCATACCACGCAGACGCGCCTTGCCTTCGGGCTTGGGGAACCGCATCTCAAGCCATCGCACGCCATCCCGCTCTCCAAAAGGTGTGCGTACCGCCTTCTCATCGAACGCCTCGGACCCTGCAGGCCACACCTGCGCCACTGGCTGATGCCATTCGCCCTGGAATCGTTCGGCGATTCCCCAATGAAGTACCAGCGGAGATGCAAGATCACAGGCCAGTAGCGCGCGGATTTCATTGCCGTTATCCAATACCGCGCTGGCCAGAAAGTCTCCTTGACCGAGATCGATTTCCCCTCGTTGCCATGCACCCTCGCTGGTGTGTGCCATCAGCACTACTTTTGCAGAAGGCTGGCTATTCGCACGCGGCAATGGAATCTGAAAATCACTCTGTCCGTTTTTGACCCAGCGCTTTTTCTCTGGGAAATACAGGACAAATGCCAAACTGCGCCAATCCTCCGACGGATCGAGGCCGATCACGATGGACTCTTCCCGCGCTTTCGTGCTGTTGAAAGGGCTCTCCACGGCATGTTCGTCAAAGGCTTTGGTTCCCGGCGGCCAGCAGGATTCCGGTGGTGATTGCCAGTCCCCGCGACGAACCAGCCCCCAGTGCAGGTGACAGGCTTCATCCGTTTCAAGTCGAAGTTTCACATCCCGGCGCGTCCCATTCTGGATCAGTAAGACGCTAAGCGGAATGTCTCCCGCGAAGAAAGAAAAACTTTCCTGGTTTACAGTCATGGATACGCTTTACGTTGGATTGTCATGTGATCGATAGTTGTTTAATGTGTAGCCAATGCACCGATCTTCGGCATGAAGTCTTAAATAGAGACGTTTTGGTTTGGATGTTAGCATACTGTATATGTTTACCGAAGGTTGGACGAAACGGCTTCGTTGCAAAGACTATAAGGATTCTCTTCATAAGGGAGAACGAGGATAAACAGGCAGATTTGCTTGTTGAGATTTTGGGGATGGCTATTGAGAGGTCCATACGCGACTTATCGTTGAACTCAGAGCCTATTTCAGCAGGTTTTATCCACCGCGTTGAGTCAGGGTGCGGATGGATGCAAGGCGCGGAGCGCAGCGAATGGTCGTTCCATTCGCAAGCTTCGCAACGCGGCAGACGCCGCGCACTGACTCAACCCCTACAGAAGGGAAACGAAAGATGGCTGCTTGCCTGCGGGCGCATTGCGGTGTTGCGTCCTGCTTGTGGAAAATGACTACACCGCGCAGGACGCGCCTTGCACTGCACCCGCAGGCAAGCAGCGCGATGGATAAAACCTACTGAAATAGGCTCTAAGGATTCCATCATGAAATATCACATTCACCATGCACTGGTGTTGAATCTCCACCAGCCCGCAGGAAATCTTCAGGAGTTGCTTGACCAGGGTTCCTGGGAGCCCAATGAAATCCTGATGGCCATGGACAGGATTCCACGCTCGTTATGGGGCTACGAAGATGTCGCCCGAGTTCACCTTTCCTTATCTGGAACCCTGCTGGAAACATTGTCCGATCCTGAATTTCAGGCACGTGTTTACGGCACCGTAGACTGCGGGAGCCTGCTCTGGCACTTTCACAACCTCAATATTTTCCGCATCCTGGGCACCGGCTATTACCATCCCGTGCTCCCGCTGATTCCCGAGGCTGACCGGGAAGAGCATTTGCGTCGCTGGCAGGGGATCGCCAGCCATCTGTTCTGGCGGCGTAACTTCCAGGGGTTCTGGCCACCTGAAATGGGCTTCAGCATGGAATTGATCCCGCTGCTGGCCCGACTCGGGTACCGTTATGTGCTGGTGGACAGCAATCATGTAGAAGCCGTCACCCCCATGTCCTGGCAGGAGTTGCGTTATCGCCCCCATATTGCCCGCCACGACGGTGCTGAAATCATCGTGGTGGTGCGTGATCGGGAAATTTCCGACGCGCAGGAGTCGGGCTTTGATGCGCAATGGTTCCTGAACGAAGCGCAGGCAAGAACAAAAGACTGTGACTTTCCTCCATTGATCACGACGGCAACGGATGGCGACAATGGGGGCTGGTTCAGAAACCCTGAAGCGCATTCCAACTTCTGGGGCGTGTACAAGGAAATGCTTGAATCGTCTCGCCTCCAGAGCGGCATCCTGAAACCCACCTTCATTGATGACTACCTGGACAAGTACGGCGTGCATGGAGAAGTGCGCGTGTCCACCGGGGCGTGGAATACCGGATGGCACCATGGCCATGGATTTTTGCAGTGGACGGGTTCGGAAACTCAGAGAGATGGCTTGGCAAGAGTTCAGGAAACGAGTGCCGCAGTCCATGAGGCTCGCTGGAAAGCTGGCGAAGAACACTGTCATGATCCCCAAGTACATTTTCTGCTTGAGCAGGCGATGTGGCATTTGCTGCGCGCTGAAACCAGTTGTAATTTTTATTGGGGGGAAGAATGGGTTGGTCGCGCGCATGCCGATCTGGATAAGTGTTGGGAGTATCTCAACGAAGCTTGCGAAAAACGTAAGACGGAGTAGAGTTGCTACGGAGCTTTGAAGCTGCGCTTTTAGTCAGGAGTACTCGAACAAAGTATGTGACGGCCTAACGAATATCTGTGGCCCCGACAATGGAATTGAGGATGCAGGCTATGATTCCTAGTTTCCACTTTTTTAAATAGAGAAAACATGAGAAAAAATCACCTTAACGCCGAACTTGTACGCATCAGCGAAGCTCGCCATCACGATCCATTCAGCGTCCTGGGACGCCATCCAGAAAATGGTGGTGTCGTCGTACGTACATTCATTCCTTTTGCTACCAAGGTCACTATTGCAGAAGGTGGTTTAGTGATGGAGCGTGTGCCGGATAGTGATTTTTTTGAGTGGCATGGTGATGGCGCGTCGTTGCCCGCCCATTACAGCCTGATCTGGAGTGACGGTCATCGTGAACACTATTCCCGCGATCCCTATTCGTTCCTGCCGCAGATCGGCGATCTCGATCTACACTTGTTTGGAGAGGGGCGGCATCGTCATGCCCATAACTTTCTTGGCGCAAGGGAGCATTCGGTTGATGGCATAGGTGGCATTTTGTTTGCCGTTTGGGCGCCTAATGCCGAGCGGGTGAGTGTGGTGGGAGATTTCAACCGCTGGGACGGCCGCCGTCATCCCATGCGGGTACGTGGCGGCAGCGGGGTCTGGGAGCTGTTCATTCCCGATCTCGAACCTGGCCACATTTATAAGTACGAAATCCGCAACCGCGACAGCGGCATGGCGCAACTCAAGGCCGACCCCTACGGCAAACGTTACGAACTTCGCCCCAACACCGGTTCCATCATCGTCGGCAGGGACGCCTATGCATGGAGTGACGAATCGTGGATGAAGCGCCGCAGCGCCAGTGACTGGCAGCACGCGCCGATGTCGGTATACGAAGTCCATCTGGGCTCCTGGCAACGCGGACAGGAAGGCGAGTTTCTGAGCTACCGGGAGATGGCACACCGCCTGGTTGATTATGCCAAGGATATGGGATTCACCCATGTCGAGCTGATGCCCATTACCGAACACCCCTTCGACCTGTCCTGGGGATATCAGGTGACGGGATACTTCGCACCGACCAGCCGCTTCGGCGATCCGGACGATTTCCGGTATTTCGTTGATTATTGCCACCGCAACGACATCGGCATCATCCTCGACTGGGTCCCGGCCCACTTCCCCAAGGACGCCCATGGCCTTGCGCGCTTTGACGGCACACCGCTCTACGAGCATGCCGACCCGCGTCTCGGCGAGCACATGGACTGGTCGACCCTGATTTTCAACTTCGGCCGCAACGAGGTGAAGAACTTCCTGCTCTCTTCTGCCATATTCTGGCTGGAGGACATGCATATCGACGGCCTGCGCGTCGATGCCGTGGCCTCCATGCTGTACCTGGACTATTCGCGCAAGGAAGGCGAATGGATTCCCAACCAGTATGGCGGACGGGAAAATCTGCTGGCGATCGACTTCATCAAGGAACTCAATGTTGCCGTGCATGACCAGTGCCCGGGCGTCCTGATGGTGGCGGAAGAATCGACGTCGTATCCGAAAGTCAGCCGCCCTACCTATGACGGTGGCCTGGGCTTCGACTTGAAGTGGAATATGGGGTGGATGAACGACACGCTCGTCTACATGGCTTACGAGCCTGTGCACCGCAAATATCATCATGGGATGCTGACGTTCAGTATGCTGTATGCATTCAGCGAAAACTTCATGCTGCCTTTCTCCCATGACGAAGTCGTCCACGGCAAGCGTTCGATGTTGAATAAGTTGCCCGGCGATGAGTGGCAGCGTCATGCAAACCTGCGCGCCTTGTACGTTTACCAGTTTGTGCATCCGGGAAAGAAGCTGCTGTTCATGGGCACCGAATTCGGTCAGGGGACGGAATGGAACAGCGCCGCGGTTCTTGACTGGTATGTGCTGGATTTCCCTTTGCACAAGGGGCTACAGGCCCTGGTAAGGGATCTCAATCATCTCTATACCGCCAACCCCGCGCTACATCGCAACGAATTCGATTACCAGGGTTTCGACTGGATTGATTGCAATGACGCGGAAAAATCCATTCTGGTCTTTTTGCGCAAGGGCAATGAAGGCGAAGCAGTGGTTGTGGCCGTCAACTTCACGCCGGTACCGCGTCAAAATTTCCGTATTGGAGTTCCGGAAGCCGGTGCCTACCGGGAATTGATCAACAGCGACATGTCTCAATATGGTGGCAGTGGGCTACAAAATGGAACGCAACCCATACTTGCAGAAGAAATGCCGTGGATGAATCGTCCTTATTCTCTGGAAATTACGCTACCTCCATTAGCGGCCGTGGTCATTGGACTTGAAGCAAGTAAACAGGCTAAGCCAGCACCATCGAATAAATTAAAAGCAAAATAGCCTATTTCATTGAACTGGCAATATCATTCAAACAGAACGGATAAAGCGTAGAAAGGTTACACCGTGCCAATGAATCCTGTCATGCATGCTTTCGGGCTACACCTGTATCAGCCCCTTGACAATCTTCACTTGATTCTTCGGGAGAACCCGGATGAGCTCAGGCGCATTCTCCTGTGCTATGAACGGATAGGACGTTATGCACACAAATATGCGGGAGTTGCGCGCATTCATCTGGCATTGTCTAGTGTTCTGCTCGAACAGCTAAGTGATCCAAAGCTGATTAGTGCCTGTCGTGAAATTGTAGATATACCTTCTATTCTGGAGAGCCTGCGCAGTGCACCCAACATAGAGTTTGTTGGTACTGGTTACAGACATGCGCCGCTGCCTTTTATTCCGCAGGAAGATTGGGAGGAGCAGTTACGCCTCGAGCGCGAACTTATGTCTGGCACATTCGGTCGTGTTCTAAAAGGATACTTTCCACCATCCTATTTTTTTAGTTTGGAAATGATTCCCGCCTTGGTCGATGTGGGCTACGAATACCTGCTTTTACCGAATCAAATGCTAAAACTGCATGATGGTAGTGATGCTGATCCCTACCGACCGTATAAACTTTCGTATAAGGACATCAGCATCACCGTCGTTCCAGTCGATGGGGGATTCTCGCAATCACAGCAATACGGACTCGAACCCCCTTGGTTTGCTGATGAAGTTCGTAATGGCGTGATGCTTGCGTTGCCATATTCTGCCCCTTACCTTCTTACGACTTGGTCGGATGGAGAGAATGGTGAATGGTTCCGTACCTATGAGGAACAAGGATTCTTTGGGGCATTTTTCTCACCCTATATGGAGTTCTGCGAATTAGGGGCATTTCCTATACAACCTGTTTCCATCACTGATTATCTGAAAAGCTATCCGGCACTGACGGAGACTTTGTTAAAGCCAGAATTAATCTCTTCGCAGATATTTCCTGGCGATCCGAGTGTAACCAAGCGGCTCTCAGAGGTTGTCGCGAAGTACTGGACGATGGTGAAACATTTACCCAAAAAGGACATCGAGTCTAAAAAAGCGAACTTGACTGCGGCAAGAGCCCTTCTGCTTCGAGCAGAGGAAAGTGGACTTTTGCTTGGCGAAGGCTCAAGGGTGACTCAAGTAATGGCTTTGTTAAAGCAGGCAGAAAATTTAATCGCTCCAAAGCCCTTAAAAGGTGCAGCCAACACGCAAAAGGATGATGTAGCCGGTATTCGCAAAAGCGAACCTTCGGCAAATAAAAATGCACAGAAATCTACCCAAGCTAAGGCTAAAGAAAAACAAAAAATACCTCAGGCTCACGTACCCACACCCGATTCTGGACTAAAGAAAACTGCAGCCACAATCAGTACTACAAATCCAACGGGGGGGATAACTGCTGCAAAAGACAAAAGTCAAAAAAAATAATAATTGGTGACATAAAATTCGAAGGTAGCTAATTGAATGCAGCCCGCCAATTAATCGCGCATAAGTCACAATTACCCTTGCCTAAAATGCAAAAAAACACAAAGAAAAAAGGCGTGTGAGTGACACATCACCATATTTTCATGCTTAGGAGTGCTTCGAAAGCTGTCCGGAAAAAAAGCCGCGACAATCGTATTGCTGTTCCATTTACTGCAGAAGAATTGAGAAAAATTTCTGCGGAAATATCGCTTAGAGATTTGCCTTCCCCGGCGTCAAGTTGCCTGGTGCTCATGGAAATCGATCCCTGGAATATTCATGCTTATTGGCATATCCAGGCGTCAGATATGGCTAAATGCCGAGCCAGATTGTCTGGTAATCGATTGAATTCGAGACTGGTACTCCGTTTTCACGACGTTTCTTCCAAGCAGGATCAGAATGGCTTGCATGATCGGTTTGATATCGAAGTCACGGAAGACAGTCACAATTGGTATGTCAACCTCTGGCGTGACGGAAAGCATTATTCGGCCGAAATCGGGTTGCGATCAGATGACGGTTCTTTCGAGTCGTTAGCCACTTCAAATCAAATCGCTACCCCTCGCGCATATCCTTCTGCAGACTTGGATTTTTATCTAGTTAATGTGCATGTTCCGACGATGCCAGAACCGGTAGCCCGAATAATTCCACGGGCATTCAATGACGACCTTCTAAGAAATCTCTTTCCACAGCGGTTATTGTCAGGAGGCGAGTTTCCATGGATCGATCAGAACGAATTCGTCGCTTCACCCGATGAGGTGGCATTCCCTGAATTGGTTGAAACAGAACTTGAACAGGTAGAAGAGTTTCCTGATTTTCCTGTTCTCGATCGTCGTGAATTAGAGAAATATGGAATTCTAACCAGCCAGTCGAGAGAAAAATTCTTGGCTGATAACCAACTTCCTCTATTGGGAGTGCCGCCGGCTGGAATGGTTTCTCCTGCAGGCATTCAGTTTGATGCCCATCCGTCGGCTTTACCCTTGGCAAGTATTTCAGAAGAAGAGTTGCATCCGCATAAAGCGGAGTCAGTCAATTTCTCGGCAGAATATCCCTACGAGCCAGGTATAACCGAAATTCGGGAAGGAAAACGTGGCCATCGTTTCGTTGCACTTGAAATGTATCTTGGTAACTCCGACTCGTCTTCATCGACTGCAGACGAAGCCTACAAAATCGAAGCCAATCTTGTGATTGAAGGGACGTGCACACCAGATAGCCATCTTTTGCTATTTGGGGAGCGAGTCAACGTTTCACCAGAAGGTACATTCTGCATAAAACTACCTCTGGAGCAAGGTCCGGAGCTTTTAGAGTTTTTATGTCGCGTAAACACCAGAAAGATTAAGGAGTAGGCACTGATGTCCAAAGGCTATCAGTGCCTCGTGCTACACGCACATCTACCCTATATTCGTCACCCCGAATACGAGAGTTTTTTCGAAGAAAACTGGTTGTTCGAAGCCATCACTGAAACCTACATTCCTCTCATTTTGGTGCTTGAACGGTTGAGAGAGAGCGGGTTTAAAGAGTGCATGACAGTGTCGTTGTCACCGCCACTGCTCACCATGTTGCTCGACCCCTTTCTTCAAGAACGTTACCTTGCACATCTTGACAAGATGCGCCACCTGGCAGCCAAGGAAGTACGCCGGACTCGATCTGATCCAGTATTTTCTCGCCTTGCCCGGCTATATCAAGAAAAGCTAGAAGAGACAGTAGAAGTTTTCGAACACCGATATCAGCGCAACTTGGTCGCTGCATTTGCGCAGCTTCAACAAGACGGCATATTAGAGTTGATAACCTCTTCGGCCACCCATGGCTATCTTTCGTTGCTCAAGGCTGAGCCGGCTGCCGTACGGGCACAACTGCTGGTTGGATCTAGAACGTTTAATTCCTTGGTGGGTGTTCCGGCTAAAGGAGTGTGGCTTCCGGAATGCAGTTATTTTCCTGGGTTGGAAGGTTTCCTTGAAGAAGCCGGCTTTGGTTACTTCTTTGTCGATTCGCATGCCATTTTGAATGCGACACCTCGACCTTATTATGGATTGTCAGCCCCTCTTGGGTGTCCCAATGGTCTGGCGGCATTTGGTCGTGATCCGGAATCTTCGCGACGGGTATGGAGTCGCGACGAAGGGTACCCTGGCGATCCCTATTACCGTGATTTTTATCGGGACATCGGTTTTGACCTGGATTTCGACTACATCAAACCGTATATCCTGGATGGCCATACCAGAATACTGACAGGATTCAAATATTTCAGAATCACTGGCAAGACCGACGACAAGCAGCCCTATGAACCTGAAACTGCTGCGAAACGCGTGGCGGCTCATGCAAGTGATTTCGTATCCCGCATCAGGCAACAGATTTCCTCTAACGGAGAACGCCGGGGGCCTGCGCCATTGATTGTCTCTCCTTATGATGCAGAGCTGTTCGGTCATTGGTGGTTCGAAGGACCGCAATGGCTTGAAGCTGTGGTGCATTGCATGGCGGAAGATACTGAAATAGCAGCATTGACGACCCCTTCGGCTTATCTTTCCAGAAACCAGGCATTGCAGGCGGCGACGCCTTCGGCGTCTAGTTGGGGAGATGGTGGATACAATGCATTCTGGCTCAATCCAGGCAACGATTGGATTTATCCTCAATTGCATGAAGCAGCCAAAAGAATGTCAGACATGGCACGAAAACATGCCACGGCTGAACCGGGAACCTTGATTTTTCGTGCTTTGCAGCAGGCTGGACGTTCACTATTGCTGGCTCAGGCTTCCGATTGGGCGTTCATAATGAAAACGCAAACGGCCAAGGACTATGCCATGCGAAGTACGCGCGACCATTTGGCACGCTTCTTCTACCTTGAAGAATGTATAAGCGGTACTATTGACGAACGTCGACTGCAGGCGCTCGAGTTAATGGATCAGATCTTTCCTGATATTGATCCAGCAGTTTTTAGATAAACTAGGCATGTTATCCAAGCTAACGCCCCTAGGGAGAGGATGAAAATGTATATCGCAATGGTTGCTTCAGAATGCGCGCCTGCTGCCAAGGTAGGCGGCTTGGCAGACGTGGTGCATGGCCTTGCCAAAGAACTGCAATTACGTGGTGAATCAGTCGAAGTATTCCTCCCGATGTATGACTGCATGCGATATGAACGCATCTCGAACCTCAGGCAATACTGGGCAGATCTCTGGGTACCGTTTTACGAGGGAGGGATCCATTGTGAAGTATTCTATGGTGAGGTGGATGGTCTACCCTGTTACTTCTTCAGACCTCACTCCAGGGAAAACTTCTTTAATCGCGGCATTTATTATGGCCATAACGATGATGCTGCACGTTTTGCCTTGTTTTCAAGAGCCGTGCTGGAGTTTATGTATAAAAGCGGCCGTAGACCAGACATCATCCATTGCCATGACTGGCAAACAGGACTGGTCGCACCGATGCTGTTTGAAATCTATCAGTCCCTTGGTATGGGGCATAGCCGGATCTGTTACACCTTGCATAACGTCCACCATCAAGGCCTGACAGGGCCGCATATTCTGCGCCAGGCAGGATTAGGGATGCACCTGATGGGCTTGGACAAGCTTGGTGATGAGCATCACTTTGGTGCTGCAAATCTCATGAAAGGTGGCATCGTCTACTCTAACTTTATTACCACAGTCTCTCCACGGTATGCCGATGAAATACGGCATACCGATCTCGGCCACGGACTGCAGGCCACTATTGGTGCGCATTCAGGTAAGTTTGGCGGAGTGCTCAACGGCATCGATTATGGAAGCTGGAATCCAGAAGTGGATAACTATATCCCTTACCGTTATTCAGTCGATAACTTCTCCAGCAAATATGCCAACAGAGAGGCTTTGCGCCACAGGCTATTGTTGCAAGATAAATTCAAACCCATCGTTTCGGTAGTCAGTCGGCTTGATCAACAGAAAGGTGTACAACTCATCAGCCATGCCTTGTTCCATGCTTTGGCGAATCGCGCACAGTTTGTACTGCTCGGCTCAGGCACTGAAAGAAGTATCAACGACCATTTCTGGGCGCTAAAGCAGCGATTTAACGACAATCCAGACTGTCATATTGAACTGAGCTTCAACGAAGAGCTTTCCCACCTTATTTATGCCGGTGCAGATATGATCGTTATTCCAAGTGCGTTTGAGCCTTGTGGTTTGACTCAGATTATTGGTATGAAATACGGAACTGTTCCGGTGGTGAGAGCTACGGGAGGACTTGCCGACACTGTGTGTGACGCTAACTATGGTCACAAACCCTATGAGGAGCGGACAGGCTTTACCTTTAATGACTTCAGTGAAGGTGGCCTGGACAGTGCCTTGGGGAGAGCCATTGGCCTCTGGTACAAATTCCCCCGCTATTTCAATCAGCTTGCAACAAATGGTATGCGACAGGACTATTCGTGGAATAAGTCAGGCGGCGACTACATCAACATTTACAATCATATTCGTGCCTGAACTGACAGGCGCATGAACGAAAGTCGCCTTCAATCAATCACCTGACCCGGTTTTATTGAAGAAGGGTATCGACACTTTCCAGCACGACGATGCTTCTTTTCTCAACCCTGTAACTATCATTGATTGGGATGCTGGTTGGGTATGGCTTGATATCCGATGGGCTAGGCCGGGCAGTATCTACAGCCAGTTCCCACGTTTTTCCTGATAAATTCGGAATTTTCATTTCGATTGCAGATTCCGACATATTAAATATCACATGTAGATCTTGTTCTTCAGGAGAAACCCTCGCTATGGTGCATGCAAGCGCTTGCGATTCAGAGTCACTCCAATTTGGGTTTTTGAGATCTTTACCATACCAAATGATATCGGTAACTCCATGTGCGGATTGTGATCCGTCTCCTGAGAAGTAAATGTTCGAGGTCAGGCTGAGATGGCGCTTGCGGAGCGCAATCATCTCTTTGGTGAAACGCAGCATGCCGCTGTTTTTCTCGGTCAGACTCCAGTCGAACCACGAAATCTCATTATTCTGACAATAGGCGTTGTTATTGCCTTTTTGACTTCTTAGAACTTCGTCGCCTGCAAGGAGCATAGGCACACCCCTTGAGAGCATGAGGATGGCAATGAAGTTTTTTGCCTGCTTTTGACGAAGCTCGATGATTTCCGGGTCGGCGGTTTCCCCTTCAAAGCCACAATTCCAGCTGATGTTGTCATTGCATCCATCGAGGTTATCTTCACCATTGGATTCATTATGTTTGTGGTTGTAGCTCACCAGATCATTCAAAGTGAACCCGTCGTGGCAGGTAATGAAGTTGATACTGTTAGCGGGCGTCCGACAGTCATTCTTGTACATGTCTGCACTGCCTGTAAGCCTTGAAGCAACTTCACCAATCAAGCCGGAATCACCCCTAACAAACCTTCTCATGATATCCCGGTAGCGGCCATTCCATTCTGACCATGCTATCCCAGGGAAAGCACCGACGTGATAAAGACCGGCAGCATCCCATGCTTCGGCAATCAGGGGAACATTTGACAACGTTTTTGAAAATTCAATGGCCCAAGGCAGCGGCGGTGTGCTCATCGGCACTCCAAGTTCACCTCTGGTAAACACACTTGCCAGATCAAAACGGAACCCGTCTATACCCATCGTCTCCACCCAGTATTCCAAACATCGCACGATGTATGAGGAAACGATAGGGTGATTACAGTTTACGGTGTTGCCGCAGCCGGTGAAATCGAGGTAACGCTTACGATCCACAGCATCAAGATGATAAAAAATTTCATTAAACATGCCCTTGAAATTAATGACCGGTCCACCGTTGCCTCCTTCGGCGGTATGGTTGAACACGACATCCATAATGACTTTGATTCCAGCATCGTGGAATGCGTCAACCATTTCGCGAAATTCGCTGACAGCATGGAGAATGTCCACGCAATAATCCGGATGGGGAGCCCAAAAACTATGGGTGCTGTAACCCCAGTAATTGCTCAAACCCCTGCTGGCAACATTTTTTGGTACGTCCTGCGGGTCGAATGCCGTAATCGGGAGCAATTCGACATGGGTGATCCCCAAATCCTTAAGGTAAGGGATTTTCTCCTTCAAGGCGGAAAAAGTACCTGGGTGTTGAACGTTGGAAGTTGGATGGAGCGTAAACCCTGAAACATGCATTTCATAGATAATCGCTCCTTCAAGCCACTCCCCATCCAACCTGTTAATAGGTTTGGATTCTATCGATGGGGGAGTATCCACCACAATCGCCCGCATACCCCCACCAGAAGATTCAGTTTGACAGGCGACTTGTCTATTCCATCCCACGTTGCTTACCGAAAGCGCCCAAGGGTCGAGAAGCTCCTTATGTGGAAAAAACATACGTCCGGTTTCAGTGGTGTCATTGAAACCATCCATCTTCCATGTATAACAAGTTCCGGTAGGGAGTTTCTCAACAAAGACATGCCAGAAAAAGAAACTGTGATTTTGGTTCGAATCCAGTTTTATTGTTTGGAAAGGATCTTGGCTATTGATGTTTTCGTAAAGGAGTAGCTCAACTCGTGATGCATGCCGACTAAAAATGCAAAAATTTACACCTTCATCTGTAACGCTAACACCTACTGGAAAACGCGAGCCATCACGAATTTTGTAAGATAATTCTGTCATTTACTGAACCGGGAATTGAAATATAAGGGCAGGCAACTGTCTACGTTTCGCTCACTTCAACAATCGCCCCTGGTCAATGCGTGATTCTTGGATTACGGTTGTTCAAGTTAGTAATCTGCTCGAACCTTTCCGTATAAGAATCCTGCAATTGATCCCATGAAAAACGCCACTCCCAATTTCCCCACGCTTTGCCAGGAATATTCATTCGACAATCGCTGTTTAAGCCGAGGACATCCTGCAATGGGAAAATCACGGTATTTGCTTTAGATGCTGAAAGCGCACTGATCGTAACCCAGTTTATTTCGTGCCCATCAGTAGCCAGATAATATCGTGCATAGCTTTTTTCATGTTCCGGGGCTGAATTCCACCAGCCTACAGTGGTATCGTTATCGTGGGTTCCGGTATATGCAACAGTATTGTCTATGTAGTGGTGTGGTAAGTAAGTGTTGCTGTCGTTTCCCCCAAATGCAAACTGCAAAATTCGCATGCCCGGAAGTCTGAACCTGTCCCTCAACTCAATGACGTCTGGAGTGATCAAACCCAGGTCTTCTGCGATGATGGGAAGATTGTCAAAAGCCTTCTGAAAAGCCTTGAACAACTTCTTTCCAGGCCCTGGCATCCATTGCCCCCCCCTCGCGTCGGGCGAACCTGCGGGAATCGCCCAATAGCCAGCAAAGCCGCGAAAATGATCGATACGAACCAAGTCAAAATACCGCAGCGCATGCTCCATTCTTGCTATCCACCACGCGTACTTTGTTCGTTCATGCTTGCGCCAGCGATAAAGAGGGTTGCCCCACAACTGCCCTGTTTCACTGAAAAAATCTGGGGGCACTCCCGCCACTACTATTGGGCTACCACTTTCGTCGAGTTCAAAAAGTTCCTGATGTTCCCATACATCCGCACTCTGATATGACACAAAAATGGGAACGTCCCCGACAATGCGAATGCCACGATCATTCGCATATGACTTAAGTAATTTCCACTGTCTATAGAAACACCACTGGCAGAATTTATAAAAATCCACTTCGTCTGCATACAGACTTTTAGCTTTCGAGAGTGCTTCTGGATTTCGGTGGACATATTCTTTTGGCCATTGATTCCACGCACGATTTTGTTCATGGTGTTCTATGGCCTTAAATAGCGCAAAATCCTCAAGCCAGTGTTGCTCTGATTGGCAAAAATCGAAGTACTCTCTATGAATGACACTATCAGCCTTTGAAAAGAATCGTTTTGCCGCAAGCTGTAATTTTTGGACCCGGAATGGCTTCACTATTTCAAAATTGGCATGGTCAGAATTAAATTGTGGATCTGGAATCAATTCCTTAGGTTTAAGCCAACCTTGCTTTGCCAATTCCTCCAAGTCAATTAACAAGTGGTTCCCTGCAAAGGCAGAGCAACTTGTATAAGGCGAATTGCTTGGACCTACTTCACCAAGAGGTAGCATCTGCCAGTAGGTTTGCCCGGCTCTTACCAGCCAATCTACGAACCTATACGAAGCAATTCCTATATCCCCGGAGCCAAACTGGCCCGGCAATGATGTCGGATGTAGCAGGATTCCACTTGCTTTTAACGAAGTCATGGTGTCACTTCAAAATTTCATATCAAATTGTTGATGATTGGTAGTTCTGGCATTTTTCCAAAAAAGTACTTGAATCCAACTCTGCCACAGAGTCAGCCATACTCAAGGCTTCATAAAGCAAAATTTTTGCCCCGCATTATGCCCAAGCCCCTATAAACCCTAAACTAATCTTTCTAGTTCATAGTCCTGCAAGTGATTTCCGCTTTCGCTTTGTATCCCAAAAAGGGTAAATCGCTCTTGATGGATAACATCAAAAAGGAAACGACAAGCCAGTTTCACAATGATAGTTAACTCAAAGAATTTGGGTGGAAATTTATCCAGGCTTTCTGCTGCTTTCCGCAGTCAATTCTTGACTCATATTATCAACTTTTAACGATGTTATCGAGCGGATAATGTGGGGTTGTGGAATTTGCTGTTGTTAGTTCGTGGTGTTGCGGTAAGCAAGCTGCAAAATTCTACCGAGGTGATTTGAAAGTAATCTATAGATGCCTCTAGAACAATAACGTAAAAACCTGCTTTATTGCCCTTTGGGACATACTTTCCAAAAGATTTGGCTGCGACTCGGCACTGCGAATAGGTGGTGCGATTCTGTTCTCAAAATGTAAGCACCTTATCTGCCTGCGTTATAAGGGAATTAAGTATTTTCATCGACCCTACTTCACAATTGAGAACCTCAAGAAGAAAAGGCATGGTTTCTTTTCGACTCTCTATGCAAACACCGCATCCGATCAAATTTCCATTATTCTCAATAAATTTGTTAAGTTGCTCTTGAGTGTCATGTTCCCTTGTTCTGACACAAGTAGCCTCTACGCCTTTTCCAAGAAGGAAAATATCAACTTGGTTTCCACACTCCACAGAAGTGTTCGCCAAACGCAAAGCATTCCAGACACTTTCGACGTCATTCGTGGTAATAATCAGAAGGAGGCGCACAGTCATATACCTAGTAAATATTGACAAACTATAGCCTTGGCAGGTAACTCTTTACAAGATACTGCTTCCATCGAAGTCAAGCAATGTGATTTGGTGATGACAAAGCCATGAAGCCCGTTGTCGAAACAGAGGGCATGGACATTTTGTGAGGCAATGGCCGTTCATGAAAATCATGAAGCATTATTCATGATTAATGGAATAACGGGAGACAAAAATCCTATTAACATGCTCCAAGTAACATGAAGTATCAATAATTACCCTGAGGCTAAGCTAAAGGATTCATTAGTGATAGCCAGAAATCTAGAAACTTAATAACTTTAATTTCAATGGAGGTGCTTCAGAATGAAATATCAATTTAAAAAAGCTACAGTAGTTTTGTCTGCCTTGGGGCTTATGCTTGGCTTTGCAAGTTTCGCTATGGCAGGTGAGTTTGATGGCACATGGAAACTAAAAGATACGAATGGAAAACCCTTTGAAGTCACATTAAATAGTGATGGAACTGCTTCAGGTACTCTAGAAATGTTGACGGATCAGGGATCTTGGAAAGAGGATAACGGTTCAGCCGTGATTCAATGGAAGACTGGATGGACAACAAAGATCACAAAAAAAGGCAAAAAGTACATAAAGTCAGCATTCAAGCCCGGTATACCGCTCAACGGCAAGCCAACCAACACCTCAGAAGCTAAGAAAAGCAAGTAATAAGCGATATTATAAAACGGTACCCTTTGGTACCGTTTCGCATTTCTAATTGCCACTAGCTGTTTAGGGGGGATCAGCTAACGATGATGAAAATTGCGCTCTGGAAGGTGCTGGTGGTATCGATATGGCGGGTCACGTAATCGACGTTGCCGATGGGATCGATGGAGTTGAACTTGCGATTGGAATTAAGCTTGTGCGAGCGGGATGAGGATGTACGGCGAGGATATCTGGGCATAGGGCTCCTTTGTGAGTGGGATGTAGATAAGATGGGCGTAAAAAGCCGAGGATAGTGACGATCAACGGGCTTGCTTGGTTGTCTGCTCAGAGGTAATGAGCAGTCATTGAAATTGTTGGAGAGTGATCGTCAGGGAAGCCCGAGATCGGCCAATTGCTACCGTTCCTAGATCGGCTACACTACGACTGCTGTGTCCCAGAAGCGGACATTGTTTTAGCCGGAACTTTGCTTCATGCGAATAAATCGTCCTCATGATTTAGGTTTTGAATCA
>WBZN01000119.1_pt1 | contig 115616 bp, 116 predicted proteins | sample 5204281 | NCBI WGS metagenome assembly WBZN01 (sample SAMN12344347, study PRJNA552823) | activated sludge metagenome | biome: Activated sludge suspended growth; feature: Nitrification reactor; material: Wastewater; isolation source: activated sludge from nitrification reactor of wastewater... | reverse complement strand
GTCGTCGGCGAGGTGGAAGGTCATCTCCTCCCGCACCGCCTCGGGCACGTCGTCGAGGTCGGGCCCGTTGCGCTTCGGCAGGATGACCGTGGTCAGCCCGGCCCGCTGCGCCGCGAGCACCTTCTGCTTCACGCCACCGATGGGCAGGACCCGGCCCTGCAGCGTGACCTCGCCGGTCATGCCGACCTCCGACCGCACCCGCCGCCCGGTGAGCTGCGAGACGATCGCGGTGGTCATGGTGACGCCGGCCGACGGACCGTCCTTGGGGATCGCGCCCGCGGGCACGTGCACGTGGAAGCGCCGGTGCGAGAGGACGTCCCGGTCGATGCCGAGGCCCTCCGCGTGGGCGTTCACGTAGGTCAGCGCAATCTGCGCCGACTCCTTCATCACGTCGCCGAGCTGGCCGGTGAGCTGGAGCCCCGGGTCGCCCTCGGTGCTCGTGGCCTCGACGAAGAGCACGTCGCCACCGGCGCCGGTGACCGCGAGACCGGTCGCCACACCGGGGTTGGTGGTGCGGTCCTCGATCTCCTCGGCCTCGAAGCGCGGACGTCCGAGGTGCTCGCGCACCGCGGCGTCGTCGATCACGACGGGTCCGCTCGCCGCCTCGGGTTCCGGCACCGGGGTGGCCTCCCGCGTCGCGACCTGCGCCGCGACCTTGCGCAGCAGCCGTCCGAGCTCGCGCTCGAGCGACCGGACGCCGGCCTCACGGGTGTACCCGGTGACGACGAGGCGCAGCGGGTCCTCGCCGACGGTGACGTCGGCGTCGGTCAGACCGTTGCGCTCGAGCTGACGGGCCACGAGGTGGTCGCGGGCGATCGCCACCTTCTCGTCCTCGGTGTAGCCGTCGAGGCGCACGACCTCCATCCGGTCGAGCAGCGGCCCGGGGATGGACTCGGCCACGTTCGCGGTCGCGAGGAACAGCACGCCGGACAGGTCGAGGTCGACGTCGAGATAGTGGTCGCGGAACGTGTGGTTCTGCGCCGGGTCGAGCACCTCGAGCAGTGCGCTCGACGGGTCACCGCGGTAGTCGGAACCGAGCTTGTCGACCTCGTCGAGCAGGATCACCGGGTTCATGGTCCCGGCCTCCTGCAGGGCGCGGGCGATGCGGCCCGGCAGCGCGCCGACGTAGGTACGCCGGTGCCCGCGGATCTCGGCCTCGTCTCGCACGCCGCCGAGGGCGACGCGCACGAACTTCCGGCCGGTCGCACGCGCGACCGACTCACCGAGCGACGTCTTGCCGACGCCCGGCGGACCGACGAGGGCCAGGATCAGACCGTCGCCGCGCCGGGTGGTGCCGGTCGCGTCGGCCAGGCCGCGCTCGGCGCGCAGCTTGCGCACGGCGAGGTACTCCACGACGCGGTCCTTCACGTCGTCGAGGCCGGTGTGGTCGGCGTCGAGCACCTCACGGGCGCGCGTGACGTCGAGGTCCTCGGCGGACTCGACGCCCCACGGCAGCCCGAGGATCGTGTCGAGCCAGGTCCGGATCCACCCCTGCTCGGGGTTCTGGCTCCCGGCCCGCTCGAGCCGGCCGATCTCGCGGTCGACCGCCTCGCGCACGGCCTCGGGCAGGTCGAGACCGGCGGCGCGCTCGCGGTACGCGTCGACACCGTCGTCGTCCTCGTCGTCGCCGAGCTCCTTGCGGATCGCCTGCATCTGCTGGCGGAGCAGGAACTCGCGCTGCTGCTTCTCCATGCCGTCGGTGACCTCGTGGCGGATGCGCTCCTGCAGCTCGTGCTCGGCGAGCAGGTCACGCGCCAGGCGCAGGGCGAGCGTCACGCGGTCGACCGGATCGGTCGCCTCGAGCAGCTCCACCTTGCGCTCCGCGGGCAGGTCGCTCCACGACCCGAACCCGTCGGCGAGCGCGGCGGGATCCGTGGTGGTGCGCAGCAGCTCGGGCAGGCGGCGGGAGCGGCGGCGCTCCGCGAGGACGCTCAGGACGCCCCGGAGCTCACGGCCGATCTCCTCGACCTCCACCGTCGCCTCGGGGTCAACGACCTCGTGGGCCTCGACCCACAGGCCCGCGCCACTCCCGGCCACGCCGGCGCCGAGGGTGGCGCGGTGCAGGCCGCGCAGGATCGCGGCGTGGACACCGTTCGGCAGATCGCCGGACTCCTCGACGTTGGCCACGGTGCCGACGCGCGCGTACCGCCCGTCGACCCGGGGCACGAGGAGCACCCGGCCGTCGGCGCCGGTGGCCGCGGCGATCGCGGCCCGGGCCTCATCGGTGTCGAGCGTGAGGGTGACGACGGTCTGGGGCAGGACGACGCCGGCCGTCAGCGGGAGGACGGGCAGCGCCAGGGTGTCCAGTTCGGCCATGGGAGGCTCCAGTCGGGGGTTGAGTGTGAACGACTCAACTCACGACCGCCCGCAGCTATTCCCGACCCTCACGCTCATATTTCTGTGACCCCTGTCCGGCCTCCCAAATACGACTTTGGCGAGCAACGTGACCCCCAGGGGACGCGCTGCTCGCCAAAGTCCGGAGAGATGCGGACGCCGGTGCGGCCCGCGGATCAACCAGGGAGCTGGGCCTCGATGGCGCCGACGAGCGCGGGGTCCTGGGGCTCGACGGTCGGGTTGAACCGACCGACGACGTCGCCGCTCGGGCTCACGAGGAACTTCTCGAAGTTCCAGCGGATGTCGCCGGTGTGGCCGTCGGCGACGTCCGGGGTCTCCTCGAGCTCGGCGTAGAGCGGGTGCCTGCCGTCGCCGTTGACCTCGATCTTGCTCATCAGCGGGAACGAGACGCCGTAGTTGACCTGGCAGAACTCCTGGATCTCGTCCGCGGTGCCCGGCTCCTGCTCGAGGAACTGGTTGCACGGGAAGCCGACGACCGTGAAGCCCTGGTCGCCGTAGGTGTCCTGGAGCTTCTGCAGCCCCTCGTACTGCGGGGTGAGACCGCACTTCGACGCCACGTTCACGACGAGGACGGCCTTGCCCTCGAAGTCGTGGAGGTCGGCGGGCTTGCCGTTGAGGGCGGTCACGTCGTGGTCGTAGAAGGCCATGGGAACTCTCCGAGGTGTCGGGGGAACCGGAGGGGCGATCCTACGGCGCGGGTCCGAGCTTCCGCAGGGCCGCGGTCATCTGGCGCTCGGCGACCGCGGCGGCGAGGACGCCGCCCTTGGCGAGCAGCGCCGTCGACGGGTCGGCGGTGATCTCCCGGTGCCCCTTCTCGATGCCCTTCACGATCGCAGCGGCGACGGCCGTGGCCGTACGGGGCTTCACCCCGGCCGAGACCGCGGCGGTCTCGGGGGGCTTGATCCGGTTCTCGGCCTCGAAGCCCGGCGTGAGGGTGTCGGGCGGGAAGACGCACGCGGCGTAGATCCCCCGGTGGCCGTACTCGGCGTGCAGCGTGGCGAACAGGCCCCGCACCGCGTACTTCGCCGGCGCGTAGGCGCCGAAGCCGAACACGCCGAGGAGCCCGGCCGTCGACGACACGCCGACGAGTCCACCGCTCCCCCGCTCGAGCATCGCCGGCAGGACCGCGCGGACGGCATGGACCGTCCCGAAGTAGAGGAGGTCCATCTGCGCGCGCACGACGTCGAGCGGGATCTGCTCGTAGTAGCCGGGGTGCGACTCGCCCGCGGCCGTGATCAGCAGGTCGACCGGACCGTGCCCGTCGACGGCCTGCGCCACCGCGGCCTCGACCGCGGCGGGATCGGTGACGTCCGCCACGACCCCGCGCGCGCCGCGTCCGATCGATGCGGCGGCCTCGTCGAGCGGTCCGGCCCGGCGGGCGACGAGCGTGACGCGTGCGCCGCGGTCGGTCAGCAGCCGCGCGGTCTCCAGGCCGATGCCCAGGGACCCGCCCGTGATCAGGGCGTGGCGACCACCGACATCCACCGCTACGGCCGGATCATCTGCTCCGGCCGCACGACGCGGTCGAAGTCCTCGGCCGAGATGAGATCGAGGGCGAGCGCGGCCTCGCGCAGCGTGGTGCCCTCGTGATGCGCCTTCTTCGCGATCTTCGCCGCGCTGTCGTAGCCGATCACCGGGTTGAGCGCGGTGACGACCATCAGCGACTCGTCGACGTACTGCTGGATCTGCGGCAGGTTCGGCTCGAGGCCGTCGACGCAGAACTCACGGAAGTTGCGGCACGCGTCGGTGAGCAGGTCGACCGAATGCAGGTAGTTGAAGATCATCACCGGCTTGAACACGTTGAGCTCGAAGTTGCCCATCGAGCCGGCGGTGCCCACGGCCGTGTCGTTCGCGAGGACCTGCACGCACACCATCGTCAACGCTTCCGACTGCGTGGGGTTCACCTTGCCCGGCATGATCGAGCTGCCCGGCTCGTTCTCGGGCAACAGCAGCTCGCCGAGGCCGGCGCGCGGCCCGGAGCCGAGCCAGCGCAGGTCGTTTGCGATCTTCATGAGGCTGACCGCGAGCGTCTTCACCGCACCGTGCGCGTAGACGAGGTCGTCGTGGCTGGCGAGTGCGGCGAACTTGTTGGGGGCGCTGCGGAACGGCAGGCCGGTGAGCTCGGCGATCTTCGCCGCGGAGCGGTCCGCGAACTCGGGATGGGTGTTGATGCCGGTGCCGACGGCCGTGCCGCCGATGGCGAGGTCGTACAGCCCGTCGATCGACTGCTCGATGCGCGCCAGGTCGTGATCGAGCTGGGCGACGTAGCCGGAGAACTCCTGGCCGAGTGTGAGCGGCACCGCGTCCTGCAGATGGGTGCGGCCGATCTTGACGATGTCGGCGAACTCGGTGGCGCGCCGATCGAGCGCGTCCCGCAGGTCGCGCACGCTCGGGATGAGGCGGTGCAGCACCTCCTCGACCGCGGCGATGTTCATCGCGGTCGGGAACGTGTCGTTCGAGGACTGCGACATGTTCACGTGGTCGTTCGGGTGCACCGGCGACTTCGACCCGCGCTCGCCACCGGCGATCTCGATCGCGCGGTTGGAGATGACCTCGTTGACGTTCATGTTCGTCTGGGTGCCCGAGCCGGTCTGCCAGACGTAGAGCGGGAAGTGGTCGTCGAGCTCGCCGGCGATGACCTCGTCCGCCGCCTGCACCATCGCCGCGCAGGTCTCGTCGGGAAGCTTGCCGAGATCGCGGTTGACGAGCGCCGCCGCCTTCTTCAGGACCGCCATGGAGCGGATGACCGCCGTCGGCATGCGGTCGTCGGCGACCGAGAAGTGATGCAGCGACCGCTCGGTCTGGGCGCCCCAGTAGACGTCGTGCGCGACGGCGATCTCGCCCATGCTGTCGCTCTCGACACGGTGCGTCGCGGTCGGTTCCATCGCTCCCCCTCGGGCCACACGGTCAGGTCGCGGACGGTAGCGCGGGTGCTCCCGACCGAGCCGATCGGACCGGCTCGGCCCCGCCTCTAGGCTCGGCCCGATGGGGGAAAGGATCTTCGTCACGCACATCATGAAGACCGCGGGCAGCTCGTTGACGCTGGCGCTGCACCCCCACTTCGCACCCGCGTCCCGGTACCCCCTCGACGGCGACGAGGCGATGTGGCGCAAGGCCGACGTCGCCGCGCTGCTCGAGATCGATCCCCGCGTGCGCGACGGGATCGCCCTGTTCTCGGTCCACATGCCGGCGTGGGTCGGGCGGGCGGTGGCGCCCGACGCGCTGCAGGTCACGGTCCTGCGGGAGCCCGTCGCCCGGACCATCTCCCACCTCCGCCAGGTGGCGCGTGCGCTCGGCGTGGCCGACCTCGACGCGCTGTACTCCGACCCGGCCCTCCGGCCGCGCCTCGCCGACTACCAGACCCGCATGCTCGCACTCGACCAGCACGACCACGAGGAGCAGCAGGTGCGGGCCGCCGCCGAGGCCGAGCGCCTGCGGGCCGGCGCGCTGTCCCCGGCCGAGCGCGACGCGCTGGAGGCGGCCCTGATCCCCGCGATGCTGACCGTCGTCCCCGAGGCGCCCCCACTCGACGCGACGCACCTCGAGCGCGCCCGTCGTCGGCTCGACGACTTCGACGTCGTGGGCACCACCGACACCCTCGACGCGACCCTCGCCACGATCGGTCACGCGATCCACGCGGAGCTCGGCGCCCCGCCCCGGCACAACATCGGGGAGGACGCGCTCACCGTGTCCGGGGCGCTGCGTGACGCCATCCGGGACGACCAGCAGCTCGACCTCGAGCTCTACGCCGCGGCGCAGGATCGCGCCGCGGCCGGCTGAGGGCGCCGTCGGCTCCGGGATCAGGCGCGGTCGAGGACCGCGACGACCTCCACGTGGCTGGTGTGCGGGAACAGGTCGACCGGGGTCGCGCCGCTGAGCGCGTAGCCGGCCCGCCCGAGCAGCGCGACGTCCCGGCCGAGCGCGGCGGCGTCGCACGCGACGAGGATCACGCGGTCGGCGTCAGTGGCGGCGATCCGGCCCACGACGTTCTCACCGAGACCCGCACGGCTGGGGTCCGCGATCACGACGTCGGACGGCATCGGCGCCCAGTGGGCCACGTCCTTGCGCACGACGTTCACGCCGAGGTCGGCGAGGTTGTGGCGGGCGTCTTTGACCGCGGCCGGGTTGCCCTCGACCGCGGTGACCGCGCGACCGGGGCGTGCGACCGCGCCCGCGAGCAGGCCCACACCGCTGTAGAGGTCGACGACGCTCGCCGCCGTGTCCGGGACCGCGGCCGCGACGAGCCGGGCGAGAGCGTCGGCGCCGTCGGGGCGGGTCTGGAAGAAGGACGTGGCCGAGATGCGCCACCGGCGACCGGCGGCCTCCTCCGCGAACATCGCGGTGCTCCCCCGCTCCAGCTCGTCGGCGCCGATGCGCACGACGTCGTCGGGGAGGTCGAGGTAGCGGGTCGTCGGGTACGCGATGGCCATCCGCTCGCCGGTTCGCGCCCCACAGCGCAGCTCGGCCTCGGTGACGCCCTCGAACGTCGCGTCGCGGAGGAGCGAGTCGATGAGCGGGTGGGCGACCAGGCACTCGTCCACCGGGACCGGATCGTGCGACGACGCCCGGCGGAACGCAGGACGCCCCTTGCGGATGAGGACGCGCACGGTCGTGCGGTAGCCGTCGACCGGGAGGACGACGGGGTCGGCGACGAGCGGGTCGGCGTCGGCGACCTTGCCGATGCGACCCAGCGCGTCGACGACGATCCCGCGGCGCAACCGGCGCTGCGCGTCCGGCGCGATGTGCTGCCAGTCGCACCCGCCGCAGCCGGCGGCGACGTACTCGCACGGCGGGGACACCCGGTCGGGGGATGCATCGAGCACCGCGGTGACGTGACCACGGGCGAACGACTTCTTCGTCGTGGTCAGCTCGACCGCGACCCGCTCGCCCGGGATCGCGCCCTCGATCATCACGACGCGCCCGTCCGGTTCCCGAGCGAGCGCCTCGCCGCCGGCGACCATCTTCTCGGCGACGATCTCCATCAGCGCACGAGCGGTTTGTACTTGATGCGGTGGGGCTGGTCGGCGTCCGCGCCGAGCCGCTTGTGGCGGTCGGCCTCGTAGTCCGAGAAGTTGCCCTCGAACCAGCGGACCTCGGAGTCGCCCTCGAACGCGAGGACGTGGGTGGCGATGCGGTCGAGGAACCAGCGGTCGTGGCTGATCACCACGGCGCAGCCCGGGAAGGCGAGCAGCGCGTCCTCGAGCGCGCGCATGGTGTCGACGTCGAGGTCGTTGGTGGGCTCGTCGAGGAGCAGGACGTTGCCGCCCTGGGTGAGCACCTTCGCGAGGTGGACGCGGTTGCGCTCGCCGCCGGAGAGCTTGCCGACCGGCTTCTGCTGGTCGGAGCCCTTGAAGTTGAACCCGGCGACGTAGGCCCGCCCGTGGAGCTCACGATTGCCGACCACGATGTGGTCGCGGCCGCCGGTGATCTCCTCGAAGACCGTGGCGTCACCGTCGAGCGAGTCCCGGCTCTGGTCGACGTAGGCGAGCTCGACGGTCGGACCGACCCGCAGCGTGCCGGCGTCCGGCGCGTCGTCGCCCGCGGCCGCACCCTGCGACGCGGCGACGATCATCCGGAACAGCGTGGTCTTGCCCGCGCCGTTGGGGCCGATGACGCCGACGATGCCACCGGGCGGCAGCGAGAACGAGAAGTCGTCGATGAGGAGCCGGTCGCCGAAGCCCTTGGAGAGGTGCTCGGCCTCCACCACGACGTCACCGAGCCGCGGGCCGGGCGGGATCGAGATGACGAGCTGGTCGGCGCGTCCCTCCGCGGCCTCGGCCTCCGCGACGAGCGCCTCGTACGCGTTGATGCGGGCCTTGCCCTTCGCCTGCCGGGCCCGCGGTGCCAGACGGATCCATTCCAGCTCGCGCTCCAGCGTGCGCTGGCGCGCCTTGTCCGACTTCTCCTCCTGCGCGAGCCGGGCCTCCTTCTGCTCCAGCCACGACGAGTAGTTGCCCTCCCACGGGATCCCGCGGCCGCGGTCGAGCTCGAGGATCCAGCCGGCCACGTTGTCGAGGAAGTACCGGTCGTGCGTGACCGCGACGACGGTGCCGTGGTACTCGCCGAGGAACCGCTCCAGCCACGCGACCGACTCTGCGTCGAGGTGGTTGGTCGGCTCGTCGAGCAGGAGCAGGTCGGGGCGCGAGAGCAGCAGCCGACAGAGCGCGACCCGGCGGCGCTCGCCACCGGAGAGCAGCGACACGTCGGCGTCGCCGGGCGGGAGACGCAACGCGTCCATCGCGATGTCGATCGTGCGCTTCAGGTCCCACGCGCCGGACGCCTCGATCTGCTTCTCGAGCTCGGCCTGCTGCTCGCCGAGCTTGTCGTAGTCGGCGTCGGGGTCGGCCCACCCGGCGAGCACCGCGTCGTAGCGCTCCAGCAGGGTGGCGGTCTCCCCCACGCCGTCCATCACGTTGCCGAGCACGTCCTTGGCCGGGTCGAGCGCGGGCTCCTGGTGGAGCATGCCCACGGTGAACCCGGGGGTGAGACGCGCCTCGCCGGAGTAGCCGTCGTCCTCCCCTGCCATGATGCGCAGGAGGCTCGACTTCCCGGCGCCGTTCGCGCCGAGCACACCGATCTTCGCCCCCGGGTAGAACGACAGGTTGATGTTCTCGAGCACCTGCCGGTCGGGAGGGTGGAAACGCGACAGATTTCGCATCGTGAAGATGAACTGAGGGGCCACGGGCCGACGGTAGCGTGCGAAGGGCGGACGAAGGGAAGAGCATGACGAACCCGGTCGAAGCGGTCTCCGAGGCCTACATCGAGCAGTACGGACGCCTCGATCCCACCGGCGCGACGTTCGCGGGGATCACCGGGTACGACGAGTTCCTCACGGACCACTCCCCCGAGGCCGCGGCTGAACGGGCGGACCACGACCGCGCCACGCTGCGGGCGCTCGACGGGTTGACGCTCGACACCGACCGCGCCCGCATCTCGGCCGGCGTGATGCGCGAGTCCCTCGAGACCGCGCTCGTCCGGTACGACACCGGTGAGCACCTGCGCTCGATCGCGGTGCTCGGCTCCGCCGCGCAGGAGGTGCGTGAGGCCTTCGACGTCCTCCAGACCGTGACCCTCGACGACTGGCAGGTCGTCGCCGCGCGCATGGCCCGCGTGCCCGAGTGCCTGTCGAGCCTGCAGGCCGCGTACGCCGAGGGCATCGAGCGCGGACTCGTCGCCGCGCAGCGCCAGGTGTCGGGAGTCATCGGCCAGGTGGAGGTGTGGGCCGGCACCGACGCGGACCGCACGCGCCCGTACTTCCTGGAGCTCTCCGACCGGTTCGCCGCGTCGGGACTGGACGACCCGTCGCTCCAGGGCACGTTGGTCCGTGAGGCCGAACGCGCCACCGCCGCGCTCGACGCGTTCGCCCGGTACCTCACCGTGGAGTACGCACCGCACGCCTCCGACCAGGACGCGGTCGGCGCCGAGCGCTACACGACGATGGCCCGGGTCTGGAACGGGACGGTGCTCGACCTCGAGGAGACCTACGCCTGGGGCTGGGAGGAGCTGCACCGCATCGAGCGCGCCGTCGGTCAGGTCGCGGCGCGGATCCTGCCGAACGCCTCCGTCCCGGAGGTGATCGAGCTGCTCGAGACCGACCCGAAGCGCGCGATCGAGGGCGAGGACAACCTGCGCGCCTGGCTGCAGGACCTGATGGACACGACCATCGCCGAGATGAACGGGGTGCACTTCGACATCCCCGAGCCGGTGCGCACGGTCGAGGCGATGATCGCCCCTCCCGGCGGCGCGTCGGCGATGTACTACACGGGCCCGTCGGAGGACTTCTCCCGGCCCGGACGCACCTGGTACCCGACGCTCGGCAACACCCGCTTCCCGCTCTGGGGCGAGGTGTCGATCTGCTACCACGAGGGCGTTCCCGGCCATCACCTCCAGGTCGCGCAGGTGCGGTACCTCGCCGACCAGCTCACGCGTTTCGAGCGGCTGCTCGCGTGGTCGTCGGGCCACGGCGAGGGCTGGGCGCTCTACGCCGAACGGCTCATGGGCGAGCTCGGCTACCTCGAGAACCCCGACTACGAGCTCGGCATGCTGCGCGCGCAGGCCATGCGCGCGGTGCGGGTGATCGTCGACATCGGCATGCACCTGCAGCTGCCGATCCCGGAGGGCGAGTCGTACCACCCCGGCGAGCGGTGGACGCCCGAGCTCGCGCTCCCGTTCGTGATCGACCGCGCGATGTTCGCCGAGCAGTTCATGCGCTCGGAGGTCGACCGCTACCTCGGCATCCCGGGTCAGGCGATCTCGTACAAGGTCGGCGAGCGGGTGTGGCTCGACTGCCGCGAGGACGCCAGGGCGCGCCGCGGACCGTCGTTCGACCTCAAGGACTGGCACGGCTACGCGCTGAACCTCGGCTCCATGGGCCTCGACCAGTTCCGCCGCGAGATGGCCCGGTACTGAGCGACCCCCCTTCCCCCTTCCCCCTTCCCGCTTTGCGCACGCGATACGCGACGGAAACGTCGCGTATCGCGCGTCGAAAGGGGTCGCAGGCGGTCGCGCGAGACTCGGCCGATGGCGAACAACGTGCTGGGCGGTGAGCTGGAGGTCTGCGGGCTCGACCCGCTGACCGGCTTCTACCGCAACGGCTGCTGCGACACCGGTGGCGAGGACGCGGGCGTCCACGTCGTGTGCGCGGTGATGACCGAGGAATTCCTCGCCTTCTCGGCGTCGATGGGCAACGACCTGTCGACGCCCGCGCCGCAGTACGGGTTCGCGGGCCTGCGCGCCGGCGACCGGTGGTGCCTGTGCGCCGACCGGTGGGTCGAGGCGCTCGACGCCGGGGTCGCACCGCAGGTGGTCCTCGCGGCGACCCACGCGCGCGTCCTCGAGTGGGCGACGCTCGACGATCTCCGCCGCCACGCCGTCGACGCCTGACACGGTCTCGGCGTTTGTCCTCTACGTCGCGCACGGCGTGACGCGAGGTTCGAACGCCGAGCGCGGGCTCAGACGCGGCCCATGCGGTGGAGCAGGTCGTGCCACGGGTCCCGACGCGCCGCCAGCTTCGCGACCGGCATGCCGAGGCGCGCCTTCAGCTTCCCCTCGGCCGCGAGCTGGCACCGGGCGGCGCCGAGGAACAGCGCGACCGGGTCCGCGGGTGTGTGGTCGCGGCCGGCGGCGCGCGCGAGGTCCCAGGCATGGACGTGCCACTCGACGCCGGCGACGCCTGCGTGCAGCCCGGCGGTCACCGTGCCGCGCGGGTAGCCGTACGGCACGTCGAGGTGGTCGGCGACCCGGTACGCATAGCGCTCGGCCTCGGCGCGGAACGTCGCGATCCGGTCCGGGCCGGAGCGGACCGGCAGCGCTGCGAGGGCCGCCGCGGCCTCCCGGTCGAGATCCTCGACCGGGAACGCGGGGGTGGCGTCGCCGGCCAGCGCGCGGTCGAGCCAGGCGTGGTACCAGCCGACGACGGTGACGAGGTGACCGGCCAGCTCGGTGCCGTTCCAGACCCCGCACGCCGGGCCGGCCCACTGCCCCTCGTCCCAGCCCTCGACCGCCCGGCCCACGGCGTCGACCCCGTCGAGATACGGCGCGAGCGGGTCGGTCTCCGGCACGGGCCGACCCTACGGGGCGGACCGCTCCGGCCCGCGAAAAAACGGGTTTGCGTCCGATTCCGCCCGGATACACACGCCCCCGCGAGCCGGTTCGGGGGAAACGGCCGCTGCCGAGGGGGGCATCGACATGAGACTGCGGGCAAGCATCGTCGCGGCGGCCGTCGCCGCAATGGTCGCGTTGGGGGGCATCGGGGTCACGGCCGCGTCGGCCAACACCACCAACACCAGTGGCATCCCGTACACCTGCGCCACGAGCTTCGGGAACCAGCCGGCGTCGTACGGGGCTGCCATCACCGACTCGATCGATCCCGCGACGGTCGGCTCGTCGGTCACGTACACGTTCGTCGTGCCCTTCGACCAGGATCCGCCACCGATCACCGCCACGTACCAGGGGGGCAAGGTCACGTACCCGATCCCGACCGGCCTGTCGGTGACGAGCGTCAGCACGCCACCGAAGGCGGGCTCGAACCTGTCCTCGACGGTGGCCGTGCAGGGCTCGAACATCGTCGTGACCACCACCGGCAACCAGCCGATCGACGGGAACTCGCACCCGGCACCGGACCTCATCGTCAAGGGCACGATCCTCGACGCGGCCGGCGGGCCGGGGGTCATCTGGCGGACGCCGAGCCAGCTCGTCGCCAACATCCACACCGACGCCGTCGGTGACATCGTCGCCACCTGCACGCCGAACGACCCGACCGCGGTGATCGCCACGACGACCGTCCCGGCGGTCGCCAAGGCGCCGGTGGCCAACGCCCAGAGCGTCTCGGTCGCCCAGGGCCGGGCCAAGCCGATCACGCTGAGCGCCAGCGACGCGGACACGCCGCAGAACCAGCTCACCTACGCGGTCACGACGCCGCCGACGCACGGCACGCTCACCGGCACCGCGCCGGCGCTCAGCTACACGAGCGCCGCGACCTTCAGCGGCACCGACACGTTCCAGTTCAAGGTCACCGACCCGGGCGGCCTGTCGAGCACCGCGACCGTCACGATCCGCGTCTACCAGGCGGACGTGATCGACAACTCGCCGCCGGTGATCCTGCTCCTCGCGCCGGCGAACGGCGCGGTGTACACGCCGGGCCAGGTCGTCAACGCGGCGTACGCCTGCAGCGACAGCACCACCGAGGTGACCTCCTGCGTCGGGACGACGGCCAACGGCGCTCCGATCTCGACGACCGTGGGCCAGCACACGTTCACGGTCGTCGCCCAGGACGCTCAGGGCAACAAGGCCCAGCGGACCGTGTCGTACCGGGTCATCGACCGGGCGATCGTGCACCAGGCGTACAACGGGACCGACACCGTCGCGATGTCGTGCACCTCGACCACCGGTGCGTCCACCGCCTCCGTGCCGCTGGTCGCGTCGGCCCCCACGCAGGTGGGGACGGGCAAGACCTTCACGTTCCGGTTCGCGCCCGGCACCGACAGCGTCCCGGCGCTCACGACGGCGACGAACATCGTCTACACCATCGACCTGCCGGTGAACGGCACGGCCCAGTCGGCCGCGATCGTCCCCAACACCGGCACGGCCAACGCCCAGAGCTCCGCATCGGCCACGGTCACGGGCGGGCGCGCGACGCTCACGATCGCCGGACCGATCGCCGGGGGGACGACGGCGGCCACGTCGTTCACACCTCCGGCCGTCGACGTCACGATGGTGGCGGCCGGGCTGCCCACCACCCAGGTCACGACACAACTCGCCGGCTACCGCATCACCACGGCACCGAGCGCGCTGCCCCAGGTGGCGATCACCAAGACCTGCACGCCGACCGCGCCGAGCCCGGTCCTCACCCGGACCACGATCGTCGACACGACCCCGCCGACGATCACGCTCGACCAGCCGACCAACGGCACGCTGCTCGCGATCGGCGACGTGCTCAACGCCCAGTACGCGTGCGCCGACGAGGCGCAGCTGAACGCGTGCCAGGGGCCCGTCGCGACCGCCACGCCGATCGACACCGCCACCGCGGGCAAGAAGACGTTCCTCGTGACCGCCACCGACGCCGGGGGCAACGTGGCGCAGAGCCTCGTGTCCTACACGGTCGTCCAGGCCACGTTCACCGCGAACTTCACGGCGGCCGAAGCGGCCAACGTCGACGCGGCGGCGGCGTACTTCGGGACCGACCGGGTCGGCCTCCTGCGGATGGGCGTGAACATCGTCGCCTACGTGGTGTCGGTCAACGGGCCCCCGAGCGACCCGGTGACGCCCACCCCGACGAACACCGGACCGGTCTCGATCAGCGTCACGTACAACGCGGCCGACGCCCAACGGGTGAGCGCGCTCGCCCAGCTCTACGGCCTGACCGGCGACCAGCTGCACCGGTACGTCGCGACGGTGCTGGCGTACGTCTGGTACGTGCAGACGCACTGATCCAGGACGGGCCCCACCGCTGCGGTGGGGCCCGTCCGCGTCCGCATCACGGCGCCGGACCGGCGATCAGCTGACGACCGGACGGTTCGTCCACGAGCCGTCGGGCCGCCGGAACCAGCCACCGGCCGCGAGCGATCCGCCGTCCGCGTGCACGGTGGTGCCGGTCACGAACGCCGACAGGTCCGACGCAAGGAACAGCGCGACCCCGGCGACGTCGTCGCCGGTGCCGAACCGGCCGACGGGCACCCACGCCGGCACGTGGCCCGCCTGCTCGGGCGGGACCCACCTGGAGTACGGCACCTGCAGCGACTCGACGAGGTCCGGTGCGATCGCGTTGACCCGCACTCCCGAGTTCCCGAGGTCGACCGCGAGGCTGCGCGTGAACCCGGTGACCGCGGCCTTGTACGCGCTGTAGACCGGCCGGCTCGGGATCGCCCGGAACCCCTCGACCGACGAGACGTTGACGATGCTGCCCCGTCCCCGACCCACCATCCCGTCGACGAAGGCGCGGGTGCAGAGCAGCACGTGGCGGAAGTTGACCGCGTGCAGCGCCTCCCAGTCGTCGGGCCCGTGGTCGAGGAAGTCGTTGCCGCGCGTGAGGTAGTGCCCGACGTTGTTCACGAGCACGTCGACCGCGCCCGCCCGGTCGGCGAGGCGCGCGACGTCGTCGGCGTCGGTCACGTCGACGGTCAGGCCCTGCGCCTCGCCACCCGCGGCCCGGATCGCCTCAACGGTCTCCACCGTCCGCTCGACGTCGATCTCCGCGACCACCACCGCGGCTCCCTCGGCCGCGAACCGTTCGCTGACCGCACGGCCGATGCCGCCCCCGCCACCGGTGACGACGGCGGTGCGCCCGGCGAGCAGACCGTCGGTCACGGCGCCGGGATCGAGACGCGCCCGGTCGCCGCCGCCGCCGCCTCGGCGGCCTCGAGCTGCTGCTCCACGATTGCGAGGCCACCGGTCCAGAAGTGCGGGTCGGCGAGATCGCAGTCGACGATCCGCCCCAGCTCCTCGGGTGACCTCGACCCGCCCGCAGCGAGCAGCTCGAGGTACGCCGGGACGAAGTCGTCGCCCCGCTCCTCGTACCGCCGGTAGACCGAGAGCGCGAGGAGCTGGCCGTACGCGTAGGCGTAGACGTACCCCGGGGTCGCGATGAAGTGCGGGATGTAGGACCACCAGGTGCGGTAGCCCTCGGTGATCTCGACCGCGTCGCCGAGCATCGCGGTCTGGGTCTCGGCCCAGTAGCCCGCGAAGTCGTCGGTGGACAGCTCGCCGGTCTCGCGTCGGTGCGTGTGCACGCGGTCCTCGAAGCGGTTCATCGCGATCTGGCGGAACACGGTGGCGATCTGGCCCTCCAGACTCTCGGCCAGCAGCGCGAGCCGGTCGTCGGGGTCGGGGGTGGCGTCGAGCAGGCGGCCGAACGTGACGGTCTCGCCGAACACCGACGCGGTCTCGGCGAGCGTGAGCGGCGTGGTCTGGTGGTAGATGCCCTGCGGGCGGGCGAGATACGCGTGCAGGCCGTGCCCGAGCTCGTGGGCGAGGGTGAGCACGTCGCGCCGGCGCGACGTCCAGTTGAGGAGCAGGTAGGGGTGGTGTGTCGGGACCGTGTAAGCGCAGAACGCCCCCGGGCGCTTGCCCGGCCGGATCGGCGCGTCGATCCAGCCCTCCTCGAAGAACTTCGTCCCTGCGTCGGCGAGCCGCGGCGAGAACGACGCGTAGGCGTCGAGCACCAGCTCGCGCGCCTCGGCCCATCCGAACTGCGACTCCGACGACGCCACGCTCGCCATCCGGTCGTAGTCCGCGAGCCGGTCGACCCCGAGCAGCCGGGCCTTCAGCGCGTACCACCGCTGCGGGATGTCGTAGCGCGCGACGACCGCGTCGACGAGCGCCTGCACCGACTCGTCGCTCGCCTCGTTGGCGAGGTTCCGGCTGCCGATCCAGCTCGCGTACGAGCGGAGGCGGTCGTCGGTCGACTTGTCCGCGAGCAGCGTGTTGAAGACGAAGGCACGGGTCCGCAGACCGGGCGCGAGCCCTTCGGTGACCGCAGCGGCCGCGGCGGCGCGGTCCTCGCGGTCGGGCGACGCGAGGACGGCGAGGCCCTGCTCGAGCGCGAGCGGCTGCCCGTCGAGCTCGACGGTGATCGCCGACGTCAGCTCGCTGAACAGACGCGCCCACGCGCTGGATCCGGTGACGTCCTTCTCGGCGAGGATCTTCTCCTCCGGCTCGGTGAGCAGGTGGGCGCGGTACCGGCGCGCCGACCGCAGGTGGTACGCGCAGAAGTCGAGCGCCGGATCGGCGAGCAGCGCCTCGGCCTGCTCGTCGGTCAGCGCGGCCCACTCGAGCTCGAAGAAGATCGCCCGCGTCGCGATCGCGGTGGACGTCTCCTCGACCCGTTGCATCAGCGCGCCCCGCTCGGCGTCGAGCGTGTCGGTGGTGAACCGCAGGCCCGCGTAGGAGCCGGCCCGGCCGAGGTGGTCCTGCAGCTCGCCGAGCGTGCGCATGACCGCGGCGAGCCCCGCCGCATCGAGCGACGCGACGGTCCCGCGCACGCCCTCGATCTCCCCGACGAGCGCCTCGGCGGCGGCGAGGTGGCTGTCGACGTCGCCGTCGCCCAGCAGGGGCTCCAGGTCCCAGGCGACGTCGGCCGCGGTCAGATCCGCATCGGTGGCAGTCATGCTGCGCAGGCTACGCGGACGGGCTCCACCCGACCGACCGACGCGCCGATCAGGATGCGGTGATGCGTCGCCTCGCCGTCGGGCTCCTCGTCGCCGCGCTGGTCGCCGGCTGCTCTTCGGTGGGGAGCGGCGGCTCCGGCGCAGCCCGCTCGACGCCGACCTCCCGAGCGGCGGACTTCTACGAACCCGCGCCCGACCGCGGCTACGACGTCACCGGGTACTTCATGCGGCTCTCCTACGCCCCGGACCGTCGCACGATCAGCGGAGGGGCCGACGTCACGGCCACGGCGACCCGTCGTCTCGCGCACTTCACGCTCGACCTGCACGCGCTCACCGTCACGCGCGTCGCCGTGGGGATCACCGGGCAGCGCGCGTCGTTCGTACGCTTCCGCCGTGCCGGCGACCGACTCGTCGTGACGCCGGAGCACGCCATCCCGAAGGGAACCGGCTTCGCCACCCGGGTCGTGTACCACGGGGTCCCGCAGCCCCTACCCGACCCGACCGAGCCCGGCGCCGACGGGGCGCTCGGATGGCAGCGCCTGCCCAACGGCGACGTCTACGTGGTGAGCGAGCCGATCGGCGCGCGCACGTGGTTCCCCGTGCACGACGTCCCCGGCGATAAGGCGACGTTCACCACCGAGATCGACGTCCCCGACCGCTATGCGGTGGCGGGCAACGGGTCGCTCGCCGCGGCACCGGTGGCGCACGGCCGCCGCACCTGGACCTGGACCATGGAGCGCCCGATGGCGCCCTACCTCGCCACGGTCGTGATCGCACCGATGACCGAGCAGCGGACGACGAGTCCGGCAGGGACACCGGTCCGCAACTTCTTCCCGACGCGGACCTACGCCGAGGGCCTGCGCGACTTCGCGCGGACCGGCGAGATGCTCGACTACTTCTCCTCGGTGATCAGCCCGTACCCGTTCGGCGAGTACGGCGTGGTGACCGTGCCCGCCGACCTCGGCTACGCGCTCGAGAACCAGACGATGGCGGTGTTCGGTCGGGACATGCTCGGCACCGACGAGGAGGCCCAGCTCGTGGTCGCGCACGAGCTCGCCCACCAGTGGTTCGGCGACTCGGTCGGCATCGGGGACTGGTCCGACATCTGGCTCAACGAGGGTCTCGCCAACTACTTCCAGTACGTGTGGCTCGCCCACGCCGATCCGACCTACGACCTCGACGGCGCGATGGCGAAGCTGCGGGCCGACCATCCCGGGCAGCTGAACCCGATCCTCGACCCCGGCGCGCAGGGCACTTTCGGCGACTCCGTCTACGTGCGGGGTGCGCTCGCGGTGCACGCGCTGCGGCGCACGATCGGTGATGCCGACTTCTTCGAGCTCGTGCACCGGTGGACCACGGAGCACGCCTACGGGACCGCGACGACCGCGCAGTTCATCGCGCTCGCCGAGCAGGTGTCGGGCCGGGACCTCGGCGGGTTCTTCGACGCCTGGCTCCGCGCCCCGAAGATCCCGCCCCTCCCCCGCTGACCCACTCGTTTTGTCGCCCATTCCGGGGGTCAGGGCCCCGAGAATCGGCGAGAAATGGAGTGCACTCAGGGGCGGAGCGCCTCGGGGAGCGGTGCGCGGTGGACGACGGCGAGCGTCTGGGTCGCGCGGGTGATCGTGACGTAGAGCATCCGGAGCCCGGCGCGGTCGGGAGCGACCAGATCGGCCGGTTCGACCACGACGACGTGGTCGAACTCGAGACCCTTGGCGTCGAACGCGTCGAACACGCCGACGGGGGCGTCGAGCGCCTCGGGCGAGTCCGCGACCGCACCGACGTCGCGGAGCGCCACCGTGATCGCGGGGTGCAGGCCGACCGGCGCGATGACCGCGGTGGTGCCCCGGTGCGCGACGAACTCGCGCGCCCGCTCGGCGGCCGTCGCGACGACGTCGTCGACCCGGTGGAACTCCGGCGCGACGCCGGTGGCCCGCACCGAGCGCGTCGGCGGGATCTCGGGCGCGGCGACCCCGAGCAGCCGGTTGGCGATCGCCATGATCTCGGCCGGGGTCCGATAGTTCACGGTGAGGTCGACGAAGCGGGGAGCGTCGTGGGTCGTCAGCTGCGCCAGGACGTCGGACCAGCCGTCGGCGGCGCCCGGGCGTGACGCCTGCCCGAAGTCGCCGACGAGCGTGTACGAGCCCGCCGGGCAGCGGCGCGCCAGCATCCGCCACTGCATCGGCGTGAGGTCCTGTGCCTCGTCGACGAGGACGTGCCCGAACGTGCGGAGCTGCGGGACGCCACCGTCGGCACCCCCGGCGGGGTCGGCGAAGCGCGCCGCGAGGTCGGACGCGGTCATGTACTGGCCCAGGCCCATCTCCCGCACCGTGCGCGTGGCCGCGTCGGCGACCGCCCGGTCGGTCTCGGTGCGGCGCCGGGCGCGTTGGGGCCGCGCCGCCTCGACCGGTCCGCACCGGGCGTCGGCCTCGTCCACGAGCGCGACGTCGGCGTCGGTCCAGGGCACGTCCTGCACGGATGCCGAGCGCGGCCGTTCCAGCCGGGCCGCCATCTCGCGCGGCAGCACCCCCTCGGTGGCGGAGCGGACCAGCCCCCGGAACGAGAACAGGTCGTGCACCAGCTCGGCGCCGGAGAGCACCGGCCACATGCGCTCGAGCAGGGACCGCACTTCGGGCACGCGGCGGATGCGGCCCCGCATCTCCCGCTCCCACTCGGGCGGCGGCGCGTCGCCCTGCGCCAGCGACCGGGCGACCTGCGCGTCGTACCCGCCGTCGACGTCGTCGAGGGTGAGGAGCTCGCGCTGGGTGCGGGTCATCTGATTGCGGTACTGCGCGAGCAGCCGGTCGACGATCATCCGCTCGATCAGCGGCCGCTTCTCGTTGTGCGTCCCCTTCTTGCGCTGGACCCGCTCGATCACATGGCGACACTCCCGCCGCGACAGCCGGAGCCGCAGGCCGTCGAGCGAGAGCACGACGTCCCGGCGCGGCGGGTGCTCCCGGTCCCGCAGCGCACGGGCGAGCACCTCCGCCATGCGCACGTCGGCCTTGACGACCGCGGTGGCGGGCTCCTCCGGGACGACGGGGCCCAGACTCGACTTCAGACCGAGCACCGTCGCGAGCTGCACCTCGTCCTCGCCGAGGGACGGGAGCACCTGCTCGATGTAGCGCAGGAAGACCGGACTGGGACCGACGAGCAGGACGCCGTTGCCGGACAGCTGCCGGCGGTACGTGTAGAGGAGGTAGGCGGCGCGGTGCAGCGCGACCGCGGTCTTGCCGGTGCCGGGACCGCCCGAGACCACGAGCGGGCCCGCGAGATCGGCGCGGACGGCCTCGTCCTGCTCCGCCTGGATCGTGGCGACGATGTCCCCCATGCGGCCGGTGCGCTCGCGGTCGAGCGCGGCGAACAGCGCTCCCTCCCCCATGACGGTGAGCTCGGTCCCGTCGATCGCGTCGGCGTCGAAGACCTCGTCGTCGAGGCCGACGACCTCGCGTCCGTGGCGGGTCAGGATGTGCCGGCGGCGCAGGACGCCCATCGGCGCGACCGCGGTCGCCCGGTAGAACGGCTCGGCCACCGGCGCCCGCCAGTCGACGACGAGCGGCGTGTGCTCGGCGTCGTCGACACCGAGACGGCCGACGTAGAAGGTCCCACCGTCGTCGAGGTCGAGCCGGCCGAAGCACAGGGGCGTGTCCCCGATGTCGAGCGCGGCGAGCCGGCGGTGGGTGGTCTCGACCGCGATGTCCCGTTCCAGGCGCGCCTGGTGGGTACCGCCGCGCCGGACGTCGGCGTAGGCCTCCGCCACGGAGCTGGCGGAGGCGCGCATCGCCTCCAGCCGCTCGTAGACGGCGTCCAGATACGCCTGTTCGGCGGTGATCTCGGGGTCAGGACGGGATGGCACCAACGTGGCTCCGCTGCACGGGGGACAGAGCAGCTTAGGGGATGCCCGGCTCAGACCTCCCGGAGCCGGAGCGCGTCGAGGCCACGGAACGGACCGCGCTGGTGCCACGGGGACGCCGCGCCGACGGGCCCGGCGCCCGGGAACCGGCGGGTCACCGCCTCGATCATGGCCCGGACCTCGAGGCGCGCCAGCCCGGCGCCGAGACAGAAGTGCGGACCGTTGGCGAAGCTCAGCGCGGGGGGACCGGCCCGGGTGGCGTCGAAGGAGTGGGGCCGCGCGAAGCGGGCCGGATCGCGGTTCGCGGCGGCGAGGAAGACCATCAGCGGCGTCCCCGCGGCCAGCCGGCGACCCGCGACCTCGACCTCGGTCGCGGCGAACCGGGCGACGAAGTGCGTCGGCGTGGCCAGCCGGGCGATCTCGTCGACGAACTCCGGACCGACGGTCGCCGGGATCGGGACACCCCGGCGCAGCACGAGGTCGAGGCCGTTGCCGAACAGGTCGCGGGTGGTGCGGTGCCCGGCGGAGTAGAGCGTCGCGGCGAGCGACATCAGCTCGGGCGGCGTCAGGCGCGCCCCGTCCTCCTCCGCGGCGACGAGCGCGCTCAGCAGGTCGTCGCGGGGCTCGCGACGCCGCGCCTCGATCTCGACGCGCAGGACCCCGTGCAGCTCCTCGGCGGCGGCGACCGCAGCCGCCCGCTGCTCGGGCGTGGTCCGGGTCCCGAACACCGGCGTGACGGTGTCGGCCAGCTCGGTCAGCCGGTCGCGGTGGCCGGTCGGCACCCCGAGCAGCTCCGAGATCACGAGCGACGGCAGCGGATGGGCGAGGCCGTGCATCACCTCCACCTCGCCGTCGGTCACCACCAGGTCGTCGGCCAGGCGGGCCGCGGTCGCCTCGACCCACGGTGCGAGCTCTCGGATCCGCCTCGGGGTGAACGCCTGGGCCACGAGCCCGCGCACACGCGGGTGGTCGGGAGGGTCGAGGAAGTTGATCCGGTGACCCATCTCGTCGGCGAGCGCGCCGGGCGGCAGCATCGCAGCGTAGATCCGTCCGAGCGGCGACGAGCAGAAGCGCGGGTCGCGCAGCACGAACACCGCGGCGTCGTAGCCGAAGATCCCGAGCCCTCCGGTCGCGAGGTCGACCGGGCCGCCGTCGCCCCGGACCTCGTCGTAGCGCGGGTGCGGATCGGCGAGGAGCGCGAGCTCGGCGGGATCGAACGGCGCCGCCACCCGGTCAGACCTCGGGCGGAGTCGTGACCGTCACCGTCGCGGGATCGACGAGCACGGTCCGGCCGGTGAGCGCGAGCCCGACCCCCGGCGCCTCGTCGGTGTGGTGGCACCGGACGTCGAGTCCGCCCAGGTTCGGCACGGCGTGCGGCTCGGACCCGAGCGCCCGCTCCACCACGCGGATGAGCCCGCCGTGACTCACCACCAGGACGGGTCCGCCGGTGGACGTCGCGAGCGCGGCGACGTCGTGGATGGCGGCCAGCGCGCGCCCGTGCAGGACGTCGTCGACCTCGAAGCCGTCCGGACGGCGGCCGCCGGCGAGGTAGCCGGGCCACCCCTCCTCGATCTCGGCCCGGGTCCGGCCCGTCCACTCCCCCGCGTCGCGCTCCATGAGGCGCGCGTCGGTGGCGACGGCGAGCCCGAGCGTCGCCGCGAAGATGCCCGCCGTCTCGTGGGCCCGCACGAGAGGGGACGCGACGATGCGGGTCACCCCGAGCCCGTCCACGGCCGTCGCCGCGAGCTCGGCCTGCCGGCGCCCCAGCTCCGAAAGCGGCGGATCGGCGCGCCCCTGCCAGCGACCGTCGGCGTTCCAGGTCGACTGGCCGTGCCGGATCAGCAGGATCCGGCTCAATCGCGCTCCCACGGCAGCACGGGCCCGCTCGCGCTGGCGGCGAGGGCCTCGGTGCCGTCCATCACCTCGAACTCGCCGTTGCGGTAGACGAGCGCGACGGGCCGGTCCTCGAGCGGTGGGCGCAGGGACCCCTGCCCCGGCGCGATGTAGACCCGGACCGTCCGCTTGCCGCTCGCGGTCGGCAGGGTCACGCGGTCGGTGGCCGGCCACTTCACCGCGGACGGCGGCAGGACGAGCGACTGGTAGGTCCCGAACTTCTGCTTGTTGAGGCTGGCCAGCACCCGGTCGGTGCACGCCGTCGAGAAGGCGACCGGCAGCTTGAACCGGTCGAGCTCGGTCTTGACGAGGTCCCGGACCTCGGCCTTCTTGGACGTGCGCTGCGCCAGCGCCTGCGTACGGGCGCCGTTGCACGCCTTGTTCACGCGCTCGAGCGTGCGCGCGAGGAGGTCGTGGACGTCGGGGTCCGGGATCAGGCGAAAGGTGAGCGGTCCTGCCATAGAGCCGGAAAGTGTGCCCGATCCCGCCCGGGACGGGCGAACGGGTTGTCAGGTGACGTCGACCTCGCCGCCGATGCGCCAGTACTCGCCGTGGTCACGGTCGAGCAGGTCCTCGTCGACGAGGGCACGCCGCCAGGCCGCGGTGTCGGCGTGGCGCTTGCCGATGATCAGGTTGACCATCTTCTCGGAGTACCGGCGCCCGGGCTCGAAGTCCTGGACGAGCCATTCGAGCAGCACCCGGCGCTTGGCCTGCTGCACCGGGACCTGCGTGATCCGCCCGTCGCGCACGAAGGTCCGCATCACCTTCGCGACCTCGGGATCGACGTCCGGGTCGAGCGGTACCGGGGCCGTCGCGGCCGCGCGGGCCGCCACTGCGAACGCCTCCTCGACGACGAACGCGTGCCCGCCGTCCCGGATCACCAGTCCACGCTCGGTGAGCCGGTGCAACGCCGTCGCCGTCGCTCGCGGGTCCAGCCCGGCGGACCGGCCGATGTCGTCCATGGTGGTCGCGCCCAGGATCATCGCGGCCACGACCCGACGCCGGTCCGGATCCGCCAGCAGGCCGGCGATCTCGCCCGCGTTCATCCGCCGATCCCGAGGACGCGGGCCGGGTCGGTGGTCACCAACGGGCGACGACCTTGCCCCACGTCCCCCGGTTGGCGAGCGACGCGAGGGCGGCGGGAACGTCGGCCATGTCGATCTCCCGTGAGATGAGCGGTGCGATCCGGCCCTGACAGTGCAGCTCCATCAATGCGGAGTGCGTCGACCGGACGACGTCGGGCCGGGTGTCGCTGTACAGACCCCAGTAGTGCCCGATGACCGAGTAGTTCTTGATCAGCGCGTGGTTGGTGCGGGCGTCGGCGAAGCGGCCCCCGGTGAACCCGACGACCACGATGCGCCCCTCGAACGCGATGCACTTGGTCGAGCGGTCGAACACGTCGCCACCCACCGGGTCGTAGACGACGTCGGCACCGCGGCCGTCGGTGAACTCCTTGACGACGTCCACGAAGTCCTCGGACCCGTAGTCCACGACGACGTCGGCACCGAGGTCCCGGCACACCTGCACCTTCTCGGGACCGCCGGCCGTCGCGACGACTCGCGCGCCCGCGGCGAGCCCGAGCTGGATCGCCGCCGAGCCGACCCCGCCGGCGCCGGCGTGCACGAGCAGGGTCTCGCCCGACGCCAGCCGCGCCCGGCGGTGCAGCCCGACGTGACCCGTCTGGTAGGTGACGTGGAGCGCCGAGGCGGGCGCGTCGGCGAGCGAGTCCGGGATCGGGAAGGTCGCGGTCGCGGCGGCCACGGTCTGCTCCGCGAGCCCGCCGGTGCCCGACGTCGAGAACGCGATCACCCGCCGGCCGACCAGGCCCGGATCCGCGTCGGCCCCGACGGCCCGCACGGTGCCGCAGACCTCGAGCCCGGGCGTGAACGGCAACGGCGACCGCACCTGGTACTCGCCCCGACACATCAGCACGTCGGGGAAGTTCAACGACGCCGCGGCGACGTCGATGAGCACCTCGTGCGCCCGGGGCTCCGGCGCATCGACCTCGTCGAGCCGCAGTGCCCCCTCCGGCTCGCTCAGCTGATGGACGCGCCAGGCTCGCATCGCCCCATTCTGCCGCGAATCGGAACGGTCCCGTGACGGCCCGCGCTCACCACCGGGCGACGAGCTTGCCCCAGGTCCCACGCGTCGCGAGCGACGCGAGGGCGGACGGGACCTCGGTCATGGGGATCTCGCGGGAGATCAGCGGGTCGATGCTCCCGTCCGCGTGCAGCTCCATCAGGGCCTCGTGCGTCTGGTGCACGAAGTCGGGCATGAGCGTGTTGTACAGGCCCCAGTGCACGCCGACCACGGCGTAGTTCTTGATCAGCACGTGGTTGGTGCGGGCGTCGGCGAAGCGCCCACCGGTGAAGCCGATGACGAGGATGCGGCCCTCGAACGCGATGCACTTGGTCGAGCGGTCGTACGTGTCGCCACCGACCGGGTCGTACACGACGTCGGCGCCCCGGCCGCCCGTGAACTCCTTGACCGCGTCGACGAAGTCGCCGGCGCGGTAGTCGACCACGAGCTCCGCACCGAGGTCGCGGCACACCCGCACCTTCTCGTCCCCGCCCGCCGTCGCGATCACGCGCGCGCCGGCGGCGAGGCCGAGCTGGATCGCGGCCGAGCCGACGCCACCAGCGCCGGCGTGTACGAGCAGGGTCTCGCCGGGCTGCAGCCGCGCCCGGCGGTGCAGCGCGACGTGGCCGGTCTGGTACGTGACGTGCAACGCGGCCGCCGCGGCGTCGTCGAGCGTGTCGGGGATCGGGAACACCGTGCCGACGGGCGCGACCGTGCGCTCGGTGAAGCCACCGACGCCGAACTTCGGGATCGCGATGACGCGCCGGCCGACCAGACCGTGGTCCACCCCGTCACCGACGGCGGCGACGACGCCACTGACCTCGGCCCCGGGGGTGAACGGGAGCGGCGGCTTCACCTGGTACTCGCCCCGGCACATGAGCACGTCGGGGAAGTTGAGCGAGGTCGCGGCCACGTCGACCAGCACCTCGCCGCGTCCCGCAACGGGGTCCTCGACGTCGTCGAGCCGGAGCACCGCCTCGGGCTCCCCCAGCTCGTGGACCCTCCATGCCTGCATGGTCGGGATGGTACCGAGCGGTCCCCGCCCACCCGTCGCCGCCGGCTCTTCGGCGCTCAGTCGCGCCGTTCGACGATCGCCGCCCGGGGTCCGTGCCGCGAGAGTGCCGCGATCCGCCGGGCCGCCGCCGGGTGGGCGAGCGCCCAGCGGAGGCGTGCCGCGTCCGACCGGCCGGCCGGTTGGAGGCGGTCCAGCTCCGCGCGCCGGCGGGGCGAGAGCGGGTCGAAGATCGCGAGCAGCCGGTACCGCGGATCGGCGCGCAGCCCGGCCACCCGGTCGCCGACCACCGCGACGAGTTGCGACCCGGCGTGCTCCGGCCGGACGGTTCGGGACGCGCCGACCTTCCACGCCTCGGACCGGGGCAGGCGCGCGTCGAGTCCCCGGTCGCGCAACGCCGCCCACACCGAGTCGGAGAGCCCCACCGATCCCATGTCCTCGACGGCCCCGACCAGCACCGGCTCCCGGAGCCGGGCGAGGTGCCGGTCCAGCGCGGGCGCGAGTCCCGCCATGAGCCGGGCGTCGGCCGGCATCGCCGGTCGGGTCGAGCCCGAGGTCGCCGCCATCGTCCCGGCGACCGCCACGACCACCGCCGTCGCCGCCACCCCGACCACGACCGCGACGCGGGCCGGCAGGCGGCGGACGAGCCCGAGCACGGTCCAGGCGATCGAGAGCCCCGCGAGCACCCCGACGAGGCGCACCCAGCGCAGGAGGTAGTCGAAGGGCTCCCCCACGATGCGCGCCGCCGACACCCACGCGACGAGGGCGACCCCGACCGTGAGCGCGCCGAGCTGGAGCGCGGCGCGGTCCCGTCGACGAGCGGCGATCACCAGCGCGACCACGAAGAGGAGACCGACGACGGGGAACCGCCACGGCGGGTCGAGACGCTCGCTGAAGGCCCGCACCGTCTCGTGACCGGTGAGCCACGGCGCGCCGACCGAGAGCTGCGCCGCCACGATGCGCGCACCGACCGACCAGCCGGCGAGGTGATCGTGCGACGCGGTCCAGTAGTCGAGCAGCGCCCGCAGGTTGCCACCGCGATGGCGCGCCGCCTCGAGGACGGGCGCGGCCCACAGCAGCGCAGCTGCCACTCCCGCCGTGATCCAGACGCGGCGGCCGGCCGGTCGGGACCGCCGGCGGGCGAGCAGCCACGCGATCGCCACGACGAGCCCGGCGCCGACGACCCCGGCGGTGCCGACGTGCGACTGCACCGCGAAGGAGCCGGTGACGGTCATGACCACCAGCATCCAGGGACGGTCGTCGAGGAGCACCCAGAGCGCGAGCACGAACACCAGGGTCGGGAGCACCGGTGCGTCGGGGTTCCACGCGGAGACGAGGAAGTCGTTGCCGAGCGCCCGCGCGAACAGCACGACGACCACCGATCCGGTGACGAGGCCGGCGAGCCCGTCGCGGCGCCAGAAGAGGTACGCGATCACGCCGGTCGCGAGCGCGTTCAGCACCACCGCGGCGGCGGCGAGCGCGGATCCGTCGGCACCGAGCATCCGGTAGGGCCCGGCGAGGGCGTCGAAGAGGAGCGGTCCCGGATGGTGCCAGCCGGACCGCGAGTAGGCACCGACGAGCGGCGTGGTCGACGTCCCCACGCTGCGCACGAGCGCCTCGGTCAGTGCGACGTCGCCGGCGGAGTACACGGTGTGGCCGAGCGCCCAGACGACCAGCGCGCCGAACGGGACCAGCAGCACGACGACGATCAGCCCGGTCGCCCACCGGGTGTCGCGGTCGGCGGCCCGACGGGCCCCGCGTGCCGCCGGCGCCCCTCGCACGGGCTCGACCATCGGGTGAGTGTACGACCGACCGCGGCGGCGCCGGTGGGCTCGACCGTCGCGCGCCGCGGTCGTAGGGTCCGCCGCCATGGGGAAGTACACGAAGCAGGAGATCGAGACCGCCTACGCGCATTACCGCGAGGTCGCGCACCGGTGCGGGACCGGCGGTCAGCAGTGGGACGAGTGGGCGGACCTGTTCACCGAGGACGCCGTCTACGTCGAGCACCTCTACGGGCGCTTCGAGGGGCGGGAGGCGATCCGCACCTGGATCCAGACCACGATGAACGAGTTCCCGAACAACGAGATGACCGACTTCCCCGCCGAGTGGTGGGTCGTCGACGAGGAGAAGGGCTGGGTCATCGCCGCGGTGTGGAACCGCATGCAGGACCTCGGCGACGGCAACGTGTACCAGGCGATCAACTGGTCCCGGCTCGACTACGCGGGCGACAACCAGTGGTCCTACGAGGAGGACATCTACAACGTCCAGGAGTTCGCGGACGCGGTCGGCGCGTACCTGAAAGCGCGTCGGAGGTCGACGTCCGCAGAGCCGACCGACGGCTGAGGTCCGGGCGGCGGCCGACCATCCGGCACCGCAGGACGCACCCGCCGGCGTAGGACGGTAGCGTTCGCCCTCCGCATCGCATCCAGGGGGAATCACATGCGCGCCGCCATCTTCACGGGGACCACCGAGCTGTCGGTCGAGGACGTCACCCCGGTCGAGCCGGGTCCGACCGACGTCGTGTGCGCATCGGCGCGAGCGGCGTGTGCCACTCCGACGTCTCGGCCGCGAACGGCACCATCCCGACTCCCCCACCGTGCATCCTCGGTCACGAGGGCGCGGGCGTCGTGGAGTGGGTCGGCAGCGAGGTGAGCCGCGTGCAGGTCGGCGACCACGTCGTCGCGTCCTTCGTCCCGGCCTGCGGCAACTGCTTCTTCTGCCTGCACGGTCAGAGCAACCTGTGCACGTTGAGCAACGAGGTGTTCGTGACCCCGAAGGCGACGCGCGCCGACGGCAGCACCGCGATCTCGATGACCGGGCTCGGCACGTTCGCCGACCAGATGACCTGTCACGAGGCGAACGTCGTGAAGATCCACACCGACCTCCCCGACTCGCAGCTCGCGCTCATCGGCTGCGGCGTCACCACCGGCGTCGGCGCCGCGCTCAACACCGCGCACGTCGTCCCCGGCTCGACGGTGGCGGTCATCGGCTGCGGGGGCGTCGGCCAGGCGGTCGTCCAGGGCGCGCGCATCGCGGGTGCGGCACGCATCATCGCGATCGACCCCGTCGACCTGAAGCGCAAGACCGCCGAGGCGTTCGGCGCGACCGACCTCGTCGACCCGGCCGACGGCGACGCGGTCGCACAGGTGATGGCCCTCACCGGCGGCATCGGCGCCGACTACTCGTTCGAGGTCATCGGACTCCCGGAGACCATCACGCAGGCGTACGCGATGGCGCGACGCGGCGGCACCGCCGTCGTCGTGGGCATGCCGAAGTGGGATTCGCAGGTGACGCTGCCCGGGTTCGACATGTTCTTCGGCGAGAAGAAGCTGCTCGGCTGCGTCTACGGCTCGGCCCAGGTCCGGACCGACTTCCAGCGGTTCGTCTCGCTGGTGGAGACCGGTCGCCTCGACCTCGGCTCGATGGTGTCGCGTGAGATCGCGCTCGACGAGGTCAACGACGCCTTCCGCGCCATGACCGCGGGCGAGGTCATCCGCAGCGTCATCACCTCGCTCTGACGGGCGCGGCCCGCACCCGTCGGCTCAGTCCAGGAACCGGCGGGTCGCTGATCGTCGGCGCCCACCCGAGCAGCCGACCGTAGAAGTCGGCGAGTGCGTGCGCGTCGGCGCAGTCGATGCAGACGGTCTCCAGCCGGACGTTCGGCTCACCCGTCGACGCGGTACCCCAGGAACGCGGTGCCGTTGTCGAAGCTGCGCTCGTCGAGCAGGGTGAGGTCGAGCCGGACGCCGGTGGGGAGCCCGGGCTTGCCCCCGCCGGCGAGCACCGGACACACGAACAGGTGGATCTCGTCGACGAGCCCGGCCGCGAACGCCTGGGACGCGAGGTCCGCACCACCGATCATCAGATCGGCCACCGCCGCGGACTTCATCGCCCGGACGGCATCGGGATCGAAGCCCCGCTCGAGGCGCGTGCGCGCAGTGCCGGCCGCAGCGACCGTCCTCGAGTACACGACCTTGTCCGCGGCCTGCCACACGTGGGCGAAGTCGGCGAGCAGCTCCGACCGCGTCGCGAGCGTGGGGTCGGTCTCCCAGACGGCCATCGACTCGTAGAGGCGCCGGCCGTACAGGTAGGTGCCGACCGGCCGGATCAGGTCGGTGATGAACGAGAAGTACCCGTCGTCGGGCTCGGTCCACTGGAAGTCGCCGTGCTCGTCCTCGATGAACCCGTCGAGCGACACGTTCGTCACGTAGATCAGCTTCGCCATCCACCGCTCCGTCGTCCCCGGCCACCGGGATCCTCCGACCGTAGCGGCGCGGTACGACCCCCGATCACCGCAGCGCGATCGGCACCTCGTTCGACAGATGATCGTGGGCCGTCTCGGTCGCCCCGGTCGAGACCCGCACGCCGTACCGGCCCGGCGGCAGCAGGGAACCCCGCCTCCCGTCGCAGCGGGCCGTGCCGACGGTCACCGGCACGTCCCTCGACGCGCCCGGAACCAGCGTGAAGCCGTATCCGGTGCCTGCGATCGGGCCGGCGAAGCGGCCCACGACCGCCCGGGTGCCGGGTCGCACCACGCTCGCGACGAGCGCCCACCTCGTTCCCACGCGCGGAACGCGCCGTCTCCGTCGCGCTTCCGGCGCGGGAAGCCGGGATCGGGGTCAGTTGGTGACGTCCTTGCGGCGGAACCACCAGACGGCGACGCCGACGAAGACGACGAGGTACGGGATCTGGAGCAGGAGGTCGCGCCACATGTCGTCGGTGAAGCGACCGAAGAGCACGTAGTCGGACCATGCGCCCCCGTAGAACGTCGGGAAGCCGTAGCGCATCGGACCGATCGAGTCGATGGCGCCGAGGATCGACGTGACCACGTAGAAGCCGACGGCACCGAAGATCGCGCCGGCCGCGTTGTCGGTCATGGTCGAGAGCATGAACCCGAAGGCGGCGACGCCGGCGATCCCCCAGGCCGCGAGCACGGTCGCCACGAGCAGGTGCGCGATCAGCGCGCCCGCCGACTGGTCGACCCCCGCGATCGGCACGTTGATCCCCTTGAAGCCGAACGCGAGACCACCGGCGATCAGACCCGACAGCGACACCAGCACCGTCACGAGCAACGCGAGCAGCGCGGCCACGGTGAACTTCGCCGCGAGCAGCCGGCCGCGCGGGATCGGACGGGTGAGCAGGAACCGCAGGTTGCCCCAACCGCTCTCCGCCGCGATCGCGTCGCCCATGAACATGCAGAAGATGACGACGAGGAAGAAGTTGCTCATCACCCGCAGCGCGGCGAGCGGCACGATCAACCCGCTGAACGGCGCGAGCGCGAAAAACCGGGGACCACCGTCGCCGTTCCCCCCACCCCGGGGCGTCAGCGTCGGCGGGTTGGTCTTGAGCGCGATCGTGATGATGATCGGCACCGCGATCACGAACGCGATCGCGACCCACGTCCGCGGGCGGCGCAGCTGCTTCACCATCTCGGTACGGAGGAGCCCCATCACGCGCCCTTCCCCACGTGGCGCTCGGTCTCCTCGCCGACGAGGCCCAGGAACGCCTCCTCGAGCGCGTGGCGGGAGGTGACGGTCTCCACGCCGATCCCGGCGCCCACGAGCGCGGCCACGATCTCGGGTCGGGTGGCACCGTCGAGCAGCACGACGAGACCGGGCGACTCGTCGACCACCCGTTCCACCCCCGACAGCGCCTCGAGCACGGTCCGGGCGCGCGCGACGTCGTCGACCTCGACGTAGGCCGAGGCGCCGGCGGAGATCAGCTCGGCGACCGAGCCGGTCGACACGAGGCGGCCCCGGTCCATGACCACCGCGTGCGAGCAGATCTGCTCGACCTCCGAGAGGATGTGGCTCGAGATGAGGACCGTCCGGCCCTCGTCGGCGACCCGGCGGATGAGCCCGCGCACCGCGCGCATCTCCTGGGGGTCGAGGCCGTTGCTCGGCTCGTCGAGGATCAGCAGGTCCGGGCGGCCGAGGAGGCAGCGCGCGAGGCCGAGCCGCTGGCGCATGCCCTGGGAGTAGGTCTTGACCTTGCGGTCGATCGCGTCGCCGAGACCCGCGACGCCGAGCGCGCCCTCGACGTCGGCGTCCGACCATCGCGCGCCGCCCGCCTCCCAGTAGAGGCGCAGATTGGCCATCCCCGAGAGATAGGGCACGAACGCGGCCTGCTCGATCATCGTGCCGACGCGCGTCAGCTCGGACATCCCGGGACGCACCTTGGTGCCGAACAGCTGGGTGGCGCCCGCACTCGGGTGGACGAGGCCGACCATCATCCGCATCGCGGTGGTCTTGCCCGCGCCGTTGGGTCCGAGGAGCCCGCACACCTGACCCGGCTCCACGCTGAACGTCAGGTCGCTCACCGCCTTGACGGTGCCGTAGGACTTCGTGAGACCGCGCACCGCGACCGGATCCGACATGCGGCGCACGCTACGCCCGTCGTGCCGCCCCGGTGCCCGGGCCCTGTGAAGGTCCTGTGAGGAGTGCCGTAGGGTCCCGCCGGCACCGGCGAGGAACGGAGATCGGGTCGTGAGCGAGGACAGCGCGCGCTTCAAGGCATGGATGCGCTCGGGCGATCCCGACGCGGAGAACCCGGCGATCCCGGCGGCGACCGTCGTCCTCCTGCGCGACGCCGGGACGGGCATCGAGACCTTGATGCTCCGCCGGAACTCGAAGCTCGCGTTCGGGGGCATGTGGGTCTTTCCCGGCGGTCGGGTCGACGACGGCGACCGCGAGGGCGCATCCGACACGTACGAGGCGGCCCGCCGCGCCGCGGTGCGCGAGGCGCGCGAGGAGTCGGACCTCGTCGTGGCCGTCGACGACCTCGTCGCCCTCTCGCACTGGACGCCACCGGCCCAGACGCCGAAGCGCTTCAGCACCTGGTTCTTCGCGGCGCCCGCACCGGCGGGAGCGGTGACCGTCGACGACGGCGAGATCCACGAGCACCGGTGGATGTCGCCCGCGAGCGCGCTCGCCCAACGCGACGCCGGCGAGATCGAGCTCGCGCCACCGACCTGGATCACCCTGCACTCGCTCGCCGGCCACGCGACCGTCGCCGGCGCGCTGCGCCACCTCGCGGACCGCGACCCCGACATCTTCGTCACGCGGTTCGGCACCACCGACGACGGGCTCGTGACCATGTGGGCCGGCGACGCCGGCTACGAGACGAGCGATCCGACCGTCAGCGGCGCACGCCACCGCCTGGTCATGGCCGACGGCGCGTGGAGGTACGAGCGTGACTGACCGGCAGCTCACCGAGCTCGGCTTCTACGTCCTGCCCGGCCACACCGAGTCGCCCGCCGACGCGATCACCGAAGCGCGCGAGGGCGAGGCGATGGGCCTCGGGTCCGGCTTCGTCTCCGAGCGGTTCAACGTGAAGGACGCAGGCGTGCTCTCGGGCGCGGTCGGCGCGGTGACCGACCGGCTCGGCATCGCGACGGCGGCGACCAACCACAACACGCGCCACCTGCTCGCCACCGCGACACTCTCGACGACGATGCACCGCCTCACCGGCGGCCGCTTCGCGCTCGGGCTCGGACGCGGGTTCGACTTCCTCTTCGACGTCATCAACCTGCCGCGCATCACCAACGCGCAGATCGAGGACGCGGTCAGCGTCTACCGGCGCCTGTGGCACGGCGAGGCGATCTTCGGCCACGACGGCCCGGCGGGCAGCTACTCGGTGCTGAGCCAGGACCCGAAGTTCTCCGAGGACATCCCGGTCATCCTCTGCGCGCTCGCCGAGCGCACGCTCGAGCGCGCGGGGACCTTCGTCGACGGAGTGGTGCTGCACACGTACTTCACGGACGACACGCTCGCCCGCAGCGTCGCCGCGGTCCGGCGCGGCGCCGAACGGGCCGGTCGGGACCCCGCGAGCGTGCGGGTCTGGAGCGTGCTCGCGACCGTCGGTGACCACATCCCGTACGAGACGCAGCTGAAGAAGACGGTCGGCCGTCTCTCCACCTACCTCCAGGGCTACGGCGACCTGCTCGTGCGCGTGAACGGGTGGGACCCCGAGGTCCTCGCCCGGTTCCGTGACGACGACGTGGTGGCTTCCGTCCCCGGCGCGATCGACGCGATCGCGACCCCCGAGCAGCTGGAGCACATCGCCGCGCTGTTCCCGGACGAGTGGATGGCGGCGGCCGCCGTCGGGTCGCCGGCGCAGTGCGTGCGGCGCGTCCAGGATCAGTTCGCGGCCGGCGCCGACAGCGTGATCCTCCACGGCGCCACCCCGGCCGAGCTGGCGCCGATCGTCGCCGAGTACCGGGCGTCGGCCACCGGCGTGCCCACGGGCCTGCCCGCCAACCCCGGCTGGATGACCGCGCCGTAGGCGGACCAACGTCCCTGGTCACCAGGACACGCGACGGCGATCCTGGGTCCATGGGCCGCCGGCGCCTCGTCTCCGTCACCGCACTCGTGATCGCGACCGCGCTGGCCGCGTGCGGCGGGTCGAGCGGCCCGCACGCCCGCCGCTCGACCACCACCACGCGACCCCGGTCGACCACCACCAGCACCACGACGCGCCCGCTCGCGCCGGAGGGCTGGAAGCAGACGGCGACCGCGCCGACGGGGCTCGGGCTCTACGCCGTGTGGACCGGCACCGAGTACATCGGTGGGAACGCGGGCTGCTGCCTCGATCTGGGCGGGACCGGGGTCATCGCGTACACACCGGCGACCGACTCGTGGCGCTCGCTGGCGTCGTGGCCGCTGCCGCCGCGCATCGGCCAGGTGGCCACCTGGACCGGGACCGAGATGGTCGTGGTCGGCGGGCGGGAGGCGTCCTCCCCCGGCGGCGACGCGGACACCGCGGTGCCGACCGCGACCGCCGCCGCGTACGACCCGGCGGGGAACACGTGGCGGACGATCGCGTCGTTGCCGGCGCCGGTGACCTGGCCGACGTACGCGACGTGGACCGCCGGCCGGGTCGTCGTGATCGACCCGACCCACACCTTCCGGTACGACCCGCGCGCGAACGCCTGGACCACCGGTACGGCACCGCCGTTCCAGCGGAGCGGCTCGGTGGTCGTGTCGACCGGACGCCAGGTGCTGGTGTGGGCCGGCAACGACGACCCGGAACCGAACGGGCGCGTGGTGGTGCACGACGACGGCGCGGCGTACGACCCGAAGCTCGACCGCTGGTCGACGATCCCCGCCGCGCCGGTCCCCGCGCGCACGGGCAGCACCGGGGTGTGGACCGGGCGGCAGATGATCGTGTGGGGCGGCCACGGCGGTGGTGACCCGTCGGACCCGGGATCGCTGGCGCCGCTGGGCAAGGGTGCGACCTACGACCCGGCGGGCCGCACCTGGCGCGCGCTCCCACCGTCCCCGTTGAAGGCGCGCTCACGACAGGTCATGGTCTGGACCGGGCACGAGGTCCTCGTGTGGGGCGGCTGGATCGCATCCTCGGCCGACAGCGGCTTCGTCCTCGACGGCGCCGCCTACGACCCCGCCACGAACGCGTGGCGGTCGATGAGCCCGGCACCGCCGTCGCCGCCGGCGCCACTGAGCGCGTATTCGGGGTTCTGGACCGGCACCACCGCGATCTTCATGGGTGGGTCCGACTTCAACAACCAGGGCGTCGGCCCGCTCGGGCTCGCCTACTCCCCCGGCCGCTGACGCCGGCTCACCCGGCGCCGAACCAGCGGCCCAGCGCGCGCGGCAGCTCGGGATCCGACGGGTCGCCCGCCCAGGCGACGTGACCGTCGGGCCGGATCAGCACGGCGTCGGGCGCGGGGACGGTGCCGAGCACCGGCAGCTCCCACGGCCCGGCGGTCGTCGCCCGGACGACGCGCACCCGGGGCCACGCGGACACGTCGAAGGTCGGAGCGCCCAGGTGCAGGAGCACGGGCCGGGCGTCGTGCAGCATCGTGAACACGCGACTCGGGCCGCCCGACGTCACGAGATCGAGATCGGGCATGCGCCTCCCGACGAGCGGGTGCGCACCACCGAGGTCGTAGTGGACGTCGAGGCCCGCGAGCATCGCCGCGTACCCCCGGCTCGTCTCGTCCGTCGCGAGCATGCGGCCGACGACGGCGCGCAGCGACTCGTGGCGCGGGTCGGGAGTCGTGAGCGCGATCACGGCACGGGACATCTCCTGCACGCGCGCGCCGACCGGGTGCCGCTCGTCCGTGTAGGTGTCGAGCAGCGACGCGGGGGAGGCGCCGGCGACGACCTGCGCGAGCTTCCACCCGAGGTTGACCGCGTCCTGCAGGCCCACGTTCATCCCCTGACCGCCCTGCGGCGGGTGCACATGGGCGGCGTCGCCGGCGAGCAGCACGCGCCCGGCGCGGTAGGTGACGGCCTGGCGGGTGACGTCGGTGAAGCGGGAGATCCAGGTGGCGCCGCGGAGACCGAAGTCGGTCCCGAAGGTCCGGACGAGCGCGGCGCGGACGTCGGCGAGGTCGGGCTCCGCGTCGGCCACCACCTCCGGATCGGCGAGGACCACCCGGAAGGAACCGTCGCCCGCCGGGCCGACACCGCCGCCCTCGGGTCGCACCCGGGGCTCGGGTCCGTCGGCGAGGTCGACCTCGGCGATGAGCCAGCTCGTCGTGGCGTCCAGGCCCGCGAACTCGATGCCCGTGGCACGCCGGATCCGGCTGCGGCCACCGTCGCAGCCGACGAGGTACTGCGCCCGGACCGACGGCCCGCCGGCGACCTCCACGTCGACGCCGGCGCCGTCCTGGGTGAACCCGACGACCTCCTCGCCGCGCCGGACCCGGACGCCGAGCTCGGTCTCGACCCACTCCGCGAGCATCGGCTCGAACCGGCGCTGCCAGAGCGCGAGGCCGTGCGGGAACCGCGTCGGGAAGCCGGTGAGATCGAATCGGACCCCGCCGAGCATCTGCACCTGCGCGATCTCACCGGCGGCGAGAAACCGGTCCACGATCCCCCGCTGGTCGAGCACCTCGAGCGTGCGCGCGTGCAGCCCGCCGGCGCGCGAGCCGTCGACGGCGGTCGTGGTCCGGGGCTCGACGACGACGACGTCGACCGCGGCGAGTCGCAGCTCGGCCGCGAGCATCAGCCCGGTCGGGCCGGCCCCGGCGATCACCACCGCATGGTCCATCGGGCGGCCTCCTCGGTCGGGTGAGGCGGAACGGTGTCGGTTCAGCTGCGGGCGGCGACCATCCGGCGCAGACCGTCGCGCCAGTCGACCTCGGTGGGTCCGACGAGCTCGAGCATCCTCGTCGTGTCGATCGTGACCCCACCGATGGTGCCCTCGGTCTCGACGAAGCGCACCGGCCGGTCGACGAGCTCGCCGAGGAACTCGCACCACTGCTCGAGATCGACCGCCTCGGTACCGCCCCAGTTGACGATCGTCGCGGGCACGGACGCGGCGTCGAGCAGCGCGGGGATCGTGCGGATGATGTCGTCCTCGTGGATCGGGTTGAAGCGGTTCGGGCGGTCGGGGTGCACCGGCACCGGCTGGCCGGCCTCGATCATCATCAGGTGGAAGGCGGGCCAGCCGCCGTTGTCACCGTACGGGACGTTGAGGCGGGCGATCGTCGTGGGCAGGTCGAGCATCCGCGCCGCGGCACGCACCACCGCCTCCGCGGCGATCTTCGCGATGGAGTAGGTCTCCATCATCACGCGGTGGTTGTCACCGAGCGCGTCGGTCTCGGCGAGCCGGTGGAGCCCGGCGGGCTGGTAGACGCCGGTCGACGAGCAGTGCAGCACCGCCTTCGCGGCGCGGCAGTGCTGCATGAGCAGGCCCGCAGCCTCGGCGTTGGCGGCGAGGTCGACGTCCCAGCGGTTGCTCTTCACCACCGCGAGGTTGAGCACGTAGTCGACGTCGGCGGGAACGGCGGAGAAGTCGCCGGCCGCGAGGTTGGTCTCGATGCACGTGACGCCCGCGGCCTCGAGCTGCGCACGCGCCGCCGGATCCTTGAAGCGGGCGAGGCCGAAGACCTCGTTGCGTTGCGCGAGCGCGAGCGTGACGGGCAGGGCGACCTGACCGGTCGGGCCGGTGACGACGATGCGCGAATCGGTGAGCATCCGCCGAAAAGGTAACGCGTCTCTTCGGCTCCTCCGCTCGGATGACTCGGCCGCGTGACACCCGGGACGCTCCGGAGCGGCTCGCCTCCGCTCGTTCCTCGCTCCGGCTCGGGTCCTCGACAGGACCCGACCCGTCGTCCGAGACTGCGTCAGGCGACGGCAGCGTCGATGCGCGCGATGAGGTCTTCGTCGAGGGGACCGGCCTCGGCGGCGGCGACGCACTCGGCCAGCTCGGCGCGGTTCTTCACGCCGAGGACCACCGAGTCGACGCCGGGCATCGAGAGCGCGTACCGGTGCGCGAGCGCCGCGGCGGACTCCCCGACCTCGGCGGCGAGCGTCCGGAACGGCGCCGCCCGGTCGTAGTCGAGCCGGTCGGCGTCGTCGGCCGGCAGGTCGCGGTCGATCGCGTCGGTGAGGGCGCCGGCCTGGACCGCCCGGATGCCGAGCACGCCACAGCCGCGTGCGGCGGCCGCCGCGATCGTGTCGCGGGGTGAGAGCGCCTCGTCGTGCACGTAGATCGCGCCGGTGGAATCGAGCAGGTTGGTGATGCACTGCACCCCGGCGGGTGCGGGATCGGCGGCGATCGCCCGGCGCACGGTGCTCGGCAGCGCCACGCCCGTGATCCCCCAGGCGCCGACCCGACCGTCGGCCCTGAGCGCCTCGAAGGTCGGGACCACCTCGTCGACGTAGCGCGACCACGGCGTGCCGAGCCGCGCCTGGGCCTCGGGGAAGCGCGGGAAGACGTAGCGGTCGGGCACGAGGTTCGAATGGAGCCAGAGCAGGTCGACGCGCTCGAGGCCCATGGTGGCGAGCGACCGGGTCAGCGAGCGCTCGACGCGCTCCCGGACCGGACCGTCGGGGTCGCCGAGCATCACCTTGGTGCCGATCCGCACGCCGGCGGGGAGCCGGCCGCCGAACGCGGCGCCGATCACCGCCTCGGCCTCGCCCCGCCCGTACATCGGGGCGACGTCGAGCAGCGTGATCCCGGCGTCGACGGCGGCGCGCGCGGTGGCCACCGCCTCGTCGCGCGTCGTCTCGCCCCACACCTGTCCGAGTCCGCCCCCGCCGAGCGTGAGCTCGCTGACCTCGCCGAGCCCACCGAAGGGTCGCGTCCGCACCGTCACACCCCGAACTGGGCGAGGATCGCGTCGGCCTGCCCGTTGGGGAGGTACGAGCCGCCGTCGACCACGAGGTTGTGGCCCGTGACGTAGGACGCGAGCGGCGAGGCGAGGAACACCACGGCGTTGGCGACCTCCTCGGCGGTGCCGACCCGTTGCATGGGGGTCGCGCGCTCGGCGGCGGCCCGCAGCTCGGCGCCGGAGAGGACGCCGGCGGTGAGCGGCGTCTCGATCAGCCCCGGCGACACGCAGTTCACGCGGATGTCCGGGCCGTACTCGAGCGCGGCGTCCATCGTCAGCGAGATCACCCCCGCCTTCGCCGCCGAGTACGGACCCTCGAAGCGGGTGGGACGCAGCCCGGAGACCGACGCGTGGTTCACGATGCAGCCCCCGCCGGCCATCAACGGGACCGCGGCGCGGATGCCGTGGAACGTGCCCGCGAGGTTGACGTCGACGATCCGGCGCCACGCGCGGTCGGAGTAGTCGTGCAGGGGTCGTGCCGCGCCGATCCCGGCGTTGTTGAACAGGACGGTCAGCCCGCCCAGCGCGTCGGCCGCGGACCCGACGGCCGCGGCGCACGAGTCGGGATCGGCGACGTCACCCGCCACGAACGTGGCCCCGGTTTCGGCGGCGACGGCGGCACCGCCGTCGGCGTCGACGTCGACGATGGCAACGGACGCGCCCTCGGCCACGAAGCGACGGACGGTCGCGGCGCCGATGCCGGACGCGCCCCCGGTGATGACGGCCCGGGCGCCGTCGAGGAGTCCCATGGCCGGCGATGTTACGGAGAACGAACAACGGGGGGAGGCCGAAGCCTCCCCCCGTTGCGGGACCTGCGGTGGTGCGGGTCGGCTACTTGCCGGCGAGCACCGCGTCCTTGAACGCCTTCAACGGAGTGATCCGGGCCTTCTTGGACGCCGCGATCTTGATGGCCTCACCCGTGGCGGGGTTGCGGCCCATCCGGGCGGCGCGCTCCACACGGGCGAACTTCGCGAAGCCCGAGATGGCGACGGGCTCACCCGAGGCCACCGTCTCGGTGACCACCTCGGTGAATGCCGTGAGAAAGGCGTCCGTCGCCTTCTTCTCGGCCCCGGTCTTCTCGGCCAGCGCGGCGACGAGCTCTCTGCGGTTCAACTGCCTACTCCTCCAGTTGGCATCGGTGTGACCGCGACACCCTGGCACGGGCTCCGCAGGAAATGGCGGATTTCCGGGACTTTTCGCGGTCCACCCCGGCGCGGCTGTCCCGATTCACCCCCTTCCAACCGCTTCGCGCGCCGGGGCCCGCGGCGATCCCGGCGCCGAGTTGGCGCAACGTTTGCCCGCCCACCTCCTCCGGCGCCTCCGGCCGCCCGTACCGTCGGCGACATGGACATCACGACGCTGTTCGGTCTGCCCGCGCACCCGCTCCTGGTGCACGTGCCGGTCGTGCTCATCCCGTTGTGCTTCGTCGGGGCGCTCGGACTCTGGTGGAAGCCCTGGCGCGACCGGCTGGGGTGGGCGACGGCGGTCGTGCTCGTGATCGCCGGGATCTTCACCCAGCTGGCGATCGGGAGCGGGCAGGCGCTCCGCGACGAGCTCGACCGCAACGGCGCGCTCGTCCGAGCCCACGTGTCCATCGCCGAGAACGTCCGCCCCTGGCTGCTGCTCTTCTTCGTGTTCCTCGTCGCGTTCCTGTGGGTCGAGCGCAGGCGCCGCCTGGAGGACCGGTCCGTGTCGATGAGGACCCCGGTCCTCGCGATCCTCTTCGCCCTGACCGTCGGGTTCGGCGCCGTGTCGACCTACTGGGTCGTGCGGATCGGCCACACCGGCGCCAAGGCGGAGTGGCAGCACAAGATGAAGGTCGCCCAGCAGCGCGAGCGCAACGACGGCGGCGGCGAGGGTGGCGAAGGCGGCGGGAACTGAGCCCCACCGGCTGAGTCCCTCCGGCTGCGGCGCCGGGGTGCCACAGTCTCGGGGTGGCGGAGTGGGACGAGGTGCTGGCGCGCGCAGTGCGCGCCCTGGGCGGTGACGACCGGCCCGGCCAGCGCGCGCTGGCGGCCGCCGTCCATGACGCCGTCAGCGGGGGCCACCACCTCGTCGCCGAGGCGCCCACGGGCTCCGGCAAGAGCCTGGCCTATCTCGCGCCCGCGGTCGCGTCCGGCCGGAAGGTCGTCGTCGCCACCGCGACCCTGACGCTGCAGGACCAGCTCTGGCAGAAGGACCTCCCCCACCTGCGCGAGCACGGCGGAGTCGAGTTCGACGCCGCGGTGCTCAAGGGCCGGAGCCAGTACGTGTGCCTGGCGAAGCTCGACCGGGCGCGCGCCGGCGAGGCCCTCTTCGACGAGCGGCCCGGCGCGACCTTCGATCGTGACGTCGAGCGACTCGTCGGCTTCGCGACCCGTTCGACCACCGGTGACTTCGCGGAGGTCGACGTCGCCGATGCGTCGCGTCGCGCCGCGAGCTGCGCGCCCATGGAGTGCCCGGGCGCGGCCAAGTGCGCCGACGGCGAGCGCTGCTTCGCGGAGCTCGCGCGCAAGCGGGCGGCCGACGCCGACGTCCTCGTCGTGAACCACGCCCTCTACTGCATCCACCTCGCGTCGAGCGGCGCCGTGCTGCCGGAGCACGACCTCGTGATCTTCGACGAGGCGCACGGCCTCGCCGACGTGGCCACCACCGCGTTCGGCATCGACGTCGCCCCGGCCGGGCTCCGCCAGCTCGCGAGCCGTCTCCGCACCGTCGGGGTCGCACGCGGCGACTCCGACGCGCTCGCGGCGGCCGCGGACGCGCTCGACACCGCGCTCGGCAACCTCGAGGGCCGGATCGACCCCACCGCGGGTGCGGTGGGCGACGCGCTCGGCAGCGCGGCCGAGCGGCTCGCGAGCGCGCTGCCGTCGGTCGACGCGGCAGCGGACCCCACCGCCGCGGCCCAGACCACGCAGCTCGGCGCCGCCCGCCTCGCCGCGCTACGGCGCATGCGGGAGCCGGAGACCGGCGACGTCGTGTGGGCCGAGCGCGCGCAGCTGCACCTCGCCCCGGTCGACGTGGCCCGCATCCTCGGCCGCCGGCTGTTCGAGCTGACCCCGGCGGTGCTGACCTCGGCCACGCTCGGCGGCGGTGACCGGTTCGCGAGCTTCGCCCGGCGGCTCGGGCTCGACCCCGACGCCGAGCCGGGACCGGTCACCGTGACCGACGCCGAACGCGACGAGACGGTGGAGCTCCCCGGCCTCGGCTACGTGGACCTCGCGGTCGAGTCGCCCTTCGACTTCCGCACGCAGTCGATGCTCTACGTCCCGAAGCACCTCCCCGAGCCGCGTGACCCGGCGTGGGCGGCCGCCGCGACCGAGGAGACGACCAGGCTCGTCGACGCGGCCGGCGGGCGGGCGCTGATCCTCTGCACGTCCCGGGCCGCGGTGGACCGAATGGCGGCGGCGCTGCGGGCGGAGACCGACCACGACGTCCTCGTCCAGGGCGAGAGCGCCAAGGCGCTGCTGCTCGACCGGTTCGCCGCCGACGAGTCGTCCTGTCTCGTCGCGACGCGCTCGTTCTGGACCGGCGTCGACGTTCCCGGCCCGAGCTGCGTGCTCGTGGTGCTCGACCGCCTGCCGTTCTCCCGCCCCGACGACCCGCTCGCCGTCGCCCGCCGCGACCGGGCCGAGCGCTCGGGCGGCTCGGGCTTCGGCGACGTCGACCTCCCCGCCGCCGCGCTCGTCCTCGCGCAGGGCGCGGGCCGGCTCATCCGCAGCCGCTCGGACCGGGGCGTCGTGGCCGTGCTCGACCGCCGGCTCGCGACCGCGGGCTACCGCAAGGTCCTCCTCGACGCGCTCCCCCCGATGAAGCGGGTCGTCGACCGCCGGATCGTCACCGACTTCCTCGCCACGTGCACGAGCTGACGTGAGGTCGTAGCGTCGGCCGCCGTGGTCCCGGCGTCACTCGAGCAGGCCGCGGCCGAGGGCCGCGTCGCCACGTGGTTCGCCGCGACCGTCCCGGACCGGCCCGCTCTGGTCGACGAGGCCGGGACGCGCACGTGGTCCGAGCTCGACGGCCGGGTGAACGCCCTGGTGCGCGGCCTGCGCGCCCGAGGCGTGCGGACGGGCGACGCGATCGCGCTGATCGCCCGCAACCGGGCCGAGTGGGTCGAGACGTTCGCGGCGGCCCAACGGGCCGGCCTCTGCCTCACCCCGGTGAACTGGCACCTCGGGCCCGACGAGACCGAGTACGTCGTGCGCGACTGCGGCGCCCGGGCGGTCGTGCTCGACGCGTCGGTCGCGGCGCTCGCCCCGGCGACCGCCTCCGCATCCGTCCGGATCGCGGTCGGCGGTCCGATCGAGGGCTTCGACGACTTCGAGGCCGCGATCGCGGCGGAGTCGACCGCGCCGCTCGACGACCCCGTCCGGGGCTCGATCATGCTCTACACGTCCGGGACCACCGGGCGGCCCAAGGGCGTCGCCCGCCCGCCCCACGATCCCGTCGCCACCGTGTCCGAGGCGAAGTTCACCGGGTACCGGCCGGGGACCGCCCACCTCGTCACCGGTCCGCTGTACCACACCGCTCCGCTGCTGCTCTCGTGCAACGTCCCGATGCACGGCGGGGCGACGCTGGTCGTCATGGACCAGTGGGATCCCGCCCGCACGCTCGCGCTCGTCGAGGAGCACCGGGTCACGCACACGCACATGGTGCCGACGATGTTCCACCGGCTCCTCGCCCTGCCCGACGACGTGCGCGGCGCGGCCGACACGTCGAGCCTGTTCGCGGTGATCCACGGCGCGGCACCGTGCCCGGTGCACGTGAAGGAGCGGATGCTCGACTGGCTGGGTCCGGTGGTGTGGGAGTACTACGGCGCCACCGAGGGCGCCGCGACGATCGTCGACCCGCACACCTGGCGCCGCAAGCCCGGCACCGTCGGGAAGCCGGAGCCCGCCGAGCACGTCAAGGTCGGCGACGAGGACGGCACGCCGCTCCCCACCGGCACCGCCGGGCTCGTCTGGATCCGCTCCCGGCCCGAGGACCGCTTCGAGTACCACGGCGATCCCGAGAAGACCGCCGGCGCGTACCGCGGCGAGTACTTCACGCTCGGCGACGTCGGCTATCTCGACGAGGACGGCTACCTCTTCCTCACCGACCGCTCCGCGCACCTGATCGTCACCGGCGGTGTGAACGTGTACCCGGCCGAGGTCGACGCCGTGCTGCTCGAGCACCCGGCGGTGGCGGACGCGGCCACCATCGGGGTCCCCGACGACGAGTGGGGCGAGACGGTGCTCGCAGTGGTCCTGCTCCACGACGGGGTGGCGGGTGACGCCGCGCTCGCCACCGAGCTCGTCGCGCACTGCCGGGCACGCCTCGCGCACTTCAAGTGCCCGCGCACGGTCGACTTCGTCACCGACTTCCCCCGCCAGGACAACGGCAAGGTCGCCAAGACCAAACTGCGACAGCAGTACCGCCCCCAGGACTGATCTCACTCGCGCGAGCCGCATCGCCCCGACACCGGAGCCGGAGTCTTGGGTCGGGGCAGTGCGCGCACGCGACACCGAGTCCCGGCGGCCCGCACTACCGCAGGTAGCGGGAAACCGTGTCGACCACGGCGGCGGGTTTGTCGGCGCCCTCGAGCTCCACGGTGATGCGCACGACGGCCTGCACGCCGCCGGCCACCTCGCTCACGCTCACGATCTCCCCGCGGCCGCGGACGCGCCCGCCGGCCGGCACCGGGGTGACGAAGCGGGCCTTTTCGATCCCGTAGTTGAGTCCCATCGAGATGCCGCCGACGGTGCACAGCTCGCCGAGGAGCGGTGCACACAGCGAGAGCGTGAGGTACCCGTGGGCGATCGTCGTGCCGAACGGCCCGTCCTTCGCGGCCTCGGTGTCGACGTGGATCCACTGGTGGTCGCCGGTCGCCTCGGCGAACCGGTCGATGCGGTCCTGGCCGACGGTCTGCCATTCCGTGACGCCGAGGTCGGTGCCGGCCGCGCCGGCGAGGTCTGCGAGGGAGTCGAACTTCATGGCCGCCGAGTCTGGCAGGCGGTCCGCGCCGGTCGGCACTCCGCGAGCGGGCGCCCGGTCCGCGACGGGCGCGACGCGCACCGGTACCGTCGGACGCCCATGACGCGTCACCACTCCCCCGGCGGCATCCTCGGCGGGCCCGTCGACGGTCCGGCCCGGCTCGCGGCCGAGTACCCCGCCGTCGAGGCCGGCCCCGGCACGCTGGTGCTGCACCGGGCGTCGGGGTTCGCCGGCCGGATCGTCCGCTTCGACACCAACCAGGTCCTGCTGCGCGGCTCGACCGGCCTCGAGAAGGCGTTCGGCGTGAAGCCGGGGGACTTCGCGGTCGACGGCCGCACCGTGCACCTCGTCCCGCCCCGCGCCCCGGAGCGGGCCGGGGGTCCCGACCTGCGCGGCGGCCAGGTGGTCGCGGGCGCCCGGACCGCGTCGGGCAGCCGCAAGGTCGAGGGGGCGCGGGCGCGCACCGCGCGCGCGAGCCGCATCCTCGTCGAGGGCAAGCACGACGCCGAGCTGCTCGAGAAGGTCTGGGGCGACGACCTGCGCATCGAGGGCATCGTCGTGGAGCTGCTCGACGGCGTCGACGAGCTCGAGCACGCGGTGCGCGACTTCGGCCCGGCACCCGATCGCCGCCTCGGGGTGCTCGTCGACCACCTCGTACCGGGGAGCAAGGAGGCGCGCATCGCCGCGGCGGTCCGCGACCCGAACGTGCTGGTCCTCGGCACGCCGTTCGTCGACATCTGGGCCGCGATCCGGCCCGGGGCCGCCGGCATCGACGCGTGGCCCGACGTGCCCCGGGGCGTCCCGTGGAAGGACGGTGTCCGCGACGCGCTCGGGATCACCGACCCCGGCTCCTTCTGGCCCCGGCTGCTGTCGCAGGTCCAGTCGTGGCGCGACGTCGACCGGACGCTGGTGGCCGCGGTCGAGCAGCTCATCGACTTCGTCACCGTCGACGGCTGACCCGTCCCGACCGACGCGCCCGCCGTCAGCCCGGGCCGCCGGGCCGGCCCGTCCACCGGCGCGGGCGCCGCTCCAGGAACGCCGTCACCCCCTCCCGGGCGTCGGGGTGCGCCATCAGCGCCCGGTGGGCCTCCGTCTCCCGGGCCTCGACCTCGGCCCGCGTGAGCCCCCAGCTGTCCCAGAGCAGCCGCTTGCTCGCCGCGACGCTGAGCGGGGCGGTGGACTCGGCGATGTCCTGCGCGATCTCCATCGCGGTGGGCAGTACCGCGTCCGCGGGCACCACGCGGTTCGCGATGCCCAGGGCCGACGCCTCATGTCCGTCGAAGGTGCGCCCCGTGAGCAGGAGGTCCGCGGCGACCGTGTGACCGACCAGGCGCGGGAGTGTCCAGTGCGAGTACGCGTCGCCCATCACGCCGCGCCGGACCTGCACGATCCCGTACCGCGCGTCGGCCGCGACGACACGCAGATCGCACTGCAGCGCCAAGGTGAGCCCGAGCCCGATCGCATGACCGTTGACCGCCGCGATCACCGGCTTGCGCACCTCCCACGCCGGCACCTCGGTCGCCGCGGCGCTGAACCCGTCGCCGGCCCCACCGAACGTGTCACCCCCGGCCGACAGGTCCGCACCGGCGCAGAACGCCGGCGGCGTGCCGGTGAGGACCACGGCGCGGATCGCGTCGTCGGCATCGCAGCGCCGATAGGCGTCGTCGAGCGCGCGCCCCATCGCCCGCGAGAACGCGTTGCGCACCTCGGGTCGGTCGAGCGTCACGACCGCGACGCCGCCGACCACCTCGAAGCGCAGGCTCACCGGGCGCGCTCCGTGCTCACCCGTCCGCAGCTCCGGGGTCGGCGGCACCGTCGCGCTCGTCGCGCGCCGCCCACTCGAGCAGTGGCGCGAGGTCGAACACCGCCTCGTCGATGCCCTCGTGCAGGTCGCCGACGGCGGCGAAGCGCGCCGGCATCGACGAGATCGTGAAATCGGCCGGGTCGCAGTCGCCGACCTCGTCCCACCGCAACGGCGCGGACACGCGGGCCTCCGGCACGCCGCGCACCGAGTACGCCGACGCGATCGTGTGGTCCCGCGCGTTCTGGTTGTAGTCGACGAACACGACGTCGGGCTCCCGATCCTGACGCCACCACGCGGTCGTCACGTCGGCGGGGGCCCGGCGTTCGACCTCACGGGCGAACGCGAGCGCCGCGCGTCGCACGTCGGAGAAGCCGTGGTCCGGCCGGACCCGCACGTACACGTGCAGCCCGCGCCCGCCGGAGGTCTTCGGCCAGCCCACCGCACCGAGGTCGTCGAGCACCTCGCGGACGACCGCGGCGACGCGTCGCACGCGTGCGAAGTCGCAGTCCGGCATGGGGTCGAGATCGATGCGCCACTCGTCGGGCCGCTCGGTGTCGGCCCGCCGGGAGTTCCAGGGGTGGAACTCGACCGTCGACATCTGGACCGCCCAGATCACGCTCGCGAGCTCGGTCACGCACAGCTCGTACGCGTGCCGCCCGTAGCGCGGGAAATCGAGCCGCACGGTCTCGACCCACGGCGGCGCGCCGGCAGGGATCCGCTTCTGGTGCACCTTGTCCCCTGCGACGCCCTTCGGGAAGCGGTGCAGCATGCAGGGCCGCTCCCGGAGCGCCCGCACGATCCCGTCGCCGACGCTCAGGTAGTAGCGGGCGAGGTCGAGCTTCGTCTCGCCGCGCGCCGGGAAGTAGACGCGGTCCGGGTTGCTGATGCGCACGTCCCGGTCGCCGACCTCGAGCTCGACCGCCGGGGTGGGACTCCGGGACGCCACGCAGCGACCGTACCCGCCCACCGCCCGCCCCGGGCCGATCTGGGGCGATCTCATCCGTCCCGGCGGTGGCTCCGAATCACCTGCATCGAAGGTGGGAAGAACGAACGGATGACCATGGACGACCTGCCCGACGCGACGCTCGTCGGCGAGGTGGAGGCCCGGCGCCCCGAGGCGCTCGAGGTCCTCTGGCGACGTCACGCGAGCGCGGTGCTCGGCGTGGCACGACGGGTCACGAGCTCCCCGGCCCTGGCCGAGGAGGTGATGCAGGAGGTGTTCCTCCGCCTCTGGCGGGCCCCGCAGCGCTTCGACGCCACCCGCGGGTCGCTGCGGACGTTCCTGCTGATGGAGGCGAACGGGCGGTCGATCGACGTGATCCGCAGCGACTCGTCGCGCCGCAACCTCGAGACCCGCACCCGGCCCGCCGCCACGACGGATGCGGATCCGGTCGCCGCCGAGGTCTGGAACACCGCGATGGCGGATCACCTCCGGCAGGCGCTCGACTCCCTGCCCGAGACCGAGCGCGAGCCCATCGAGCTCGCCTACTACGGCCACCACCCGTACCAGCAGGTGGCGGTGATCCTCGGCGTCCCCGAAGGCACGGTGAAGAGCCGCATCCGCTCCGGCCTCGCCCGGCTGCGCGACCGGCTGGTGGCCATCGACGTGGAGCAACCGCGATGAACGACAACCCGAACCACGAGGACCCCCGCGAGCTGCTCGGCGCGTACGCACTCGGCGCGGTCGGCGCCGACGAGCGTGTGACGGTCGAGCGCATGCTCCTCGAGGACGCCGACGCCCGCACCGAGCTGCACGGCCTCGAACACGCGGTGGCCTGGCTGGCCCATGCCTCGCCCCGACCCAGCCCGTCCGCCTGGGACACGGTCGCGGCCGAGGTGCAGCGCGACGTGGACGAGGACGCGCGCACGTCGGCGCCGGCCGCCGGGCCCGTGTCGCTCGACGCGCACCGGGCCCGCACCCGGGAGGCGCGCCGGCCCCTGGGCCCCATCGCGCTCGCGCTCGCCGTCGCGGCCGTCACCCTCGCGATCATCCTGATCGTCCGCCCCGGCGGCTCCGGCGCGGACACGGTGGCGCTGCGCGACGCGCGCGGCCGGACCGTCGTGCTGCTACGCCAGGTGTCGGATCGACGCGGCGAGGTCGTGCGCTCCGAGCTCGCGCCGGCGCCGGCGGGACACGAGCTCCAGCTGTGGGCCGGCCGCGGCTCGGGTGGCCCGATGCGGTCGGCCGGGCTGCTCGGGACCGCGTTGGTCGACGGCCGGCGCGTGACCATCCCTCGCGGCGCGCACGAGCTCGCGATCAGCGTGGAACCGACCGGAGGGAGCACCGCGCCGACGACCGCGCCGGTCGCGGCCGGGACCTTCGACTGACGCGGGCGCTACCGGCCGCGGACCGGCCGGGGCTCCCGCACCAGGGTGCGGTCCAGCCGACCGCGGTTGAACCGCTGGATCACGATGCACGGCACGTTCGCGACGAGGGCGTAGGCGACGTTGACCGCCGCGGGCAGGGGCGGGACGAGCAGGAACAGCCAGACGATCGGGACCAGGCCGAGCCAGTGGGTCAGCTCGGCCCGCACCGTCTCGAGCCGGAAGCGCACGAGACCGCCGGCCGCGGTCGACGGGATGCGCCGCTTGGAGACGCCGCCGCGGAACAGGGCGCCGGCCTCCGGGAGCGCGTCCTTCCAACGGCGGATCCCGACGCGCTCGTAGACGCGACCCCCACGCTCCCAGGACCGCAGCGCCAGGCGGCGGCGCCACACGTCGAGGCGCGCGACCGGGAGCCGGTGCGCGCAATAGCCCGTGGCGAGGCTCCACCCCAGCCACATCGTCACCACGCTGACGACGACCGCAGGACCGGACTCGACGAGCGGGATCACGCGGTCGACGGCCGGGTCGGGATCGCCCGCCCCTTCCACGTGACGCGTCCGAGCACGCGTGCGACCAGCGACCGGACGAAGACGACGACGAAGACGGCGAGCGGGATCGGGAAGGCGACGGCCGTCGCGACCCCGAAGTTGCCGAGCCGCCGGAGCAGGACCAGGAGCTGCGCCACGACGCCGGCGTAGATCGCCGCCGCCGCGGCGCCACCGGCGCCGGCGGTCACCGCCGTCACCCCGACCTGCACCGCCGCGACGAGCATCGCGATCCACAGGGCGATGAGCGCGCTGCGCAGACGCGGGATGCCCGTGGCCCCGAAGGCGAAGTTCTTCGTGAATCCCTCGACCAGCGCCCGCCAACTCGCGTACATGCGGAACTCGATCGTCCCGCGCCCGAGCCGTGCGTGCACCGGGACGCCCGCGGCGAGGAACCGGCGTCCGAGGTCCAGATCCTCCACGACCGACGCCCGGACCGCGGCGTGGCCGCCGACCGCCTCGTAGTCGGCGCGCCGGCACACGATGCACGGCCCGTAGGCGCCGACCACGCGTCCCGTCCGCCCCGGCGCCCCGTTGCCGCCGACGCCCATGACCGCGACCACGTTGAAGATCGCCGCGGCCCGCTCCCACCATCGGTCCATCCGGTGGAACGGCTGGACGGTGAGCACGCCGCCCACCCGCTGTCGTTCGGCGAGGACGGCCGCCAGGAACCCGGGTGCGGGATCGGTGTCGGCGTCGAGGAACACCAGGACGTCCGCTGCACTCGCGCCGACACCCTGCGTGCACGCCCACGACTTCCCGGTCCACCCCGGCGGCAGCGCGGCGGAGGTGACGACGGTGACCCCGGGGCGCGCGGCGCGCCTCCCGGTGCCGTCGGTCGAGTGATCGTCGACGACGACGATCTCGGTGGCGGGCGCGAGCTGCGCGTCCAGGCCGTCGAGCAGGCGGACGATGTTGCGGTCCTCGTCGCGGGCCGGAACGACCACGGCGACCGGTGATCGGCCCGCGGGTCCCCGTACGGCCGGCACGAGCCGGGCCCGCAGGAACAGCCACCAGCCGGCGAGCCACCCGGCGGTGAGCAGCGCGATCCGGAGGCTCACGCCCGGCCCCCGTCCGGTGCCCGTCCGCCGGTCCGCGCCGGCGTCCGCCGGTCCCCGCCCCGCACCATCCGCAACCTCCCGGCCGTCCGCTCCGCTCTCTACCCGTTGTAGAGATCAGGGTAAACACCCTGTCGAGCCCCCGTCGGGTCACGGCGGCGGTCCGTACGATCGAGGCGATGCCCGCCGTGCCGGCACCCGAACCCCGATCCGCCGTCGACCTGTTCTCCGACGCCGCGCTCGAGGACCCCTACCCCGCACTGCGGGCGCTCCGGGCCGCCGGTCCGGCGGTGTGGCTCGAGGCGCACGGGGTCTACGCGGTCACGCGCTACGACGACGCCCGCGCGGTGCTGGCCGACGACGCCGCCTTCGTCTCGGGCGAAGGGGTCGGGCTGAACGACGTCATCAACACGCTCGGGCGCGGGACGACGCTCATGAGCGACGGTGACGAGCACCGCCTCCAGCGCGGGATCATCGGCCGACCGCTCACCCCGCGCGCGCTCGGTGCGCTGCGCGCCGACGCCCGGGCCCTTGCGACCTCACTCGTCGACCGGCTCGTCGACCGCCGGCGGTTCGACGCGGTGTCCGACCTCGCGGCGGTGCTCCCGACCACCTGGGTCCCCGACCTGCTGGGGTGGCCCGGGGACGCCCGCGACCGGTTGCTCGACTGGGCAGCCGCGAACTTCGACGGATTGGGGCCACCCAACGACCGCGCGGTCGCGGCCGGGGACGGGATCCTCGAGATGAGCGAGTACGCGCAGCGCCTCGCGACCTCGCCGCTCCCCGCCGGGTGCTTCGCCGAGCGCATCGTGCGGGCCGCGGCGCGCGGCGAGATCGAGCCCGGCCGGTGCCCGTTGCTGTTCGTCGACTACCTCGCGCCGTCGCTCGACACGACGATCAGCGCGATCGGCAACGCGGTGTGGCTGCTCGCCACGCATCCCGACCAGTGGCGGCGGCTGCGCGCGGAGCCCCATCGCGTCAAGGCCGCGTTCAACGAGGCGATGCGGCTGGAGAGCCCGATCAACTGCTTCACGCGAGTCGCCCGGACCGCGACGCGCATCGGTGGCGTCGGGATCCCGGCCGGCGCGCGCGTGATGGTGAGCTTCGCGTCGGCCAACCGGGACGAGCGTCGGTGGCCCGAACCCGAGCGCTTCGACGTGACCCGCGACAGCGCGGCCCACCTCGCGTTCGGCCACGGCGAGCACGCCTGCGTCGGAATGGGCCTCGCCCGGCTCGAGGGGACGGCCGTGCTCGAGGCGCTCGTCGCGCGCGTCGGGACCCTCGAGCTCGCCGGTCCGGTGGTGCGCCGCCCCAACAACCTCATCCGGGCGTTCGCGTCGGTCCCGGTCGCGGTGACCCCGGCCTGAGGTACGCCCGGCGGTCAGCCGGTGGAGGCCTGCGGCGGACCGGCACCGGTGTGACGGGTGCCGGGCGGGTCGAGGGCCCACGGGGCCGGACGACCCCAGCGGTCCTCGAAGACCAACTCCGCCATCGGACGCCGGCGCACCTGGCCGTGCGCGCCCGCCGGGCGGCCGAGCGTGATCGTGGCCGCGATGAACACGTCGTCGGGGATCTCGAGCAGCGCGTGGAGCTCGGCGTCCACGACGACGTTGAAGACCGTCAGGACGCCCCCGTACCCGAGCGCACGTGCCGCGAGGAGCAGGTTCTGACACGCCGGGTACACCGACGCCCCGTCGCTCGGCATCGGGTCGCGGTAGCGCCGCAGCAGCGGGAGCACGACGACCGGCGCGCGCTCGAAGTTGGCGACGTAGTGCTCCATCGACGCCGCCATCCGGGACTTCGGCGAGTCGGACCGGGTGCCGGTGCCCCGGTCGTAGCCGTCCCGGGCCCGCTTCTCCCCCCAGAGCCGGCGCGCCGCGTCGCCGATCAGCCGCTTGGCCTCGACCGCCACCGCCGAGTCGCGCAGGACGAGGAACCGGAACGGCTGGCGGTTGGAGCCACTCGGCGCACGCGTCGCGGCGAAGAGGAGATCGCGGAGGGCCGAGTCGGGGATCGGCTCGTCCGTGTAGCGCCGGATCGCCCGGGTCGTGGTGAGGCCCTCGAGCAGCCCGACGGTGTCCGCGGGGAGCGGCCGACCGCCCGGCTCGCTCATCCCCGGTAGCCCGTCGACGCCGCGAGGTCGGCGGCGCCCTGCATGAGCTCGAGGACGATCGGGCCGAACAGCTGGAGCTTCTCGTCGTCACCGGCGCGCTGGTAGCCCTGTTCGAGCACCACCGCGAGCTTCCACTTCGCGAGGACGACGTAGTAGTCGATGTCGTCGACCTGGCGGCCCGACACCGACGCGTAGTGCGCGAGCACCTCGTCGCGCGTCGGCATGCCGTACATGTCGACGTATCCCGAGGTCCGTGCGTCGTCAGTGGTGGTGTCGTCGGGCCATCCCTGCACGACCCAGCCGAGGTCGAGCTTCGGGTCCCCGACCGTGCCCATCTCCCAGTCGACGATCGCGGCGAGCTGCGCGGGCGCGCCGTCGCGGTACATCACGTTGGCGAACTGGTAGTCCCCGTGCATGAGACCGGGCACGTAGTCGAGCGGCTGGTGCGTGCGGAGCCAGGCCGCCGCCTCGTCGAAGCCGGGGAGGTCACGACCCTTGATGCGCTCGAGGAACGCGGTCCAGCGGTCGACCTGACGCTCGTGGAAGCCGTCGGGACGACCGAGGTCGGCGAGCCCCTTGGCCTGCCAGTCGACGTTCCCGAGCAGCGCGATGCCCTCGACGAGTTGGTACGCGAGCCCGCGACGAGCGTCGAGGTCGGCGTCGAACGGCGCCGGCCACCGCTTGTCGACCAGGCCCATCGGCGACCACCCGTCGACGAAGCCCATGACGTAGAAGGTCCGGCCGAGCACCGCCGGGTCGGTGCAGCAGCCGATCGCCGGTGTGTGCGGCACCTCCGTGCCGTCGAGCGCCTCGATGATCCGCCACTCGCGCAGGATCCCGGCGTCGCGGCTCTCCGGCGCGGACGGCGGCGGGATGCGCAGCGCGCCGTGCACGTCGCCACGGCGGATCTCGAAGATCTCGTTCTGCGAGCCGCCGGCGATCATGCGCGCCTCGACGGGTTCCCCCGGCGCGCCGAGCCCCTCGGCGTCCATCCAGGACCCGAGGCGGTCGACGTCGATCACAGGTTCCCCACCTCGAGCTCGACGAGCTCCCCGAACTTCGCCCGCGCCGCCTCCTGCTTGCCCGGGATCCACTCGTCCGGCCACATCGCGTCGGTCCCGCGGTAGTTGCGCAGGACCTGGCGCGCCACCGTGACCTTGTGGACCTCGGTGGGACCGTCGGCGAGGCCCATCACGCCGGCCGCGTGGATCATCCCGAACAGCGGCATCTCGTTGGTCGTCCCGAGCGCGCCGTGCACCTGCATCGCGCGCCACGCGATGTCGTGCAGCACCGTCGGCATCACGACCTTCGCGACCGCGATGTCCTTGCGCACGCGCTTGTAGTCGTTGTACTCGTCGATCTCCCACGCGGTGTAGAGCACGAAGAGCCGGAACTGCACGAGCTGGGCGTACGAATCGGCGATGTAGCCCTGCACGAACTGCTTGTCGGCGAGCAGGCTTCCCTGCGTGGTGCGGCTCAGCGCCCGCTCGCACATCATGTCGAGCGCCTTCTGCGCCATGCCGATCGTGCGCATCGCGTGGTGGATCCGGCCACCGCCGAGACGCGTCTGGGCGATGGCGAACGCCTGACCCTCGCCGCCGAGCAGCGCGTCAGCGGGCACCCGCACGTCCTCGTAGTGGATGAGCGCGTGCGAACCCTCGTCCATCTGCTCGCCGTAGAGGCCGACGTTGCGGACGATGTTCACACCCGGCGTATCGGTCGGGACGAGGAACATCGACATGCCCTGGTACGCGCTGACGTCGGGATCGGTGACGGCCATCACGATGAGGAACGACGCGGTCTTCGCGTTGGACGAGAAGTACTTCCAGCCGTTGATCACCCACTCGTCGCCGTCCCGCACGGCGCGCGTGGTGAAGAGCGTGGGATCGGCACCCGCGTGCGGCTCGGTCATCGAATAGCAGGAGAAGCACTCACCGTTGAGCAGCGGCAGGAGGTACCGCTCCTTCTGCTCGTCGGTGCCGTAGTGGGCGATGATCTCCGCGTTGCCCGTGTCGGGCGCCTGGCAGCCGAACACGATCGACGCCCACATCGACCGCCCGAGGATCTCGTTGAGCAGCGCGAGCTTCAGCTGGCCGTAGCCCTGGCCGCCGAGCTCGGGGCCGAGGTGCGTCGCCCACATGCCGCGGCGCCGGACCTCGTCCTTCAGCGGATCGATCACCTTGCGCCGCGCGTCGTCGAGCGGCGTGAACTGCAGGTGCGGGAACGCGTGGTCGAGCGGCTCGCACTCCTCCCGCACGAACGTGTCGACCCAGTCCAGCTGCGCCTGGTACTCCGGATCGGTCTGGAAGTCCCACGCCATGTGTCCCCCTTCGTCGGGGCGTCACCTTACGGGCCGCGGCGCGGTCACTCCCCGGGCGCGCCCCCCAGGTGCATGCGGAGTCGGCAGCCCGCCCGGCGCGCGTCGTGGACCATCAGCTCGTCGAGGAGCACGCGACCGTCGGTGAGCTCCGCGACGCCCTCGGCGATGCCGAGGTGGAGATCGCAGACGGTGTCGGCATCGGCGAGCACGGCCGACTCGAACGGGCACCGGTGCAGCACGACATCGGCCCGGCCGTCACGCAGGCGGCGGACCTCGGGATCGAACCCCTGGCGCGCCATCGCGTCGGCCACGAACCCGACGGGGTCCTCGTCCGGCGCCGGCCGCCGCTGTCGGGCACCCGACTCCCGGCCGACGTCGTAGGCCGACTCCCCCGTGCGCACCATCTCGGTGAGCAGCACGCTCAGCCGCTCGTACGGTCCGGCCACGCCCCAACGGCTGTCCGCGCCGGGATCGAGCCGGTAGAGGAGCTTCGGCCGGCCGCGGCCGCCGCCGACCGCGCGGCTCTCGGTGAGCAACCGCGCCTCCACGAGCTTCCCGAGGTGCTGACGGATCGCGTTGTGGTTCAGTCGGAAGTGGTCCGTGAGCTCCGCGACGTCGACGGGCCGGTCGGCGTCGGCGACGTACTCGAAGATCCCGTGCCGCGTCGGATCACCGAGCGCCCGGGCCTGCTCCTGCAGTGTGGGCGCCGTTCGGTGCGTCTCGGCGGGCTCGGCCACGTTGACTCCGCGAGGGCGGTCGGACATTTCCATCACAGGTTAGAGAAAATCTGACCGCAGCGGATCACCCGGGCGGGTCGGCTCCGCCGTTCAGGACGTCGCGCGTCCGGCCGGTGAGCACCGCGGTCGTCTCCACGACCAGCCGGCGCACGACGTCACCGGCCGACTCGACCGAGTGGACGAGCGACACCGCCTCGCCCGCCCAGACCGCGTGCTGACGCACGGCGTCGGCGCCGGTGATCGACCGGTACCCGGCCCGCTCCTCCGTCGACCACGACCGCAGCTCGTCCTCGTGCCCGTGCCAGCGCTGCGAGAAGTCGTTGACGACCGCCCGCCCCGACACCCCGTCGGGCCACGGCATGCCGGTGGCTGCGTCGAACGCGTCGGTGAGGACCGTGTCGCCGGCCTCGGCGCCGACGACGCGCTCGCGGTACGCGTCCGAGACCCCGGCCTCGACCGTGGCGATGAACCGGGTGCCGAGCCAGACACCGTCGGCGCCGAGCATCAACGCCGCGGCGATACCCCGCCCGTCGGCGATCCCGCCGGCCGCGAGCACCGGCACCGGCGCCACCGCGTCGACGACCGCCGGTACGAGTGGCAGGGTCGCGATCCGCCCGGTGTGACCGCCCGCCTCAGTTCCCTGCGCCGTGATGACGTCGACTCCGGCGGCCGCGGCGCGGCGCGCCTCGGCGATCGTGCGCGTCTGACACAGCACGACGGCACCCGCGTCCCGGGCCGTGGCCATGAACGGGGACGGATCGGCGAACGAGTGCGCGACGATCCGCACACCCTCGGCGAGCGCCGCGGCCTGCAGCTCGGCGGCGCCCGGCAGGTGACTGATCACTCCGACGCCGAACGGCCGGTCGGTCAACTCGCGGGTGCGCCGGATCTGCTCGACGAGCCACGGCACGCCCCCGACCGTCGTCCCGCCGATCATCCCGAGCCCACCTGCCTCGGCCACCGCGGCGGCGAGCGCGGCCGGCGCGTCGCCCCCGCCCATGGGGGCGTTGACGATCGGGTGCTCGATCCCGAGCCGGTCGCAGAGTGGAGTGTGGAGTGACGGCACGGCGGGACCTCGCTCAGTCGGGACGGTGCACGGTACCGATCAGCGGACCCGCGCCGAGGCGCTCCAGCTCCTCGAGGTGGCGGCGGCTCAGCCGGGCGAGCTTGCGGGCGCCGGCCGGGGTGAGCCGGAGCCGCACACACCGGTGGTCGTCGGGATCGGCGACGCGCCGCACGAGGCCGGCGTCGACCGCCCGGTCCACGAGCCCGACCGCGCTGTGGTGCCGCAGCAGGAGTGACGCGGCGACGTCCCCCACCGTCGGGCCGCGGCGGTCTGCGGCGCCCCGCACCGCGAGGAGCAGCTGATGGTGTGCGGCCGTGAGCCCGATCGCCTCGGCCTGCTCCTCGCTCCAGTGCAGGAACCGTCGGAGCTCGGTCCGGAACGCCAGCAGCCGGCGGTACTCACCGTCGGACACCCGGTCATTGGTCGCCACGATTTCTATCGTAGTACGATATATCCGTGAAGCCCGTCCGAGCCCTGCGCGTCTTCGACGGGATCTTCCTCGGGCTGGGGCCCCGGCTCGTCGGGTTGATCGTGCTCGTCGGCTTTGCCGCCGGGATCGTCGGCGCGCTGTACCTCCTGGTGCTGCACCTGCTCCAGCACGTGCTGTGGCCGACGCAGTGGAGCGGCGCGATCGGGTTCGCGATCCTCGGTGCGGTCGGCCTGTTCGCAGCGATCGTCACGCGCGTCCTCGGCAGCACCGGTGACGTCGAGCTGATGGTCGACAACATCCACGTCTCGGGTTCGGCGAGTGGCGTGCGCATGCTCCGGTCCCTGGTGCCGGTGTCGTGGCTGTGCATCGCGTCGGGTGGCGCCATGGGACCCGAGGCGCCGCTCGTGCAGACCACCGGCACGTTGGCGTCGTGGTCGGCGCGACGCGCGGGACTCGTCGTCCGCGAGTCGCGCATCCTCACCATCGCCGGCATGGCCGCCGGCTTCACCGTGCTGTTCGGCGCGCCGCTCGGCGCGGCGATCTTCGCGCTCGAGATGCTCCACCGGCGCGGCCTGCAGTACTACGAGGCGCTCCTGCCCGCCATCCTCGGCTCGCTCACCGGCTACGTGGTCTACGTCGCCGCGACGGGCGCGGACCTCGCGCCGGTGTGGCACCTTCCCGCCCCTGCATCGTTGCGTCCGAGCGACCTGGGTTGGGCCGCTGCCGCCGGGCTCGGCGGCGCGCTCGTGGCGGTCGCGTTCACCTACCTGAGCACCCTGTTGCGGATGGGCGCCCGGCGCATGCCTCCCGCGGCGCGACCCGTCGTCGGCGGTCTCGTGCTCGCCGCACTCGGCCTGCTCTCGCCCTACGCGCTGACCTTCGGCGAGGGCCAGATCGGCGACGTGCTCGCCCATCACGGCGGGACCGTGGCGTTCTTCGCGCTCGCCGCCCTCGCGAAGCTCGCTGGCACGTCGGTGACGCTCTCGGCCGAGTGGCGTGGCGGCTTCATCATCCCGCTGTTCTTCGTCGGCGCCTGTCTCGGTCGTGCCTTCCACGGCATGGCGCCCGGCAGCAACGAGGCCGTCGTCATCGCGGGCTTCATGGCCGCGGCGAACACCGGCGTGACCAAGACCCCGCTCGGCTCAACACTCGTGGTGAGCGAGATGGCGGGGTTCCGGCTGCTCCCGACCACCCTCATCGCGACGTTCGTCGCCTTCGTCCTCACCAGTGAGGTCGGCCTGATCCACACCCAGCGCGAGCGCGACGTCGTGGGAGAATCCGTCGCATGACCGGCGAGCGTCCGTCGCATCCGACCGTCCGGGCGTTGCTGCTGATGCTCGGCATCACGCTCGTGATCATCGGCCTCGCGGTCGCGAGCACCCTCGCGAACCGGTAGCGAGCGCGTTCAGGCGCGGAGGGCGTCCTCGAGCCGCTCGACCTGCGGGAACAGCACGTTGTTCTCCTTGTGCACGTGCAGGTGGGTGTCGGCCTCGAGCCGCTCGAGCTCGCGGTAGAGCACGCGGTACGAGTCGCACGCGTCGGCGGGCGCCCGGTAGTCGTCGGTCGCGGCGCGCAACCGCGCCAGCAGCTCCCCCACCGCGTCGTGCTCGCGGAGCATCACCGAGATCGGGTTCCGCAGCGAGCCGCAGTGGAACGCCGGCGCCTCGGCCCCCGCCGCGGCGAGCTCCCGGATCATCGGGAAGAGGATGCGCTCCTCCTTCATCAGGTGCGGTTCGAGGTCGGCCCGGATCTCGGCCCAGGTCGACTCGACGGAGCGGAGCTCGGGGTGGCGGACCCCGTGCACCCGGACGACCTTCGCGACGAGATCACCGATCCACGGGAGCTCCTGGTGGAGGTACGCGTGGTGCGTGGCCTCGAGGTGGTCGACGAGGGCCACGGCGTCGAGCCCGGCCCAGTCCGCCGGTCCGACCGCGGTCCGGTCGACGGCCTCCGTGAGCGTCGCGACCATCGCGTCCGGATCGAGCCCGCGCTCACCGCATGCGTCCACCAGCCGCCGGCGCCCACCGCAGCAGAAGTCGAGCCCCTGCTGCGTGAGCGTCCGGGCGAGCTCGGGGTGGTGGTCGACGATCGTCGCGAGCGTCGACTGCGGATCAATGGTGGTCATGGCACTGGTTCCTCCGGGACTACTGATCGTGCTCACGAGTGCCCCATCACCGGGGCGTCGCCGACCTGGAACACGCCGACCGCGCCGCGGGCGGCGTCGTTGAACTTGTGGGTGACGAAGGCGTACGAGCCGGCCTCGGTCGGCGTGAACTCGACGAAGCCGCCCTGCGCCGGCATGAGGTCGAGCGCCTGCGATCCCCCGGCACCGGGCTGCAGCAGGTACGCGCCCTCCTTGTAGACGGTGTCGAAGATCGTGCCGATCACGTGGAACGAGCTGCTCTGCGACGGACCGTCGTCGAGCACCCACACGCGAATGCGGTCGTTCGGCTCCACGCGGATCGGCGCGAGCTTGTACTGGTTCGCGTACCCGTTGAAGACGACCGCGTCGTACTGCTCGGCGAGCATGTTGTTCAGGTCCGGGTCGGCGCCGTGCTTCCCGGTGTAGAGCTCGGACTGCAGCATCACGTACTCGTGGTCGACGGGCGCGAGGTCCGGCGGGTCGATGATCACCGCGCCGTACATGCCCATCCCGATGTGCATGAGCACCGGCGGCGTACCGCAGTGGTACATGTAGATCCCGGCGTGTTCCGCGGTGAACGTGTACACGTGCGACTTGCCGGGATCGATCGGCACCATCGCCACGCTCGGCGAGACCATCCCCGAGTGGAAGTCCATCGAGTGCGTGATCGCGCCGTCGTTCACGATGGTGAACCGGAACGTGTCACCGACCTTGCCGCGGTACACCGGACCGGGCACGGTGCCGCCGAAGGTCCACACCTTCTGCTTCACGCCGGGAGCGATCGCGACGCTGACCTCCTTGATATGGAGCGTGACGTCGTGCACGGTCCCGGGCAGCGGGGCCGGCGCCGCGGGGTCGCGGGCCTCGAAGCCGGCCGGCGCGGTGGCGTTGAAGTCGATGGACTGCCCGGTGGTCACCGCCGCGCTCGAATCGGCGGCCGGGACCGAGCTCTCGGCGTCCTTCGAGATCGCGAGGGCCCCGATGGACGCCCCGAGTGCGAGGAAGACGACCGCGGTGATCGTGGCGGTCCAGACCCGGACGTCGGTCCGGTCGGTGAGGGATCCCCTGCCCCTCGATCCCGTTGTGTCGGCGAAGCTCGTCGTCATGACACCCTCCCTTATTTCGGGTGTTGACTAGAAGTATTCCGCCGACCCCGATTCCGATCCAGGGCCGGAAGTCCCGGCGGCGTCGGGCCGCCCCGGCTCGATCACCGTGATCGCGCCCTCGGGACAGACGCTCGCGCCGAGCCGGGCCTGCTCCACCAGCTCCGCCGGGACGTCCATCAGGTGCACGTCGATGTAGCCCTCGGCGTCGAGCGTGAAGACGGCCGACGCGAACCGGGCGCAGTTGCCGTAGCCGTGACACAACCCGGGATGCACCCGGATGCGGACGCCGGCGTCCTCGAGGACCATGCTGGATACTCTAGCGACAGCTAGAAAATCCTCGGAGGACCGATGCGCGACATCCGGCGCCCACCACCCACGCGTGACCTCGACGACCCGGAGCAGATCGCCGAGATGGTCCGGCGCTTCTACGCCGACGTCGCACAGGACAACCTCCTCGGCCCGATGTTCAACGACGTCGCGCAGGTCGACTGGTCCGAGCACCTCCCGAAGCTCACGGCCTTCTGGTGCCGGGCCCTGCTCGGCCTCGAGGGATACGCCGGTCACCCGTTCCGGGCCCACGCGCTCGTCCACGCGCAGCAGCCGTTCACGATCGCGCACTTCGAGCGGTGGCTCTCCCTGTTCCACGACACCGTCGAGCTCGGGTGGGTGGGCCCCAACGTCGACCACGCCCTGGCGCTCGCCCACGACGTCGCCCGGGTGCACGGCCAGCAGCTGACCGGACGTCGACTGCCGATCGACTGACGCGGCCGGCCCGGATTCTGCGCGAGGCTCTCCCGCCACGACGAGCGGCGGCCGCCGCGGTTCCCGGGACGGTGAGCGGATGACCGACAACGCGAGCGAGTGGGAGCCGGTCCTCGCCGACCTCGCCGACCGGCGCGAACGGTCGCGGGCGATGGGTGGGCCCGAGCGTCTCGGGAAGCACCGCGCCGCGGGCAAGCTCGACGTCCGCCGTCGCGTCGACCTTCTCTGCGATGCCGGCACCTTCGAGGAGATGGGGACCCTGGTGGGTGGCGACGAGTCGCCCGCCGATGCGCTCGTGCTCGGGACCGGCCGCATCGACGGTCGCCTCGTGGTGGTCGCCGCCGAGGACTTCACGGTGAAGGCGGGCACGATCAGCGCGGCGACGAACGCGAAGCGCCACCGGGCCGCGGAGATCGCGCTCGGCGATCGCATCCCGCTCGTGATGCTGCTCGAGGGCGCCGGCTTCCGCGCCGACGGCCGCGGCCACGGCAGTCGCTCCCCCACCGACCTCATCGCCCAGGCCCGCTGCTCGGGCCGGGTCCCGCTCGTCACCGCGGTGCTCGGCGCGTCGGCCGGGCACGGCGCGCTGGTCGCACCGATCTCGGACTACGCGGTCATGAGCCGGCAGGCCGCGATCTTCACCGCCGGTCCGCCGGTGGTGGCCGAGTCGACGGGTGAGCAGGTCACCAAGGAGGAGCTCGGCGGGCCCGAGGTCGCGGTCGGCAGCGGCCTGATCCACGCGGTCGGCGACGACGACGTGGCGACGCTCGCGCTCGTCCGCCGCTACCTCTCGTACTTCCCGTCCTCGGCCTGGTCGTACCCCGAAGGGACGGCCGGCGGCGACGACGGCCCGCGCCCCGTCCCCGAGCTGCTCGACCTGATCCCGAGCAACGGCCGCAAGGTCTACGACATGCGACGGGTCCTCGACGTCGTCTGCGACGACGGGTCGATCTTCGAGGTGCAGCCCGGCTACGGCGGTGCCGTCATCTGCGCGCTGGCGCGGCTCGGCGGGCACCCGGTCGCGATCGTCGCCAACCAGCCCCGCGTGCTCGCCGGCGCGATCAACGCCGACGCGGCCGAGAAGGCGGCGCGCTTCATCACCGTCGCCGACTCTTTCCACCTCCCGCTCGTGTTCCTCGCCGACAACCCCGGCGTGCTGCCGGGCACCGCGTCGGAGCGGGCCGGGATCCTGCGCAAGGGCGCCCGCATGTACGCGGCCCAGACGATGACGACCGTGCCCAAGATCGAGATCACGTTGCGCAAGGCCTACGGCTTCGGCTCCATGGTGATGGCGATGATCCCCTTCGACGGCCAGGCCGCGACGTTCGCCTACCCCGGCGCCACGATGGGCGCGATGGGCGCGTCGGCCATGAGTCGGGCGCGTGGATCCGACGACGACGAGGCCGCGGCGCTCCGTCGCAGCGAGGTCGAGGCGTCGTACCGCTCCGCCGACACGTTCGGCTTCGACGAGCTGATCGACCCGCGCGAGACGCGCGACCGACTGCTGCACGCGCTCGAGCGCGCGCGGTCGCGCCGGCAGGTCGCACCCGAGCCGGTCGCCCGCATCGGCATCCTCCCCTGACCCGGAGACCTCGACCGTGGAGTTCGACCTCTTCCTGCCGCAGATGCGCATGACCTTCCCCGATCTCGTCGCACGCGCCCGGGCCGCCGAGGTCGCGGGGTTCGTCGGGCTCACCGGGATGGACCACCTCGCGCCGCCGATGGCCGAGGACCAGCCGATGTACGAGGCGATGGTCACGACCACCTGGCTCGCGGCCCACACGGAGACCCTGCGGCTCGGCTCGCTCGTCCTGTGCGACGCGTTCCGGCTCCCCGCGGTCGTCGCCCGTCAGGCGACGTCGATCGACCACGCGTCCGGCGGCCGCTTCGAGCTCGGCATCGGCTGGGGGTCGGTGCCCGCCGAGTTCACGACCTTCGGGGTCGGCTCCACCGAGCCACGCGACCGGGTGGCACGACTGCGCGAGAGCCTTGCGGTGATCACCGCGCTGTGGGCGGGCGAGACCGTCGACTTCGCCGGCGAGCACCACACCCTCGCGGGCGCGCGGCAGGCGCCGGCGCCGCTCGGTCGGATCCCGATCGTGATCGGCGGCGTCGGGCCGAAGACCCTCGCGCTCGTGCGTGACTACGCCGACTGGTGGAACGTGCACGTCGGCCACATCGGCCGGATCGAGGAACTGCGCGACCGCATCGGTGACGCCCGGGTCTCGATCCAGCAGATGGTCGCCCTCGTCCCCGAGGGCGGCGACCGCGCGGCCGTCACCGAGACCGCAACCCGGCGCTTCGGTCATTCGAGCCCGGTCGTCGGGACCGCCGCCGAGCTCGTCGAGCACTACGCCGAACTCTCCGAGCGCGGCATCGAGCGCGTCTACACGTGGTTCTGCGACTTCGCCCCGGTGGACACGCTCGCCGAGTTCGGCGAGACCGTGGTCGCCCCGCTCGCTGCCCGCTGACCGCCGCTACTGTCCGCTCCCGAGCGGCCCGACCGACAGGAGTGAACCGTGGAGGACCTCGAGACCCTGCACTACGAGGAGGTCGGCGCGGTCGCGGTCGTCACCCTGAACCGCCCCGAGGTGCACAACGCGTTCAACCTGCGGATGCAGGAGGAGCTGCGCCGGGTGTGGCTGGACCTGCGCGCCAACGACGACGTCAACGCCGTCGTGCTCACCGCTGCGGGCGAGAAGTCGTTCTGCACCGGCATCGACCGCAAGGAGGCGATCGGTGACCACGCCGGGGACGCCGTGGCCAGTCCGGTCGCGGCCCGCTCGGGCCGGGTGTCGTCGCCGTTCATGTTCAACGACCCCGGCGAGTACCTCAACCCGAAGGCCAACGACCTCTGGAAGCCCGTCATCGCCGCGGTGAACGGCATGGCCTGCGGCGGTGCCTTCTACATGCTGGGCGAGTCCGACCTCATCATCGCCGCCGAGCACGCCACGTTCTTCGACCCGCACGTCTCCTACGGCATGGTCGCGGGATTCGAGACGGTGCACATGTTGCAGCGGCTCCCGATCGGCGAGACGCTGCGCATCGCGCTGCTCGGTATCACGGAGCGGATGTCGGCCGAACGGGCGTACCAGCTCGGCCTCGTGTCCGAGATCGTGCCCGCCGACCGGCTGCGGGCCCGCGCGATCGAGCTCGCGCAGACCATCGCGTCCGCCCCGCCGCTCGCGGTCCAGGGGACGGTGCGGGCGGCGTGGCTCGCGCAGGAGACCCTGCGCCGCGACGCGCTCATGCAGGTGTCCACGATCGTCTCGGCCGGAACGAGCGTCGAGAACATCGCGCGCGGCCAGGAGGCGTTCAACAGCACGCGCCAGGAGCCCACGATCCGCTGAGGCGGCTCCCTACACTCCTCCCGCATGTCCGGCTACGAGACCCTGCTGTACTCGGTGGACGACGGCGTCGCCTGGTTGTCGCTGAACCGTCCCGACGTCCGCAACGCGATCAACCTGCAGATGCAGCACGAGCTGCGCGACGTGTGGGACACGATCCGCTACGACCGCGCCGTCCGCTGCGTGGTGCTGACCGCCGAGGGCCAGTCCTTCTGCACCGGCATCGACCGCAACGAGGCCATCTCCGACGAGAACACCGACGCGATCGCGGCGGGCGATTTCCCCGGCTACCCCACGCCGTGGATGTACGACGACCCGGGCCGCGACATCGGCCCCAAGTCGCGTGACCTCTGGAAGCCGGTCATCGCGGCGGTGAACGGCATGGCGTGCGGCGGCGCGTTCTACATGCTCGGCGAGACCGAGTTCATCATCGCGGCCGACGACGCGACGTTCTTCGACCCGCACGTCACCTACGGCATGACCGCGGCCTTCGAGCCGATCCAGATGCTCGCCAAGATGCCGTTCCAGGAGATCATGCGCATGGCGTTGCTCGGCGCCGACGAGCGCATGTCGGCCGAGCGGGCACGCGAGATCGGCCTCGTGAGCGAGGTGGTCCCGCTCGCCGAGCTGCGCGAGCGCGCCGGCTGGGCGGCCCGGGTGATCGCCGACGCCCCGCCGCTCGCGATCCAGGGGACGATGCGCGCCCTGTGGACCGGGCTCGAGGTCTCACGCCACCAGGGCATCGAGCTCGCGAACCTGTTCACCCGCATCGGCTCCGACGCCGAGGCGTTCCGCGCCGGCCAGGCTCGCTTCGCGTCCGGCAAGCGGGTGGAGTGGCGCCTGCGCTGACCGGCGGCGACGCGTCAGCGGCCCTCGAAGCGGGCCGGCCGCCGCTCCCGGAAGGCGACCAGGCCCTCCTTGAAGTCGGCGGTACGCGACGACAGCTCGAGCGCGTACGCCTCGTACTCCAACGCCGCGAGCAGCGTGCTCTCCAGCCCGCGGTTGATCGCGCGCTTGGTCAGTCCGACCGCGACCGTGGCCGCGTTGGCGAGTTGCAGCACGAGCCCGTCGACCGCGCCGTCGAGCTCCGCGTCCGGCACGGCGCGATGGATCACACCCCACGCCGCGGCTTCGGTCGCCGGCAGCTCGCGCGCGAGCAGGAGGAGCTCCTTCGCACGCGCGACGCCGACGAGTCGCGGCAACAGCCACGTGGCCCCGCTGTCGGGCGTGAAGCCCCGCTGGAGGAACGGCTCCCAGAACCGCGCCGACTCGGCCGCGATCGTGAAGTCGGCCGCGAGCGCGAGCTGGAACCCGATCCCGGCCGCCCAGCCGCGCACCGCACACACCACCGGCAGCTGGATCTCGGTGAGCAGCGCGATCAGCCGGTGCGCCTGGACCGGGGTCCGCCGCTGGATCGAGCCGGTACGTGGCCGCTGCCCGTCCCCCGCGTTCTTCGCCACCCAGTCCGCACCGGAGCAGAAGTCGTCGCCCGCGCCGCGCAGCAGGACCACCCTGAGGGAGTCGTCGGTGGCCGCCGCCTCGAGCGCGGCGATGATCGCGTGCATGCCCTCGGCGGTCATCGCGTTCTTGCGCGCCGGCCGGTCGAGCACGATCTCGAGGACCCCGTCGTGCGCGTTGATCGCGATGCCGGTGTCGTTCGTCTGCGTCACGGGCGTGAGGGTACCGAATCACGGGGTCACCGCCGACGGCCGGGTCGGCCGCGCCGCCGGACGGGCCGGCCACGTCCGGCCGACGCCACGACGAGCGGCTCCGTTCCGAAATCCGCGCCCGTCCGGCCCTCGCGGACCCGACCTCCGCCGGCCCCTGATCGAAGATTCGTCCACCACGCGTTTACGCCGCACCGCGCCCGGGGCATCGGTCACGCCGAGGCCGCGGCCTCCTGGACCATCGGCGTGAAACGGGGAAGCGCCTCACATGAATCAGGAATGGGTACTGCACGACCCGACGCGACCGTCTCCCGGTGCGGCGGCCGACACGAACACCTCTCGGCACCGGCAGGTGCGGGAACTGCGCTTCGGCGCCACCAGCTCGAGCCTGCCCGTCGTGCGCGACGTGGTCGCCCGCTCCGGAGCGGCGGCAGGGTTCGATCCCGAAGCCGTGGAGCTCGCCCGCCTCGCCGTCAGCGAGGTGGTGACCAACGCGCTCGTCCACGGCCGGCCGCCGTACCTGCTGCGCGTCGAGGCCGACGTGCGCCTGCGCGTGACCGTCGCCGACGGATCCGAGCGCGAGCCGAGCATCGAGCACGTCGACACCGTCTCCGAGCGCGGGCGCGGGCTCGCGATCCTGGCGCGCGTCGCGGACCGCTGGGGCTGGGACCGGCGGCCGGAGGGCGGCAAGGCCGTCTGGTTCGAGATGCAGCGCTGAGTCGACGCGCCGCGCGGCCGGGGGATCTACGGTCCCGGCCATGACCGACGCGATCACCCCGTTCACCGTCACCGTCGCACCGGACGCGCTCGACGATCTCGGCCGCCGGCTCGCCGGCACCCGCTGGCCCGACGAGGAGACGACCGTCGGCACCGACGAGCCGTGGGAGCAGGGCCTGCCGCTCCGCGTCGCACGCGAGCTCGCCACGCACTGGGCCGGCGCCTACGACGGTCAGCGGCTCGCGACCCGTCTCAACGCGTTCCCGCAGTTCCGCACCACCGTCGACGGCCTGGGCATCCACTTCCTCCACGTGCGCTCCCCCGAGGCGGAGGCGCTCCCGGTCGTGATGACCCACGGATGGCCGGGCTCGGTCGTCGAGTTCCTGAAGGTGATCGGCCCGCTCACCGATCCCGCCGCGCACGGCGGCGACGCCGCCGACGCCTTCCACCTCGTGATCCCCTCGCTCCCCGGGTACGGCTGGTCCGACCAGCCGCGCGAGACGGGCTGGGGCGTGCCGCGCGTCGCGGCGGCGTGGGAGCAGCTGATGCTCCGCCTGGGCTACGACCGCTTCGGGGCGCAGGGCGGCGACTGGGGATCGATGGTCACGCTCCGGCTCGGCGCGTTCCACACCGACCACCTCGCCGGCGTCCACGTCAACATGCCGCTCGTCGTCCCGAGTACCCCGCCCGAGGAGATGACCGAGACCGAGGCCGCCGCCGTGGCCGGCCTGGCGCACTACATGACGAGGGACAACGGCTACTCGACCCAGCAGTCGACCCGCCCGCAGACGCTCGGATACGGCCTCGCCGACTCGCCCGTCGGCCAGATGGCCTGGATCGTCGAGAAGTTCTGGGCGTGGACCGACTGCGACGGCGACCCTCGCAACGCGCTCACCGCCGACGAGCTGCTCGACAACGTGATGGTGTACTGGCTCAACAACGCCGCCGCGTCGTCGGCCCGGCTCTACTGGGAGTCGTTCAGCCAGATCGACTTCAGCCCCATCGAGGTACCGAGCGCGATCTCGATCTTCCCGCACGAGATCTTCCGGTGCTCGCGCCGCTGGGCCGAGGGCCGCTTCACCGACCTGCGCCACTTCAACGAGCTCGACCGCGGCGGCCACTTCGCAGCGTTCGAGCAGCCGGAGCTGTTCGTCGAGGAGCTGCGCGCCGCGTTCCGCTCGATGCGCTGACCCGTCCGCGTCACGCGTCGGGGTCGACGAAGCCCTCGGGCGGTCCGTCCTGGCGACCGAGCGCCGGTGCGAAGCGCGCCGCGTAGCGGTCGAAGCGCACTCCCCACGGCTCGAGCTCGACCCCGTGCTCGAGCCGGTCGAGGCACGAGTCCCAGCCCGCGGCGTTGCGGGCGGCGTGGCTCGCGTCGAGCTGCTCGGTGAGTACGAACGCCGTGCCCCCGGTGGGAGTCGCGCTGAGCTCGAACGTGATGGTGTCGTCACCCCACGTGAACGCCACGCGGTGCGGCGGATCCCACGCGAGGACGGTGCCGGGGAGCGGGTCGATGTCGTGCTCGTCGAAGTGGTGCACCAGCGTCGCGCCGACCTTCCACTCGTCGATCTCGATGCGCGTCGGGAACCACGCCCGCAGCGCCGAAGGATCGGTCACCGCCGTCCAGACGGCATCGACCGGTCGGTGCAGCTCGCGCTCGAATCGGAGCACCGGTCGGTCCCCGGTGCGGGTGAGTGTCGCGTCGGTCATGCCGATGGTCCTTCCGGTCGGGCCGGGACCGCATCGAGGTGCTCCTCGAGTCGATCGAGGCTGGAGTTCCACATCCGGCGGTACGGCTCGAGCCACTCGTCGATCTCGACGAGCGGCTGCGTCCGGACCCGGTACAGGCGGCGGCGTCCGTCGACCCGAACGGCGACCAGCCCGGCCTCGCGCAGCACCCGCAGATGCTTCGACACCGCCGGCTGGCTCAACGCCACCCGGTCGACGAGGTGCTGCACCGGTTGCTCGCCCGTCAGCAGCAGGTCGAGGATCCGGCGTCGGGTGGGCTCGGCCAGCACTTCGATCGCCGTGGACGCAGCCATGCTTCGAGTATGCCGTTCCAGTTATATATCTGTCAAGGCATATCAGAGCCTCAGCCGTCCAGGTCCAGTGCGACCGGCAGCGCCCGGCCCCGCCACTCGGTGAGATCGCCGCCGTGGTAGCGGGGTTGGTACTTGTCGAAGACGAGCGTCCGCGCCCGCTCCTCCTCGTCGGTGCCCTCGACCACCCGACCGGTCGCGCGGTGCTCGACCCCGTCGATCTCCACCGTCACCTCCGGCTCGGCCGCCAGGTTCTGCACCCAGTCGGACTCGGTGCGCCCGCCGGCCATCAGGTACAGCCGACCCGGCACCGCGGCGTACCAGATCTCGATGCGATGAGGCCGGCCGGACCTCCGGCCCGTGGTGGTCAGGTAGCAGTAGTCGTCGTCGGGCATGCGGCCTCCGTCCTCTCGCCGGTTCCTCGGGTCGCCGGTCACGCCGGCCCGGGCGTCACCGTAGGGAGCCGGCGGCGGTCACGCGTCGAACCGGTTCGCCGCCGGCGTGCGCCCGGTGGCCCGGATCCGCACCGGCCCCTTCCACGGCCCGACCGGGTCGATCACCGCGCCGCGCTGGCGCACCTCGACCGCTCCGTCGGTCGCGAGGTCGCGCAGCACCGCGCGCGTCGGTTCGAGGATCCGCGCCAGCCCGGTCCGCCGACGGCGCGCGCGACGTCGGACGGGCAGATCGATCCGTCGGGCCCCCGATGCGCCGCGAGCGCCAGGGCCGTCGCCGCGAGACGCGTCCGCCGGCCCCCCTCGGTCGGCTCCCACCACGGCTCGCCCCGCTCCCCCAGCGCGACCTTGGCCCGCTGCACGGCCCGGCGCGCCGCGTCGATCTCGGCGTGCGTCCGTCCCGCCCGCACGGCCCGCCGCGCCCGCATCAGCTCGTGCACGAGCTCCGAGCGGAACGGCGCCGCGACCGCGGGATCGGTCGCCCGCCACCGCCGGCCGTCGATCTCGATCCACCGACCGTCGTCGGTGGTGGGCATCCCGCCGTCGTGTGTGCGTCCCGGCCCGTCCACACCGGCCGCGTACCCGATCGACCGCGGCACGACACGGCGCGCGTGGCGTGGTGGACCCGTACGGGTAGGACCGCCCCGATCCTTCGTCGTGCCGGGAATCCGGGGACGCCGGAATATCCGTCGACCGGAGCCGTTGAGATTGTTCGATGACTATCGAACTTGACTCCATCCCGACGGAATCCAGCTTCGACCGAGAGCTCGACCGGCAGCAGGGTCCCACCGACCGTGAGTACGAACGTCGCTGGTGGACGCTCGGAGTGCTGTGCATCAGCCTCGTGATGATCGTGATGGCCAACGCCAGCCTGAACGTGGCGCTGCCGACCCTCGCCGAGAGCCTGCACACCGGCGCCAGTGGGCTGCAGTGGATCGTCGACGCGTACTCGCTCGTGTTCGCGGGTCTGTTGCTCACCGCCGGGTCGCTCGGTGACCGCTACGGACGACGACTCGCCCTGAACGGCGGTCTGATCCTGTTCGGCGCCGCATCGCTGTTCGCGATGACGTCGAACTCGGCCGGCGCGGTGATCGGCGCACGCGCGGTGATGGGTGTCGGCGCCGCGTTCGTCATGCCCGCGACCCTCTCCATCCTCGCCCACGTCTTCCCGCCGAACGAGCGGCCGCGGGCGATCGCCGTCTGGGCCGGGTTCGCCGGCGTCGGCGTCGCGATGGGCGGCGTCGTGAGCGGCGCGCTGCTCGAGCAGTTCTGGTGGGGGTCCATCTTCCTGATCAACGTCGTCGTCGTGGCGGTGGCCCTCGTCGCGGGCTTCTTCCTGATCCCGCGGTCACGCGAGAAGATCCACGCCCCGCTGGATCCGCTGGGCGCCGTCCTCTCGATCGCCGGGCTCAGCGCGCTCGTCTACGGCATCATCGAGGCGCCCGACCACGGGTGGGGATCGACGCAGACGCTGGTGACCTTCGCCGCCGCGCTGGTGGTCCTCGGTGCGTTCGTGGCCTGGGAGCTGCACGCCAGGGAGCCGATGCTCGACCTCGGCTATTTCCGCAACCCCCGCTTCACCGCTGCGACCGCCGCGATCACGCTCGTGTTCTTCGCCATGTTCGGCTCGTACTTCCTGTTCACGCAGTACCTGCAGTTCGTCCACGGCTACTCACCGCTCTCGGCGGGCATCCGGATCCTGCCGTGGGCGCTCGCGTACCTCGTCGCGGCCACGCAGTCGGCGAAGCTGGTCGAGCGCTTCGGCCAGCGCCGGGTGGTGGCGTCGGGCCTCACCATCGCCGGGGCCGGCATCGCGTTGCTCGCGCTCACGAGCGACGTGACCGCGAGCTACTGGTGGTTCGCGATCGCGGTCGTGGTGCAGGCGCTCGGCATGGGCATCACCACGGCGCCCTCGACCGGCGCCATCATGCGGTCGCTGCCCCTGCACAAGGCGGGCGTCGGCTCCGCGGTGAACGACACCACCCGCGAGCTCGGCGGCGCGCTGGGGGTGGCCGTGATGGGCAGCCTCGTGGCGTCGCAGTTCCGCAGCTCGATGCTCGGAGCCGGCTCCGGGCTCCCGGAGAGGGCGTCACACTCGTTCGCCGACGCGCTGCAAACCGGTGCGGCCGTCGGCGGCCGGCGCGGCGCCGAGATCATCGGCCTCGCGAGGAGCGCGTTCATCGACGCGTTCACGTCGACGCTGTGGGTGGCCGCGATCGTCGCGGTGGTGGCATCCGGGATCGTCGCCTGGCTCCTGCGGGCCCGGGCGACCGCCAAGGCCGACGCGATGGTCGCGGCCGAGGAGGCCGGACTCGCGTCCGAACCTGCGGCATGATCCAGGGCATGACCCCGCTCGCCGGCCCGGACCGCGCCGAGCTCGACCTCGTCGAGGTGCTCCAGGCGCTCGGCGACCCGGTCCGCCTGCAGATCGTGCGCGTGCTGGCCGCGACCGACGGACCGATCGCGTGCCACGAGATCCCCATCCCCGTCGCGAAGTCGACCGGCTCGCACCATCTCAAGGTGCTGCGCGAGGCCGGCGTCGTGAGCGCGGAGGTCGACGGCACCCGCAAGTACCACACGCTGCGCCGCGCCGACCTCGACGAACGCTTCCCCGGACTCCTCGACAGCGTGCTCGGCGACTGATCCTGTCGCCGGCCCGTTCCTCAGGACGCCTCGACCGGATCGCCGACGCGGTCGAGCGCCCCGACGAGACGCCAGCGCACGCCGCGCGGCAGGTGGTCGGAGTGGAAGCACTGCGCCGCGCCCGTGACGACGACGTCCTGCGCATCGAGCGAGCGCATCTCCAGCAGGGGCTCCGCCTCGACGCCCTCGCCGGGTCGGATCGGCATCCCACAGAAACCACAGATCGATTCGCCGGTCACGTCGCAGGCCTCCTCGGTCGGTCGTGCCCGCCGGTACCCCAGGCGCCCGGCTCGTAATCCCGCGGCGCACCCGCGTGGACCGCGCCGGTTCAGGCGTGGCTGGCGACCGCGATCAACGCCCCGAGCGGGCTCGTCCGCAGCTGGGCGCGGAGCTCCCGAACGTCGCGGTACACCGCGATGGCCCCCGCTTCGGACAGCTCGTGCCGGGAGAACCCGCCCGTCTCGAGCCCGACGCACCCCATGCCCGCGGCGCGGGCCGCCTCGACGTCCCAGACGCTGTCGCCGACGGCCACCACGAGCGCCGGGTCGATCCCGGCCCGGTCGCGCGCGACCTCGAAGATCTGCGAATCGGGTTTCGAGCGCTCGACGTCGTCGGAGTGCGTGACCGCATCGACGGCGTCGTCGGCATCGAGCACCGTGCGCATGTGGCGCAGATCCGGCTCCGACGCCGAGCTGGCGAGGACCACGGCGAGCCCGGCCGCGTGCAGGTCGCGCAGCAGGCCCGCCGCATCGGGGAACGGCTCGGTCTCGTCCCGCAGATCGTCGAAGTGCCGCGCGTGCGCGTCGTCGGCGCCCGCGAGTGGATGCCCGAACAGTTTCGGGACGAGCTGGTCGCCGCCCATTCCGACGAGGCGGTGAATGGCGTGCATCGGCGCCCACACGCCGAGGTCGCGGAAGGCGCGGGACCACGCCAGCGTGTGCAGGTAGTTGGTGTCGAGCAACGTGCCGTCACAGTCGACCAGCACGCCCGCGCGCGCCACCGTCACTGGTCGGCGACCAGGTCGCGGTACTCCGGGTGGTCGGCCACGAACTCGGCGACGAACCAGCACTGCGGCACGATGCGCTTGCCGCGGGCCCGCAGGTCGTCGAGCGCGAACTGCACCACCCGGGCGGCGTAGCCGTGACCGCGTCGGGCGGGCTCGGTGAACGTGTGGTGCAGGGTGACGGTGTCGCCCTCGGCGCGGTACTCGACGAGGGCGAGCGCCTCGCCGGTGCGGTCGACGTACTCGTACCGCCGCCGGTCGGCGTCGTGGCGCAGCTGCGCCCGGGACACGGGAGTCATCGTCCGCCTGGTACCCGTGGCCGGCGTCCGTCACCCCGGTTTCGGGCTGCGGTCCGTGCGGGCACTGCTCGGCGTACGTCCGGAGGAGGTCGAGCCATGTCCACCGAGAAGCAGAAGTCCGCGGCGCGCGAGAACCTGAAGCGGGCACGTGCCGCACAGAAGCGGTCCGGGCCCACGAAGCAGTCGAAGTCGACCGAGCGCACGCTGTCGACGGCGGACAAGAACCGGCTGTCCCGGCGGGACTTCGCGTTCCCCGAGGAGCGCAAGGAGCCGCTGGTCGACGCCCGGCACGTGCGCAACGCCATCGCCCGCTTCGACCAGGTGGAGGGGGTCACCGACGCCGAGCGCGACGAGGCGTGGAAGCGGATCCGGCGGGCGGCGAAGAAGTTCGACGTCGAGGTCTCGGAGAAGAGCTGGAAGGAGCTGGTCTCCGGCGGCAAGGCGCGCAGGAAGCCCTGAGGATCGGCTCGTCGCACCTCATCTCCGCACCGGCGCGGCGTCGGGCGCGTCCCCGTCCCCCTGGCGGGACGAGCGCAGCGCCCGGTACACCGCGTCGAGGGTGAGCGTGCCGCGGTAGGACCGGCCGTCCACGACCGCGACCGCACCCTCGTCGGTGAGCAGGATCGCCGCCAGCGCCTCCTCGAGGGAACGGTCGGTGCCGACGGCGACGAGCGGCCGGGCCCGGTCGGCGACGACACCGTCGCCGGACGCATGGCGCTGGCGGAGCACGAGGCAGCTGCCGTCGTCGTCGGGGACCACCGCCAGGGTCGCGTCGGCACGGTCCATGGCGGCGCGGGCGGCGGCCAACGAGTCGTCCCGTCGGACGACGGGCGGCTCGTCGAGCCCGGCGCCGGTGATGGGCATCACCTTCAGCCGCTTCAACCCCCGGTCCGATCCGACGAAGTCGGCGACGAAGTCGTTCGCCGGGTTCCCGAGCACCTCCGCGGGCACGTCGTACTGCGACAGGACACCGCCGACCTCGAGGATCGCGATCCGGTCGCCCATCTTGACGGCCTCGTCGATGTCGTGGGTCACGAACACGATCGTCTTGGCGATCTCGCGCTGGATGCGGAGGAACTCGTCCTGCAGACGCGCGCGCGTCACGGGGTCGATCGCACCGAACGGCTCGTCCATGAGCAGCACGGGCGGGTCCGCGGCGAGCGCGCGTGCGACGCCCACCCGCTGGCGCTGACCGCCGGACAGCTGCGCGGGATAGCGGTCCCGGTACGTGCCGGGGTCGAGACCGACGAGCTCGAGGAGCTCGTCGACCCGGGCGCGGGTCCGGTCGCGTGACCATCCGAGCAGATGCGGCACCGTGCCCACATTCGTCCCGATCGTCTGGTGCGGGAACAGACCGACCTGCTGGATGACGTAGCCCATCCGCCGCCGCAGTTCGACGGGGTCGGCGTGGGTGACGTCCTCGTCGTCGAGGAAGATCCGTCCGCGGCTCGGCTCGATCAGGCGGTTGATCATCCGCAGCGTCGTGGTCTTGCCGCAGCCGGACGGGCCCACGAGCACGCAGACCTCGCCGTCGGGGACGTCCAAGGTCAGCTCGAGGACGGCGACGTTGCCGTTCGGGAACTCCTTGGTGACGGCGTCCAGACGGATCACGGCAGGACCTCGCTCGGCGAAAGCCCGGTACGGTAACCCCCAGCCTGGGTACGGTGCCGTCGTGGTGCTCGGGGCATACGACGGGGGCACGCTCGTCGACTGGTCGTGGGTGAACGATCACACGGCGGAGATCCGCCAACGCGTCGTCGAGCACCTCACCCTCGTCGGCTGGTCGCTCTTCTGGGGCCTGGTGCTCTCCCTCCCCCTCGCCCTGCTCGCGCACCGGTACCGGCGGCTGCGGGGGCCGGCCCTGAGCGTGACCGGGATCCTCTACACGATCCCCTCGATCGCGGCGTTCAGCCTGCTGCTGCCCTACACCGGCCTCTCGCAGAACACCGCGATCATCCCGCTGACGCTGTACACGCTGCTGATCCTCGTCCGGAACGTCCTCGCCGGCCTCGACGGGGTGGCGAGCGAGGTGCTCGAGGCGGCGCAGGGCATGGGGTACTCGGCGCGCCGCCGCCTGTTCTCGGTCGAGCTGCCGCTCGCGATCCCCTCGATCACCGCGGGGTTGCGCATCGCCGCGGTCACCCTCATCGGTCTCGTCCCGATCGCGGCGCTCGTCGGCCAGGGCGGACTCGGCACCTTCATGCTCGACGGCTTCAACCGCGACTTCCAGACCCCGCTCACCGTCGGGACCGTGCTGGTCGTGCTCATCGCAGTCGGTGCCGACGCGCTCCTGATCCTGTTCGAGCGGCTCGTGACCCCGTGGAACCGACCGAGCGCGAGGGCCTGACGTGAGCTTCCTGCAGTCCACCCTCGACTGGTTCGGGGACGGCGACCACTGGACCGGACCCGAGGGGATCCCCCACCTGCTGTGGCAGCACGTCGAGATCAGTGTGATCGCCGTCGTCGTGGCGGTCGCGATCGCGCTGCCGATCGGTCTCTTCTTCGGCCATCGCCGGGCCGGGGGATTCGTCGCGGTCAACGTCGCGAACGTCGGGCGTGCGTTGCCCGCCCTCGCACTGCTCCTGTTCGCGGTGCGCTGGTTCGGCGTCGGCGACCCGCCGGCGTGGATGCGGACGGTCGGCATCGGGTCGATCCCGACGTTCATCGTGCTCGTCGCGTTGGCGATCCCGCCAATGGTCACGAACACCTACGCCGGCGTGGTCGGCGTCGATCCCGAGGCGGTCGACGCCGCGCGCGGCATGGGGATGAGCGGCGGTCAGCTGCTCCGGCGCGTCGAGATGCCGCTCGCGTCGCCGCTGATCATGGCCGGCATCCGCACGTCGGCCGTCGCCGTCGTCGCGACCGCGACCCTCGCGGCGGTCGTCGGCTGGGGTGGACTGGGCCGTTACATCTACGACGGTTCCCGCGTCCACGACGACCAGCGGCTCTTCGCCGGCGCGCTGCTCGTCGCGCTCCTCGCGATCGTGGTCGAGCTGTCCCTGGCGCTCCTGCAGCGTGCCGTCGTGCCGCGCGGACTGCGCACGGACGGACACGCGCCCGGTGGAGACGACCCGGCGCGCCCGGCACCGAACCCGGGGCTCGCCCCCGGTGCGACGGTCCCGATCGCGGCGGCCGTGCCGGAGGTTCCGGCGAACACCTGACCCGACCTCCGCCGACCCGGCGGACAGCAACCGAAAGGCAATCATGCGGAACACACCATCGCGGCTCACCCGCCGCACGACGGGCGCCTTGCTCGTGGGCTTCGCCCTCGTGCTCGCGGCGTGCGGATCCAGCAGCGGCTCGAGCGGCAGCAGCGGCTCGTCCGGCGGCAAGGCGCGGATCACGGTGGGGTCGAAGGACTTCGCCGGGGCCCAGATCATCAGCCAGGCCTACGGCCAGACGCTGGCGAGCAAGGGCTACGACATCACCTACAAGGACAACATCGGTCCCACCGAGACGGTGTTCCCGCTGCTCGAGAAGGGCGACATCGACCTCTACGGCGAGTTCAGTGGGACGTTCCTGACCTTCCGCGGCGGCACGCCGTCGGCGGACAGCGCCGACGTGTTCGCCAAGGTCCAGACCGAGCTCGCCAAGAGCGACATCGTCGCCGTGGGTCCGGCGAGCGCGCAGGACGTCAACGCGTTCTACGTGCTGAAGTCGACCGCGAAGAAGTACGACCTCGAGAAGGTCTCGGACCTCAAGGCGGTGGCACCGCAGCTGACCTTCGGCGGCCCCGCCGAGTGCCTCGACCGACCGCTCTGCCTCGGCGACAAGGAGCAGCAGCTCTACGACCTGAACTTCAAGGAGGTCAAGAAGCTCGACCCGGGCGGCCCGATCACCAACCAGGCGCTCGACGACGGCACGATCGACGTCGGCCTGCTCTTCACCGGCAGCAGCGTGATCAAGCCCGACTACGTGATGCTGACCGACGACAAGGGCCTGCAGCCGGCCGACAACCCGATCGCGCTGGTGCGCAAGCAGTCGGCGACCGCCTCGGTCCGGACCATCGTGAAGGCGGTCAACACCAAGCTCGACCGCGCCGCCTACAACGGCATGGCACTGAAGGTCTTCAACGACAAGGAGGACCCGGCCACCGTGGTGAGCGCCTGGCTGAAGCAGGTCGGGCTCACCAAGTAACTCCCCGCCGCGAGGTCGAACCTCGCATCCGACGAGGACGGGGCCCGGGCGCATGCCCGGGCCCCGTCGTCGCGACCCGTACCGTCCGCAGGGCACCACGGAGCGCGTCACGCGACGTCCTCAGCCGGGGCGCGGCCGTCGCTGCGAAGTCGCAACGTGTCACCGGAGCCGGGCGTCCGGAGTGGATCACTCGCGCAGCTTGCCGGCCCGGGCGGCCACCCGGCGCCGGCGCAGTCGCTTCGGGAGCCCGTCGGCGCCGGCGGTCTTCGCGGCGGTGACGAGCGCGTGCAGCGACTTGGGTCCGTGCAGCCGCTCGAACCACTCCCACCGGCCGTCCAGGACGGTGCCGGCCACCGGGCCGTGGCAGATCTTCTGGCAGCGCACCAGCTCGATCCGGATGCCGTCCTGATCGGCGAGGAACCGCTGCAGGCGCTCGGAGTCCTTGCACTTCCGGCACACGACGACGGTCTCGGCCGGCCGGCTCATGCGTCAGGTCCCCGGCGACGGTGTGCCACCCACGGTGCTTGCCCCGTCGGGGTACCGCTCACGCCTGCGGTGCGCCACCCTCGGTCCCGGTCACCGGGACCCCGCCGGGCGCGGGGCGACCGTCAGGATGCGGCGCGCACGGCGAGCTCACCGGCGAGCTCGTCGAGGATCGGGCCGAGGGCCTGCCCGACGTCGCCCGTGACCGATCCGTCCGCCACCGCCGCGCGCAGCGCACGGCGATCGCCGACCACGACCACGACCTGCGCGCCGTCCGGTCCGGCGACGAGCGCCGGGTGGTCGACCGCGGCCTCCTCGAGCCGCACGTCGCCCGACCCGAGGACCGCGCCGGCGGCCTCGACCGACCCCGACACCGGCGCCACGAGGACCTCGGTGTCGAGCGAGCGCGCCGGCAGCACCTCCGCGCCGGCGGCTGCATCGAGGAGCAGCAGCACCGGCCCGCCCGTGGGCTCACCCGCGAGCCCGACCGCCATCCGGACGCCGGCGCCGATCGCCTGCCACCGGTCGGCGGTGTCGAAGCCGCCGTCGAGATGCGCGCGCACCGTCGGACCCAGCGTGGTGGCGATCGCCGGCGCGCCCGGGCACGGGTCCTGCATGTCGATCCCGAGCCCGGCGCCCGCCGCCGCCTGCTGCGGCGCGAGCTTCTCGGCGATCTCGGCCTTGACGGGACAGATCGCGAAGCCCCGCCGGTCGGCGAACATGATGATGCCGTAGCCCCCGTCGGGCCCCCACGCGAAGTTGTCACTGGCGTAGGGCACCCCGCCGTCGTGGAAGCGGAACTGGCCCTGCTCGTAGGTGTCCCGGCCCATGTTGGTGGTGCCGCGCACCGAGATCCGCCAGTTGTCCGACGGGTGCGAGTGCGCGAACGAGAGCGGCATCTGCTCCTCGCTCGGCGCGACGTAGCTCAGGACCAGGAACGGGCCGCAGCGGTCGTCGCCGAACATGATCGGCAGGATCGTCGCGCCCATGTCGTCGAACCAACCGTCGCGGTTCGTGTAGGTGAGGTCGACGTGCCCGTCGACCGGCGCACTCGGGACGGCGGAGAGGATCTGGTACACGCGGACCTCCGAGGGGTCGACGAGACCGCGACGGCGGTCGGGTCGGGCCGAGCGTACCGAGCCCCGACCGCGCGGACACGCGGAGCGGCGCCGCCCCCCGAGGAGCGGCGCCGCGCTGCGGACGTGGTGACCGTGTTGCGGCCCGGTGCCGCTACGAGCAGCCGCTCGTGGCGCCGCAGGACGGGCAGGCGTGGCACGAGCCGGCGCGCTGCATGATGTCGCCGCAGACGTAGCACAGGACGTGCTCGCTCTCCCGGGCCTTCGGCGTCGCGGCCGGGGGCGCGGGCGGGACGGCTGCCGTCAGGTCGAGGGTCGGGGCCGACGCGTCGGCCGCGGGCGCGAGGTCCTCGGGCGGCAGCACCGTCGGCGTGGCCTGGGCCTCGACGGCCTCCTCCACGCCCGGCAGCGTCGGCTGGATCCGCTCGCTGACGGTGAGGATCCCCATGTCCCGCCGCTCGGCCTCGTCCATGTAGACGACCGCGAGGCGGCGGAAGATGTAGTCGACGAGGCTCGTCGCGATCCGCAGCTCGGCGTCGTCGGTCATGCCGGCGGGCTCGAAGCGGGTGTTGACGAACTTCTCGACGAACGCCTTCAGCGGCACGCCGTACTGCAGACCGAGGCTCAGCGCGATCGCGAACGTGTCCATGATCCCCGAGAGCGTGGAGCCCTGCTTGGCGACCTTGAGGAACAGCTCGCCGGGACGGCCGTCCTCGAACTCGCCGACCGTCGCGTAGCCGTGGCAGTCCGCGACCCGGAACGAGAACGTCTTCGACGACCGCACCCGCGGCAGCTTCTGACGGACCGGCTCCTGGACGATCACGTGCTCGATGACCCGCTCGACGATGCGCTCGGGCGTCGACTCGACGATCTCGCCGCCCTCGAGCGCGACCGGCTCGGACGCGCTCTGCTTCTTCTGGGTGGAGAGCGGCTGACCGACCTTGCAGTTGTCGCGGTAGATGGCGACGGCCTTGAGGCCGAGGCGCCACGCGTCGATGTGCAGCTGCTCGATGTCCTCGACGGTGGCCTCCTCGGGCATGTTCACCGTCTTGGAGATCGCACCGCTGATGAAGGGCTGGACCGCACCCATCATCGTCACGTGCCCCGTGTAGTGGATGGTGTTGTCACCCATCGAGCACGCGAACACCGCGAGGTGCTCCGGGTCGAAGTGCGGCGCACCCAGGATCGTCTTGTGCTCGTCGATGTGATTGATGATCCCCTCGATCTGCGCCTCGGTGTACCCGAGCTTGCGCAGCGCGCGCGGGATCGTCTGGTTGACGATGAACATCGTGCCACCACCGACGAGCTTCTTCGCCTTGGTGAGCGCGAGGTCGGGCTCGATGCCCGTGGTGTCGCAGTCCATCATCAGTCCGATGGTGCCGGTCGGCGCGAGCACCGTGGCCTGCGAGTTGCGCACCCCGTGCTGCTCGCCGAGCTCGACGGCCTCGTCCCAGCTCTGCTGGGCGGCCGAGAGCAGCTCGGGCGGGACCAGCTCCTCGTCGATGCGGGCCGCCTCGGCGCGGTGCATGCGCAGGACGTTCAGCATCGCGTCGGCGTTCTGGTTGTACCCGGCGAACGGACCCATGCGGCCGGCGGTGCGGGCGCTCGTGGCGTACGCGTGGCCGGTCATCAGCGCGGTCAGGCTCGCGGCCCACGCCCGGCCGGCGGGCGAGTCGTAGGGCAGGCCCTGGGCCATGAGCAGCGCGCCGAGGTTGGCGTAGCCGAGCCCGAGCTGGCGGAACTTGCGGCTGTTCTCGCCGATCGCCGGCGTCGGGTAGTCGGCGTTGCCGACGAGGATCTCCTGCGCCGTGAACATCACCTCGACGGTGTGGCGGTACGCCTCGACGTCGAAGACCCCGTCGTCGTCGAGGTACTTGAGCAGGTTGATGCTCGCCAGGTTGCACGCCGAGTTGTCGAGGTGCATGTACTCCGAGCACGGGTTGCTCGCGTTGATGCGGCCGCTGTTCGGCGCCGTGTGCCAGCGGTTGATCGTGGTGTCGAACTGCATGCCCGGGTCCGCGCACTGCCACGCGGCGTCGGAGATCTGGCGCATGAGCTGACGCGCCTTCACGGTGCGGACGGTGTTGCCGGAGGTGACCTCCTTGAGGTCCCAGTCCTTGTCGTCCACGACCGCGCGCATGAAGTCGTCGGTGACGCGCACCGAGTTGTTCGCGTTCTGGTACTGGATCGAGTGGCTGTCCTTGCCGTCGAGGTCCATGTCGAAGCCGGCGGCCTCGAGGGCGCGCGCCTTGCGCTCCTCGGTCGCCTTGCACCAGATGAACTCCTCGACGTCGGGGTGGTCCGCGTTGAGGATGACCATCTTGGCGGCGCGCCGGGTCTTGCCCCCCGACTTGATCGTCCCGGCCGACGCGTCGGCACCGCGCATGAAGCTCACCGGGCCGCTCGCGGTGCCCCCGCCCTTGAGTCCCTCGACGCTCGAGCGGATGTTCGAGAGGTTGATGCCCGAGCCCGAGCCTCCCTTGAAGATGGTCCCCTCCTCGCGGTACCAGTTGAGGATCCCGTCCATGGTGTCCTCGACCGCGAGGATGAAGCACGCGCTCGCCTGCTGCGGCGTGTTCCTCACGCCGATGTTGAACCACACCGGCGAGTTGAACGCCGCGCGCTGGGTGACGAGGATGAACTTCAGCTCGTGCCGGAAGGCCTCGGCCTCGGCGTCGTCGGTGAAGTAGCCGTCCCGGACGCCCCACTCGGTGATCGTGTCGCTCACGCGGTCGATGACCTGGCGCAGCGACCACTCGCGCTCGGCGGTGCCGAGCGTCCCGCGGAAGTACTTCTGGGCGACGATGTTGGTGGCGTTGAGCGACCACGTGGTCGGGAACTCGACCTCGGGCTGGAAGAACGCGTCCGTGCCGTCCTTGTAGTTGGTGATGCGGGCGTCGCGACGCTCCCACTCCACCGTGTCGTAGGGGTGCTGCCCCTCGCGGGTGAAGTATCGCCTGATCCCGATCCCGACCTGCTCCGGCGCCATCGCCATAAGTGAGTGTCCCTTCCCCGTACCGGCGACGATCACGACCGTGACCGCCGGTTTCCGCCTCCGCCAAGACTTCCCGGGGACCGGCGGCGTGACGACCGGCGCCCGATTGTGGTGCTGCCCTACTTCCCGGTGACAACCACAACATCTTGTGGTCTGAGATGATTCCACCGCGATATGGGGCGTGAATTACAACACTGGAGTTCCATGCGTGTCAACGCTTGAGCGGCGTCGGTCACACAAAGTCCGGTGACCTGCGCAAACGCTCAGCGGTCGCCGGGGCCCGGTTCCGGTTCGGGCGATTTGGGGGCCGTCGTCTTCTGGAGCGACAGCTTCTGGAGCTCCACGACCTCGGCCTCGAAGTCGGCGAGGTCGTCGAACCCTTTGTAGACGGACGCGAAGCGCAGGTACGAGACCGGATCCAGCGGCCGCAGCCGCTCGAGCACCGCGACGCCGATCGCGTCGCTCGGGATCCGGGGCCCCTGGGTCTCGGCCCACTCCGCGATCTCGTCGGCCATCCGCTCGACCGCGTCGGAGGCCACCGCCCGGCCCGCGACCGACTGCGCGATCCCCCGTGCCAGCTTCGCCCGGTCGAACGGCTCCTCCACCCCGGATCGCTTCAGCACGGTGAGGGGGATGACCTCGCAGCGCTCGTAGGTGGTGAAGCGCCGCCCGCACGCCAGGCACTCCCGCCGGCGCCGGATCGCGTCGCCGTCCACCGAGGCGCGCGAGTCCACCACCTTGTCGGAGTCCTCGCGGCAGTAGGGGCAGCGCACGCCGAGACGCTATCCGGCCGCGACCGCCGGGCCCCGAGGCGCCGACGGACGTCGCGACGTCGTGGACCGGGACACCGGACCGGCTCCGTCCTCCGGTCCGGTTCCCCGCAGTGACCGCAACGGTCACCGCTGCCAGCGCAGCTCCTCGCCCGGCATCAGCGGACCGTTGCCGCGCACCCGGGTGAGGGTGTCGATGACCTCGCGCGGGTCGGACTGCGGCGAGAGCCGGTGCGCCACCGACCAGAGCGTGTCGCCCGGCTGGACGACGTAGCGGGTCACCGACGGAGCGCGCCCGGGGGTGGCGAGGGACTCACCCCCGAGCGCGGCACCCGCACGGCCGACCATGAACACCACTGCGACCACGCCGAGCAGCGCCACCAGTCGGCGACGCCGGAACGTGGCCCGGGACACCCGCGGCGCCACCGGCCGCCGCACCCCCGGGGAAGGGGCGGTGGCGACGAGGCGCAGGTGGGTCCGCTCGGGACGGACCCCTTCCCGGTGCCCCGGGTGCGCTGGGGATGTCTCGGTGATCATGACGGCGGCCATGGGTTTCCTCCATCGGGATCCGGTCCGGAGCCGTTCGCCGGGTCGCCGAGGATCGAACCACGAGGGTGTGACACACCCCGTGGCCGGTCCGCCGGCGCCGGGCGCTCCGGGCCCGATCGGCCGCTCCAGGGGACGAACGACCGTTCGGGGTCGTCCACTGAACCACGAACAGCCGTTCGGAGTCAAGGGTTCCACGCGTGTTTTTCCGAACGGGTGTTTGTACCGAACACCTTTTCGTTGTACAGTCCCGGCATGAGCGAAGCCCGCCCCCTCACCCCCCGCCAGCGTGACGTCCTCGAGTACATCGACCTGACGGTCCGCCGGCGCGGCTACCCGCCCAGCGTGCGCGAGATCGGCGAGGCCGTGGGCCTGTCGTCGAGCTCCACGGTCCACGCCCACCTCGCGGCGCTCCAGGACAAGGGCTACCTGCGCCGGGACCCGTCCAAGCCCCGTGCCATCGAGGTGTGCTTCGAGCCCGCCTCGGGCGCGGTCGTCGACCGGCGGCCGGTCCGCCACGTGCCCCTCGTCGGCGACGTCGCCGCCGGCACCGGCGTCCTCGCGGCGGAGAACATCGAGGAGACCATGCCCCTGCCGGAGGATCTCACGGGCGACGGGCAGCTCTTCATGCTGCGGGTGCGCGGGGACTCGATGATCGAGGCCGGGATCCTGGACCGGGACTACGTCGTGGTGCGCGAGCAGCCCACCGCCGAGAACGGCGACATCGTCGTGGCCGGCATCCCCGGCGAGGAGGCCACGGTGAAGACCTACCTGGCCAAGCGGGGCAAGATCGTCCTGCGCCCCGCGAACCCGGCGCTCGAGGACATGGTGTTCGACCCGTCCGAGGTCACGGTCCTCGGCAAGGTCGTCACCGTCATGCGCCGGCTCTAGACCGGCCGGCTCCCACGGTTCCGCCTCGGACCCTCTCTCCCGAGCGGGACCGTGGGAGTGACCGCTCCTAAGATGGGAGCATGTCCACCGGCGTTCCCGGCACCGTGCCCCCGGCCGACGGGCCGCGTTGGCGGGTCGAGGAGCTCGCCCGCCGTACCGACGTCTCGGTCGACACGATCCGCTTCTACCAGAAGCGCCGGCTGCTCGATCCGCCCGCCCGCGACGGGCGCGTCGCCTGGTACGGGCCCGTGCACGAGGCCCGCCTGAGCCAGATCCGGGAGCTGCGCCGGGAGGGGTTCACCCTGGCGATGATCGGTCGCCTGCTCGACGGCGAGCTCACCGCGGTCGACCTCCCACTCGCGGCCGCGGTCGCGGACGCGGACACCGAGGAGTTCCTCACCGTGGCCGAGCTCGCCGAGCGCTCCGGCGTGCCCGCGGCGCTGATCGAGTCCGTCATCACCGAGGGCCTGCTCCTCCCCCGTGTGCACGAGGGCGAGGCGCGCTTCACCACGGCCGACGTCGAGGTCATCGAGGCCGGGCTCTCCCTGCTCGAGGCCGGGCTGCCGCTGACCGCGCTGCTCGACCTCGCCCGCCGCCACCACGCCGCGACCCAGGACGTCGCCGAGACCGCGGTCGCGCTCTTCGACGAGCACGTGCGCCGCCCGTTGCTCGACGCCGAGCTGGGCGACGACGAGCGCGCGGCCCGCCTCGTGGCCGCGTTCCGCCGGCTGCTCCCCGCCACCGGCACGCTCGTGGAGCACCACTTCCGCCGGGTGCTGCTGCGCGTCGCGCAGGACCACCTCGAGTCGGTGGGCGACGCGATGGAACGGGCCGCCGCCGAGCAGGCGTCCGCGCGCCGCATCGAGTCCGGAGCACCGGAATGACCGGCCCGGTGACCCTGCCCCAGGGCGACGAGAAGCGCGCGGTCGTGACCGCGATGTTCGACCGCGTCGCGCCGAGCTACGAGCGGCTCAACCGGGTCATCTCCGCCGGCCAGGACACCCGTTGGCGAGCCCGTGCGCTCGCCGCGCTCGCGCTGCCCACCGGCAGCACCGTCCTGGACGTCGCCTGCGGGACCGGCGACCTGTGCCGGTCGCTCGCCGGGGCGGGCCTGCGCCCGATCGGCGTGGACCTCTCCACCGGGATGCTGGAGCACGCCCACGCCCCCGCCCCGCTCGTCCTCGGCGATGCGCTCGCGCTCCCGACCGCCGCCGGATCGGTCGACGGCCTGGTGTGCGGGTTCGCGCTGCGCAACTTCGTCGATCTCGACGCGTTCTTCGCCGAGGCCGCCCGGGTGGTGCGCACCGACGGGCGCATCGCGCTGCTCGACGCGGCCGAGCCCACCGGCCGCCTCGTGCGCGCCGGTCACGCGCTCTGGTTCCGCCACGCCGTCCCGCGAATCGCGGCCCGGTTCGGCGGCGACCGCGACGCGTACCGCTACCTCCCGGCCTCGACGGCCTATCTCCCCGACGGTCCGGAACTCGTCCGCCGGCTCGCAGCCGCCGGCTTCACGACCGTCGAGCGCACCACCCTGATGATGGGCGCGGTCCAGATCCTCTCGGGACGGCGGGCATGACCCTCGCCACCCCGGCGGCCCGGCTGCGCGCCCGCACGACCGCGATCGACCCCGTCGACCCGGTCGCGGCCATCGGGTCGCTCGGCGCCGACGGCTTCGTCTGGTCCGACGACCAGCGCACGATCGCGACGTCGGGCTGCATCGCCCGGGTCGCGGCCGCCGGGGCCGACGCGTTCCTGGCCTCCGTGACCGCCGACGACGAGGTCGCGGTGCCGGGGACCGGCCCGATCGCGATCGGCGCCCTGCCGTTCGTGCACGCGTCGGCGGGCCTCCTCACCGTGCCTCGCGTCGTGTTCCTGCGGACGGCCGCCGGTTGCTGGCGCACCGACGTCACCGGCGACGACGGTCCCGCACCGGATCTCGCGCTCGTGCCGGCGGCCGTCCCCCCGCCGTGGTCCGCCCGGCTGACCCCCGCCGCCACGCGCCGGGCGTGGGACGAGGCCGTCCGCGCCGCACTCGACGACATCGCGACCGGCGCACTCGAGAAGGTCGTGCTCGCCCGGGCCGTCGTCGCCGAGACCGCGGAGCCGATCGATCCCCTCGCGCTCCTCGCGTTCCTCCGCGCGCACGAGCCCGGTGGCTACCACTTCGCGACGCCGCGGACGGTCGGGGCGTCGCCCGAGCTGCTCGTCGCGCGGCGCGGCGCGGCGGTGCGCGCGCGCCCGCTCGCCGGATCGGCACTCGGGACCGACGCGGCCACGGTCGCCGAGCTCGTCCACTCCGCCAAGGACCGGCACGAGCACGCGGTCGTGGTCGACGGCATCCGGCGGACGCTCCGGGGCCTGTGCCCGGAGGTCCGCGTCGGCGCCACCACCACGCTCGGGCTGGCCGACCTCGCGCACCTCGCCACACCGATCGACGCGGTCGCCGGACCCGACACCCCCTCCGCGCTCGGTCTCGCGCTCGCGCTCCATCCCACCGCGGCCGTGGGCGGCGCCCCCACCCCACGCGCGCTGGAGCACATCGCGGCGTTCGAGGGCGATCGCGGCACCTACGCCGCGCCGGTCGGCTGGGTCGACGCACGCGGCGACGGCGAGTTCGCGATCGCGATCCGGGCCGCGCAGCTCTCCGGGCCCGACCACCGTCGGGCGGTGGTGCGCGCCGGTGCCGGGATCGTCGCCGGGAGCGACCCGGCACGGGAGTGGGACGAGACCGAGACCAAGCTCGGCACCGTGCTGCGCGCGTTCAGCTCCCGCTGAGCGCGGTCGCCACCGCGGTCCACACCGCGCGGTGGTCGGTCACGTTGCGGGTCCGGTCGGTGCGCACCCGCACGACGTGCACCCCGCCGGCGGCTGCCGCCGCGGCCACCGCGATTCCCACCCCCTCGGCGGACGTGACCTCGCGCACGGACAGCCCGAACCCGGCCGCGACGGAGGCGACGTCGACTGCGGGTGGGGTGCCGAACAGCGCGTCGAAGTGCCGCGGCAGCGCGGCCTGCGGCAGGAACGAGAAGATCCCACCCCCGCCGTTGTCCACGACCACGAGCACGAGGTCGACCGGTCGGGCCGCGGCGGCGACGAGTCCGCCCAGGTCGTGGAGGAACCCGAGGTCGCCGGTGAGCGCGACCGTCGGCCCGGACGACGCGAGCGCCAGACCGAGCGCGGTCCCGGCGAAGCCGTCGATGCCGTTGACGCCCCGGTTCGCGTACGTCACGACGTCCGACCGGCGGTGGGCGAATGTCGCGACGTCGCGGATCGGCATGCTCGATCCCACCAGGAGCGTGCTCCCGGGGGGCGCGGCGGCCACGACGTCGCGCGCGACGCGCGGCTCGGCCGGCCGCGCCGTCGCGTCGAGGCATCCGTCGATCGTCCGCCGCGCCGATGCGTCCCGGTCGGCCCAGCGGAGGGACCACCCGTCGTCGGAACGGCGCCCGTCGAGCGCGTCGGCCACGGCGCTCAGCGCCCGGTCGGGGTCGGCCGCGACCAGCTGCTCGACGGTGTTCGCCGGGTCACGCACCACGCCCGCGGTGTCGACGAGCACCCCGGGCACCCGGTCGAGCCACTCGGCGACGACGCGGATCGTCGGGATGCCCCCGACGCGCAACCAGGCCGTCGGCGCGTCGGCGGCGATCCGCTCGTCCCGGACGAGCGCCTCGATCGTGTCGATCGCGCGTGTCGCTCCGAGCGCGACGGTCGGGTCGGCGAGCACCGGCCAGCCCGAGGCGGCCGTGAAGGCCGCCACCGCCGGCGGGCTCACGCGGGCACCCGCGCCGAGGACGAGGAATCCCCGGGGATGGGAGCGCACCCGGTCGACGAGGGCCCGCAGCACCTCCGGCACGGGGTCGAGCCGGGGCGGCGGGGCCTCCGCCCAGGGTGCCCCGCCCGGCCGCCCGGGCGCGTCGACCAGCGGGGCGCCCGTCGGGATCAACGGCTCCCGGAACGGCAGGTTCACGTGGACCGGCCCGGGCCGCACCCCCACGGCGGCCAGCACCGCCCACGCGCCGAGGTCCCGCCACCGGGCACTCGCGTCGGGGACGTCCTCGGGCACGTCGGCGTCGACGGCCCACCGGACCGCGTCGCCGTACAGGCCGACCTGGTCGATCGTCTGCGGCGCGCCGACGCCGCGCAGGTCCGGCGGCCGGTCGGCGGTGGCGGCGATCATCGGGACCTCGCCGTGGTGCGCCTCGAGCACCGCGGGATGAAGATTCGCGGCCGCGGTGCCCGAGGTGGTGACGACGAGCGCGGGCCGGCCGGTCGCCCGCCCGATGCCGACCGCGACGAACCCGGCCGTGCGCTCGTCGAGCACCACGTGGAGCGCGAGGCGCGGCTCGTCGGCGACGGCGAGGGCGAGCGGAGCGGAGCGCGATCCCGGCGAGACGACCGCGTGCCGGACCCCGCCGCGCACGACCTCGTCGACGAACGTGCGAGCGAAGGCGGTCGTCGCGTCGCGGGTCATGGCACGATCCTTCCGTGTCCGTCCGCCTCGTGCCCGGCTTCTCCCAGCCCGCGTCGATCTGGGACGACGTCGTGGCGGCGCTCGACCCGGCCCTCGACGTCCGGGCGCTCGATGTCCCCGACCGTCTCGACTTCGCCGCGACCGCGTCGGCCCTCGCCGACTCCGTGCGTGCGCCGGCGTGCTGGGTCGGCTACTCGCTCGGCGGCCGCCTGGTCCTGCGGCTCGCGGTCGACCGGCCCGAGGCGGTCCGGTCCATCGTGCTCGTGAGCACGACCGCCGGGCTCGACGACGCAGCGGTCCGTTCGGCGCGTGCCGACCAGGACGAAGCCGATGCTCGCACCGTCGAACGCGACGGCGTGGACGCCTTCCTCGCCCGCTGGGTGACCCAGCCGATCTTCGCCACCCTCCCACCCGAGCGCCGCGCGCTCGGGGCCCGCACCGCGGCGATGACGACCGCGCGGCTCGCGCACCAGATGCGGGCCCTCGGCCAGGGTGCGATGGAGCCCCTGTGGGACCGCCTCGCAGAGATCGCGGTGCCGGTGACCGTGGTGGCCGGTCGGGCGGACCCGAAGTACGCCGAGCTCGGCGAACGGCTCGTCGCCGCGCTCCCGAGGGCCGAACTCGCGGTGGTCCCGGGCGGGCACTCGCTGCCGCTGGAGTCGCCGGCCGCACTCGCGGACGTGATCGCTCACGCGTCCACCCGGTAACGCGCGAGGAGCGCAGGATCGGGGCGCGGCGGGAACGCGGCGGGAATCCGCAGCACGCCGCCGCGCGGCGCGAGCGGCTCGCTCACGACGTCACCCGGGATCCGGTCGAGGGTCGCGAGGCCACACGCGAGCGGCGGGTCCGGAAGCGCGCACGCGAGCGCGAGCCCGGCGGCCAGTCCGATCGACGTCTCGAACATCGACGTGACCACCACGGGCCGACCGGCCGCGTCCGCGACGGCGAGCGCGGTCCGGACCCCGCCGAGGGGCTGCACCTTGAGCACGAGGACGTCGGCGGCCCCACTCGCCCGGAGACGCCGCGCGTCGGCGACCGAGCGCACGCACTCGTCGGCCGCGACCGCGACCGCGCTGCGCCGGCGGACCGCGGCGAGGTCGTCCATCGTCGCGACCGGTTGCTCGACGAACTCGAGGTCGTAGCGCGCGACGGCGTCGAGGAACCCGATCGCGGTCTCGACGTCCCACGCGCCGTTCGCGTCGAGGCGGATGACGGTCGTCGGCCCCAGCGCGTCACGCAACCGCGCGACCCGGTCGACGTCGGCCGCCGGATCCGCCCGCCCGACCTTCATCTTCACCACCCGGGCGTCGAGCGTGGTCGGGACGTCCGCCTCGGCGGCAACGAGCGCGTTCACCTCGACCGCGTCCCGCACCGGTGCGGGCCAGCCCGCGCCCGCCGCCTCCTCGGCCGCGGCCCGGGCGCACCCCGGGTCGCACGGGTACCCCGGCAGCGGCGAGCACTCGCCCCATCCGCCCGGACCCTCGACCAGCAGCACGTCCCGTGCGCCGAGGCGGAGCCGGTGCTCGTTCACGACAGGGCCAGCCCCACGGTGAGCAGCACGGCGGTGACGACTGCGAACCGGACGGTCCCGACCAGCGCGGCGACGAGCCGGGGCGGGGCGGACTCGCCACTCAGCACGATGATCGACGGCGGCGCGGCGAACGGCGCGGCGAGGAACGCGAGCGCCGCCCAGGGCGCGTCGAGCGCGATCGGCACGATCGCGGCGATTCCGAGGACGAGGCACCCGACGTACATCCGGCGCGCCGCGGGCGCGCCCACGCGCACCGCGAGCGTCCGCTTCCCCGCCACCGCGTCACCCGGGATGTCGCGGATGTTGTTGACGAGCAGCACCGCGCACGCGGGGAGCCCGATGACGAGCGATCCCCACCATGCCGCCGCCGGGACGTGCGCGTGCTGCACGTAGGCGGATCCGGCACAGGCGGCGAACCCGAAGAACGCGAGGACCGCGACCTCACCGAACCCGGAGTAGCCGTACGGCCGGGCGCCGCCGGTGTAGCCCCAGGCCGCCGCGATCGCGACGACGCCGAGCAGCAGCAGCCACGGGTTCACGACCAGCGACAGGATCCCGCCGGCGACCGCGGCGATCCCGAAGCAGACGAACGCGGCCCGCCTGACCGCGGCCGGCGCGGCGGTGCCGCTCGCCGTGAGCCGCAGTGGTCCCCGCCGGTCGGCGTCCGTGCCGCGGATGCCGTCCGAGTAGTCGTTGGCGTAGTTGACCCCGATCTGCAGCGCGATCGCGACGATCGCCGCGAGCACGGCACGGCCGACCATCAGGCCGCCGTCCATCGCCCCGGCGGCGGTACCGACCGCGACCGGCGCGACCGCGAGCCCGAGCGTGCGCGGCCGCGCACCCTCCCACCACTGTGCGGGGGTCGTCACCGGCGGGTCAGGGACGCTTCGGGAAGCGGTCGAACTCGGGGCGGCGCTTCTCGAGGTACGCCTGCTTGCCCTCCTGCGCCTCTTCGCTCATGTAGTAGAGGAGCGTCGCGTCACCGGCGAGCTGCTGGATGCCGGCGAGGCCGTCGTCGGCCGCGTTCATCGACGCCTTGATCATGCGGAGCGCGAGGGGGCTCATGCTGAGCATCTCGCGGCACCACTGCACCGTCTCCACCTCGAGGTCGGCGAGCGGCACCACCGTGTTCACGAGGCCCATGGCGAGCGCCTGCTGCGCGTCGTACTGACGGCACAGCATCCAGATCTCGCGGGCCTTCTTCTGACCCACCGAGCGTGCGAGCAACCCCGAGCCGTAGCCGCCGTCGAAGGAGCCGACCTTCGGTCCGGTCTGGCCGAACCGGGCGTTGTCGGCGGCGATCGTGAGATCGCACACGACGTGGAGCACGTGGCCGCCGCCGATCGCGTACCCGGCCACCATCGCGACCACCGGCTTGGGCGTGCGCCGGATCTGGATCTGGAGGTCGAGCACGTTGAGCCGGCCGATGCCGTCGTCGCCCACGTAGCCGTCGTCGCCCCGGATGCGCTGGTCGCCGCCCGAGCAGAACGCGTCGGGTCCCTCGCCGGTGAGGACGATGACCCCGACCTCGGGGTCGTCACGGGCCGCGTCGAACGCGTCGCGCAGCTCGAAGAGCGTGCGGGGCCGGAACGCGTTGCGCACCTCGGGCCGGCAGATGGTGATCTTGGCGATGCCTTCGGCCACCTCGGCCCGGATGTCGCCGAACTGGGGGCCCATGGGCTTCCAGTCCGCGCCGGGCCGGATCGGGTTCGTGGTCACGATTCCTCCAACGCTGGGAGCAGATACTCCAACGGTTACCGTACCCATCCGTGGCCGCCCCGGACGAGTCGTCGCTCGTCGCCGTCGTGCTCCCCGGCCCCGCCGCGGCCGACGCCGTGCGCCGGACCTGGGACGTCGGCGCCGCGGTCGCGGTCGTCGACCCCGCCCGGCCCGACGCGGCCGCGCTGGTCGACCGGCTCGCCCCGACCCACCTGGTCGACGCCGACGGGCTGCGGGCGCGACCCGCGGGCCGGCCGGTACCGGACGGCGTGGGTGCGGTGGTCACGACCTCGGGCACCACCGGTGCGCCCCGGGCGGTGCTCCTCGACCACGCGGCGCTCGCCCACTCCGCCCGCGCGGTGACCGCGGCGCTCGGCCTCGACCCCGCGACCGACGGCTGGCTCGCGTGCCTGCCGCTGGCGGGAGTCGCGGGCCTCGCGATCGTCGCCCGCGCGCACGTCACCGGCGCGGCCCTCGCGGTGCAGCCCGGCTTCGACCCCGCCGCGGTCGCGGCCGCCGGCGGGCCCCGGACCGTCGTCTCCCTCGTTGCGACCACGCTGGCCCGGTTGCTCGCCCACGATCCCGACGCGGTCGGTCGCTTCCACACCGTCCTCCTCGGCGGCGGTCCGATCCCGGCCGGTCTCCGGACGCGCGCCGCGGCGGCCGGTGCCCGCGTGGTGACCACCTACGGCATGACCGAGACGGGCGGAGGGTGCGTGCACGACGGGCACCCGCTCACCGGGGTGCACGTCGACCTCGCGCCCGGCACCGACGAGATCCTCGTACGGGGTCCGGTCCTGCTGCGCGGTCTGCGCCTGCCCGACCGGGATGCGCTGCTCGGCGGGGACACGTTCGCGACCGGCGACGTGGGCGCGTGGACCGGCGACGGGCGCCTGACGGTCGTGGACCGCATCAAGGATCTGGTGATCACGGGGGGCGTGAACGTGAGCCCCACGCGCGTCGAGGAGGCGCTGCGCGCCGACGACCTCGCCGACGTGGCGGTCGCGGGCCGCCCCGACGAGGAGTGGGGTGAGCGGGTCGTCGCGTTCGTCGTGCCCACCGGCGACGCTCCGACGCTCGCCGCCCTGCGGGACCGCGGGCGGGCCGCCGGGCTCACGGCACCGGAGCTGCCGCGCGAGGTGCAGGTCGTCGCCACCGTGCCCCGCTCGCCGGCGGGCAAGGTGCTGCGGCGGGTCCTGCGCGACGGGGCCTGATCAGCTGCAGGCGTCGACCTCGGGCGGCGCCGGGTCGCCGAGCGGGATCCACCACCGCAGCCGGAGGCCGCCGGTCTGGCCGTCGACGATGCGACAACCACCGTGACGGGCGTCGGCCCGGGCCTCGAGGTTCGCGAGGCCCGACCGCCGGCCGGCCGCCGTGCCCACCCCGACGCCGTCGTCGACGACGATGAGCACGACCCACGCGTCGAAGACCGTGAGGTGGACCTCGACCCGCGAGGCGTGAGCGTGGCGGACGGTGTTCGACACCGCCTCGTTGACCACGCGCAGGAGCTCGGCCCGCTCGTCGTCGCGGAGCCGGCCCACCGGACCCTTCACCTCGACGTCCCACTCGATGAGCGCGCGCTCGGCCTTGCTGCTCGTGATCGACCGCAGCACGTCGACGAAGTCGCCCGCGCTCGTGGTCTCGTCGAGCCCGGCGATCACGTCGCGCAGGCGCCGGGTGGCGTCACCGAGCCCCTCGAGCGACCGCTCGAGGTCCGCACGGATCGCGGGGTCGGCGACCTGGGGCACCACGTGGAGCATGCCGAGCCGCACCGCGATGAGGTCCTGGGTGACCTCGTCGTGGAGGTTGCGGCCGATCTGCTCCCGGACCTCCAGCATGCGGAGTCGCTCGGCGTCGCGGCGCAGCTCGGCGAGCCCGAACGACTCGCCGACCTCGCGGGCGTAGGACTCGAGCAGCTCGAGCTCGAACTCGGAGAACTCGTGGGAGGTGCGACGGACCGCGAGCGCGCCGAGCGTGCGGGCCGACGACAGCAGCGGGGTCACCGCCACGAACATCGTCCGCGTGACGTCGACGTCCGGCGGCAGCTGATCTGCGAAGCGGGCGAGGAACTCGGCGCCGACCTCGTACCGGTGGGTCTGGCGCGCGTTGATCACCTGGTCGTACTCGCTCCCCTGCACGGGGAAGCAGTTGCCGATCGCGGAGTCGTCGGTCCCGCGGTCGACCGCGGCGAGTCGCAGCGTGTCCGGACCGTCGAGCGTCAGCACGCCGGCGTGGTCGACCGGGACGAGCAGCGAGACGTTGTGGCAGATCAGCTCGAGCAGCTCCGGCTCCGCGTCGCCGCGCAGCAGCGCCTCCCGCAGCTCCGAGAGCACCACCAGCAGTCGGTCGCGCGCGCGGATGCCGCTGCGCAACCAGGCCATGCGCCCGGGCGGCGCGAAGCGCAGCATGCACACGACCGCGTCCGGCGCCCGGGCGACGACCACGCCGAACACGTCGGTCTCGTGCAGCGTGCCGTCGGGGAGCAGGTACCGACGGGTCGTCCCGACCAGGTCCATCGTGCCGCCGAGCAGCCGCTCCCGGATCGCGTCGGCACCGACCACGTCGTCGGGGTCCCGGAAGTCGCCGAGCCACCGGCCGGCCAGCGGACCGGCCCGCAGCGTCTGCTCCATCTCCGCGTTGGCGGCGAGGATCGTCGATCCCGGTGCCCGCATCTCCGCCAGCAGACAGGGCAGCCGGGAGCCACCGTAGAGCCGGTCGAAGCCCTCGACCAGGCGATCCGCCTCGTAGGGCGCGGGAATGGCGGCCCTCACGTCCCGACCCCGTCCCGCGTGACCGCCACGACCTCTCCGAGCGGGATCGCCCACCGCAGTCGGGTGCCGCCGGCGGCGCCCGAGGTGACCGAGTACTCGCCCCGCCGGGCGTCCGCCCGGGCCGCGAGGTTCGCGAGGCCGCCCGGGTGACGACCGGACGCGGCCGTGAGTCCGACGCCGTCGTCCTCGACGATCACCACCACCGACGCGTCGTGCACCGTGAGGGAAACGTCGACGCGCTCCGCGTGGGCGTGACGCACGACGTTGGAGACGGCCTCGTTGACCACGCGCAGCAGCTCGGCCCGCTCGTCGTCGCGCAGACGCGCAACGGGTCCGACCACCTCGACGTCCCAGTCGATCAGCGCGCGCTCCGCCTTGCTGCTCGTGATCGAGCGCAGCACGTCCACGAAGTCGGCGACGCTCGTCGTCTCGTCGAGCCCGGCGACGACGTCCCGGAGGCGTCGGGTCGCGTCGTCGAGATCGTCGAGGGTGCGGACGAACTCGGCCCGCAAGCCGGCATCGGAGACGCGCGGCACCAGGTGCACGAGTCCCAGCCGCACCGCGATCAGGTCCTGCGTGACCTCGTCGTGGATGTCCCGGGCGATCTGCTCGCGCACCTCGAGCATGCGGAGCCGCTCCTGGTCCTCCCGCAGCTCGGCCAGCGCGAGCGACTCCCCCACCTCCTGGGCGAACGTCTCGAGCACCTCGAGCTCGACCGGCTCGTAGGCGCGCGATGCCCGGCGCACGATGAGCGCGCCGAGCGTCCGCCCCGACGACAGCATGGGCGTGACCGCGATGAAGAGCGGACGGGTGACGTCGATGGACTCCGGCAGCTGTCCGACGAACGGCGTGAGCGCGCCGGGCCGCACCTCGTACTGGTAGGTCCGGCGGGCGTCGATGGCCTCGGAGTACGACGCGCCGTTGACGGGATAGCGCTGTCCGATCAGGGGGTCGTCGAGACCGCGGTCGACGGCGGTGAGCCGCAGCACGTCGGGCTCGTCGAGGGCGAGGATGCCGGCGTTCTCGATCTCGACGAGCCGTCCGGCGCTCTGACACACCAGGTCGAGCACCTCGTCCTCCGGGTCACCTCGGAGCAGTGCAGCGCGGATGTCGGCGAGGACGAGCCCGAGGTGGGGGGTGGCCTGGTAGCCACGGCGCAGCCACTCGTCGGCCGGGGTGAAGATCGCGAACGCGAGCTGGCGACCGGATTCGCGCCCGAGCACCGCACCGAAGATGTGGACGTCGACCGTGGTGCCGTCGGGGCGGTGGTAGCGCTTGGCGCGCTCGTAGACCTTCGAGACACCGCCGACGAGCCGGGTGCGCACGTGCACGTCGTCGAGATACGCCTCGGGGTCGGTGAACTCGGCGAGCGTCCGCCCCGCGAGCGGTCCGGCCCGGAGCAGCTCCTCCAGGGCCCGGTTGGCGAGGACGACGGTCGTCGACTCGGGCGCGAGATCCACGACCGCCAACGCCGCCGGGCTCGGATCACAGATCCGACGGAACGCCTCGGCGACCGACGCCGGGAGCTCGACCGGCAGGCTCACGTCGTGATCTCGATGTAGCCCAGCCGGGTCGCGGCGACGACCGCGTCGAGCTGGCGGCGCACTCCGAGCTTCTGCATCGCGTGGCGGATGTGATTGCGGACCGTGTGCTGGCTGAGATGGAGCGCGACGGCGATCTCGGGGACGTCCTGGCCGTCGGCGAGCGCCTGGATCACCTCCCGCTCGCGTTCGCTGAGCGCGACGGTGCCGACCGGCGCGCCGGCGCTGCCCGCGAGCAACGGCACGACGTCGGAGCTGACGTACGCGGTCCCGGTCGCGGCGGCCCGCACGACCTGCATCAGCTCCTCCCCGCTGGCCAGCTTCGACGCGAGGGCGGTGACGTCCGCCTCGATCGCGGCGTTGAGCGCGTCGCGGGTGAACGCGGCGGAGATCAGGACCGGTCGCGTCGTGGGGCACTGCTCCCGGATCCGGCGCAGGACGTCGAGGCCGCTGCCGTCGCTCAGCCGCAGGTCCACGACCGCGACGTCCGGGCACTCGCCCGCGACGCGCCGGCAGGCCTCCTCGCCCGAGGAGACGCAGACCACCGAGTCGACGTCGTCGGACCCCCCGATCACGGTCGCGAGACCCTCGGCCACCATCTGGTGGTCGTCGACGACCAACACCTTCAGCCCCGCCATCGGGGCGGATGCTACGACGGCGCCGGCGCGTGCCGGCAGGCGGCGTCCGTGATGACGAATCTGCGTCATCGCGAAATGATGCGTCCTCGTCTGTGCGGGTCTCGGGGCCTCCCGCATACTGCGTACGCGCCCTCCGGGCGCCGTCGGACCAGTCCCCCAGCCGGACCGACGACGCGAGGGTCAGATCCGACTCGGCACACCGGGTGCCCGGAACGAGCAGGGAGCCGGATCTGACCCCCGCCCCACCGGTACCGTCGCCGGGTGGACCGGTGGAGCGCCTCCCGTTGCGACCTGCTGACCGCCTGCGGCGGCTTCGTCGACGCCGCCGGCTTCGTGACGCTCGCGGGGATCTTCACCTCGCACCTGAGCGGTGACACGACGCATCTCGCCGTCGACCTCGGGAGCGGTCACGCCGGCGCCGACGCCGTGGCGCGCATCGTCGTCATCGCCACGTTCGTGGTCGCCGTCGTGGCCGGCACCGTCGCCGTCGGGGTCTCAGGGCGCGCGCACTCGGCGCGCCGGGCGCTGCTGCTGACCGAGGCCGGGCTGCTGGGCGCGCTCATGCTCGCCGGCGCCGCGTGGCGCGATCAGGGATCGCTGGTGCTCGGCAGCGGCCGGGTGACCGTGCTCGCCGGAGTCGCCGGTGCGGCCATGGGACTCCAGAACGCCGCGGTCCGCAGCGCAGCCGACCAGCCGGTCACGACCACGTTCCTCACGGGCGCCCTCGTCGGCCTCGGCGAGGACCTGGCCGGGTGGTGGCACGACCGGACCGACCGCACGATCCGGGCCCGGCTCGGCCGCCACGGCACCGCGTGGCTCGCGTTCCTCGTCGGCGGCGTGGCGGGGGCCGCCGCCGCCACGGCGTGGCACCTCTGGGCGTTCGCGGTCCCGGCCGTCGTGCTCCTCGTGGTCGCCGCGACGCTTCAGCGCGCGTCGACGGTCGGGCCCGCCGGCCCGTAGCCGCACGCGGCCGCGGCCGCGCCGAACAGCAGGCGCTTGTGCTCACCGATGACGCGACGGTCCTTGCCCGCGATCGGCTCGGCGAGGGCGATCGCCAGATCGAGCAGGCGCGCCTCGTCGCTGCTGTCCGTGACGATGCCGAGCGCAAGCGCCTCCTCGGCGGTGTAGCGACGTCCCGTGATCATGGCGTCCTGCACCGCTTCGGCCGGGAGCCGAGCGGAGACCGCGGCGGTGAGCGCGGCGTCGAACGGCAGGGCGATGTCGACCTCGGGAAAGCAGAAGTAGCCCCGGTCGGAGCGCATGACGCGGGCGTCGAAACAGCAGCTGATCATCGCCCCGGCCGCGAACGCGTGGCCGTTGATCGCGGCGACGGTGTACGCCGGGAACAGCAGGAGCCGGCCGAGCAGCAGCTTGAACGCGGAGATCGCGGCGGCGGCCTCGTCGGCGTCGTCGCGGAACCGGTCGAGGTCGAGTCCGTTGGAGAAGAACCGGCCCGATCCGACCGCCACCAGCGCGAGCGGTCCCTCGATCGTGTCCAGCTGGTCGAGCGCGGCGTGCCATTCCGCCATCGAGTCGGTGTTCACCCGGTTCTCGCCGTCGTTCCACCGCAGGATCGCGACGGCTCCCCGCTGGTCCATCTCGACGCTCATGCCGTCCCCCTCACCGGGTGCCCTCCCCCTTCACGCGACGCCCAGGTACCGGCCGAGCACGGCGTAGCAGCCGTCGAGCGACTCGCGCGTCACGTGCTCCGACGCGGTGTGCGAGACGGTCGGGTCGCCGGGCCCGAAGTTGAGCGCCGGGATCCCCTGGGCGGCGAGGCGGGCGACGTCGGTCCAGCCGAGCTTGGGCCGGACCCCGAGGTCGAAGGTTCCCACGAGCTCGGCGACCATCGGATCCCACAGGTTCGGCGGACCTGCGACCGATGCGTTGAGGATCTCGATCTCGTCGGCGTCGTCCACCAGCGCACGGGTCTCCCCCTCGGCCCGCTCCGGGGTGACACTCGGTGCGAAGCGCCGATTCACGGTGAGCGAGCACTCGTCGGGCACCACGTTGTTCGCGACACCCCCCTCGATCCGCACCACCTGGAGCGCCTGGCGGAACTCCAGTCCGTCGACCTCGACCGGACCCGGATCGCCCGCCGCGATCCGCCCGAGGGCCGCCGCCGCTCGGTGGATCGCGTTCTCGCCCATCCACGGCCGGGCGGTGTGGGCCCGGGCCCCGCGGTAGGTCGCACGTAGGTGGAGGGTTCCCTGGCACCCCGCCTCGATCCAGCCGTCGGTCGGCTCCAGCAGGACCGCGAGGTCCGCCTGCACCAGCTCCGGCGCGCGGCCGAACAGGTCCCGCAGCCCGTTGTGCTCGTCCGCGATCTCCTCGCCCACGTAGAACACGAAGGTCGCGTCGAAGCGTGCCCGCGCCGGCTCGGCGGCGATCGCCTCGGCGAGCGTGAGCATCACGGCCAGCCCGCCCTTCATGTCGGCCGTCCCGAGCCCGTGCAGCGTGTCACCGTCGCGCCGCGGGGTCTGATTGCCGTTCGCCGGCACGGTGTCGAGGTGGCCTCCGAGCAGGACCCGGCGACCACGGCCGAGGTGCGACCGCACGACCACGTTGTCACCGATGCGCTCCACGCTCAGGGCGTGCGCGGCGTTGCGGAGGCGGCCCTCGACGACGTCCGCCAGCGCCCGCTCGTCGAGACTCGGCGACGGGACCGCGCACAGCTCCTCGGTGCGCGCGAGGAGGTCGGTCACGTGGTGGCGCCCGACTCGCGCAGGGCGTCGTTCAGCGCGGCCTTGTCGTGCCGCTCCCCCGGGGTCAGGCGCTTGATCACGAGCGCGCACGGCATGCCGAACTCGCCGCCGGGGAACGCACGCGGTCGTGTCGCCGACACGACCACGCTCCAGTCGGGGACGATGCCGCGCGACACCTCCTCGCCCGTCTCCGCGTCGATCACCGGGATCGTGCCCGAGAGGATGACGCCGGCGCCGAGCACCGCGCCCGTGCCGACGCGCGCGCCGTCGACGACCATGCACCGCGAGCCGATGAAGGCGTCGTCGCCCACCATGATCGGGACCGCACCGGGCGGCTCGAGCACACCGCCGATGCCGACGCCGCCAGCGAGGTGCACCCGCTCCCCGATCTGCGCGCACGAGCCGACGGTGGCCCACGTGTCGACCATCGAGTCCGCGCCGACGTGCGCGCCGATGTTCACGTAGCTCGGCATCATGATCACGCCCGGCGCGAGGTAAGAGCCCCAGCGGGCGGACGCGCCGGGCACGACCCGAACGCCGGCCGCTTCGTAGTGCTGCTTCAGCGGGATCTTGTCGCGGTACTCGAACGGCGCCAGCTCCATGGTCTCCATGTGCGTCAACCGGAACAGCAGGAGGATCGCCTGCTTCAGCCACGCGTGGACCACGACGTCGTCGCCGACGCGCTCGGCGACCCGGACCTCGCCCCGGTCGAGCAGGTCGATGGTGGCCCGGACCGCGACGGCGGCCTCCGCCTCCGACATGACCGGGGTCGGGTCGTCGCGGTGCTCCCAGAGCGCGCTGATCTGTGCTTCGAGATCGTTCACGGACATGAGCCGCAGGCTAGGCAACGGCGCGCCGCATGCGGCGACTCGTTGCCCGCGGCGACGGGATCAGCCCGTGGCAGCGAGGCGCGAGAGGACGAGCTCGAGCTGATCGAGCGGTTGCGTGAGCGCGAGCCGCACGTGGTCGGCGCCCGCAGCGCCGTAGAGCGCGCCCGGCGCGACGAGCGTGCCCGCCTCGGCGAAGCGACCGGCGAGCTCCCACCCGTCGTCCACCTGATCCTCCGAGCGCAGCCACAGGTAGAACGGGGCGGGACCGCCGTCGTGCACCAGTCCGAAGCGCGCCAGTCCGGCGGTCATGAGGTCGCGACGCTCGGCGTAGCGGGTGCGCTGCACGGCGACGTGGGCGTCGTCGTCGAGCGCGGCCACGGCGGCGGCCTGGACCGGCGCCGGCGTCATGAGACCGGCGTGCTTGCGCACCTCGCCCAGGTACCGGACCAGATCGGGGTCCCCGGCGACGAAGCCGGCGCGGAACCCCGCCATGTTCGAGCGCTTCGACAGGGAATGGACCGCGAGCACGCCGTCGGACCCGGACGCGATCGCGGTCACCGGGTCGCCGCCCGAGAACTCCGCGTAGCACTCGTCCGCAGCGAGCACGATCCCGCGGTCCCGTGCCCACCGCACCGTCGCGGCGACCGCGTCGGCGGGCGCGACCGCAGCCGTGGGATTGCCGGGCTCGTTGGTCCAGAGGAGCAGCGCCCGCGCTGCGTCGGCGTCGTGCACCCGGCTGAGGTCCAGGTGCCAGTCGGCGTCGAGCGGCACCGGCACCGCCCGGAGTCCCGCGAGCTCGGCGCCCATGGCGTAGGTGGGATACGAGATGGCCGGGTACAGGACCGTGTCCCGGCCGGGATCACGCAGGTGGAGGTAGCGGGGCAACGACGCCACCATCTCCTTGGTGCCGATGCACGCGAGCACGTGGTCGGCCGCGACCTCGACCTCGAAGCGACGACCGATCCACCGGGCGGCCGCCGCCCGCAGGTCGTCCGAGCCGATGGTCGCCGGGTAGCCGGTGGCGCGGGGCGCGGCCGCCGCCAGCGCGGCGAGCGCGACCTCGGGGACCGGGTCGACCGGATTGCCGATCGAGCAGTCGACCACCCCGCCCGGGATCACCGCCGCCAGCCGCCGGAACGCGTCCAGCCGGTCGTGGGGGTACGGCGGCGGGACGAAACCGGCGCGGGACATCCGGCGGAGACTACCGGTGCGTCGGGTCGGCCCCGTCGCCGTTCCCGACGAACTGCGCGAACCGGCCCGCGACCGCCTCGGGCAGTCGCGCCCGGACGCGGATCTCGTCGGGGTCGTGGACCGTCACGAGCACGTCGCCCTCACGGTGCAACGCGGGCAGCACGTCGCCCCGCTCGTACGGGATGTGCAGCTCGACGATGGTGGTGAGCGCACGCAGGCCGTCGGCCAGGCGCGCGAGCAGGGTCGCGATCCCCTCGCCGCTGCGCGCCGAGACGAGGACCGCCTCGGGATACGTGCGCCGGAGGTCTTCGAGCGTCGCGTCGTCGGCGGCGTCGACCTTGGTGAACACGAGCAGCTCGGGCACCTCGCCGGCGTCGATCTCGCCGAGGACGCCGTGCACGGCGGCGATCCGCCCGGCCGGGTCGGGATCACTCGCGTCGACGAGGTGCAGCACGTAGTCGGCGTGCGCCACCTCCTCGAGCGTCGACCGGAACGACTCGACGAGCTCGTGCGGCAGGCGCCGGACGAAGCCGACCGTGTCCGACACCAGCACGGTCTCGCCCCCGGGCAACGCCAGCCGGCGGGTCGCGGGATCGAGGGTGGAGAACAGGCGGTCCTCGACGAGGACCTCGGCGTCGGTCAGCCGGTTGAGCAACGTCGACTTGCCGGCGTTGGTGTACCCGACGAGCGCGACCGTCGACAGCGATCGGCGCGTCCGGGCCTTGCGCTGGGTGGCGCGGGTCCGACCGAGGTCACCGAGGTCGTGCTCCAGCTTGCTGATGCGCCGCTGCAACCGGCGCCGGTCGACCTCGAGCTTGGTCTCACCGGGACCCCGCGTCCCGATGCCCGCACCCTGCTGCGACAGCGTCACGCCCCGGCCGCGCAGGCGCGGCATGCGGTACCGCAGCTGCGCGAGCTCGACCTGGACCATGCCCTCCTGGCTGGCGGCGTGCTGGGCGAAGATGTCGAGGATCAGCGCGACGCGGTCGACGACGTCCCGTTCGAACAGCTGCTCGAGGTTCCGCTGCTGGGCCGGGCTCAGCTCGTCGTCGAACACCACGACGTCGACGTCGAGCGCCTCGGCCAGCAGCCGCAGCTCCTCGGCCTTGCCCCGGCCGACGTAGAGCGCGGGGTCCGGCGGATCACGGCGCTGCAGCTCGATCGCGACCGGCTCCGCGCCCGCCGTGTCGACGAGGCGCGCGAGCTCCTCCAGGCTGGCCTCGGCCTCGTCGGCCGTGCGCAGCCCGTGTCCGGTCCCGACGAGCAGCGCGCGCTGGCGGACGACTCCGAGGTCGACCTCCGTCGCGGTGAGCCGCCGCCGGCCGCGGTCGAGGTGCTGCTTGGTCACGCGCGCTCCGCCGGCAGGTCGACGTCGACGTCGAACACGTGGGTCACCGGACCGCCGAGCCGGGCGCCGGCCGCGCGCAGCCCCACGGTCAGGGTGCCACCGGGCACGTGGACGATCACGTCCGCGCCGACGAGGCCGCGCCCGTGGGCGACCGCGGCCGCGGCGCACGCCCCCGTGCCGCACGACCGGGTCTCGCCCACGCCGCGCTCCCAGACCCGCATGCGGATCGCATCGAGGCCGGCGGGCGCGATGAACTCGACGTTCACCCGGTTGGGAAAGTACGGGTTGTGCTCCACCAGCGGCCCGACGGTCGAGAGCGCGAGCGGCTCGACGTCGTCGACGATGGTGACGAAGTGTGGATTGCCGATCGACACGCGGTCGCCTTCGAGCACCACGACGCCGGCCTCGACGGACACACCGGCGGCCTCGATCGTGACGGGCCCCATGTCGCACACCGCGTAGCTGAGGAGGCCGGCGTCGTCACAGGTCAGGTCCAGCGTCCTCCGGCCCCCGCCCGTGTCCACCACCAGCCGCTCCGGCGTGCCCAGCCCCTCGCGCCGGGCGACCCAGGCGAGGCACCGTGCGCCGTTGCCGCTCATCTCGGCCTCCGAGCCGTCGGCGTTGAAGAGCGTCATCGTGGCATCCGCGCCGTCCCGGCCCGGTCCGAGGACGAGGAGGCCGTCGGCGCCGACGCCCGTGTGCCGGTCGCAGAGCGCGACGGCGTCCGCCCCGCACGACGGGACGGTCGTCACGAGGAAGTCGTTCCCCGTCGCGTGGAGCTTGGCCAGGCGGGTCATACCGTCGTCCACGATGCCACGACCCCGGCGGCGAGCCCCGGCGTTTTGTCGGCGGACGCGTCGAACCAGGCGATCCGGGGATCCCGGCGGAACCAGGCGCGCTGACGGCGCGCGAACGAGCGACTGCGTTGCACCGTCGCCGTCAACGCCTCGGCCACCGTCGGCATTTCCCCCTCCAGGTGCGCCAGGACCTCCTTGTACCCGATCGCCTGCCGGGCGGTGAGCGACCACGGGGCAGCGGCGAGCCGGCGGACCTCGTCGACCAGCCCCGCACGCGCCATCGCGTCGACCCGCGCCTCGATGCGGACCGAGAGCTCGTCGGCGTCGACCGTCAGCCCCGCGATGCGCACCGGCACCACCGGGCGGTGCTCGCCGGTCACGCCGGGACCGAACGAGGAGAACGGACGCCCGGTCAGCTCCAGCACCTCCAGCGCCCGCACGATCCGCCGACGGTTCCCGGGCTCGATGCGCGTCGCCGCGACCGGGTCCTCCACCCGGAGCCGGGCGTACGCGACCACGAGCCCGTCGGGACCCTCGTACCGCGCGTCGATCGCGGCGCGCAGCGCCGGGTCCTCACCGGGGAACTCGAGGTCGTCGACCACCGCCTGGAAGTACAGGCCGGTCCCACCCACCAGGAGCGCCCTCCGGCCGCGCGACTCGAGCTCGGCGATCGCGGCGCGCGCCACGCGCTGGAAGCGCACGACCGAGAACGACTCGGCCGGCTCGACGATGTCGATCAGGTGGTGCGGCACGGTGGCGCGCTCGGCCGGCGTCGGCTTCGCGGTGCCGATGTCCATGCCCCGGTACACCTGCATCGAGTCCATCGACACGATCTCGACGTCGCCGAGCATCTCCGCGGCCACCAGGGCGAGGGCCGACTTGCCCGACGCCGTGGGACCGACGAGCGCGAGGTGGGTGACCGAGGCTCAGCCCGCCGAGACCGGGATGCGCGTCCGGCGGCCGCGGGGGCCGTCGAGCACCTCGATCAGCTCGCCCTGGAGCCAGTGCGGTGCGCCGCGCGTGATCTCGACGCTCGCGGTCGATCCGGCGGGCGGCGCACCGGGGAAGTGCACCAGCTTGTTCTGGCGCGTGCGCCCGGCGGCGACGGACGGGTCCTTCTTCGACGGGCCCTCGACGAGGACCTCCTCGACCCGGCCGACCCGCGCCTCGTGCTTCGCCAGCGCATGGTGCTCGACGAGCGCGGTGAGCCGGTCCATGCGCTCCCGGGCGACGGCCTCGGGCACGAAGTCGTCGGCCATCTCCGCCGCGAGCGTGCCGGGCCGGGGTGAGAACACGAACGTGTACGCCGCGTCGTAGCGGGCGGCGTCGACGAGGGCGAGCGTCGCCGCGAAGTCGGCCTCGGTCTCGCCCGGGAAGCCCACGATGATGTCGGTGGTCACGGCGAGGTCGTCGATCGTGGCGCGCGCCATGCCGAGCCGCTCGAGGTAGCGCTCGGCGGTGTACCCGCGCCGCATGCGCGCCAGCGTGCGGTCGCTGCCGGCCTGGACCGGCAGGTGCAGGTGCTCGCACACGGCTGCGCACTCGGCCATCGCCGCCGCGGTCTCGGGCCGCAGGTCCTTGGGGTGCGGCGAGGTGAAGCGCACGCGGTCGATGCCGTCGACCGCGTCGACCGCGCGGAGCAGGTCGGCGAACTCGGGACTCCACTGCCCGGCGCCGAGGTCGCGACCGTACGAGTTGACGTTCTGACCGAGCAGGGTGATCTCGCGCACGCCGTCACGCGCGAGGTCCGTGACCTCGCTGACGATGTCGCCCATCCGCCGGCTCACCTCCGCGCCCCGCACCGACGGGACGATGCAGAACGCGCACGAGTTGTCGCAGCCGATCTGGATGGTCACCCAGGCCGCGTGGTCGACCTCCCGCCGCGCCGGCAGCGCCGACGGGTAGGACTCGTGCTCCTCGAGTATCTCCACCACGGCCTGTCCGGTCCGGGCGGCCTCGGCGAGGAGCGCCGGGGCGTGGGCGAGATTGTGGGTGCCGAACACGACGTCGACGTGTCCCGCCTTCTCGACGATCAGGTCCCGGTCCTTCTGCGCCAGGCAGCCGCCGACCGCGATCTGCAGGTCGGGGCGACGGTCCTTCAGGGACTTCAGGTGACCGAGGTGGCCGTAGAGCTTGTTGTCGGCGTTCTCCCGGATGCAGCAGGTGTTGAGGACCACGACGTCGGCGGCCTCGAGATCGTCGGTGGCCTCCATGCCGTCCGCCGCGAGCAGTCCGGCGATGCGCTCGGAGTCGTGCTCGTTCATCTGGCACCCGAAGGTGCGGACGTAGAACCGGCGGGTCACGACGGCCGATTCTACGGGCCCCGTAACATCCGCCCCCGTGCCAGCACACCCCGAGGCGCCGGGACTCCGTCACACCCCCGCGCACCACCCCGACCCGAGACTCCGGCTCCCGAGTCCGAGCGAGGCGCCTCGGCCTCGGGGTTCGGCCGAGGCGCCGCAGCAGCCGTCCGGAGCCGGAGTCCCGGTACCGGGCGGTGCGCGCACGGCCGCGTACGCCCGGGCGCCTCGGGGTTTGTAGTGCCCCTCGACGCCGGCGCGTGGCAGCTCGCGCTCGCCTGCCTGATCGTGCTGCTCGGTGGACTCGTGCAGGGCTCGGTGGGATTCGGCCTCAACCTCGTCGTGGTGCCGGTGCTCGCGGTCCTCATCCCCGGCTCGGTGCCGGGCTCGATGATCTTCATCAGCATGCCGATGACCCTCACGATGCTCCTGCGGGAGCATCACGCAATCGACTGGCCCGGCGTGCGGTGGATCACCCTCGGCCGGCTGCCGGGCACCCTCGTCGGCGTCGCCATCGTGGCCGCGGTCCCCGACACCGAGCTCGCCATCGTGGTCGGGATCGTGATCCTGCTCGCCGTCATCGCGAGCCTGGTCCATCCGGGGCTGCCCGTGACCCGTGCGTCGGCGGGCTCGGTCGGCGCGCTGGCCGGCGTGACGGGCACCGCGGCCGGTGTCGACGGTCCTCCGATGGCACTGCTCTACCAGCGCGCGGAGCCTCACACGCTGCGCGCGACGCTCGCGACCTGCTTCCTCATCGGCGCCGTCGTCTCCGGCACCGCGCTCGCGGTCTCGGGCGAGCTGACCGGCGAGCAGCTCGAGCTGACCCTGATCCTGCTCGGGCCGATGCTCGTCGGGCTCGGGCTCAGCAGCCTCGTGACCCACCGGATCCCGCCCGCCGCACTCCGGCCGATGGTTCTCGGCTTCGCGACGGTCGCCGGACTCGTTGCGATCGCCCGCGGCGTCGCCGCACTCTGAGTCGGCGCGTCCGCGGACGCGTCGGGGACGGCTGTGCGTGCGGCCTCGCCCACCGGGGTCGGACGCACCAACGTCGGCCGGAAGCCGCGAGCCGGAGCCGCGCACGGCGCGTCCGCGGACGCGTCGAGCGGGGGCGGCTCGTGGCACGCCCCCGCTCGGGATCGCAGGTCTCGCTCGGATGTCCGACGACCGGAGCCCGGCCGCCCGGGGTCACTCGACCGAGGCGTCCTCCTGGTCCGCGACGACCGCGAGGTTGATCGGCTCGTCGTCGGGATCGACCTCGTCGACGCCGACCTCCTTGCGGATCTTCTCGCTGATCTCGACCATGAGGTCGATGTTCTCCGAGAGGAAGTTCTTGGCGTTCTCCCGGCCCTGGCCGAGCTGCTCGCCCTCGTAGGTGAACCACGCACCGGACTTCTTCACGATGCCGAGGTCCACGCCGATGTCGAGCAGCGAGCCCTCACGGCTGATGCCCTTGCCGTACATGATGTCGAACTCGGCCTGCTTGAACGGTGGTGCGACCTTGTTCTTCACCACCTTGACCCGGGCCCGGTTGCCGACGACCTCGGCGCCGTCCTTCAGCGACTCGATCCGGCGGATGTCGAGACGGACCGACGAGTAGAACTTGAGCGCCCGGCCGCCCGGCGTGGTCTCCGGCGAGCCGAACATCACGCCGATCTTCTCCCGCAGCTGGTTGATGAAGATCGCGATCGTGCGGCTCTTGTTCAGGTTGCCGGTGAGCTTGCGCAGCGCCTGGCTCATGAGCCGGGCCTGGAGGCCGACGTGCGTGTCGCCCATCTCGCCCTCGATCTCCGCACGGGGCACGAGTGCGGCCACCGAGTCGATGACGAGCACGTCGAGCGCACCGGAGCGGATCAGCATGTCGGCGATCTCGAGGGCCTGCTCCCCCGTGTCGGGCTGGGAGATCAGCAGGTCGTCAACGTTGACGCCGATGGCCGAGGCGTAGACCGGGTCCATCGCGTGCTCGGCGTCGATGTAGGCGCAGGTGCCGCCGTTGCGCTGGGCCTCGGCGACGACGTGCATCGCGAGGGTGGACTTGCCCGAGGACTCCGGTCCGAAGATCTCGACGATGCGACCGCGGGGCAGGCCTCCGATGCCGAGCGCCAGGTCGAGTGCGAGGGCGCCCGTGGGAATCGCCTCGATCCCGACGTGGCCCTGCTCGCCGAGACGCATGATCGCGCCCTTGCCGAACTGCTTCTCGATCTGGCCGAGTGCCATATCGAGCGACTTCTCACGATCCATTCGTGCCTGGCTCCTTCGTCGGTCCCGCCGCTCGGCGGGGGTTGAACGCAGATGTTCCGGGGAAGCGCATCACCGTCGCCGTGCACCGTACGACGGGGGTGTGACACTCGATCTCGTCGCCGGACCACGCTGACGGAAACGCCAGGTGCACCGGCCCCGGAGGCGAACCACAGCCGTGGAACTCCACCGGTGGAAGACACCCTAGAACGAACACCCGTTCGGATCAAGCATCTCCGCCGGAACCAGGCCGGCGCCGCGCCAGACTGACCCGATGATCGAACGACCCCGCACGAAGGGGACCGCGCCCGAGCGCCCGATGCTCGAGCAGTGGCTCGACCGCCACCGCGCCACGCTCGCGATCAAGTGCGACGGGCTGTCGCCGGACGAGCTGCGCCTCCGGTCGGCCCCGCCTTCGCCCCTCTCGCTGCTCGGCCTCGTCCGGCACATGGCCGACGTCGAGCGGTGGTGGTTCCGGGTCGTGATCGACGGCGAGCCGGACGAGCCGTACTACTGGGGCCGGCCCGGCCACGACTCCGACTTCGACGACGTGGCGACCGCCGACGTCGACGTCGACTTCGCGCGCTGGCACGCCGAGTGCGGGCACGCACGCGAGGTGCTCGCGCGCCGCTCGCTCGACGACGTCGGCGACGACCACGGCGAGCAGGTGTCGGTGCGCTGGATCGTCGTCCACATGATCGAGGAGTACGCGCGTCACAACGGCCACGCCGACCTGCTCCGAGAGGCCATCGACGGCGTGACCGGCGACTGACCCACCACGGGTTCGACCGCATCACGCCGAGGGCGGGCCGCAGGAATCCCGGGTCCGGTCATCCGCGCGGGGTGTGAGCTCCGTACCCCTCACATGCACCCACGAAGGACCCGGCTGCTCGCCAGCCTCGCCGTCGCGGTCGCCGGGCTCGGCGTCGCCGCATGCGGCTCGTCGAGCGGGAGCGGCGCGGGCGCCCGCGGGTCGGGGCACGACGTCGAGATGAAGCTCGTCGCGTACCGCCCCGACCACCTCACCGTGGCGCCGGGCACGAAGGTCACCTGGACCCAGCGGGACCCCGGCGTCCACACCGTCACGGCCGGCACCGTCGCCCAGGAGGCCGCCGGCGTCTCCCCGAAGGCGGACGGCACGTACGACTCCGGCGAGCTGGCCACCGGGCGGTCCTTCACCCACACGTTCTCGAAGCCCGGCACCTACCGGTACTTCTGCCGGATCCACCCGGCGACCATGCGCGGCACCGTCACGGTCCGTTGATCCCTCCCCTCCCCGACAAGGAGCACCACCCATGAACCGCACGTTCCTGATCCGCACCGCCGCACCGGTCATCGCGCTCGCGCTGACCGTCTCGGCCTGCGGCAGCAGCAGCAGCAAGAGCGACTCGACCAAGGACACGAAGGCGCCCGCCGCGACGAAGCCCGTGAACGCGAAGCTCGCGTCGGAGCAGGGCGCCGCCACGCTGCGGGCGGGCCTCACGAGTCTGCTCACGGAGCACGTCCAGCTCGCAGCGGCGGCGACCGGGGCCGCCCTCCGCGGGGACCAGGCCTCCTTCGACGCGTACGCCGCTGCGCTGAACGGCCCCTCGGACAGCAACACGTCGGATCTCGTCGCCGCGATCGGGGACGCGTACGGACCGCAGGTGGCCCAGGCGTTCGAGGGACTGTGGCGCAGCGACAAGCACATCCCTGCGTTCGTCGCCTACACCCAGGCCGTGGCCAAGGGCGACGACGCCGCGAAGCAGGCGGCCATGGACGACCTCGCCAGCTACGCGACCACCTTCGGTCAGACCCTGCACTCGGTGAACGAGAACCTGCCGGCGCAGGCGGTGACCGACGGGCTGACGATGCACGCGCAGACGCTCTTCGCGGTCATCGACGCGCAGAAGGCCGGTGACGCGACCAAGGTGTACTCCGCCCTCCAGGAGGCGTCGCACCACATGGCCGGGTTCGCGGCCACCCTCGCCGACGCGACGGCGAAGAAGTTCCCGCAGAAGTTCGACGGGGACGCGATGTCACCGGCCGCGACGCTGCGGGCGGGTCTCACCGAGCTGCTCGAGGACCACGTCTGGCTCGCGGCGGACGCGACGGGCGCGGCGATCGGCGGTCGTCAGGCCGAGTACGACGCCGCCGCCGCAGCGCTCAACGGACCGTCCGGCAGCAACACCTCGGCACTCGTGGATGCGGTCGGCAGCGTCTACGGCGACCAGGTCAAGACGGCGTTCGACGGGCTGTGGCGCAGCGAGAAGCACATTCCTGCGTTCGTCGCCTACACCCAGGCCGTGGCCAAGGGCGACGACATGGCCAAGCAGGCCGCGCTCGCCGACCTGACCGCCTACGCGAAGACCGTCGGCGACACGTTGCACTCCGTCAACAAGAACCTCCCGGCGGACGCGGTGACGATGGACATCACCCACCACGCCACGACGCTGACGGCGGTGATCGACGCGCAGAAGGCCGATCCGGCGAAGGCCCCGATGCTGCTGCGGGAGGCGGTGGCGCACATGGCCGGCACCGCGACCGTGCTCGCCGACGCGACCGTGCAGCTCTACCCCGACAAGTTCTGATCGGGCTCCCGGGTCCGGACGGCGCCCCGCCCCGGCGGGGCGCCGTCCGCGCCCGGGGGAGGCGGCTCAGCCCAACGGCAGCCGCGCGACCTCGTGGTACACCGCACCCGTCCGCCGGGTCTCGCTCTCCATCAGCACCACCTCGTCGACGGTCCACGCCGGCCCGAACGTGACCCGCTCGAGGGCGTCGACCTCCTCGGCGAGCTTCTTCGGCGACGGGAGGCGGGCGAGCGTGAGGTGGGGCGTGAAGTGGACGACGTCGCGGGGGCGCACGAAGGATCCCGCCTGCTCCATCACCGCGTCGTACACCGCGGTGAGGCCGGCACCGTCGTCGACGCCGAGCCAGTAGACCGACGCCCGCTTCGCGCTCGGGAACCCACCGGCACCGCGCAGCCAGACCGTGGGGGCGGGAACGTGCGCCACCGCACCCGCGAGCGCGCCGACGAGCGCCTCCGCGTCGGCGACCTTCCCGAAGTACTGGACCGTGATGTGCCACTGGTCGCGCCGGGTCCACCTGAACCCGCGCCGGCTCGCGCCCGCGACGAGGGCCTCGATCGCGTCGAGGACGGGCTCGGGTGGGACCGCGGCGAGGAAGGCGCGCCGCAGGGCCGTCACGTCAGAGCGCCTCGAGGCGCTGGCGCAGCGTGTTGAGCAGGGTGATCGCCGAGAACTGGCGGATCCGCTCCCGGTCCCCCGGCAGCCGCAGGCTGAAGGCCTCGGGCTCGGCGTCCGGCAACGCGAGACCGAACCACACCGTGCCGACCGGCTGGCCGTCCTGCTCGTCCGGGCCCGCAACGCCGGTGACGGCGATGCCGACGTCGGCGCCGAGCACGGTCCGGGCGCCGCGCGCCATCTCCCGCACGCACTCCTCGCCCACCACGTGCTCGGCGGTGACGCCGAGGACGCCGCGCTTCACCTCGGTGGCGTAGGACACGACCGCGCCACGGAACGACGCCGACGCGCCGGGCACCGCGCCGATGCGCGAGCTGATGAGCCCGGCCGTGACCGACTCGGCGACGCCGAGCGTCCAGCCGAGGCGGCCGAGCTGGCGCAGGACGGAGTGCTCGATGGTCTCGTCGTCGATCCCGAACACCAGCCCGCCGAGGATCTCACGGAGCTCGATCTCCTCCTCGGCGATGAGCGCCTCGGCCTCCGCCGCCGTCGCCGCCTTGGCCGTGAGCCGCACGACGAGCCCCTCGATGCCGCGCGCGAGGAAGGCGATCGTGGGGTTCGTCTGCTCGTCGACCCGGTGGGCGATCATCTCGGCGAGCCCCGACTCGGACTGGCCCCACGTCTTGAGCGAACGGCTCACGATGACCGCGCGTTCCCCCGACCGTTCGAGCAGGTCGGGCAGCACCTGCTCGTTCACCATCTTCTGCATCTCGTACGGAACCCCGGGCACCGCGTAGACGACCCGGCCGTCGATCTCGGCCCGTACGCCGGGCGCGGTGCCGATCGGGTTCGGGATCGCGCTCGCACCCACCGGGATCTCCGCCTGGCGCAGGTTGTTGAGCGGCATGTCGCGGAACCGGGCGCCGAACATCGCGCGGATCTGTTCGGCGAGGTCCTCGTGCAGCACGAGGTCGACTCCCATGACGGCGGCGATCGCCTCGCGGGTGACGTCGTCCTGGGTCGGCCCGAGCCCGCCGCAGACGATCACCGCGTCCGCCTCCTCGAGCATCTCGGCGAGCGCCGCGGTCATCCGACCGAGGTTGTCGCCGACCTTGCGGTGCTCCATCGTGTCGAGGCCGGCGGCGGCGAGCGTCTCACCGATCCAGCTCGAGTTGGTGTCGACGATCTGGCCGAGCAGCAGCTCCGTCCCGATCGCAAGCACATCCACCCGCACGTGCGTCTACTCCAGTCCGGCGACGCGGTAGCCGCGCCGCACGATGTCGATCCCGGACACGACGGTGAGCGCCACCGCGGTCCACAGCACGGTCACGCAGAGCCACTCGGTGTCGGCGGTGACCGGCCACACGTACGCGCCGACCGCGAGCATCTGGAAGAACGCCTTCCACTTGCCGAGGCGGACGGCCGGCAACGAGATGCCCCGGCGCGCCGCGACCGACCGGTACACGGAGATCCCGATCTCGCGCGCGGCCATGATCGCGAGCGGCACCCACCACATGTCGCCGCGGACCACGAGCGCGACGAACCCGCCGAGGGTGAGCACCTTGTCGGCGATCGGGTCGAGGAACGCGCCGGACCGCGTCGCGCCGTCGCGGCGGGCGAGCCAGCCGTCGACGCCGTCGCTGATGCAGAGCACGAACCAGAGCGCCCAGGTGAGCCACGTCGCACCGTCGCGCGCGATGAGCAGGAGCGTCGGCACCGCGAAGAGGAGCCGACCCAGGGTGATGAAGTTCGCCGGCGTCGCGAGCGCGTCGGCGCCGAACCGCACGCGCCGGGAGTTCGTGGCGGGCGACGTCACGGCCGCACCGCACCCGCGTACACCGGCGTCGCCACCAGGTCCGGACCGATCGCGCCGGTGATCTCGACGGTGACCACGGCGCCGGGGCGGGCGTCGGCCCCCTCGACCCGCACGATGCCGTCGATCTCGGGCGCCTCCCGGTGCGTCCGTCCGACGAGGTCCGCGCCGTCCGCCGCGTCGACGAGCAGGGACGCCGTCGTACCGACCAGCGCGTCCCGCGCCGCCTGGGTGATGGGCTCCTGCACGGCCGCACCTTCGCGCAACCGCTCGTCGCGGAGCACGGCCGGTACCGCACCGTCGAGCCCGACCGCCGCCGTGCCGTCCTCGGGCGAGAAGGGGAAGAAGCCGGCCCAGTCGAGCGCGGCGGCGTCGAGGAACTGCAGCAGGGCGTCGTGGTCGTCCTCGGTCTCGCCCGGGAATCCGACGATGAACGACGACCGGAACGCCGACTCGGGCGCCTCCGCCCGGATCGCGGTGATCGACTCGAGGAACCGCTCGCCGCTCCCCCAGCGCTTCATCCGCCGGAGCAGCCCCGGCGCGGCGTGCTGGAGCGACAGGTCGAAGTACGGCACGACCGTCGGCAGCTCGAGCATCGTCGCCACGAGCGGGTCCCGCACCTCGCTCGGGTACAGGTAGAGCAGCCGGACGCGCCGGAGGCCCTCGGCGCCGAGCGCGTCGAGGCGGTGCAGCAGTGGCGCGAGCGCACCGGACTCACCGGCGTCACGTCCGTACCAGGCGAGGTCCTGCGCGACGAGCACGATCTCGGCGACGCCACCGTGCACGAGGTCGCGCACCTCGGCCTCGATCGACTCGGGAGCACGCGAGCGCTGGGTGCCGCGGAAGCTGGGGATCGCGCAGAACGCGCAGGCCCGGTCACAACCCTCGGCGACCTTCACGTACGCCCAGGGCGCCCGCGGCGCGGGGCGGGGCAGGTCGAGCAGGTCGCGGACGCCGCTCGGCTTGCGACCGCGCAGCACCACCGCCGCGAGGTCGCCCTCGTGGGCGAAGCCGACGACGGCGTCGGCCTCGGGCAGCGCCTCGGCGAGCTCCTCGCCGTACCGCTCGGCCATGCAGCCCGTGACGACGAGGCGCGCACCGTCGCGCTTGGCGGACGCGAGGTCGAGCGCGACCTCGATCGACTCCTGCCGGGCGGCCTCGACGAAGGCGCAGGTGTTCACGACGACGAGGTCGGCGTCCTCGGGTCCGGCGGCCGGAACGAGGCCGTCGGCGAGGAGGCTGGCGACCACCTTGTCACTGTCGACGGCGTTCTTCGGGCAGCCGAGCGTCTCGACGTGGAACCGCTCGACCATGGCCCGGATCCTACCGGCGGAATCTCGCTACCCTCCGGCCGATGACCGGGATCGACGGGTTCGTGACGCCGGGGTTCGAGCCCGTGCGCGAGGCGTTCGAGAAGAACTTCCGGCACGGTGAGTCGGGTGCGGCCTGCTGCGTGCTCCTCGACGGCGAACCGGTGGTCGACCTCGTCGGCGGCCCCGCCGACCACACCACCGGGCGGCCCTGGACGCCGGACACGGTGGTCGGCGTCTTCTCCACCACCAAGGGCGCCACCGCCGTCTGCGCGAACCTCCTCGTCGAGCGCGGGCGGCTCGATCCCGACGCGCCGGTGGCCGACTACTGGCCGGAGTTCGCGGCGAACGGCAAGCGCGCCGTGCTCGTCCGGCACGTCCTCTCCCACAGCGCGGGGCTGCCGGTCGTCGAGGGGGACTTCACGCTCGGGTCCGCGCTCGCGTGGGACCCGGTCGTCGAGCAGCTCGCGACGCAGGCGCCCCGGTGGGAGCCCGGCACGCAGGTCGGGTACCACATGCGCACCTACGGCTGGCTTGTCGGCGAGCTCGTCCGTCGCGTCGACGGCCGCTCGCTCGGCCGGTTCTTCTCCGAGGAGATCGCCGCGCCGCTGCACCTCGACTTCTGGATCGGACTGCCGGAGGTGATCGAGCCGCGGGTCGCGCGCCTCATCCCCCCTCCCGAGCCGGAGGACCCCGAGGTCCGCGAGCTCATGGCCGCGGTCATGGCGCCCGGCACGCTGATGGGCGACGCGCTCACCGGACCCGCCGGACTCTTCCGCTACGACGAGATGTGGAACTCGCGGGCCGTGCACGCGGCGGAGCTGCCGTCGTCCAACGGCATCGCGTCGGCCGCCGCCGTGGCGCGGATGTACGCGTCCCTGGTCGGGCCGGTCGACGGGGTGCGCACGCTCGACGCCGCGAGCGTCGCGCAC